>Ga0209698_10001466_pt1 | contig 27120 bp, 21 predicted proteins | sample LitLauG_LLR_2012_FD_187203 | JGI IMG/M metagenome (GOLD analysis project Ga0209698, IMG submission 187203) | Freshwater sediment microbial communities from Pennsylvania, USA - Little Laurel Run_MetaG_LLR_2012 (SPAdes) (version 2) | ecosystem: Environmental > Aquatic > Freshwater > Creek >... | reverse complement strand
GAGGTGGAGGACGTGGGTGGGGCCCCCGGTGGCCTCGGGTGGCGCACGCGGGTGGCGTTCGGTGTCGACCGTGACGGAACCGTCGGGTTCCGTCGGCACCGCAGTCACGACCTCGAGCCGGTCGAGACGTGCCCCATCGCAACCGACGGCGTCAACGGCGCCGCGGTCGGCTCGGTGCGATGGACCGGTGCCCGTCAGCTCGAGGTGGCGGCGTCGCCGTACGGCGGCCCCCCGGTGGTGCTCGTGGAGACCGGCAAGCAGCGACTCGACGCACTGCCGGAACTCGAGGTCGGACTGGTGTGGAAGGGTCGCACGCTCCGGGCGCCCGACCACGTGGAGTTCGAGGTCCTGGGCCAGCGGTTCGAGGTCCACGCAGGCGTGTTCTGGCAGGTCCACCCGAGGGCCGGCGAGGTCCTGACCCGGGCCGTGCTCGACGGGTTGGGACCCCGGCCCGGCGAGCGCGTGGCCGACCTGTACGCCGGCGCCGGCCTCTTCACGGTGGCCCTGGCCCGGGCCGTCGGACCGACGGGTGTGGTGGTGGCCGTGGAGCGGAGTGGCCCGGCCGTCGCCGACCTGACCAGGAACACCGCCGGCCTCGGCCAGGTGGAGGTCGTCCGGGGTGATGTGCGGCCCGCACTGATCACCCGCCGACTCGGCCGTCCCGATCTCGTCGTCCTCGACCCGGCACGGGCCGGGGCGGGACGCGAGGTCGTGGAGGCCCTCTGCGGGCTGGATCCCGGGCCCCGCCGGCTGGCGTACGTATCGTGCGAGCCGGCGCCGTTCGCCCGTGACCTGAAGCAGTTCCTGGCCGAGGGCTGGCGGCTCGGGTCGCTGCGGGCCTTCGACCTCTTCCCCATGACCGAGCATGTCGAGTTGGTGGCGATCCTGGAGCGACCGGCCGACCGACCCGGCACCTGACCCCGGCCGACCGAACCGATCCCGGACCGTGCCGGGCGAGGCCGCACCGGCGGGAGCCGCTGGTACTGTCGGCCCGTGCGCTCGCGGTCCCTCGGTCTGGTCCTGGTCGCCGGGCTGGCCGCCACCGGATGCTCGGGCGGGACCACGGCGCCGCCGCCGGCCACCGGGCCGAAGCCTGCCGGTGCGGCCCCGTCCCCCATCTCTGTCCAGGTCTGCTCCCACGAGGCCCAGCAGGAGATGGCGAGCGCCCTGGGCGAGACGGCGACGGTGTCGACGCCCACGTGGGTCGACCACCGCTACTCGTGCACGTACTCCTATCCCGGCTCCACCCCGACCGGGTCGTTCACGGTGTCGGTCAAGGAACTGTCCAGCTGGCCCGAGACGTACGCCTACTTCGACTCGATCGCCACGGCCTCGGGGAAGTCACGCGATCTCGAGGCACTGGGCCAGGCAGCCTTCCAGACGACCGACGGGTCCGTCGTGGTCCGCAAGGACTGGAAGGTGCTGGAGGTGGACAACTCCGGCCTGCCGCCCCAGTTCGGGGTGCCGCCGACCAGTTCGTCCGCGGTGGCCGTGACTGTGGCGGACGTCATCCTCGGTTGCTGGGCCGGGGACTGACCCGGCGGGGCGACGACTCCGGTCAGCCCTTGTAGGACCCGTTGACGCCACCGAGGATGGCCAGGCACATCTCGTCCGACGAGCCGTCTCCCCACACCGTGAAGTGCGGCGCCAGCTTGCGCAGCTGGGGAAGCTCCTGGGCCAGCGACGGGTCGTACGTGCACGTGACGCCGATGGTGTCCCCGGGCTTCGTGACCACGGGGTGCGCCAACGAGTAGGTCTTCTGGTAGTCGAAGTTGTAGTTGGTGACGTTGAGGAGCGTCTGGGCGTTGGGTGTCCCCGGGTCGAGGACGACCTGCATGGCCCGCCCGGTCAGGTGCATGTGGGCGGTCACCTGGAGGATGCTCTGGCCGGGGCCGACCGGCCACACGCAGGTGGTGGAGGTCCCGGTCGGGGGCGCCTGCGGGTTGCGCCCGCAGGCCTGCTCGATGATGTTGTCGAAGAAGATGGCCTGTGGGCCGAACCGCTTGCCGATGTTGGCCACCTCTGCCGAACGACTGCAGAGCGGGCCGGTCACCCCGGTGGCACACGGCACGTCGGGCGGGGCCACCAGCAGGTCGAGGTGCAGCGGCTGCAGCTTCGCCGCCGCCGGCACCGTGTCGAGCACCAGCTTGGCCTTCACGGGCTTGTCGCCCCGCAGCAGGTTGTAGTGGATCTGCATGACGACGAGGCTGCCGGCGGGGAGCTCGACGCCGGTGCCCTTGGGCATGTACGACGTGCCGTGGCCCGGGGCCCAGGCGGTGAGCCACGGCGTGTTGGAGATCTGGTGCTGGAAGTGGCTCCCACCCGGCCCGCCGGTGACCGCTGCGGTCTTGGCCACCGGTGCGGCACCGCCCGACTGGGTGGGGATGGAGTTGGGCAGCGCGGACTCGCCGAAGCAGGTCCATCCCTTGCCGCCCTTGTCGTCGGCCTTGGCCGTGGCGGCCAGGGCCGGCGGGATCAGGAAGAGGATGGCGTGGTGGACCTCGATGCTGTTCGGGAAGAACTGGGCCGACACGATGTACGAGTCTTTGGTCACGTGCGGGTTGACCAGGGTGCAGTGGTAGTCGTCGGTGCCGCCCGACGCCGCCTTCGGCGTGTACGACGCGCCAACGAGGCCTATCGTGCCCTTCGGCGTCGACGCACCGGCACGGGTGACGGCGGCACCGACGGCCAGACCGGTGGTCAGGACGACGGCGACGAGGACGAGGCGCGCGACGCGGGATCTCATGGGTGTCAGGCTACCCGGTGGCACGTGGTTGCGCCGTGTCGGGCACCCGGTGTTGCCGTCGTACCCGGCAGGACGCGTCGGTTGCGGTCACCGTGGGGCCGTGGCGAGCTCGTCGTGGCGGACGGCCAGGAACGCGCCGGCGTCGTGCACGTCGAGCGGCCGGGCCATCAGGAACCCCTGGCCCTTCGCACACCCGAGGTCGACGAGGCGGTCCAGCTGGTCCGGACGCTCGATCCCCTCGGCCACCACGTCGAGGTCCAGGGTCCGGGCCAGACCGATGATGGTGCTGACCAGGGCCGTGCTGGCCGGCTCGGAGCGGTTGAGCGGATCGACGAAGGCCCGGTCGATCTTGAGGATGTCCACCGGGAACCGCTGGAGGTAGCTGAGCGACGAGTACCCGGTGCCGAAGTCGTCGACGGCGATGGCCACGCCGATGGCCCGCAACTCGGCCAACGCGATCGTGGCCCGGTCGGGGTCGTCCATGAGTACGTTCTCGGTGATCTCGAGCGCCAGCTGTCCGGGGGCGATCCCGGCTTCGGCGATGGCCCGTCGCACGTCGTCGGCCAGATCGGGCGAGGTCAGCTGCCGGCGCGACAGGTTGACTGCAACGCGGAGGTCCCATTCGGTGGCGCCGGCCCATTGGGCCAACTGGTGGGTGGCCTCGTCGAGCGCCCACCGCCCGAGCGGCACGATGAAGCCCGTCTCCTCGGCCAGGGGGATGAAGGTCGACGGGGGGACGGGGCCGAGGACGGGATGGTCCCAGCGGGCCAGGGCCTCGAAGCCGCACACCCGCATGGTGTCGAGGGCGAGGACCGGCTGGTAGAGGAGGTGGAACTCCCCACGCTCGATGGCCCCGCGGAATCCGTTCGTGACCTCGAGCCGTTCGTTCAGCCGGGCCCGCATCGACGGATCGAAGACCTCGATGCGGTTGCGGCCGCGTGACTTGGCCTCGTACATGGCGGCATCGGCCTCGCCGATCAGCTCCTCGGGGTTGGTGGACGAGCCGGTGATGGTCAGGCCCACGCTCATCGAGATCCCGGACTGGTTGCCCGTGGTGCCCAGGCCTTCGTCCAGGGCGGCCACGATCCGCTGGGCGACGTCGACGGCCACGGCCTGGTCCCGCACGTCGGGCATCAGGACGGCGAACTCGTCACCCCCCATGCGGGCCACCGTGTCGCCGGGACGTACGTTCGCCGAGATGATCTGGCCCACCCGGGCGAGCACGCGGTCGCCGACGTGGTGTCCGAGTGAGTCGTTGACCGCCTTGAACCCGTCGAGGTCCCCGAAGCACAGCGCCACGGTCCGGCCCGATCCGGCGAGACCGGCGAGCGCCAGGGTGACCCGCTCCTGGAGGAGGGTGCGGTTGGCCAGGCCGGTGAGCTCGTCGTGGTAGGCGAGATGGCGGAGGTCGGCCTCGAGCGTGTCCCGGGCGGCATGGGACTCCTCGAGTTGACGGGCATGGTGCTCGAGATCGGCCGCCTGGTCGCTGATCCGGGTGAGCATCCACAGCATGCGCATGGCGATGACGCCGAAGACGGCCAGGCAGAGGACGGAGACCGCCGTCACGTTGACCGACGTCCCGGACGCGGCGGTGGCCACCAGGAGGAGCGGGGGGATGAATGCGGCCAGCGCCACGAGCGGGAGCCGCCGCCCCGTCTCGGACCGCTGCCAGTCGACCTCGCGGGAATCGCCGTCTCCCTCCGTAGCGGTGCGGCTCCGGAGGAGCTCGGCGTCGGCGGCGTCGTCGACGGCACCGACCGACGGGTGCAGGGCCGCCACGGCCACGAGCACGTACTGGATGAGGAAGAAGGCGTCGCAGAATTGGCCCGTGTAGTAGGCGTTGTGGAGCACGAGGAGGTCGAAGCTGAAGTCGGCCACGAACATCGTCGTCATCGAGGCCATCAGCCACACGTGGTACGTGCGGCGGACCGACCCGAAGACCACCGACCTGAACAGGACGAAGACCAGGGCGACGTCCATGACCGGATAGGCGATGGCCACCAGCCGGCCGAGCATGGAGATCCCCTGCTCGTGCACGTAGGGATTGAGGAGGAAGTGCCACGACAGGGTGAGGCTGCCCAGGGCGATGATGGCGGCGTCGGCGTAGTCCTCGCGCCGTGCCCGTCGGTGCGGGTTGCGGCTGAGTCGGCTCACCCCGACGAAGAGGAACGGGTACCCGAGCAGGTAGAGGAGGTCGGCGACGGAGGGGACCGGCGTGGCCTGGTGGACGATGTCTGTGTAGTAGTCGCCGGCCAGGTCACCCAGCGAAAAGAGAAGTCCCGCGGTCGCCACGAGGTACCAGGCGACGCGGTCGGGCGGACGGTTGATGCGGATGCCGACCAGGATCAGGGCGAACGAGGACATGCCGATCACCAGGTACACGGCGTCGTGGCCGAGCTGGCTGGGCATCAGGAAGAACAGTCCCACCAGGCAGAGCCCGACGACGAGGGTGACCACCCACGCGTGCCGCCTCAGTGTCATCGTCGCCTCGATTCCGGTCCGCGCGCCCGCGGCGCTTCCCCTTCCCCATCGGTACGCGCAGGTGCCAAGTTGAGCCGTGATCCCCTGACCGGAAGGGGACCCGCCGGAACGGTGTGCCGCTACGGTTGGATCATGGCGACCATCGTGGACAAGGAAGCTGCCGTCGACCTGCTCCGGCACGAGTACGCGGCGCTGGCCGAGGTCTGCGCCGACCTGTCGCCCGGGCAGTGGGACGCACCCACCGCACTTCCCGGGTGGAGCGTGCGGGACGCCCTCAGCCACGTCATCGGGGCGGAGGCGATGCTGCTGGGCGATCCGGCCCCCTCGGTGGACGTGTCCCATCTCACCCACATGCGCAATCCGATCGCCGAGGCGAACGAGGTGTGGGTGGAGGCCCTCCGGGGCACCCCGGGACCGGAGATGCTGGCGCGGCTGGAGGACGTGACGTCACGCCGGATGGCCCTGCTCGACGCCATGACCCAGGAGGAGTTCGACGCTCCCTCGTGGACCCCGGCCGGCAGGGACGAGACCTACGGGCGCTTCATGCGGATCCGCCACTACGACTGCTTCCTCCACGAGCTGGACATCTGCATGGCGTTGGACCTGCCGGCCCGGGAGACGGCGGCGGACCTGGCATCGGCGTTCGACGAGGTGGCCACCGGACTCGGGTACATCGTGGGAAGGCGGGCAGCGCTGCCTGACGGATCGCGGGTGCGCATCGACCTCACGGGTCCGGTCCCGCGGACGTACCTCGTCCAGGTGGACGGACGGGCCGCGGTGGTCCAGGAGTTGGACGGCGAGCCCACCGTGGGGATCGAGCTGCCCGGCGTCCGCTACCTGCGGCTCACCGGCGGCCGCCATGACCCCGGGGTCGATGCCGACGCAGGTGTCCGGTTCACCGGCGACCGCGAGCTCGGTCTGCAGCTCGTGTCCAACATGTCGTTCACGATCTGAACGGCCCACGGCCCACGGCCCACGGCCCACGGCCCACGGCTCTTTGTCGGTCTCTTCAAGTCCATCACCCGTGCGGAGGTCACTGACCTTGGCGCTGAGGTGAATGAGTCCGCCCGAATCGAGACGTGTGCCACCGGGGGATGATCGCTGGCATCCAGGGCCCTGATCGAGCGACTATCCAGGAGGGGCGCTCAGGAGCTGGATGTGGAACGTGTCAGCTACACGGCGCTGGGCGAACTGCCGTCGGCCAGCGAAAAGGCTCGTCGAGACGCACCATCGATCTCGGTGTGCGAGATCCGAGGAAGGTGCAGTTCAGTCAGGAACTGGAACGAAGGTGCCCGGTAACGCCGACGTGGTGCATCGATCACTTGAACTCGCGCCGACTCGGTGGGACACCTGGGGGACCACCGAGTGGCGGACCCCTCGAGGGAGCCTGGGCCTACCGTTCGTAGTGGTAGCGAGACTGCAAGATGACAAGGTCGTCCCCGTCCACGAGATAGACCAGCCGATGCTCGTCGTCGATGCGCCTCGACCAGCAACCGGCGAGCACATGGCGGAGTGCTTCAGGCTTGCCAATGCCGGAGAAGGGCTCGCGCAGCGTGTCGGCGAGCAGGCGGTTCAGGCGCTTCAACGTCTGTCGGTCTGCCGACTGCCAATACTGGTAGTCCTCCCAGCCGTGCGGCGTGAAGACGATCCTCACTGGTCCAGATCGTGGACACGTCGCTCACCCGCCTGAGCCTGAGCCAGGCTCTCGAGCAGTCGGGTCGCATTCGCCGGTGCCCGGAGTAGCCACGCCGTCTCCGTTAGTGCCTCATAGTCAGCGCGGGAGATCAGTACGGCATCCCCTCGCTTGGAAGTGATCTCGATCGGCTGGCGATCGTCGTTCACCTGCTCGATCAGGGGGAACAGATTCTTGCGAGCTTCACTGGCGGTGATCGCCACATCGGCCTCCTCTAGACTGGTACCACTTATCGTACCATTCCGCTGGACCGGATCGACATCGGTTCACCCTCCGTTCATCACTGATCGCCGGCAATGAACACCGGACAACTCCGCCGGGCAGCTCTCGACGGGTCGGTCCAGGTCACTCCTCCGGAAGTCCCGCCGAACCCAGCGCCGCCAGCGCCTCGCCCGACAGCCGGTACCCGGTCCACCCGTCCATCGGCACCGCCCCGATCGACTCGTAGAAGTCGATGGCGGACCGGTTCCAGTCCAGCACCGACCAGTCGACCCGGGCGTAGCCACGTTCGCAGGCGGTGCGGGCCAGGTGCTGGAGCAGGGCGCGCCCGACGCCACGGCCACGGTGCGCCGGCCGCACGTAGAGGTCCTCCAGGTAGATACCGACCCGACCCGTCCAGGTGGAGAAGTTCCGGAAGTGGATGGCCATCCCGATGACGGCGCCCTCATCCTCGGCGACGGTGGCGAAGACCACGGGGGACTCGGTGAACAGGGCGTCGGCCAGCATGGAGGCGTCGACCTCCACAGCGTCCGGTTCGCGTTCGAAGGCGGCGAGCTCCTCGATGAGTGCAACCAGCACGTCCACGTCCTGCGGTCCTGCCGGGCGCAGGATCACGGGACGAGCAGGACCCGGCCGAAGGCCTGGCGGCTCTCGATGTATGCGTGGGCCTCGCCGGCCTCTTCGAGGGCGAACCGGCGGTCGATCACGACGTCGAGGGTCCCGGCGGCGATGTCGGCCAGGTGCCCCTCGATCATGGTGTGGGCACGGGTGCCCATGAAGAGCTCGGCACCCAGGAAGTAGCCCACGAGGGTCTGGTTGTTGGCCCGCATCGTCGAGATGTCGAGTGTGGACGGCGTCTCCCGACCGGCGTCGCCGAACGTCACGCAACGACCCCGGTACGCCAGGCAGTGGAGGCTGCGCTGCAGGTTCGAGCCCCCGACGGAGTCGACGATGACGTCGGCACCCCGCCCGTCGGTCAGCCGGCGTACCTCCTCCACGAAGTCGGTGGCCGTGTAATCGATCCCGTGGTCGAGGCCCAGAGCGGACAGCCGCTCCAGGCGGTCGGCCGAGGAGGCCGTGGCCAGCACACGGGCACCGGCGCGCTTGGCCAGCTGGATGGCGGCGATCCCCACGCCGCTGGCACCGGCGTGGACCAGTGCGGTCTCGCCCGCCTGGAGCCTTCCGAACTCGAACAGGCTGTCGTCCGCCGTCCCGAACGGTACGGGAACACAGGCCGCCACCTCGGTCGCGACCCCGTCCGGCACCTTCCAGCAGAACGGCCTCCCGGTCACCCGCAGCTCGGCGTGGGATCCGTCGACACCGACCGTGACCACCCGGTCACCCGGCACAAGGTCGTCCACGCCGTCGCCGACCTCGATCACCACCCCGGCGCACTGGTAGCCGACCACGTGCGGTACCGAGGTCAGCTCGCCGCCGAGCCGGTTCAGCGTGTCGCCGCCCTCGATGCTCACGGCCTCGACCCGGACGAGCAACTCACCCGGTCCGCAGGTCGGGTCGGGGACGTCCTCGAAGCGGAACACCTCCGGCCCACCCGTCTCGTAGTACACCGCTGCCTTCATGGCCCTCCCTCGTCCGACTCCCCGTCACCCTACGCAGATCGCTGTGGACGGGGAGCACTGGCACGACGAGACTGGCGCCGTCGCCGGGTCGGCGACCCGACGGAGGGCGCATGGAGCCAGGGGTACGAGGCAGGGCACGGGGACCCGGGCGGTACCGGCCGTTCGCCGTGGCCGTCGCCGTCCTGGCCGCGGGCCTGGCGGGCGGTGCGGCCGTCCCGGCGTCCGGCGCCACCCCACCGGCCACGCTCCAGGTCGGTTCAGCCATCCTGAACCGGTGCGTGACGGCACCGGTGGGCTACTGCGGCCGGATGGCCGTCCCACTCGACCGCTCGGATCCCGGATCGCCCAAGATACGCATCACCTACCGCTTCTACCCGGCCACGGCCCCTCCGGCTGGAAAGGCGGTGGGCACGGTGCTGCCGGTGGAGGGTGGGCCCGGCTATCCGTCGATCGGCTCGGTCCGTGGCGGGTACGACATCATGTACGGGCCGTTGCTGGCCGACCACGATCTCCTGGCCGTCGACCTCCGGGGGACGGGCACGTCGAGTCCGCTCGACTGCCCGGGCCTGCAGCAGTTCACCGGCCAGCCCAGCGGCGCCGCCTTCGCGGCCACCGCGGGGAATTGCGCCGCCGCACTCGACCACCGTTGGCGCAACGCCGCGGGCCGTTGGTTGCACGCGTCCGACCTGTTCACGTCGGCCGCGGCCGCGTCCGACGTGGCTGACATCGTCCATGCGCTCGACCTCGGACGGCTCGACCTCTACGGCGATTCGTACGGCTCGTGGTTCGCCCAGGTGCTGGCCAGCAGGTACCCGGCGTTGATCCGGTCGGTCACCCTCGACTCGACCTACTCCACGGCCACCATCGACCCCTGGTACCGCAGCAGCCACGCGTCGATGGCCGCGGCGGTGGACGCCGTCTGCGCCCGTGCACCGGCATGCGCCTCGGCTGCGCCCGGGGCGGCATGGGACCGGGTCGCCGGGGTGGCCGCGCTGCTGCGGTCGGGTCCCGTCACGGGGGTGGTGCCCGACGCCACCGGCCGGACCGCCACCGTGACCATGGGAGTGGTGGGCCTCGTCGACCTGGTGAACGACGCCGCGGGTGACCCGTTGATCTACCGGGCCCTGGACGCCGCCGACCGGTCGTTGCTGGCGGGTGACCCCGACCCGCTGCTGCGCCTCTACGCCGAACGGCTGGCTTCGGACGAGAACTACACGGGCACCCCCGCCTCGGCCTACTCGGGCGAGCTCTACCTGGCCGTGTCCTGTCTCGACTACCCGCAGCTTTTCCCGCTGGATGCGTCAGCTGCGGCCCGTGCCACCGGGCTCGCGGCGGCCACCGACTCGCTGGCGGCGTCGACGTTCACGCCGTTCGCCACGGCCGAATGGCTCCTCCAGGACCAGAACACCGAGGCCTACACCGCGTGCCTCGACTGGCCGGCACCGACGGTGGCCGAGCCACCGACCTCCGGCCGGCTGCCGCTCCTGCCTCCGCATGTGCCCGTGCTCGTACTCGGAGGGGAGCTCGACACGTGGACGCCACCGGTCGACGTCCCGGGCGTCCTCGGTCAGCTGGGTGGGCACAGCCGGTTCATCGAACTGGCCAACGCCACCCACGTGGTCGGCGAGGGGGACCAGCCGTGTGCGTCGACCCTGATCCGTGCGTTCGTCCGCAGCCCGGCCCGCCTCGACACACTGGACGCCTCGTGTGCGGTCGCCGTCCCTGCGATCCGTGCCGTGGGCCGCTTCGACGCGTCGCTCGCCTCGGTGACCCCGGTCGCCCCAGGCCCGGCCGACGGCGCGCCGTTGCCGGCCCTGCGGGCCGCCGCCGTCGCCGTGGCCACAGCGGGCGACGCGGTCGCCCGTGAGCAGGCGATCGGCGCGGTGCCCGATGCCGGACTGCACGGGGGGTCGGTGACGGTGGCCGGCGGGGGCTCGCGGCTGACGCTCGCCGGCGACCGGCTGGTCCCCGGGGTCGCCGTGTCGGGGACGGTCGTCGTGGGGTCGACGGTCACGATGGCGACCCTCACCGTCGCCGGACCAGCGGTCCCGTCGACCTCGCTGCGGGCTACCTGGCCGACGACCGGGGCGGGCGGGTACGCCCAGGTCACCGGCACCGCGGGCGGCCGGGCGCTGGTCGGGACCTGCCCCGCTCCGTAGCCGGCCCGTCGGTGCACGGCGGGTGGTCCACCGGTTGCGCGCCGGCGGGGCCCCGGGGTTGCTGAACGGTGTTCAAGTTGGCGGACCGTCGGGCCGATGGGGGACGAGATGAATGCACGTCCTCCTGCCGATCCCCACGGGGAGAACGAGGCGGCGCCGGTAGGTGCCGTGGGTGACCAGCGCGTGGCGCTCGGGCTCGCCCTGCAGGCCCGGGCCGACGCCATCGGCAACCTGGTCGCCGAGGGGTTCCCCGAGTTCCTCCGCAACGAGGCCTTCGCCTCGTCGCGGCTCGGCACCGAGCTCATCGGCAGGTGGCTCGCCACCGACCGGGTCGCCTCGCCCGAGGAGGAGCTGGCACTGTCCCGGCAGGGGCAGCAGGTGGTGCTCATGGAGGTCGACCTCGGGATGGCCCTCAAGGGATACCTGCACTGGCGCGACCTCTGCACGCTGGCCGTCCACGAGGACGCTGCCCGGCTGGGCGTGGATGCCGGCCTGGTCGACCTGGCCTGCTCGGTGATCCGCCTCAGCTGCGACGGTGGCATGGTGCGGACGGTGCGGGCCTTCGACGAGACCCGCAGCATCCTGCAGGAGCGGCTCCGCAAGGAGCAGGCGAACCTGTCCCACCAGGCGCTCCACGACGATCTGACCGGGCTGCCCAACCGGACACTGCTGGCCGACCGACTGCGCCGGGCGGCCAACGGCTCCGCCCGCTCGGGTTCCGGACCGATGCTCCTGTTCCTGGACCTCGACAACTTCAAGGCCATCAACGACCGGTTCGGGCACTCCGCCGGGGACAGCCTCCTGGTGACGGTGTCGGAGCGGCTGCTCACCCTGGTGCGGGCCTCGGACACCGTGGCCCGCCTCGGTGGCGACGAGTTCGTGATCCTGGCCGAGGACCTCGACGAGCCGATGACCGCCGCCCAGTCGCTGGCCGAGCGCATCCACCAGACGATGCGGGCCCCCGTCGTGGTGGGGGACCGCGAGCTCCATACGTCGGTCAGCATCGGGATCACCACCGTGCAGCCCGACGCCGATCCCGACGACTGCCTGGCCCAGGCGGACGCAGCCATGTACCAGGCCAAACGCAGTGGACCGGCCCACTTCGAGCTGTACGACCCGGCCATCGGCGACGACACCCGACGGGAGAGCCTCGTGGTCGACGAGCTGCGTGTGGCACACGCCAAGGGGGAGCTCGCCCTCGACTACCAGCCGATCTTCGCCATGTCGGGTGGCCGACCGTCGCTCCTCACGGGGATGGAGGCCCTGCTCCGGTGGTCGCATCCCGACCTCGGGAGCATCCCGCCAGGCGAGTTCGTGCCGCTCCTGGAGCAGAGCCGCCAGATCGTGCCGGTGGGCAGGTGGGTCCTGGAGGAGGCCACCTTCCAGTGCCACGACTGGCAGTCCCACGGGTTCCCGGACCTGGTCGTGTCGGTCAACGTCTCGGCCCGCCAGCTGCAGGACCCCGGCTTTTACGACGACGTCCAGGACGCGCTCGACGGGTCGGGGCTGCGCGCCGATCATCTGGTCCTCGAGGTCACCGAGTCCGTCCTGGTGGTGGACATCGAGAAGATCGGGGCCATGATGCAGCGGGTCCGTGACCTCGGCGTGCACCTGGCCCTCGACGACTTCGGCACCGGCTACTCGTCCCTCCTCTACCTGCAGGGCCTGCCCATCGACCGGCTCAAGATCGACCGGAGCTTCGTGGCGGACCTGGACGCCGACGACCATGACGGCACCATCATCCAGACCGTGGTCGACCTGGCCCACGCTCTCGGAATCACGGTGGTGGCCGAGGGCGTGGAGACCGCAGCGGAGCTCCGCGCCGTCGGCATCCTGGGATGTGACGAGGCCCAGGGCTTCCATCTCGGGCGCCCGGCGCCGGCCCACCTGCACCAGCTCCGCCGGCCGGTCCGTCAGGTCAGCCCGTCGCGGTGAGCTGCCGGCGCACGGTTCAGACCGCCAGCCGGGCGAACGTGCGCTTCTGCGCGGCGTAGAAGCGGGGGAAGGCCTCGGCCAGCTCGTCATAGACGCCCACGGCGTCCGGGTCGGGCAGGTGGGTGGCGGCCACGGGGACGAGGCCGCGTACCTCGTGCGGCTCGACGGCACCGAGTGCCAGTCCGGCGATGAGCGCCGCACCCCGGAGGTTGGCCAGCACCGGGTCGGCCACCTGCTCCACCGGCCGGTCGAGCACGCTGGCGTAGATCGAGCACCACAGCGGCGACGTGGCCCCGCCACCGACGGCCCGGATCGTCCCGAGCGGCTGTCCCACGAACCGCTCGACGGACCGGGCCAGCCACCGGGAGTTGAGCGCCACCCCTTCGAGCACCGAGCGCACCAGGTCGCCCCGCGTGGTGCGCAGCGACAGGTTGTGGAAGCCCCCACGCGCCCGACGGTCGTCGACGGGGGAGCGCTCGCCGGCCAGCCACGGGGTGAAGACCAGCCGACCGCTCCCGGGTGCGGCGGTGGCGGCCAGCGCGGTCAGCTCGTCGAACGTGGCCCGCTCCGAGGGCTCGTCCCCGGCCAGGCAGTCCCGCAGCCAGGCCAGGGCGCCACCGCCCGACTCCTGGTTGTTGGCGACGAGGCGCAGTCCCGGCAGGATGCCCGGCACCGTCGCCATCTGGCGCAGGGCGTCGGTCTTCTTCCTCGGGAACGGGCAGCTGACCCAGCTGGTGGTGGAGATGGCCACGTGCGGCTGGAGGGGGAGGACCGCACCGGAGCCGACGCAGCCCGAATGCAGGTCCGGCGTCCCGGCCACGACGGCAACTCCCGGCGGGAGTCCGAGGTCGTCGGCCACTGCCGGAAGCACGGTGCCCACGACCTGCGCCGGGGGTCCGAGCGGCGGGAGCTTCGCCGCGGGCAGGCCGGCCGCGGCCACCAGTGCCGGGTCGTAGGCGAGGGGGTCCGCCACGCGGGTGTCGGTCAGCCACGCCCCGGCCATGGACGCTGCGGTGGCCGCCGCCGTGCCGGTGAAGCGCATGGAGAGGTAGTCGACCGGTTCGAGGTACCAGCGTGCGGCCCGGGCCACTTCGGGCTCGTCCCGCTCGAGGTGGAGCATGTGGCCGATGGGGTCGGCCCCCGACGTCGACGGTGCGCCACCGCTGTGCCGGATCCAACGGAGCGCCGCGACCGGGGCGTACCCGGCGACCGGACCGCCGATGACGGCACGGGCGTGGTGCGCTCCCCGGGTGTCCGACCACAGCTGGCACCGGCCCACCGGCTCGCCGTCGGCGTCGACGGGAACGGTGCTGGCCCACTGCCCGGTGCACGACACCGCCACCACCCGGGCCGGGTCCACGACGCCCGACGCGAGGGCCCGCCGCGCCGCGCCGCAGATCAGCTCCCACCACTCGGCCGCATCCTGGGTCGACTCGCCGTCCGGCCCGTTCCGGGTGGCCACCGGCCGGTGTTCGTGCCAGGCGATGTCGCCGGCCAGCGACACGAGCCCGACCTTCGGCCCGCCGGTGCCCAGGTCGACGGCCAGGACCCACCGGTCGTGGCGGTCCGTGGGCGGCACGCCGGCGGTCCGTTCAGGCATCGTCCGGGATCGACTGCTGGGCATCCATCATCTGGCCCATCATCATGCGGATGAACTCGTCGGCCTCGTCGGTCATGCCTCCGGCGACGCCTCCGTATACGGCGCCCGAGCGCGGCGCCCCGGTCTGGGAGGCGGCGTACGCGACCGCCCCGGACAGGTCGGCGGCGAACGCCTCGGCCACCCCCGGTCGGGTCTGCGGCCGGGTGACCGCCATGTGCAGGGCGTTCGGGTACTGCTGGCCGTTGAGGCGCCACCCCCGCTCCCGGAGGAAGTCGTTGACGTGGTAGATGTCGAACCGGTCCGAGGTGAAGCTGAACAGGAACGACGGATCACCCAGGATCCGCAGCTCGGGGTGGGTGCGCACCGACGCCTGCATGGCGGCCGAGGTGGCGAAGATCTGTTCGGCGTAGCGCCGGTAGCCCTCGCGCCCGAGCTGCACCATCGACGCCCAGGTGGCGGCCAGCAGTCCCCCCGAACGTGAGCCGTCCATGCCCGGTGAGCAGTACTTGCCGCCGGTCCACGTCGTGTTGAAGAAGTACTGGGCGTTCCGGAGGGACCTGTCGCGGAACGAGAGCACGGATGTCCCCTTGAGCGCATAGCCGTACTTGTGGGTGTCCGCGGAGATCGACGTCACTCCCGGGATCCGGAAGTCGAAGACGGGGATGTCGTACCCGAGCTCCTGGCCGAACGGGAGGATCCACCCTCCGAGGCACCCGTCGACGTGGAGACCGATTCCGTGCTCGAGGGCGATGTCGGACAGGGCGTCGATGGGGTCGACCGTTCCGTACCCGTAGTTGCAGGCCGAGCCGACCAGGGCGATCGTGGCGTCGTCCACGGCTCCGGCCACCCAGTCGGTGTCGACCCGGGTGGTGACCGGGTCCACCGGCGCCACCCGCAGCTCGATGCCGAACAGGTGGCACGCCTTGTCGAAGGCGGGGTGGGCGGTCTCCGGCTTGATCACGTTGGGCCGGACCACGTCGCGGGTGGCGGCGGCGTGGTCCCGGTAGGCCAGGAGGGCGTGGCAGATGCTGCCGGTACCCCCGGACGAGACGAGCCCCACCGGTTCGGACCCGGTGACCGCCTCGGCGTGGAGCAGGTCGAGCGTCATGGCGATGATCTCGGCCTCGAACCGGGTGGCGCTCGGGCACATGTCCCGCTGCAGGACGTTGACGTGCGAGAAGAGGGCGAAGGCCTCGTTCAGGAAGGCGTAGTGGTCGTGGTCCCCGCAGTACATCGTGCCCGAGCACCGGCCCGACTCCCAGGACCGGTCCTCCTCGGCGGCCATCGAGCGGAGTTCGGCGAGCACCTCGTCCCGGGGTGTCCCGCGGTCGGGAAGCGTGCGGTGGACGGGGACGCGGTCTGCGTAGGGAAACGTGCTCATCGGTCGACTCCTCGGGGTGCGGCGACGGCGGGCGGGCCGTCACGGGCACGGTACAGCCTGGCCGGAGCTGCAGCCGGGCAGGCCCGGACCACCCGTTGCCACCCTCCTGACCAGGGAGGATCCCGCCTTCGGGGCCGGTGCCGTTCAAGTTGACCACGGGAGGTGCCGATGCCTGATCGTGGAGTGGCTCCCCGCGGCGGACCCCAAGCAGTCGGAGGACGACGGCGCGCTCAACCGCGTGCTGTGCGGGCGGATCGCCGCCATCGCCCTGGTGGTGGCCAGCCTGCTGCTCCTGGGCTCGTACCTGGTGGTCCCCGGGAACCGGTCCGACGCCACCGTCTTCGTCAGCTGTGGCGTCTCGATCGCCGTCGGCATCGGCGCCTGGTGGTTCCCGTGGGGCCGGTTCGGCCGGTGGACCGTCCTCGCGGTCGTCCCGTTCGCCTTCCTGGCCGTGGGCATGACCTGGGTCTTCGCCGCCCGCAACGCGTTCAACTACCCGGTCACCTTCGTGCTGATCTTCGCCCTGGTCGGACTGGCCCTGCCCCGGTGGACCGCGGTCCGGCTGGCCCCCCTCCTCGCCCTGGCCTATCTGGTACCCCTGTTCGTCACCCATGGGGACCTGTCGACGATGGGACTCAGCTCGGCCATCTTCGTGGTGCCGGTCTGCATCCTCCTGGGCGAGGCCATCGCCTGGGGGATGCACCGCTTCGCCGTGGCCGAGGGAGAGGTGGCCGAGAGCGCGGCGAGCATCCAGCGGCTGTTCGACGAGGCCCCGATCGGGATCTCGCGGTGTGCTCCCGACGGCCGGATCATCGAGGTGAACCGGGCCTACGCCGAGATCCACGGCTACCGGCGCGAGGACATGGTGGGGATGCCGATCCGGGACCTCATCCACCCCGACGACCGCCAGGCGAACCGCGAGCACTTCGAGCGGCTGTTGAGCGGCGAGGTCGACCGATTCCACATGGAGCGGCGCAGCATCCGGGCCGACGGTGGGACCGCCTGGGTGTCGCTCAACGGATCGGTGGTCCGCGACGGCCAGGGCAGCCCGCTGTTCATGATCGGCCAGGTCGAGGACATCACCGAGCGCCACGCGCTGCGCGAGCAGCTGGCCCTCCATGCGGTCACCGACCCGCTGACGGGTCTCCCCAACCGGAAGCTGTTCATGGAGCACCTCGACGAGGCCCTGCGCGCCGCCGAGTCGAACGGCCGGCACGTGGCGTTGATGTTCCTCGACCTCGACCGGTTCAAGCTGGTCAACGACGGCATCGGCCACGACGCAGGGGACCGCCTGCTCCAACGGGTCGGCCAGCGCCTCCAGCACGCCCTCCGGCCCGAGGACTTCCTGGCCCGGTTCGGAGGAGACGAGTTCACCGTCCTGTGCGAGGTCGATGGCGAAGAGGACGTGGCCGAGATCGTGGGCCGCCTGCGCACCTCGATGGCCACTCCGGTGACCGAGGCCGACTTCGAGCAGTTCGTGACCCTGAGCATCGGAGTGGCGCTGTCCACGTCCGACACGATGCTCCCGTCGGCGTTGCTGCGAAGCGCCGACATCGCCATGTACCGGGCCAAGCGGTCCGGTCCGGGCCGCTACGCCGTCTACGCACCGGACGGCGACGACAAGGGCCAGAGCCTCCGGACGTCGAACGAACTCCACCGGGCCATCAAGGAGGGCCAGCTGGTCCTCCACTACCAGCCGTTCGTCGACGTCGAGCGCCTGACCGTCATCGGGACCGAGGCGCTCGTGCGGTGGAACCATCCGACACGTGGCCTCCTGCCTCCATCGGAGTTCATCGACCTGGCCGAGGAGTGCGGGTTGATGGTCGACCTCGGGTCATGGGTACTGCGCGAGGCCTGTCGTCAGGGGGCGGCCTGGAGGGCGGCCGCAATCGCCGAAGGACGGAACGTCCGACTTCCGTCCCTGTCGGTCAACGTCTCACCCCAGCAGCTGGCCGAACCGGGCTTCTGCGAGTTCGTGGTGTCGGTACTCGACGACACCGGGTTCCCGGCCAGACGGCTGTGGCTCGAGATCACCGAGGGTGCCCTGATGCGCGACCCTGCCGCCGCCATCGCCATCCTGCGGTCGCTCCGGACGCTCGGCGTGCACCTGTCCATCGACGACTTCGGTACCGGGTACTCCTCGCTCAGCTACCTGAAGCGCCTGCCGGTCGAGGCCCTCAAGATCGACCGGAGCTTCATCGAGCACCTCGAGACGGACAATGACGACCGGGCCATCGTCGAGGCCGTGGTGGCACTCGGCCGCACGCTCGGGCTCGAGGTGGTGGCCGAAGGGATCGAGCGGCCGGGACAGGCCATCGAGCTCGCCTCCCGCGGTTGTCACCTGGCCCAGGGCTACCTCTACGGCCGACCGACCGACCCCGCGCGGATCGGACCGTGCCCGCCGACGTCGATCAGCGACTGGGAGACCGGGAGCCGGCTCACCACCGTCTGAAGTGGTCGGCCGCACACTCGAACCGCGGCAGGCGACAGCACGGGTGTCGGGCGTACCGGCCACCCTGTGATCGGGACGAGCCGACGCGCCACCACCCGGTCGCGGAACGCGGACGACCCGCCTGCCGGCGATCGTGGACATGGGGACCTTCTTGAGCGTCCCTCCGAATCAGCAGGGTCTGACACACTGACCCCGTGATCGGGTCGCCCGCCGGAGATGTCCAGCATCGGCTGCTGAGGCGGGGACGTCTGCTGGAGACGGCGACCCTCGGCTGGAACGTGGTGGGTGGCGTGGTGCTCACGTCCGCGGCTATCGAGCCACGCTCCGTAGCCCTCGCCGGTTACGGCATCCTGGCGACCGCAGTGCTCATCGGGTTGGTGCTGAACGCCTTGATCGGCTGGTGGTGGGCCGACCCGATGGCGGGCTATGTGCTCCTGTTCTACGCCGTCCGGGAGGCGCGTGAGGCACTTGCGCACTGATCCACCGTCCCTACGACGGACCGGGGCATGAGTCGGCCAATTCGCCTGTGGCTCGTCCTGATTCTGAATCTGGCCCTCGTCCGAGCGCTTGGGGTGGTCGGTGTCGGGGCGCACTCCCTCGGCGTCATGTCGGAGGGGGCGGACTACCTGGCAGATGCCGCTGGGATCGGCGTCGCCCTCATGGCCATCTGGCTGTCAGGACGACCACCGACAACTGCTCGGCCGGATGGCCATCCCATGGCGACGGCATGGGCGGCACTGGTCAATGTCGGTTGGCTCCTGGTGCTGGCGGTGCTCGTCTCGGTCGTGGCGATCTCCCGACTGCGATCCGGCACACGGGAGGTGCACGGCCTTCCGGTACTCATGGTGAGCGCCATCGCCGCACTGACGATGGTGGCAGGAGCCGTCATCCTCGGCGGTGACGACGACGAGGACGACGAAGGCGGGAGTCTGAACATGCGTGCCGTGCTCCTCGACACCGTGGCCGATGCCGGTGCTGCTGGCGGAGTCGCTGCGACAGGTGCCGTCATCCTCGCTACCGGCGGCAACTACTGGCTCGACCCGGCCGCCGCCCTTGCGGTGTCGGCGATCATCGCGTACCACTCGGTGACGTTGCTCCGACGGGTCGTCGCACGACTTCGTGCCGGTTCGGGCGGCAGCGCAAAGCTGCCGGCCCGTGACGGACCGCGGTCGGCAGTCACTCGGAGGTCGATGACGTTCGCCGTGCCGGCGTTCCGTGCCGGGTGGGTGTTCCCCGGCCGTGGTCGCCCGTCACCGGTGACCCACCGGCGGTAGGGTCCGACCAGACGATGTCGTTCTCGGCGAAAGGTGCTGGTGGGAGAGTTGCACGCGGAAGCGCAGTCACTGAGCATTCAGGAATCCCTGTATCCGGAGCTGACCTGCTTCGGATGCGGCCATGCCAATCCGGACGGCTTCCACCTTCGTAGCTACAGGAGTGACGACGTCACGGTAGCCACGTTCACGCCTCGTCCTGAACACGACAACGGATTCGGATTCCTCAACGGGGGAATCATCTCCACCGCTCTCGACTGCCATACGGCAGCGGTCGTGATGTGGGAGTCCGACCGCCGTGGATGGGAGGCGGACGAAGGGGCCCCGGTGCCGTTCATCACCGCTGGATTCGATGTGCGCTTCCTGCGACCCACGCCACTGGGGCCGCCGCTGTCGCTTCGGGCGGAGCCGGTCGAAGTCTCGGAATCGGCCATCGTCGTGAGCGCCGAACTCGCCTACGAAGGCAAAGTGCGGGCGACGATGGTGGCCAACTGGCTGCGGTTCCATCCTCGGTAGTCCCGACGGCCCGGAGCATTCGCCCGCCAGCCGTGTCATCGACTCGCCCGGAGGTGCCGGTCGGGGGCATGACGTGCCGCCGGCACTCGGGCCACCTGGGCACGAGCGCGGATCGGCGTCGGTCAGGGACGCCGACCGTTCGGCATCAGGTCGCCGAGCCCCCACTGGTCGACGGCGTTGAGCTGCACGTGGTCGCCGGTCGACTCGACGATCCAGTCGCCGCCGACGTAGATGGCCGTGTGGTACACCGAGGTCCAGTCGGTGGTGTCCTTGCCCCAGAAGAGGAGGTCGCCGGCCTGCATCTGGTCCAGGGCGACCGGAGTGCCGGCCGTGTGGTACTGGTCGTTGGCGATCCTGGCGAAGGTGACGCCGGCCGCCTGGGTCCACGAGGCGAGGGCCAGTCCGGAGCAGTCGTAGCCGCCCGGCCCGTTGCCTCCCCAGATGTAGGGCTTGCCCAGCTGCTGGAAGGCGAAGGCGACGGCCTTGTCACCCGGGGTCGTCGGGCGGAACATCAGGGCCTGGGCCCCGGGGGTGTGGCCCACGGCGTCCCCGAAGGCCTGGGCGGTGCCGTTCTGGGCCAGGATCCAGTAGCCGCCGCCGTCCGGGCCGGCGACGATGCGCTCGATGGGCTCACCGGTGGTCCCGGCGGCTGACCCGTGGAACTCGGCGTCGCCGAAGGCGAACACGCCGCCGTCCGCGCCGAGCATCCAGTAGCCCCTGCCGTCGGCTGTTGCGGCCATGCCGATGATGGGCTGGGCGAGCTTGATGGCTCCGGTCGAGCCGTAGAACCCGGCATCGCCGAAGGCGAACACACCACCGTCGCTGGCCACCAGCCAGTACCCCTGGCCGTCGGACGTCGGGGTCATGGCCACGATCGGCTCGTTGAGGGTGAGGCCCCCGGTCGAGCCGAAGAATGCGGCATTCCCGAATGCGAAGATCCCTCCGTCGGAGGCGACCATCCAGTACCCGGCGTCGTGGGCGGACCCGGTCATGCCGACGATGGGCTTGTTGAGTCGCAGATTGCCCGTCGAGCCGTAGAAGTGGGCGTCCCCGTAGTTGAAGATCCCGCCGTCGCCGCCCGTCAACCAGTACCCGGCATGGTCGGCGGTGGGGGCCGCGGTCACCAACGGCTGGTTGAGCGGCCCCGTGGGCCCGCCCAGCGCAGGCACGCCGTAGGCCTCCACGCCGCCGGCCGGGGTGACCAGCCAGAAGGAGTCGGTCACGGGGGAGGGGAGTGTCCCGTGCGCCTGGACCGCGGCGGAGGCGGGAGCGGCGGAGGCGCCGAGGCCGAGGCAGGCGACCAGCCCCGACACGGCCAGTGCGACGATCCCTGGTCCCCTCTTCCAACGCCTGCGCATGCCCCGACCTCCGGACGCGAAGGTGGCCCTGGTGGCATCACCTAGAGTAGTAATAGTACTACGCAGAGTGAGCTAATGGCCAGGGTCACCCGGGGTTCCCGGTGTGGTGGTCCAGGCCGGGTCGACGCGTCAGCCCACCGTGGCGATGCCTCCGTCGACCGGGATGACGGCCCCGGTGAGGTACGAGCCGGCACGCGACGCCAGGAAGATGGCCACCCCGGCCATGTCGTCCGGTCGCCCGATGCGCTTGAGCGGGGCCGAAGCCGCGATCTGCTCGCCGAATGCGTCCAGGGTGGCCGCCATCATCTTCGACTCGAACGGACCGGGCGCCACGGCGTTGACCGTGATCCGCGGGGCCAGGTGGCGGGCCAGGTGGCGGGTGAGCTGGTGGACGGCCGCCTTCGAGGCCGAGTACGAGTACGACTCGAGCACGGGTACGTGGATCCCGTCGATCGACCCGATGTTGATGACCCGCGACGGGTCCCCGTCGGTGGACGCCGCCTCGAGCAGGGGCAGGAAGAACTTGGTGGTGTGGAAGACGCCCTGCACGTTGAGGTCGAGCACCCGCCGCCACGACGCGCTGTCGTGCTCGACGAGTGGCGCCCCCCAGGTGGCTCCGGCGTTGTTGACCAGGACGTGGACACGGTCGTGGTCGGCCGCCACCGCCTCGGCGAACTCCCGTGCGCCCTCCTCGGTTGACAGGTCGGCGGCCAGGCCCGAGCACGAGCCGAAGGCGGCGAGCTCGGCCACGGTGGCGTCGACGGCGGCGGCCTTGCGCGAGGCGATGACCACCTCGGCGCCGGCGGCCACGAAGCCTCCGGCGATCATCCGACCGATGCCGCGTGACCCGCCGGTGACCACGACGGTCTTGCCGGCGACGTCGAACAGCTGGTCGGGAGGGGTCGGGGCGGTGGTGTCGGTCATGGCAGGGGACGGTACCCCAGTCCGACGAGGTTGGTAGCGTCCGGTGCCATGGGAGACCCGACGTGCACCTCGCCCTGACCGACGAGCAGCTCGAGCTGCAGGCCACCCTGCGCGCCTACTTCGCCGACCTGGCCGCATCCGGGCCCGACGGCGGCCGCCCCGACTACGTGGAGACGATCCGACGGATGGGGGCCGACGGCTGGCTCGGGATCGGCTGGCCGGTCGAGTACGGAGGGCACGGGCGGGGGCCGATCGACCAGATGATCTTCGTCGAGGAGTCCCACTGGGCCGGTGTACCCCTGCCGCTCCTCACCCTCAACAGCGTGGGGCCGGCCATCATGCAGCTCGGCACCGACGAGCAGAAGGAGCGCTTCCTGCCGGCCATCCTGCGGGGGGAGGTCCACTTCTCCATCGGCTACACCGAGCCCACGGCCGGAACCGACCTGGCATCGCTCCGCACGCGGGCGGTGCGCGACGGCGACGAGTACGTGATCAACGGCGAGAAGCTGTACACCAGTGCGATCCAGTACGCCGACTACGTGTGGCTCGCAGCCAGGACGGACCCGGACGTGCCCAAGCACAAGGGGCTCTCGGTGTTCATCGTCCCGGTCGACACCCCCGGGTTCAGCTGGACGCCGCTCGCCACCATGGCCGGCGAGTTCACCAGCTCCACCTTCTACGAGGACGTGCGGGTCCCCGCGACCAACCTGGTCGGCCAGGAGAACGGCGGCTGGACCCTCATCACCAACCAGCTCAACTTCGAGCGGGTGGCCATCTGCCCGGTGTCCGGCATCCTCCGCGACCTGGCCGACGTGCGGGTCTGGGCCACGGAGGAGCGCCTGGCCGACGGCCGGCGCGTGATCGACCAGGAGTGGGTCCAGGTGCAGCTCGCCCGGCTGTGGGCGCGGGCCGAGTACCTGAAGCTCATCAACTGGAAGGTGGCCTGGGCCGCCGACAAGGGGCTCAACCCGGCGGACGCCTCGGCCACCAAGGTCTACGGCAGCGAGTTCGCGCTCGAGGCCTACCGGGTCCTGGGCGAGATCGTGGGCCAGGCGGGCTACCTGGCCGAGGGCTCGCCGCGAGCCGTCCTCGGCGGTCGTCTCGAGCACCGTTCCCGAAGCCAGACCATCTTCACCTTCGGGGGCGGCACCAACGAGATCCAGCGGGACATCATCTCGTGGCTGGGCCTCGGGATGCCGCGGGCGCCCCGGTAGTCATGTCCAGCCGTGCGCACGTCCGGACGTGCGCACGTCCGGACGGGGGAAGCTCAGGGCTGCGGGGTGAGGTCGGCCGCCACCGGCAGGGCGAGGTGGATCGCCGAGAAGGTGACCGACCCGCCGAGCTGGGGCGTGGCATAGGCGACCGTGGTCGCCACCAGCTGCAGCTCGAGGTGGCTCGCCGGCGTCGCCGTGTAGGCCACGATCTCGAGCGGGGCGGTGGCCACGTGGGGGTGCCCGTCGAGCGTCACGGCGATCGGCGTGACCTGGTTTCCGAGGACGATCCCGGTGGCGGTGTCGACCAGCTGCGCGAAGACCCGGGTGGGACGCACGTCGGCCGGGACGGTGCCGGTGTATCCGAACGACAGGTGGGGGGCGCCCACGACGACGCCCGCCTTCGGGACGGTCACGGCAACGTCGACCGCGTTGGTGGCCGGGGCCGGGGTGATCGGGGCGACGAGCGGGCCGAGCTGCTGGCCGCCCGGGACCGTGGTGACGGGGCCCGACCCGCCGGTGGCCACGAGCGGCAGGGTCCCCGTGCCCGTACCGGTGAAGGGGAGTGTCTGGGGTACCGGGTAGGACGGTGCGCTGTAGGTGGTCCCGTTCTGGTCGACGAAGGTGAACCCGGGGCCGGTGTCGACCGATGTGTCGCGCTGCACGTACCGCTTGAGCCACGCCAGGGTCGCCTGCTCGGGAGCCGCCGTGTTCCCCGGGTCGGTGAGGCAGATCCCGTGGCCGCCGCAGAACCACTGCATGGCGGTGGGCGTGCCGGCGGACCGCAGGGCCTCGTAGTTGTCGACGCCCTCCTGCAGGGTGAAGAGGTTGTCGACCGTGCCCTGGACGATCAGCGTGGGCACGGTGACCCGATGGAGCAGATGATCGGGTCCCCGGGCGATGAACCACGCCTGCTGGCTCGGGGTGATGGTTCCCGTCGCCCTGCCGGACGCATTCGACGCGGTCACCACGGGGTCCACCGTGTCGGAGCCGGACAGGTTGGTCAGGATGCCGGTCCATCCGGCCTTGACGGTGTCCGCCTTGTACAGGCTGGTCGCCAACGAGTGCCAGGCGATGGTCGGCACGATGGCGTCGACCCGGCAGTCCGTGGCGGCGGTCACGAACTGGATGCCCCCGCCGTAGGAGCCGCCGACCATGCCCATGCGCGGGTCACCGGGGGAGTCGAGCTGTACTCCCGGCAGGGTGGCCACCCACGAGATCAGCGTGCTGACGTCCCGGGCCTCGTAGGACGGGCTGTCCACCTCCGCCTTGCCGCCCGACCTGCCGAATCCGCGCGGGTCCCAGGTGAGGACGTTGTAGCCGGCATCGAGGAGTGCACTGATGGGAAGGGCGCCGAGGATCCCCTGACCGGAGGTGTCGGTGTCGCCGGCGAGGCTCCAGCCCGGCCCCATGAGCACCGTCGGGTGCGGCCCGGTCGACAGGTTCGGCCGGTAGACGGTGAGGGGGAACCAGTGGGCCCGGATCACCGTCCCGTCGAAGGAGGTGACGTTCCAGTCCGTCGGGACGCCGGACACCGGGGTCGCCTGGACCGTCTCCGGTGCACGCCGGCACGTGGTCGCCGCGGCCGTCGTCGGGCCGCCGGAGCCGGCACCGGTCGTCGAAGGGGTCGAGGTGGTCGACGAGCACCCGGCGAGGGTGCCGGCCACGGCGAGGACGGCCAGCGCGGCGGCCGGCCATGAGGCACGGGACCGCCGGGGTGCGCGGCGCAACGGAGTTCGCATCAGCGGAGTGTCCCACCGACGGTCCGGTGCGGCAAGGAGCCCGACGTCGCGCAGGTGGGACGGGACCGGCCGGGAGGCACTCGGCCGTAGAATGCACCGATGAGCTCGACCTCGCCGGCTACGACCGACGCGCCCCGGACCGGCCGTGTCCGGTGGTGGGCCCTCGTCGTGGTGTGCCTGGCCATGTTCATGAACGCCCTCGACTCGTCCATCGTCAACGTCGCGCTGCCGGACATCCAGAAGCAGCTGCACTTCACGGCGTCGGGCCTGACCTGGGTGGTCACCGCATTCCTCATCTCCTTCGGCAGCTTCCTGCTCATGGCTGGCCGCCTCGGCGACCTGATCGGGCGCCGCAAGGTCTTCCTGTCCGGCATCGTCCTGTTCACCGCATCGTCGATCGCCTGCGGCGTGGCCCAGAGCCAGGGGATGCTCATCGTGGGCAGGTTCTTCCAGGGGATCGGCGGAGCCTTCTCGGCCTCGGTCATCATCGCCATCATCGTCACCGAGTTCCCCGAGCCGGCGGAGCGGGCGAAGGCGATGAGCGCCTACATCTTCGTGGCGGTAGGGGGCGGATCGATCGGGCTCCTGGTCGGGGGCATCCTCACCCAGGCGCTGAGCTGGCACTGGATCTTCTTCATCAACGTGCCCATCGGCCTGTTCACGTTCGTCTTCGGCCGGATCCTGATCCGCGAAAACATCGGCCTGGGCATCCGGACCGGGGTCGACGTGACGGGATCGGTCCTGGTGACGCTGTCCCTGATGGTCGGGATCTACGCCATCTCGACGGCGACCGAGTACCGCTGGCTCTCGGCCCACACCCTCGGGTTCGGAGCCGTGTCGGTGGCATTGCTGGTCGCCTTCTTCGTGCTGGAGGCACGCCTGGCCAACCCGATCATGCCCCTGCGGATCCTGCGCATCCCCACGTTGACCCGCTCGAGCATCATCCGGGGGATGTTGGCCACCGGTATGTTCACGACGTTCTTCCTCGGGGCGCTCTACCTGGAGGGCGTCCTCGGCTACAGCCCGGTCCAGACCGGCCTCGCCTTCCTCCCGATGTCGGTGACCATGGGGATCCTGTCGGCCGGGATAACCGCGCGGCTGGTCACCCGGTACGGCGACAAGCGCGTCCTCATCCCCGGCATGGTGTGCGGGACCGTCGGGTTGCTCCTGTTGACGACGCTCGGCACCACCACCAGCTACGTCTCGGTGATGCTGCCGGCATTCCTGCTCATCGGGCTCGGAGCCGGGACCGCCTTCGCGCCGCTGCTGTCGATCGCCATGGCGGACGTGCCGGTGGCCGACGCCGGCCTCGGCTCGGGCATCGTCAACGTGTCGATGCAGATGGCCTCGGCCCTCGGGCTCGCCATCCTCAGTGCGATCGCCACCGGTCGCACCCATGCGCTCGAGGCCGCAGGACACCCCACGGACGTGGCCCTGACCGACGGCTACCGTCTGGCCTTCCTCATCGGGGCGGTCCTGGTCGGCATCGGCACCGTCGTGGCCGCGCTCGCCCTCGAGAACTCGGGCCCGCGGCCGACGGGCACGGCGATGGAGGTCCACCTCGCCGAAGAGGAGCTGTCGGCCGCCTCCGAGCCGTTCCCGCACTGATCCCGGCGGACGGAGACCCCCTGCCCGGGCCGCCACGGGCGGCCGGTCGAGCCGGTCGGCCCACCGCTACGGCGAGCCGACCAGCCGGGTGGCGATCCGCATGAGGCCACGTTCGCCCCGGGGGTCGTGCGGGCGACAGTTGCACCAACCGGTGACATGCCCGGTGCCCCGGAGCTCAGTACAGGCCGACGACCTGTCCGTCGGCGTCGAGGTCGATGTCGAACGCGGCCGGGTGGGATCCGAG
>Ga0209698_10001465_pt1 | contig 27124 bp, 15 predicted proteins | sample LitLauG_LLR_2012_FD_187203 | JGI IMG/M metagenome (GOLD analysis project Ga0209698, IMG submission 187203) | Freshwater sediment microbial communities from Pennsylvania, USA - Little Laurel Run_MetaG_LLR_2012 (SPAdes) (version 2) | ecosystem: Environmental > Aquatic > Freshwater > Creek >... | reverse complement strand
GATGGTCGGCCCCTCGTCGAGCAGGACAAACGTGTTGACCGGACCCGGGCGAAGCATGTCAGTGGTTTTGTTGTAAACATAGAAACCACCGCTCCACCCGACGCCGATATAACAATTCATGGAAACACTTCGGCAACATGGCTGGCCACGGATGGAAGCAATCGGACTGGTGCTGACACGCGGATCGCCGGGACAATGGAAGACCTTCACACTCTTGCCAAGGTAAGGGGCCACGGCGCTGCTGGGAAGGTATTGGTTGAAATCCACAAAATCCAGGGAAGTTGGGTCCGAGACATCCCCATTGCACCAGGAGCGCGCGTCGGCCACATGTTCCGCATGGTCCGTGGCATACATGATCCAAGCGAGAGTGATTTGCTTGGTGTTGTTCATGCACTGAATGGCCTGCGCCCGGATTTTCGCCTTGGTCAATGCCGGCAGCAGCATCGCCGCGAGAATCGCGATGATGGCGATCACCACCAGCAGTTCAATCAGGGTAAATCCCGGACGAGTCCGGACGGAACGACTGGCTTCAGAAATGACGCGCTTGCGGTTGTTCATTTGTTGCATCTGGTTTGCTGCATTTTTCGGCTTACTTGACCACAAATATAGCACATGGCAGAAATTAGCAAGATACCTCAAAAGAGGTATGCTCCACCCGGATCCAGGTTGAATTTACGGCAGAAAACCAGCGGCCCGGCACCGGCACTGCCGCGGCTGGAGCAACCCCAGACCGCCATCCGCCCCCGCGCGGGGAGAAGCCTGCCCGCCGTCGAAACGCCAGCCCCAGGCCCGCCGGACGCTTGATCATTGGGGATTCTCGCGACAGGCGGTTTTTCAGCCCCATCGTTGAGCCCTGCCGGCCTTTGACGCCCGGATGTGCCTTAGAACTGTCCCTCCCCCGCAACGCCGGCTTTCAATTCGGCGGCAGCGCGGATTTGCCAAGCCGCAGGGCGCGGTAATGCCGGGAGCGGATAGAGCTTGCGACTCGCCCTCCGCTTGGAAGCCGGTGCCGCAGCAGGCTAGGAAACCTGAGCACGCGGAATATCCAATATGCACCATCGCCGGCACGGGTCGTTCGCGAGGTTGACAACACACTTTTTTATGGTTGACTGCATTTATGTTATTTAGCCAACGCAAACTAATGAAAGTCCCAACCCCTCTGCTGCTATCGGGATTGCTTATTTGCGGTTGTTCCCGGAACAACCCAGTAACCCATCCCAAAGTTGAGCTGATCGAACCCGGCAAGGACATAACCAGCTTCAAGGGTTATACGCTGCATGTGGACAAGCGGGAAGGCAATTCAATTGAAGGCGTTCAAATCGTCAAGTTCTCCCCCGACGGAAATGACCTTTTTCTCTCTGCCAGCAACGCCACGATCGTGGCAACTTCAGACCCGAAAACAGTGCATCTCGTCCTTATCGGGGTCACGAGTAAAAAGCAGTCGCAGAGCAAAGTGATCACCCAGAAAGTGGGTCGGATGGAACTCGTCCTGGAGGAATAAATCCCCACCCGGGCACCGCCCAATTCGAACGCCACGACCAAGAGCCGCAAGCAACTGAACTTGGTCAACCCCATTTAGCCCGAACTCCGAAGCTGGCCAGTGCGCAGCCGCGACGACCCGTCGCCAATTGGCTCGGCAGGATTACCTGAACTCAAAAACCTGCGACCCTCATTTCGCAGTCTCCAAACGGTCATGAGGCGTCGCCGCGACGCTCCGCCGTGTGCTTGGGAATGCAGGTTGAAAGCAATCGAGCATGAGCCGGCTCACACAATCCCGGCGGTTCCGGTGGCTGGACTTCCTTCAATTCGCGCCGAGAGCTGGCGGTTGCGAACCCGTGGCCCACAGCCTTCAGTAAATACAAAAACCGGGGTTCCGCCGGACGCCACTTGGCGCCGGCAAAAACCCCGGTTGTGATCTTTCAACTAATTAGTGGGCGACCCGATAGTACATCTGCGTGCCGGACGCGGGTGTGGTGTAGGGGCTGGTCGGATAGGGCGTGCCCGGAACCGGTGTCCACTGGTTGAGCGGCGCGTTGACGTTCGTGGATTGGAGGAGCACTCCGCCACCGTTCCAACTCAGCGTCACATTGCCGCCGCTCTGGCTCAGGTTCAACACCGGCTTCGCGGCACCCCAGGAGGAGAGGACCGAGCCGGGGATCGGCTGCAGATTGGCCGCCGGGGTGCTGTCAGATGCCCCGCGCCAAGCGACTCTCGCGTAGTCATTGCCAGCGGCTTGGACAAAGATCAGCTCGATCCAGTAGGGCGTTCCCGCGACCAGATGTTGTGGAGCGCTGGTGGCGTGATCCGAGCCGGGTTCAAGGAATGTACTATGAACGCCCGTGGCCTGTGCGATCATCAATCCGTTGCCGGGGGTGGCATCCGAGCTCAGGAACAACGCCGCGGAATCATCATCCTCCACGAAGAACGTGTAGTCATCCGTGACGGTCGGTGTGATCCAGCCGGAGATCAAGGCTCCGTAATTGATGCCTGACCCCGTGCCGACACCTGTGCCAAAGACCGGATTGCCTCCCAAGCCGGTGTTGTTCGGGTTATACGCGCTCAGATTGAGCGGGACCGTGTCGAAACTCGACAAGGTGGTCTCGTACTGCGGGCAGTACGGGAAGCTCATGGGTGTCTGGCCGAAGACTGGTCCGACAGTGCCAAACTCAATCGGGCTGTCATTGTACTGGCCATCGGTCAGGTTGCCCATTGCCGAGCCAAACGTTCCCGAGTTCTTCGAGTAGTAATCCCAGACCAGTCCCTGCTGCGTTACTGGCGCCGTGAAACTCACGGTGGCTGGCAACATCGTATTCGGCGTGGCGGCCTGGTCTTGGATGCCACTTATGGCCAGCGAGTAGGTCTGGCCGGGAGTCAGCGGCCCGGTCTGCAGCGTCACCGTCCGGTAATCGCCGCCGAAGAGCGTATCGGCCGCGGTTTGGGCGATGAAGATGTTGTTGATGGCCACGGCTCCACCGTTGATGCTGTAATTGCCCAGCAGCGTGGCCGACGCGACACTGACGCGCTTGCTGAACCTGACCTGCACGGTTCCCGGTGAGGCCGTGCTGCCATAGATATACTGGCCCAGTCCGGCGGCGTAGTTGACCACCGGCTTCGTGGTGTCCGGAATAACCGTCACGGCCGCCCCATGCGTGCTGATAAAGCCGCTCGGAGTGTTCAACTGGTTGAAAATCACCAGTGCGTAGGTGCCGGTATCCGCCGCCGTCACCTCCGTGATGGTCAGCACCGGGGCATCCACACCGACGGTGTCAAACACCCCGTTGGAAACGGGCGGATAGTGCAGGGTGCCGTCCGCATTCACGGTGGCTCCACTCAGCGCCAAGCCGCCGGGATACGTGGCGTTGGTCACATACCATTGGTAATGGTTGCCATTGCCGCCGACGACGGCCGTGAGGGTGATGCTGTTTTGATACGACTCGTTGGTTGTGACGCCCACCGGGCTGTTCGTGACCACCGCCGCCGTGAAGTAGGCGGAGTAGTGGCCCAGTACCTGGTTGGTGCTCAACTCATAATTGTAAACGGCCATGTCCGAAACAGTGCCGACAATCGGCCGGTTCTGGTTCGCGGTTGGTTCAGAGTCCGGGCAGTTGCCGATGATCAGCGAAGCGAAGCGATTCAATTGAAAGCTGCCCTGGTTGGAGCCGTTCAATATGTCACCTGCGTTGACGGTTGCAATATCCTTATTCCAGACAATGCCATCATACCAAACGGTGCGATTTCCAGTGAAACCGCCGGTCGCGTTCGTTCCGAGGGATCCATCAAAGGTGACAACCAAGTGGTGCCAGACATTGGTTGGGGCTGCCGTTGTATTAGCATTATTGATATCGGAGGTTTGTTGAATGTTGAAGTATTTGCCATACCGGTACTGGAAGTTATTGTTGACAATATCTTCATTGGCCACGCCTTCGCCATCCCCATTATACAGGATCGTTACGCCAGCCTTGTTGTTGCCTCTCCGCATGCGTGCCGAAAAGACAGTTTGATCCACGGCGTTAAAGTCGGGCTTGAACCAGACCTCGTAGCTGAAGGCATTGGTCGGTGAGGCCCAACCCATCAAGTCCGCGGAATAGGGGATCCTGACCTCCGTCCGGGAACTCGGGGCGTTGGTGCCGTAGGCGTGGAAGCCGCCCTCACCAGCCGCCGGTCCGGCAACGTTTTTGGCATAAGTCGTGGTCGGGCCGTTGTACACACCATCATGCGAACCCGCCCAATCGTAACAGGCGGTGCCACTCGATTCATTAAAACGATAGAAGGCCACGGGAGCGTTGGAGAAAACCTGGGCGGCGTAGCTGCCCACGGCCGGGGTGGTGATAGTGATGACACAGGGCGCACTGGTGGCCGGGCTGCCAACACTGCCTTGAATGATGCTGCGCACGGAAACGGTGCCGCGCAGATTGTTCAGGGTCATTTGCGAATTTGTCTGCCCGGTGACCACGATGCCGTTGGTCGTCCAACTGTAGTTCCAAGGCGGCTCGCCGCCAGCCAGCGCGTTAAAGGTCTCGCTGCCGCCCGCAAACATGCTCTTGGAGGGAGTCAGAATGGTCGCGGTGGCGGCGGATCCGCTGCTGCCGTTGATCAGCTTGTAGGCATGGATGGCGACCTGGTTGGGCGTCAGATTGGTGCTGTAAAGCGCAACCTCGTCAATCGAGCCATACCACACGGCCGGGATCCATCCCTGGCTGCGTGCGGGAGATGGGGTGACGTTGTCAATCAGGAGGTCGTTTTGAATGATTGGAGTGTAGTTGGCGTTGCCGATGTGCAGCGGAAGCCCAGTGGCCGGGCCGAAGCCGGTCTGTTGCAGCGTTCCGAGGTTCTGGCCATTGACATAACAGGTCACGTTGGTCGTGTTGTCAATGGTGATCGCAACATGCAGCCGCCGGCCAACCGTCCCGCCGGGCACGGCCCAGAAGAGCGGAGGATTATTGAAAGCCGGACCGCCGTTCGGTTGAGAGTTGAGAGAAGTCTGGTTAGTACCGGCGTAATAGATGATGTTACCGACGGTATCCATGCTCAGAACATAACGGAACGCGAGTTGGTTGGAATATGTCAAACTTTCAATACCTCCGCCCGGTTGGAGGCCACCCGGGGTGTACGTTCCTTGTTGGTTAAGGTCGCTGGCAGAAAGCCAGGTAAAGCCGTAACCGGAATAAGGCCAGTTCAAAGGCCAAGGTTGCTTCAGGGCGGCGGGGTCCATGTAAAGCACGGCTTCCACCGTGCCAAAACCGCTGGCGAAATCGTAGGCGGAGTTGGCCGGCACCTTGACGTCATCATTGACATTGAACGCCAATTCGCCGTCCCGGTTAAAGGTGAGGCCCTGGCCACCCGCGAAGCGGCTGGTGGTGCCGTCAAAGGCAACGTTCCCGGAGAGCGTGCCATTGTTGCCACTCTTGACATCGGTCAGCGTTGTCCCCGTCGGGTTGTCTGTATCGCCCGGGAAATAGGAGATAAGGCCAGGCGTGGCTTGCACCGCCGCGTTGTAAACGCCGATCGCCGCGGGATTGGCAATGGTCGTGACGGTGTTGGTCGTGGTGTAAACCGTGCCGGGGTTGAAGCCCGAACAGCTCACGGCGCACACGAATTTGTCACCGGAAGAGTAGGCCGAGGCCGGGACAATCAACTGGGGGCTCGTGGAAATCACGCCACCGGGGAGCGCCGTCAGCGTGGTGCCGACAACTTTCCACCACTGGTAGGTGAGCGTGCTGTCAAAGGCGGCAATCACCTGGAACGGCGCCGGGTTGCCGGCGTAAACCGTCGCGTTCGACGGCTCCTTGACTATGCCCGGTCCCGGAATGGAACGGAGCAGCAGGTCGCCGGTGCTGAAAGGGCCGGTAAAACTGGAAAAGCGGACTTCATCAATATATCCGTTGAAGGGACTGTTATAGTTCGAATTCCGGTTGCCCATAATGCAGGGCCCCTGCTGATTGAAGAACGGGGTGAAGGGCGCTTGCAGCATGGCGGCCTGCCAAACGCGGCTGGCATTGGTGGACCACATCGCCACGCCGTTGGTGTAGATCGTTACCGTCCCTTTTTCTCCAAGATAAAACTGATAGCCCGGCACCGCCTGGCTGTCGCGCACCACGGCAATATGCATCCAGGCATTATTGGTGAGTGTCGCAATCAGGATCGGCGGCATCATGACATAGTTCCACGGCAGGCCGTTGGTATCCAAATTGTTGGCAAGCCCATGCGGTCCAACGTGGGTGTCCGTCGGTCCGAAGCAGTTGGCAGTGAGATAAATGTTGCCCGTCCGTTTTGTGCCGTCGTAGTTGGTGGAGATCGTCGCCAACTGCACGCCCCAATTGGTGCGGCCTGAGCCGCCGTTGGCCGTGGTAGAAGCTGAATTGTTGCAACCGGTCGAAAGCATATGGCCTACCTCACCACCACTGTTCACGCCATTGCCGATTGGAAGGATCCACGCCTCCATGACCCAATTGGAGTTTTGCTGCCAACTCCATCCGGCCGGGGTGACGTAGCCATTGACATCCGCCGTTGCGGGATAGAGGCCGTAAGGCAAGGCCCGGATCGGAGCGATGCCACCGTGAGCCATGCCGCCATTGCCGTTGAATGGTGCGTAGTGGGTGCGCAAGGATTCAGTGGAGGTGATGCGATTCGGTCCCAGGGGTCCGCCCGCTGCGACGTTGGTGATCACCACGGCATTGGCGAACAGACTGACCCGGTTGTCAAAGAAGGCGTCGGGTCCGAAGAGGATGTGGTTGGTGGTCGAATCCAGCAGCCATCCTTGCGGCAGGACTTGATCCGCTTCGCCCATTTGATACCAGGCATAGGGGGTGAGGGTGGCCGAGGCGTTGAGCAATCCTGCCACAACCGAAATGATCGTGGCCAGGATGAGGGCGCTGGCTCGCGCCCATCCCGATTTGGTTTTTTGATACAGAGTGGAATACATATGCGTTTTTTATTAGGGGTTTGATTTGAGGGGCTATTGGGGAACTAGGTACTATTTTGGTTTATGGTTTATGGTTTATGGTTTATGGTTTAGAGGAGAGACGATCATGTTTTTCTGGCTGCATCCGAATTCACCGTTATTCATGTTGTGAGACTTTACGTTTAACGTGTCCAGATCCCGGCGCCTTCATCTGAAGAAATCGGCCCTAATCTGGATTGATTGGGCAAAACTACCACCGTCTGAAAAACTGTCCATACCCCAAAGGAGGTATATTGCGGCCGAAGCGGGTGGTTGGCCCGCACCGTTGGCAAAGGCCGATTCATCGCAACTGGACTCCGCTCCAGGCCAGGTTCTCCGCCCAGCGGGCCTGGCGGGCAGCCTCCGCCCGGAAATCATCGCCAAAGATAGGTGTCCTGACAAAACTCTCCATTCCGCGCGATGCGGGATGTCAATCCAGCCTTCCTCGCCGGCACCGCCGGTGAATTTTTCACGCGCGGGATTCCATTTCAGCGGCTGGCCGTGGTAGTAGGCCAGATTCACGAGATGACAGACCGTGGCGGTGCGGGCGCCGGTTTCGACATCGCAAATGGGTTTCCGGCTTGCGCAAAAATCCGTTCATCAGCCCGCGCCCCTGGACGCCCAGGCCGATGAAGCCCAGCGTGATGCGGTTGCCGGACTGCGCCTGCGCCGACCAACTACGGCAGCGAACCGGCGATGGAGGCTTGGACGAGAAAACGACGGCGAGAGCAAGCAGAGCCAGAGTTCATCTTGGAATTATTGGCCGAATCGCAAAAAGTATCCCATACCTCAAATGATTGATGGAACAAATCCGCCGGAATTTGAACCAAGCCTCGTTACCAGCACGCACGTTTTACGCCCCCTCCTTTGTGTCCGGGATTCAAAACTCCGGGAGACGCGCGTCCGAGCTAACGCCCCCTGCCCTGCTTGCGCATTTCTTGAATGGCCTTGATCGCGTCGGGATCGCCCTTCGCTGCGGCGGCCGTCATTTGCTGGCTCACTGCCGCCAGCGTCTTGTTCACGGCGACCCGCTGTTCGGGCGTTAGTTCCGTGAGCGCCTGCAGCTTCCGGCAGGAGATAATCGCGGTTGAGTAGTCACGCGATGAAACGGCGGCAAGGGTTTTGGCCCAGTCGTCTTTGATGACCGGGCTGGCGGATTCGAAAGCTTTCGTATCGGCGACCATTTGACGAGCGGCTTCCTGGTTGCAGCCGGCGGTCGCCAGACAAATCGCCGCGAAGGGCACCATGGCCAGCCAAGAAAAACTCTTCCGCGCAGGTTTGGAGATCATAGCATATTAGTTCCTCAAGCTTCCGTAATCCGCCGCGAATGTGCGGCTTGTTTGCGGATCCAATCAGCGTCCGTCTGCCTGGCCGGGATTGCACCAAAGTCGGTTGGGCAGCAGATTCGACGGAATGCCGCTGCCTCTTAAACCCTCGGCGCCGGCCATGTTGTTGCCATACCAGGAGCTGTAAACGATTCTCTCCGTGCTGCCCGAGACCAAACCAACCGACGCACCTTTGCCATGGCGCAGGGAAATGCCCTCATCAGGATTGCTGGAGCAATCATTGAAGAAACCTGGAGTCGTCTCGTCGGTTTCCCACTGCAGAATGACATCGGGTTTGAACTGGGTAAGCTTGTACGTGGTGCCGGGCAAATCCCCGAAGCCGCAGATCGCGCCGTTCCACACATAACTTGAAATATAGACATTACGGAGCATGAAATTGCTGTCCACCTTGTCGGCCGGACACATTAAAGCCTTTTGAGCTTTGAGATAGGGACCGAGCTGGCCGTTTTGAAACGATTTGATTTGTGCGGCCAGAGTGGGATTGAAGAGATTAGGGTTGCTCACGCCCCCCGCTGGGAGGTTGATGTCATAAGCCCAACCTGGATAAACAATGTTCGGGCCGTTCCAGCAAGGCCAAGGCATATAATCCCGGTTGTCCCCGGCGTACAGCGTCATGGCCAGCATGATTTGTCGGTTATTATTCAGGTCAATCGTCAATTGCGCCCGATTCTTGGCGTTGCCCAAGGCCGGCAGGAGCAATGCGGCCAGAATGGCGATAATCGCAATGACCACCAGCAACTCGATCAGGGTGAAGCCCTGCGCCGGCGGGTCAAGAGCCGAAGGAGGTGCCTCCGCCACCGGGCATTCCGCGCCGCAGCTTCGGCCATCCTCGCAACGCTTGCTGTTCATAGTTTGGTTGCGCCTGGCCATCTGTTTTTAGGGGAAGCGCTGCGTAGTTATATCGCGTAATTTGACCGCGAGAACCGAGGTTGCCAATACCCCAAGGGAGGTATGTCCTGCCGACAAGCTCGGTGTTGCCCAATGATCAGGCCACTGTCCAGCCAGGACGATGCGGGATGTCCAGCCAGCTTTCCCCGCCGGTGCCACCGCTGAAATTCTCGCTCGCGGGATTCCATTTCATCGGCTGGCCATGTTGATAGGCGAGGTTCACCAAGTGGCAGACGGTGGCCGTGCGGGCCCCCACTTCAACATCGCAGATCGGCTGGCTGCGGCTGCGAATGGCCGCCAGCCAGTCGCCCTGGTGATCGGTGCTGTGATACAGTTTCACTTTGGGCGTTTGCAGAAATTCCTTTTCGATGCGGTCCAACTGGTCACGCAAGGGCATTTCGCCCTTCTCGATTGCACGCCCGCCGATGGTCACATCAATCCGACCACGATCCACTTTTACAACTCCATCCGAGCCGACGAAAGTGATGCCGTTGCCGTCCGTATGGACCACCTCCACTCCGCTCTCATACTTCAAGCGCACGCCTTTTTGCGCGGTCTGCCAATCGGCAGGGGGAATGATTTCACAAGGACCGGACGCATCCATTCCCAGCCCCCACTGGGCGATGTCAAAATGATGCGCCCCAAAATCACAGACGCCGCCGCCACCATATTCCCGATAATGCCGCCAATTGGGATAGTTGTTATGGACGCCGCGCGGACTCAGCACGGCGTTGTAGGGCCGCTGCGGGGCCGGCCCGAGCCAGAGATCCCAGTTCAAACCCGGCTCCGAAGCTTCCTCTGGCAAGTCGCACGGCACGGGAGGACCGCCGACGCCGACGTCAATATGATCGATTTTTCCCAACACGCCGTTGCGCACCAGTTCGCAGGCGACGGGAAATTCGCGCATGGAACGCTGCATCGAGCCCACTTGAAAAACACGATTGTACTTGCGGACTGCTTTCACCATTGCGCGCGACTCGTGCACGGATTTGCTCAAGGGCTTTTCACAATAAATATCTTTGCCCGCCTGCGCCGCGGCAATGGCATTTAGCGCGTGCCAGTGGTCTGGCGTCGCAATGACCACCGCGTCAATATCTGGCCGCGCCACCAGCTCGCGAAAGTCTTCAAACACCATGCAGCCTTTTGAAGCATCCCGGTCAGCCTGCTTGTCGTAATAAGTATTGACGCGCCTCCGCCCATCCTCGCGCCGATTGGCATCCACATCGCACACCGCCACGACCTGCACCGCTTCGCGCCGCAAAAAGCCGTTCATCAAACCCCGCCCCTGCACGCCCATGCCAATGAATCCCAGGGCAATCCGGTTGCCGGGCCGAGTCTGCGCCGACCAACCGGGAAGGACAAACGGCGCCGAACTGGCGATGGCGGCTTGGACAAGAAAACGACGACGTGAGTATGCAGATCCGGAGTTCATGAGGGAACTATAACCGGATGGCAGAAATTAACCCATACCTCAAATGAGTGATGTGGGTAACGGTCCGTCCAAGACTGGGAAAGGTTATCGTTGCTGGCACGCCAGTATGTACTGGGAAGGGCGCGCCGGATCAGACCAAGGAGAATATCAGGGTCAATTCACTTAGTCTGCGCTTTTCCAGTTCCCAATCGTGACGCTCCGCTGCTTCGTTTGGACCTCGATCCATAGATCGAATTTCCCGGGATTGTGCGCGGGTGAAGATGCCACGTAGCGCCAGGTGCTAAAGTTGAACTCCCAGACGACTTCCGTCGGAATGGCCGGGTCCGAAATGTAGTAGCCCAGCGCGTAAACATCCGGATCGTCATGGAACTGTCTTATCGCCATTTCGCCGCCGGGCGGGGGCGGGAGAAAATGCGTCACCGCGTTCCCGTTCTCGTCGCAGTTCTTGAAGCCGTCGCAATGGAAAAAGTCCTTCACATACTTCGCGTCCGCCGTCTCGATCCGGCCCAATTGGTAGGATCGGTTGGTGGGATCGTAAGTGACGCCGACAAGCTCATAGATCAGCCAGTTGGTGACCGCGTCCACCACCAGCGGCTGGCGGCTGATCACACGATCCGGCGGATAGACGCCAAAGCGGGCCTTGTAAGCCTCGATGGCGTTGACCAGTTTTTGCTGTTGCTCGCGCACGTCGGCACAGACCTTGGGTATCGCCTCATTCACCCGCGCTTCCAGCAGCTTGGAGGTTATGAGCGTGTAGGCGAAGCAACCTAATCCCGCGACCCCGGCCAGGAGAAATAGGATGATCGCAGCTTCCCGGAACGTCAGGGGGCGTTGAAAATAGTTTTTGGGACCGGGCATGGCGGGATAGTCGAGCAGAACGCCGCCGTGCGGTCAAATCTTACCGGCCTGGGCTGCGATGCGGATCAAGGTGACGCCATGTCGGGCGACCTGCGTGCTGAAAGCGGCGTTGAAGGTGCCCAAGTCCTGCTGCCGCCAGAGATCCCGGACGGTTTGTTTGCCGCTGAGACCCAGCTCGCTCCAGTTCACGGCCACGGAATTTTCAAATTCTCCGCGATTAAACAAACCCACGGCCTTGCTGCCGTCCTCCATGTCCTTCGCCCAGACCTCGACGTTTTCGTCTTTTGAGATGCGATGCGCTTGCCGACCCAAGGGATCCTGGTTGACGGCGAGCACTTCATCGTTCGTCAATAAATTCAACGTGAAATCGTCCAGTTTCGTCATGTCGCAGCCTATCAACAACGGCGAGGCGAGCAGGCACCAGAGGCTGATGTGCGTGTATTGCTCGTTCGGTGTCAGCCGCGAATCGCGAAAGCCACCGCCCAGCTTGCCCACCACAAACATGTCGCAATCATTCCAGTGCCCCGGCCCGGCCACGACTTCACGACCGTTTTGGGTGAAACCGATGTCGTCGATGCTCGACCAGGTGTCCGTGATGTCGCCCGTCGTGCGCCAACTGTTCGCGCCCATATCCTTTGCCCACGGCCAGACATCGAGCGTTTCGCTCAGGCTGTAAATGAGATCGCGCCTGGTCTTGGCCAGCGCCCTGGCCATGGTCAGCCAGCGGAGCTTTTGCGACTCCAAACTAATGTCCCGCGTCGAGTAAGTAGTGTAACACCAGTCGTATTTAAGGTAATCAAACCCCCATTCCGCGTAACGCCCGGCATCCTGCTCCTCATGCTGATAACTCCCGGTGTGACCCTGACAGGTGTAAACCCCGGGCGACGAATAAATGCCCGCCTTCAATCCCTTGCCGTGGATGTAATCGCACAGCGCCTTCATGTCCGGAAATTTGTTGTTCGCTTGGATGATGCCGTTCGCGTCCCGACCATCACCCGCGACCAGCGGGTCTTTGGAGCTGTGTTTGCTCTGCCAGCAATCGTCAATGTTGATGTAAGTCCAACCGTGATTGATCAGACCGCTGCTCACCATCGTATCCGCCGCTGCCCGGACCTTGGCTTCGTCCACCCCGCACCCAAAGACATTCCAACTGTTCCAGCCCATCTGCGGCGCGAGCGCCAGGGTGTCGCCGCAGACAATTTTGAAATCGCGTGCCGTCACGCCGAGCGAGTTCTCCGCCTTGAGCGTGACCTTCCATTCACCTTTGCGGTTCAAAACTCCGGTGATCCGCCCTGAGTCGGCATCGAGTTTCAAGCCGCGCGGCAGATTCTTGGCGGAGAATTTCATCGGCCGGTCGCCGGACGCAGCTATGGTGAAGAAAAATGGGGATTCGGGGCGCACGCCAAAAACCTTTGCGCCGTTGATGCGCGGCTTGGCCGACACCGGCGGGGTGAGGATGTAAGGCGCTTCGCGCGGCGGGGAAATGGTTTTGGGCTTCGCGCCAGCGAGGATAAATTTCGCTTCCGCCCAATCCGCGTGATCGGCATCCACCGGGTCGCCCATGCTGCTGGCGACCATCACCATGGTCTGAACTCCGGTCAGATCCACGTCCACCGGCTCCGCCGGGATGCCAGGCCGCATGAGCTTGCTCTTCCAAAGCAACTTCCCATCGCCGTAAATCTGGAAGATGACGCGACCATTTATCTTTGTGTACTCCTCATTGCCCTTGTCGTAGGCCGCACGCAATTCCCGCAGCACGATGCGCGGCACCACCTCGTCATCAATGCCCACCGCCGCCGCGAAACGCCGCGAGCCGCCTTGCAGGTCAATCCAGAGTACGCTGCGGGCGTGCGTGCCCAAACCGGTTTGATATTTCTGGCCGCTGATTGTCAGCGGCTTGCCCTCGACCGAGCGGTTGGCCTGCGGATCGCCTGAGCCTTGCAAAACCTCTCCGAGTTTGAGCGAACTGAGCAGAACCACCTCGCCCGTTTGATCCGATGGTTGGGCGTTGCCCGCGCCCTGGGTGCCGCCGGTGGTGGATTCCGCGCCAGCGAACCGGCTGGCGCAGGTGCAGAAGAGGATGGCCGCCAAGAAAAGTTTCCTGGTCATGATGAATTTATTTTTGGAGTGCGCCGCTCAGGTAAATTCGATTTTGGTGTTAATGATTTTCGTCGCCATCAGGGCAACCTCTTTTGTCAGGGTCAGTTCCACGCGCTGGCCGGTTTGGACTGCTTTTGCCGAAATGTGTTTTGAACCCACGGCAACTGCGGCTTTTTTCAAAGCCACTCCCGGCGGCAGTTCAAAAGCCAACGTTTTCAGGCGCAGCCCGCCCCATTTCAGTTCGATGCGGTTGGTTTGTGCGTGGTCATTCCGACTTTGGCTGAAAGTGCCCCACCCTTCGGCGGCGGTGAACGGCGCTTTGAAATTGTCCGGCGTCAGGCGGGGCGCGAAACCAATTCGTCCTTTCGGTCCGTGATATTCAAATCCGCACGCCGCGATAAACACGCCGTAACTCGCCATGCTGCGGGCGTAATGATCGCCGCACTCCACTTCGTTCCACGGATTGCGGCGCGCGGCGTGGTAGCGGTCGTGGATGGCGCGCTCGATGGCGAGGCCTTCCGTCAACAGGCCCTCCCAAACCATGTGCCCGGCCACCTGATGCTCGAAGCCGTTCATGCATTCATTGAAATAACCGGCGACGCCTTCCATCCCGCGGTTTCTGCCTCTGGCCTTTTCGTAATCCCAGTCGGCTGTCGGGAAAGTACACATCAACAATCCCGCTTCACCCGCCAGGGCATACCAGCGACCCGGTTTGTTGACTTCGCGATAAGGACCAAGATCCGGCGAAAAGTTGTAGCGCCACAACGACTGCAGGGCCGCACGGGTCTCCTGCTCCGGCAACACGCGACCTAAGCCGACTTGCCAAGCCCAGCTTTGGCCCATGACCTGGTCGATCTCGCAGCCGCCGCCGGAGTTCACTTTATCGAGATGTTTGGGATCGGGCAGGTTAACGAAATACTCGCCGTTGAAAAGCCGCGTCAGCATGTTCTTGCGACCAGCTTCGGCAATCGTGCGACACTCGGTGGCGAAGCTTTCATCGTCCATCTCCGTCGCCATTTCCTCGGTCGCCCGCAGGCTGGCCAAATACAAACCGCTCAACCACGCGACCGGTCCATACCACTCGGCATCCAAAGTATTGTGCTGCGCGCCTTCGAGAATTCCGTCGGCATTGCCATCCTGGCCGATGAGCCATTGCATTGCCTGCTTGATGCTGGCGTAGTTGCGTTTGAGAAAGGCCGAGTCCGGCGAAACCTGATGGTCACGGTAAGCGCGCAAAATTGTGCCGGCCTGACCATCCACCGCCTGTCCGGCTTTGTATTCCGCGCGGTGGTCAATCATGCCGTCGGGTTGCAAACTCACTGCCGGGTTAAAGTCGGTGCGTTCCCGCAACAGTTTGTCAAGTTCCGGAAAGAGCCGGCCCATCGCCTGCTCGTACTGCCAGACGTGCGTGCAGGTGCCGTCGCAGCAGCCGACGCCTTCAAAGCCATAAAATCGCCCTGAGGCAAAACGATACGCCGTGCTCGTGGCGAGAATGGAAATATTCAAATGCGTGCGGTCGAGAAACCAAAACGGCAATGAAGAGTCATACCAGGTGTCGTGCCATAACCTCGTTTGCTTGGCGAGCTGCTCGACGTGGCGAGCCACATATTCCGCAACGTCTCTGGCGGAAGCAAACCGTGCTGCGTAGTGGCGAAGCTTCGCTTCCGGCATACGAGCGTCCAACTTCAAATGGGGCATATGCCACGACAGGATGAAGGTGGTCTTGGCCGATGCGCCGGGCGCGAGTTTCAGCTTGCGGGTGAGCGAGCCGACCAGTTGTTTCCCGAACGGCCGCGTCGTGGATTCAGTCGGCTTGCTCCCCGCGGAGAAAGCACTCGCCGGCAGGCTGTCCTCCGCTAATGCGCTCATGCCCAAGTCGCCAGCCTGATGGTTCAGCAAAGCGAGGCTGAGGGTGCCGAAATCCTTTTCCTCGGCCAGCGGACCAGGCGGCGGCGCAGGCAGATCACTCAAAATGATGTCGTCCACTCCAATGTTCCCCCAGGCACCGGTGGCGGCATCTACGATTTGAAACACCGCCTGCTTGCCCGCCCAAGGCCGCACGTCCCAGCTTGCCTGGCGCATCCGGTTATTGTCTTGGCCAGTGGCCGTGAGCACCACTTTGTCCTCGACGATCAAGTTCACGAGCGCTTTGTCGCGGCTGCCGTTGCGCTTGCCGCCGCCAAGCAGAAAATTCAAATAGTTGCGCTCGATCGTGAATGGTGGACTGGTCAGCGTGCCGACGGCGGAGTCTTTTTGCTGGACGGTCTCGCCAGGTGCGGAGGCATGACTATTCACCACCCGCTTTCCGTGCCCGCCCACGTCGCCTTGGTACGCGGGGATTTTGGCAATCTCCATTGGACCGTTTCCGAACGCCGTGCCGGTGACCGCCCACTTGCCGTAGGTCGCCCCCTCGAAATCCTCCACCACGATGTCGCTCCGCCCGGCATGTTCAGTGTGTGCAGCTTCCGCGGCGCTGCATTCGAGGCATAAAATATTGCGACCGCGCACCAGCCGATTGCGCCGCATTCCTCCGCGGCTTTTGGAACTGCGCAGGCAGACCGCGTTCTCCAGCCAGCCGGCCAGTTCAACTTCGATTTCGGCCGCACTCTGGTTCTGGAGGGTGAATTCCAAAATCGTCGCGGGAAGTGACGAGTCCTCCGTGTTCAAGGGGGCAAACGGTGAAAACGCCTCGAGATCGACCGTCACGGGCGATGCGGCGTCGCGATACTCCACGCAGCCGATCGGATATTCGCCGATGAATGAAATGTCGTTCCAACCGGTTTTGTCCAAGGCCCGCACCTGGGTCTTGTCACCTTGGGTCACGCGCAGAGCAAAGCCCTGCTCCAAAGGCGACGACGGCACCGGCGGCTTGGCGTAATGTCCATCACCGGTACCCACGCGCTGATTGAAGATATCCCAATGCCAGAGTTTGCCATCGCCCCCGAGATACAATTGGCCGCAGGTGATGCCCCCGACGGGCATGCCGATGAAATTTAATTCCGCGCCGCGATACACCGTGCGCTCGCCGCGCGCGGTCAAGGACTTCACCCAATCGGGATGCAACTTTTTATCAGCCGGCACGAGCTTGTCAAAATCCTCCCGCGTGAACGGTCCGGCCATCGCGGGCAGACGTGCAAAGCTCAACCCGGCGACAACCAGTGCAGAAGTCTTCAAAAAGCTGCGGCGGTCTAGCGCCTGTCGTCCAGCGGAGGCAAATGGCAAGGGCAGTTTGAAGTTCATGGTTTTGTAGGTTCAGGTTTCTTCAGCGGAGCAGTAGGCTTCCGCAACCGTTCGGCAAGCGGCGGAAGTTTCGGAAACGGAGCGTGTGGTTCAGTCTGATACCAGTAGGCAACCGACGAAATGTCATCGGAGAGTTTTTTGTATTTTCCGTCACCGCCCCAACCAAGATTCTGGATGGTCACCCGCAAGTTTTCTTCAAAGTTGATCGGGTCCTGAATGTGCCAGCGGTACAGGCTCCAGAACTGGGGGGGCTCGCCGCCTTCGGACGCGGGCAGAACGGTCCCCGAGTAGGCCGTCGAATACGGCTGACGAAAGCCATAGCTGCCGAGGAAGTAATCTTCCGTCCCGGTGCCGCAGATCGTGGGGAACTGATCGTCGCCATCCAGGTAAAACTTGATCTCGCCTTCGCCAAACCAGCCCTTTTCGAGTTGGGCCCAGGCCAGAAAAGTCCCGACGTAACACCCGCGACCTTTGACTCCGTCGAGGATGACATACGGATTTCGTTCGGCGCCGGAGGCCCGGCGATATTGCGCGTGGAAAGTGCCGGCGGCGGCGGGAACTTCAGTTTCCACATAGGTGATCTGATACGCCACCAGATCGACATCTTTGTCGGTCTCGTTGGACAGGGTAATTCGTGCGTGTTTGCGAAATGGCATCGGCCAAAAGCAACTCAGCGCGTTGGCAGGATTGACGGTCACAGCGAGGGAATTTACCGGCGCAAACTTGCCATGACCGACGGCAAAAAAATCCGGCACGGGTGCCTCGACCGAGGGCGTCGCCTCCTCGTCCCAAAAGAACCGGATGACCAGTCCGCGGTTAAGGCCTTCGACAATCCAAATGTGCTGGATGATTCCCGGCCCGGCCACATTCATCAGCACTGCGGTCTCGCGGGCGTTGAGGCGGATGAACGGACGGACCTTCCAACCTTGGCCGAGGTCATCCGCAGCCCGGGCGCTCGCGGCGGGTTTGGGCTCTCCCGGATGAGGAATCGCCATCCCGCCTTTGCCTTGCTCACCTGTGGGATTCTCGGCCGAGATGGATCGCGTGCGGCCGCGTCCCAGCAGCGGCAAGCTGCCGAGGCCGGGCTGAAGACCGACGAATGCTTCGCCGTTTGAATTGGCTTCGGCGAGATTGCGAGGCGCGCCGGCGAAACTGTGGTTGCTGATCAGGAGAATATTTAGCAGCAGGCAGCTGAGGCATGTCCATGATGGCAGGCGGTTCATAATTTTAATAGCTGGTCGCAGTCGTGCCTGCCGGTTCTGAAATCAGGCTGACTCTTGCAGACTAACAAAGTGCCCGGTTGCCCCCAATGACTCATTTGAGTGGGGGCCATGCGAAACATGAAGAAAAAGGGCGAGTCAAACCCGGCGGTCCGGCCCTGAGGCGCTTCCGGGTTGGCGGTTTGCGGCGGAGCTGCCTCTGTCAGACATGAACTTCAGCATCGCCTCGGCGCGGGACCGCACATGCAGCTTGTCATAAACATGCTTCAAATGAACTTTGACCGTGTGGTAACTGATGGAGAGGCGATCCGCGATTTCCTTGTTCAACATCCCTTGCGAAAGGAGTTCAAGGATTTCCTGTTCGCGGGAGGAAAGCGTCACCCCCGATTCCGTGTCTGGCGCGGGCGACTGAAAGGCCATGATCACTTTGCGGGCAATCTCGCCGGTCATGGGCACGCCACCCTGGCGCACAGCCTTGACCGCATCCAGAATTTCCGCGGGCGAGGAACGCTTCAGGAGATACCCGCAGGCACCCGCTTTGAGCGCATTGAAGATGCTCTCGCCATCCTCATATACCGTGAGCATGATCACCTGCAAGGCGGGCATGTGGTGTTTGAGCCGGGCGGTGCACCCAATACCCGACATTCCAGGAAGATTAATGTCCATCAGCACCACGTCGGGGGCCGCCCGGGGAATTTCCAAAAACGCATCCTCGGCGCTGCCACAGACGCAAACGCATTGAATCCCAACCGCACGGCTGAACAGGTGCTTGAGTTGCCGGCGCAATTGGGGGCTGTCCTCCACCAGCGCCACCTTGGTCAAGGGCGCTTCCGGAGTGGCGGCGCGCGGCGCGCGATTTTCAGACACGTTGGTCATCATACCCAAAGCAGCTCGGGGATAAAATAGTTTTGTCGGGTACAATCTCCTCCGCCGCTCGCGTTGCGGCAATACCTCAAAGGGATTACAGCCGGTCGGTCCCTGAAATTTTTCGCAGCGGGAGTTTAAAACCAACCGCCGTCCCTTTTTCCAACGAGCTTGACAACTCGCAGCTTCCTGCGATTTGCGCAAGCCGGCGTCGCATGTTGCCCAAACCGTCGGCTTCGCTGCGCGCGGTGGAAGGATCAAATCCACACCCATCATCGGCGACCACGACCAGGAGAACCTCCCCTTCCGCGTCAATTGTCAGGCTTATCTCCGTGGCCTTGGCGTGCTGGACGACATTGTTCAAGGCTTCTTTGAATGCCAGAAACAGGTTGTGGCGTTCTTCGGCGTTGAGCGGATATTCCGGCAGGCTCCGGGTCACTTTGAGCCGGAGGCGCAGGCGGGTGGGTTTCAAGAAGCGTTCTGCAAACAGGCACAAGTAGCTGGCCAGCGATGCCACGGTGTCGTTTTTCGGATTGACCGCCCAGACGATTTCATCCAGCGCCGCGACCAGTTCCCGCGCGCGCGCGCCAATTTCCTGTGTGTGTTGGAGCTGCGCTTCCTTGCCGATGGTGGAATCTTGGGCAAACTCGCTGCCAAAGCTGATCTCGGTCAAGCCGGAACCGAGATCATCGTGCAAATCCTGCGCGATACGCGCCCGCTCGCGTTCCGTGGCCCGTTGCCGTTCCAAGTGTTCAATCTTGCGGCGGTGCCGCAGGCGCACCGACCAGGCCACCGAACCGGAGATGAGCGCGGCGGACAGCATGAAAGCCAGGATGCGAAAGGTCCAAGTCTGCCAGAAGAATGGCAGGACTTTGAGCGCAACCCTTGCTTCAGGCTCGCTCCATTCGCCAAGTTCATTGCACGCCGCGACCCGAAAAGTGTAATCTCCGGCGGGAATGTGGTTGTACGGAACTTCCCGTTTCGAACCACCGTCCACCCAGTCCTTGTCCAACCCCTCCAGCATGTACCGGAACGCCACGTTGCGCGGTGCGGTGAAACTTAAGGCAGCGAATTCGATGTCCACCCGCTGATGATCCGGCTGCAGGCGCAGCTTGGCAGTGGTCCGGCCGAGATCAACCAGCGGGACCGAACTCGCGCTCCCGGTCTGGTCGCCAGGTTGGTAGGCCGCCACCGTCCGTCCGTCCACGGCCACCCGCACGATCACACTGGGAGGCCGATTCAGATTTTGCCGCAGGCCTTTGACATTGATGGTGGCCAGGCCCGTGAGCATGGGAAAACACAGATCCCCGTTTCGCTTCCGAATTGCGCCGGGCCAAAAACCGTAGCTGGCCTGAAGGTTTGGCAACCCTTCCTCCTTTCCATAAACCACCGACCGCACGCGGGCGCTCCGGCCCTCGGCCACCGCATCGAATTCCGTCATCGGCACGTAAAAAATTCCCAGGTTGCCGGCGAACCAAAGCCGGTCATGATCGTCGGAGATGATGCGGGAGATATAGTTATCATGAAGCCCTTGCTCGGTCCCGAACTGGGTGAAACCTTCGCCCTTCAGCCGGCCCACGCCGCGCCCGCCATAACCGATCCAAAGGCTGCCGTCTGCAGTCGCGCAAAGCGTGCGGATGGACTCTTCAGGCATAAGCGTATTCGGAGTCTCGTTCACGATCGTCTCCTCACTGCATCTCAACAGCAGGCCGGCGGAGGTTCCCGCCCAGAAATTGCCGGAGGCATCCAACGCCATCGCGGTGACGTTCCCACTTCCCGCCGGCAGGTCAAAGGTGCGCAAACGCCCGGCTCGCAGTCTCTGCAGCGCGTTGGTGGTTTCAGTTCCAATCCAAAGATCGCCCGAGGGTGTGGAGAGCAACGCGCGTACGGAGATCATGCCGAGAGTTGGCGAGTTGGTCACATTCGTGATTTTGCCCTGCTGCCAGGAAAAGAGGCCCAAGTATTGGGTACCGATCCACACACCGCCCGCCGGCATGGCGGCGACACATTGAGCATATTGAATCGGCCATCCGGCGTTGGTGGACAGGTTCTCCCAACTGGTGCCATGGTGGCGTGCAACCACGCCGCTTTGAGTCACCGCCCAAACATCTCCGACGCTGTCTTGACAAATCGAACGAATGGCTTCCGATTCCAGGCCGGACGAGACGTCCACCAAATCCAATGAACGGGGCTGCAGCCGGTCCAGCCCTCCGCCACGGGTGCCCACCCAAATGTTGCCCTCCCGATCCTCCGTCATGCTTAGAATCTCGTGATGTGAAGTTTTCACCGTGGCAAACGTCGCATCGGCGTAACGAAACAATCCGCTTTCAACCGTTCCAATCCAAACCGCACCCGCACGATCTTCGTACAGCAGCGTGGCATTTACAGCGCGACGGTTCACTGGCAGGTCCCCCAACTTAACGAGCCCCGCCTCTTCGGTGTATTTGAACAGTTGGGCCAAGGAGTAAATCCAAACTCCGCCGGCGCGCGCCGTCACAATCCGCTGCGCTCCCAGGTTCAACAGTTTTACAAATTTGCCATTTCGCCAAACTCCAAACTGGCCGGCTTTGGCGATCCAGATTTGTCCCGCTTTGTCGGCGGCCAGCTGGCAGGTCCCGCCCGCCGGTATTCCATCCTGGGCGGTGATGTTCAGGATTTTGCCCTCAAAAATGCGCACCAGCCCTTCGCTAAAACCTTGGCTCAAAAAGGAAACCCACAATCCTCCCTGCCTGTCTTCCGTCATCATCCGCACGGCGAGCATGGGCAGGCCATCTTTAGGGGTGAACACCGACATGCGCCCGTGGTCCCAGCAGATGATCACCCCGCGGGCTTTGGCAATCCATAACCGGTCCAGATGGTCCAGAAACAGCGCGTGCAGTAGCGAGGTGGGCACGCCGGCCGCGTTGACAGCGGGGGTTTCCCGAAACCGCACACCGTCAAATCGCGCCAACCCCGACTGCGTCGCCACCCACAAAAATCCGTCCGCCGACTGCGCCAATCCGACGACTGAGTTATCAGGCAACCCTTCATCGGACTGCCAGGCGCGGGCGAACCATTCGGAACCGCCACCCCTGACCGGACCGGAACCTGCGAGCATCAAGAACACACCCGCAAACCACTGGGCCAACCTCTGGCGACTTTTCCTGTGGGTCACTGAAAAATTCTAAACCTGCACGGTGTCGAAGCAAGGTTAGAATCCGCCCTTACCCGACACAAATGAGCCATTTACCCGTTCAACTCAAGGCGGCAGACTGATGCCTCCAACAGCCTTAGCAAAACCGCCTTCTCAAACTATGAACGAGAAAAAAACAAATGTCCGGATTCAAAAGCACCACCGTCCTTCGATCTTGCCGTTCCGGCTGCCAACAGTTTGTTTTTTCACCCTCGCCCTTGCCCTGTTCGGCAACCCTTTAAAAGCGGAGTGGCAGAATGCTCTCAAGCCGCCGGGCAAACCCTCCGCAGCCTTCATTGTGGTTAGCAACAGCAATCCTCTCGCGACCATCACGTACCCGGAGAATGCCACGCCACGGGAAAAAAAAGCCGCCGTGGAACTGCTGCGGTGGATCAAAGCGATTACCGGCACGACCGTGGAAATCAAACCTGGGCAGACTGAGGGAAAGCTGATCATCCTCCACACCGACCCCGCGCTCGGCGACGAAGGTTACGCCATCAGCAATCAATTTGGCCAATTGAAGCTCTTCGGCGGTAAAACCCGGGGAGTGGTCAACGCGGTCTACGCACTGCTTGAAGAAGACCTCGGCTGCCGTTTTTACGCAGTTGATTCCGTCCGCCTTCCCAAAACCAATACGCTCATCATCAGCGCGGTTGACCGACGTTACGTGCCGCAACTCCGGCTGCGCGATCCATTTTACGCCTGCGCTTTTCATCCCGATTGGTCATTGCGCAACCGGACGAGCGCGCCCGGGGCCAAAGTGCCGGAGGAATTCGGTGGCCGGATGGATTACGACGGCATGTTCGTTCACACCGCCGCGCAGATGATTCCGCCAGAAAAGTATTTCAAAATACACCCGGACTATTTTGCCCTGCAGTCCGACGGGACGCGCAGCACGGCGCAACTTTGCGCCACCCATCCCGAGGTGGCCAAGCTGGCGATCGCCTACGTGCAAAAAATTTTAAAAGAACATCCACACACCGAACTCGTAAGCGTTTCCAAAAACGACAACACCACCGTCTGCCACTGCGACCGGTGCGAAAAGCTGCGCACCGACGAAGGTTCCGACATGGCCAACCAACTGGTTCTGGTGAACCGTGTGGCCGAGGCCATTGAAAAGGATCACCCCGATGTCACCATCGACACGCTGGCCTATCTGGTAACCATTCAGGTGCCAAAAACTATCCGTCCGCGCAAGAACGTGGCCATCCGTTTGTGCAACGATGATGTGGGCTCCTGGCAACATCCCTTTACCCCCGCCTCGCAATGTGACGTAGCCGCGCTCCTGCGCGCTTGGAGCGCCGTGCACCACCGCATCTACATCTGGGACTACAACGTCAATTTTAGCCACTACCTCGCACCGATGCCCAACCTGGACGTGATGGCCGCGAACATCCGATTCTGGATCACGAACCATGCCGAGGGCGTAATGCTGCAAGGGGGTTACCAAGGACCCGCCGAGCAGGACGAACTCAAGTGCTGGGTCACCAGCAAACTGTTGTGGGACCCGTCGCGGGACGAGCGTGCGCTAATACAAGATTTCCTCTGGGGACATTACGGCCAAGCCGCCCCGGCGCTGGCAGATTACGAAAAACTCTTGGAAAGGATGCAGGCGGATTTCGCGACAGAGATGACCGCGCCCAAGGGAGGCATCCGCTACCACATGGACGCGCCTTTTCTTTCGAAAGAATTCCTGGATCAAGCGACAGGGATTTTCGCGCGAGCCAAAAACCTAGCAAAGGACGACAAATTTTTGACCCGGCGCGTGGAAAGGGCCGGGCTGCCGGTGCTTTATGTGGAATGCGTCCGCGGCCCGGAGTTTGTCGGTGACACCTACGCGCAGGTGGTGGGAGAATTTGAACGCATTGCGCGGCTGGAAAAAATCACGCATTTGCGTGAGGGAACATCTGATTTTGAAACAAAAATTGCCCAATTCAAAAGCCGAATCTTCAAACCCGGCGCCGGCCACTGACTGACGCTTATCCTTCCCAACCGGGTGCTATTGTTTGATGCGGATATTTTTGAACTCCACGGTCATCGGCTGGCCAGCGTGGAGTTGCAATGCGATCACGCCCGCCTTGGCCGCCTTCGCTTCGCACTCGTCAATGATGTCAATCATCTGCCGGCCGTTGATGAACTGCTGGAGATGATTTCCTTTCGCGACGATGACGTAATCGTTCCAATCCTCTTTTTTAATGATCGCTTGAAGCTCCTCTGGCGTGCCCAGCGAGCCGGTGATTTGCTTTTTGCAATCCTTGTCCCAGACAACTTTTTGCCCGCGCATGGCCATCGTACCGCGGGTCATGCGTTCTTCGTAAAGCGTGCCGGTATAATTTGGGCCGGCCTCCATGTCGGCCTGATAACCGCCAACGACCCAGTTCGTCGGATCCAGAATTTTGCTGCGAAACTGAATGCCGGAATTGGCAAAGCCTTTGTCATTGTTGGACGTGATGCGGAATGTGGCGCGCATTTCAAAATCCGCCGGCGCACCGTTGGTCCAGATCAAAAACGTATTTCCTTTGGCCGGATGCTCGAGGGTTGTCCGCCCCATGATCGCGCCGGCTTTCACCGACCAAAGCTGGGGATTGCCATCCCAGCCGGTGAGGTCGTGGCCGTTGAACATGCTTTGAAATCCGGCTTCAGAATCGGCGGCGCCGGCGCAGCAAAGAAATGTGCTGCAGGCAAAGCCAATCAGCAGTGCGTTAAGAAAATTTGTTTTCATGATTTTATTTTACTCAGAAATCAGCGGAGTGTCGCCTTCAAAAATTTCAAGCCTTTCACCGCGATTTCGGTCTGGGTCGGCTCGATGCGCCGCCAGATGGCCGCCGCGCGGGCGATGACCTTCACGTCGGTGGTGAACGATTCGATGACCACGTTGCCGGTGTAGCGAACCTCTTTGAGCGCTTTTGCAATGGGCTTCCAGTCAATATGGTCGTTGCCGGGCGTGCCGCGATCGCTGCCGCAGGCATGGAAGTGCGCCAGATATTTGCCGGCCTTGCGGATCGCCGCCGCCTGGTTTTTCTCCTCGATGTTCATGTGGAATGTGTCGAGGTGCAGCTTGAGCGCCGGACTGTTCACGGCCTTGATCATCTTCAACGCCTGGTCGCAGGTGTTGATGAAATCGGTTTCAAAACGATTGAGCGGTTCGAGGCAAATCTGCCGGCCGGTTTTTTCCGCGTGCTTGGAAAGTGTTTTTAAATTTTTCACCACCGTGGCCCACTGCTTTTTATATTCGTCCGGCGGCACGGCGTCAGCGCGCCCCACGGCGGAGTAAACTGGTCCGATGAGCGACGGACAATCCAGCAGGACCATTTGATCCAAAAGCGCCGTCAAGTATGCAAGTCCGGTTTTTTGCTGAGCCGGCGTGCCGCGCAGATCCCGCTCCGGTCCCATTGCCGCACACACCGAACCGCACACCAATCCGTAGCGATCCAACTCGCGCTTCACGTGAGCAGGATCAATGTGCGACGGGTCTTCAATCGCAAGTTCAACGGTGTCGAAACCCCATTTCTTGAACTTCGGAAAGAGTTTTGTGCTGGAATTGTTGAACGGCGAGGTGAACAAAAAAGTATTTATCCCAATTTTCACGATGTTGGATGGTTTGGTTCAGTTTTACGTGTGAATGATCGAAACTTGCCGGCTGGGCTGCTGCGAATCACTTGGAGACTTTCTCCCATTTCTGCGTCCTGGCGGATTTGAGCACCGCGTCGCAGACGAATTGCGTTTCAAGCGCGTCGCGGAACGTCGGGCCGGCGGGCTTGCCGGTTTCGAGTCCTTTCACAAAGTCGGCGACCTGATGGATGAAGCTGTGTTCATAGCCGATTTGCAGGCCGGGCACCCACCAGTTCTTCATGTAAGGATGATCGCCGTCGCTGACGTGAATGCTCCGCCAGCCGCGCAGCTTGCCCTCATCGCGATGATCGAAATACTGCAAGCGATGCAGGTCGTGCAAATCCCAGAAAATGCTCGCGTGTTCACCATTGATCTCAAAGGTATAAAGCGCCTTGTGTCCACGGGCGTAGCGCGTGCTTTCAAAGGTGGCCAGCGACCCGTTCTTGAACCGCGCGAGAAACGCGCAGGCGTCGTCGATGCCGACCTTCTCAACTTTTCCGCTGAGCGTGTGCTTGCGCTCCTTGATGAAGGTCTCGGTCATACCGTTGACCTTCTCGATGCCGCCGTTGAGCCAGATGGCCGTGTCAATGCAGTGCGCCAGGAGATCGCCGGTCACGCCGCTGCCGGCGGCTTTGACATCGAGACGCCACAGCCCTGCCCCGCCCTGCGGCAATTCCGGGCTGATGGTCCAATCCTGGAGAAACTTCGCGCGGTAGTGAAAGATGCGACCGAGCTTGCCCTCGTCAATCAACTGCTTGGCCAGCGTCACGGCGGGCACGCGGCGGTAATTATACCAAACGATGTTCGGCACCTTGGCCTTCTCGACCGCAGCCACCATCTTCCGGCCTTCCGGTCCGTTCATGGACAGCGGCTTCTCGCACAAAATCATCTTGCCGGCTTTGGCGGCGGCGATGGCGATCTCGGCGTGGCTGTTGTTCGGGGTGCAGATGTCAATCGCGTCAATGTCCTCGCGCGCGATCAGTTTGCGCCAGTCGGTTTCGATCGATTGGTAACCCCAGTTTTCCGCGAAAGCTTTGACCTTCGCCTCGTCCCGCGCGCAGACGGCTTGCAGCACGCATTGATGATCGAGGTCGAAGAAGTTGTTGACCTTGCGATAGGAGTTCGAGTGCGTGCGGCCCATGAAGCCGTAGCCGATAAGTCCGATGCGAAGTTGTTTCTTGGTCATAAATGCGGGAGATTGGGTTTGAGGTTTCGAGTGGTTAAGCGCGCCAGCCGTGGTTCTCACGAACCTGGATCATCGCGGCGAGAATGTCGTTCCAGGTTTGCTGCTTCATCAGCACTTCATTCGGGAACATGCAGCCATCCCAGCAGATGTGCTTCAATTTTTTCGTGACCTTGCCTTTGCTGTCGCGCAGCCAGTAACCGGAGTCGCGCGCGATGTTGAGTTTGCCTCGCGGGTCGGTGGCCAAGCAGTGGCGGCCGGTTTTCTCG
>Ga0209698_10001464_pt1 | contig 27127 bp, 28 predicted proteins | sample LitLauG_LLR_2012_FD_187203 | JGI IMG/M metagenome (GOLD analysis project Ga0209698, IMG submission 187203) | Freshwater sediment microbial communities from Pennsylvania, USA - Little Laurel Run_MetaG_LLR_2012 (SPAdes) (version 2) | ecosystem: Environmental > Aquatic > Freshwater > Creek >... | reverse complement strand
CGGTTTCTCCCTGGCGGTAGGTGTAGAAGGTGTTGAAGCCGACTTCGATCCATTCGCAGAGGCCGATGGCTTCGATGTAGTTGATGGGGACACCGTTCTTTAGGGTGAATCCGGCGACGTAGGCTCGCAGCGGAAGGCGGCGCGCGGGGGGAAGATTCCAGAGGTGGATGACGACGCCGCGACCGGCGCTGTCGCCGCCCAGATCGGCGCGCACGACGGAGCGCGGATCGCCTAGCGTGGTGCCGTACAGTTCGCGATAGCGGACTAGCATGACTTCGCGGATCGTGCGCATGACTTCCTCGCCTTCGCGGAGCGAGAGCTTCGTGAGACGTGGAGCAGGCTGCGCCAGTTCAGGCGCCAGAGAAACTTGACTGCGGGTGATGAGTGGTTCGGCGTGATGGTAGAAGTGGCGGGGGTGGCTCCAGTTGCGGGTGCGGGAGAGTTTGAGGTTCTGAAGATGCCAGCGGATGGGAATGCGGAGTGAGTCGTAGAGTTCGGCGCGTTCGCGAGGTGTGACCGGCCATTGCTCGAACTGGCGGAGGAGCCATGCCAGGTCGTGTTCGCGGCCGCGGGCGGCGTCGAGCCAGCGGCGCCAAGGGATGTTGGCTTCGACGTCCGCGTCTTCTTGGAGCAGCGGAACGAAGCGTGGGCCGGTGGCACCCAGGGCGCGCTCGGATTGGGGGTCGTCCCAGTAATTGTCCCATGCGATTTCTACGTTGCGCGGGACGCGGCGGGTGAGCCAGCGAGCAGCTTCGAAATTGAGTGTGTCTCGCATGGTGGTGCCCGCGATGCCGGAGGTATCGAAGTCGTCGAATACGGACATGTCCGCGCCTAGCTGGCGGAGTTTTTCGATGCGGCTGTGAAAGTCGTTCAGTAGCGATTCCGTTTTCGAAATGAGCGATGGGGAGTGTGGGAATGCGCGGAGGAAGAGCAAGGTTTCGTGAAAGCGAAGCAGGGGTTTCGGATCGCGGAAGTCGCAACGGGAGAGTCGATGCAACAGCCTCTTGATTTCGGTGGCTCCACCGTGACCGAAATTGCTCTTGGCGTCTTCGAGGCTGGAGAGCAGCGCATCGCGGGTGGCGGGCATGGGGTCGTTGGTCTAGCGAAGTCTAAGTCAAATTCCCCGCCCTGTCCCTGCCAAAAACGCAGGGACAAGGCCGGGGCACCCGCTTGATTATGAGGCTCATTTCACGCGGCGGCAGGCGACCAGGAGTTGCGTCCAGGGTGGATCGTCGAGGCGGCTGATTTGCACTACCGGATGGCCGTTGGTGGCGTCGTGAACGAATTGGCCATTACCGATGTACATGCCGGTATGGGTGATCTTTTTGGGCGCGGAGCCAAAGAACAGCAGGTCGCCGGGCTGTAGGTCTTTGCGCTCGACTGACGTCACACCTTTCCAGGCAGCTTGCTGGTCTGCATCGCGCGGCATGTTGACGCCTCGGGCACGAACCAGCATTTGGGTGAAGCCGGAGCAATCAAAACCGTAGCTGGAACGACCTCCCCACAGGTAAGGCAGGCCGAGAAAGCGTTTGGCGAGTTCGATCGATTCCGGAACGGTTAGGGGCTTCGGGTCCGAGACGACATCGCTCGACTGGATCCACGCGGAACGTTTGTCGGGCAGGCGAACCTGCAGCCATCCTTCGTCGCTTCCCTTGCCTTCCGTTATGACCTCAAGGTGAGATTCAAACGGAATCGTAATAACAGGCTTGTGACGCGCGACGTCAGGTTCATTATAGATATTGGCAAACAGACTTTCTACCTGGACCGTCTGTCCTGCCGTGGCGTAGCCGAGTCCGCTTTGAACGAGACGAAGGTAGCGACTTGGAGTCCAGCCTTTATAGTGGTCTTCCATCTGGATCCGCGACCATTCTCCGCGAGCGGTGATGAGGGTGACATTGCTGCCGTAGATCGCTTGCGACACGACGTCAGACTTGTCGGTCGGGGCCGAATACATGTTCGCGACCGGCACCACCACGACTTGGGTCGCATTTTTTGCGCACAGGCCAGGGGAGGCGAGCAATAGCAGCAGTGCCCATCGGGCCCGCCGACCGTTACTTCGCACCAGTAGCGTAAGTGTAAGCGGCATAAGAAAAATGTCTCTGTACTGAATCCTTTTCGGCCCTGATGTTGCAAACTGTTTTGTAAAGATTTGCGACGTAAAGATTGGTAGTGTAAGGATTTAAATCACATCGACTTACAAGGAATTTACAGCTCTGTTACAACTTTTTACCGCCGCTCCGCCTCTTGCAGAGTTAAATGGTCTCAGCATAGATGCCGTCCCCGGCAACGCACGAGCGGCGCAAGCGCTCGTCGAAATCTGAATAGTAGCACTGCGGAGGGAAGATGTTGACCACTGTCATGGGATCGAATGAAAATCGCACCCGCATCGAGAAGAGTGCGAAGACAATTTCAGAGCTTCCGAATTCGAGCGACTCGATGAGCTTGGAGCGCGGGCGCCTGGAAGACGCACTCGCAGAGCTGCACAATCTCCTCGAGGAGTATGCCCCCTCCTGGTACACCGAAGAACACCACGACAAAGCCGAGTCCGCTCTGCGTTCTGTGAAAAAGCAGTGACTGGCCGGCGAGTACAAGGGCGCAACGAGCCCAGTTCCTAACGCCTTGCCGTCATGGCTTGAATTTGTAGCCCATTCCTGGGACCGTCAGAATCAGTTCTGGGCGCTTGGGGTCCTTCTCGAGCTTCTGCCGGAGACTTGCAATGTGAACGTCGACGGTGCGAGTGAACGTGCCATCTTCGTAGCCCCACACTTCGTGCAAGAGTTCGGCGCGAGAAAGGGTCACTCCCGGATGTTCCATAAAATGGCGCAGGAGTTGGAACTCACGAGCGGATAGCGATACGGGCTTGCCATCGCGCGTCACTTCAGTCCCCAAAACATCCATGCGGATCGAGCCCAGCTGATAAACGGTTTGGCTGGTGCGGCCGGGAACCCGCCGCAACAGCGCTTCGATGCGGGCCATAAGTTCCAGGGTATCGAACGGTTTCGTGACGTAGTCATCGGCTCCGAGTTTGAGTCCGAGAACCTTATCCATGGTTTGATCGCGGGCGGTGAGCACCAGAATCGGGGTAGCAAGCCCGGCGGTCCGGATATCCCGGCAGACGTCGAAGCCGCTGCGATGCGGAAGCATAACGTCCAAGATGATCAGGTCGAAGGGCAAGCCCGTCGCCTTGTTGAGCCCTTCTTCCCCGTCGGCAGCGAAGTCCACTACGTAGCCTTCGCTGCGCAGGCGATCGCTCAAGGTCATGCGGAGCGCTTCCTCGTCTTCGACCAGCAAAATGCTTTCATTCATGACCGGATCTTGGTCCTTCCCGCCCGTGGCCGGGCTGGTTGATATGTTCCTCTGCGATTGCTTCCTCGTTAATCTCTTCGATGACTGGGAGGTGGAGGGTGAAAATGCTTCCTACTCCGATTTCGCTGGTCACCGAAAGTCTACCGCCCATAGCTTCCGCCAGGCTTTTGGCGATGGGCAATCCCAAACCCGTGCCGTGAATCTGGTCGGCAACGACCGCGGGGCTGCGATAAAAAGGCTCGAAGATGTGGTACAGCTCGGAGCGGTCGATTCCCTTCCCGTGGTCAAGGACACTGATCCGGACTTCGCGGTGATGGTGATCTTTGGAGTCTTCGCAATTGGCGCAAATCGAAATCCAGCGGCCTTGATCGCCGTACTTGAGAGCGTTGGTGATCAGATTTTGCAGGCACTGTGACAAGGCGGCGGAATCACCGAGCACGCGCGGAAGAGCCGGTGCGATATGCTGCTCCATCGTAAATCCTGCCTTCTGGACAAGTTCGTTTGTGCCGGAAAGGGCGGATTCGATGACCTCTGACACCGGAAGTGGACGCATCGTATAGCGTCCTTTGCCATCCTGGGTGGAGGCAAACAGGATGACCTGGTTGACCAGGCCATTGATCTGGCGAGACTGGTTGCGGATAACCAGACCATATTTGGCCATCTGCTCCTTCCCAACGACGACTCCGTCGGCAATATTGTCCACCGCGGAACAAAGAACCGCCAGCGGCGTTCGCAGTTCGTGCGAGACCGAAGCGGCAAAATCCATTTGCATGCGGGCGAGTTGGAGTGTGCTCATCATCTTGCTCTTCTGCAGTACCCAAACGAAAACGCTGACCAGCACGACTGTGCACAACAGCACTCCGATCAGCCGTATGACCGAGCGGCGTGCCAGAGCGTCGACATTGGCCAAGCGCTGAGACGCCTGTTCGTCATAGACGCGCTGGGTCTCCTCCAGATCCTGGCGGACACGGTCGAACAACGAAACTCCCTGCGACAGGTCGAGTGCCACCGCCTCTTTGGTGCTGCCTTCGAGAATCGAGGCCAGCACTTCGTTGCGAACGCCAAGATAAGCCAGCCAGTCGCGCTGCAAGCGTTGACCGAGCTCAACTTCACGCGGCAATTGTGCCTGTTGGAGATACTCGGCAATTCCGTCGGTAACCCGGCGGTCGGCTTCACGGGACTGGTCGGCGTATTCAACCTGCAGGTTGCTGTCGTTGGTGGTCAGGGCGTAGAGCGTGCTGCGGCGTGTTTCCTGAGCGTCATATTGCAAGCCGCCGATCCGGCGCAGTCCGAGCACGGACCAGGCATACATCCTTTGGACTTCGCTATTGGCGGAGCGAAAATCACGAATCACGAAGCGCACGACACCGGCCTCCAAAGCGACCACCAGCAGCAGGAGAAGAGCTGAACTATACCGGCTGAGAAAAGTCGGCTTCGTTCCCACCCGCGGTGCAAACGTTGCCGCTCCGCCTTGCGCTGTTGGTTGGGTGCGCTGGCTCATCCTACCTCTCAGGCCGCTCAGCAATGCGCAAAGCGTACTCCACATCGCTGGGGAGCAGTCCGTCGAGACGAATTACTTTGACCGACGCGTCCACGTCCTCGGGCCGCAGATAGCCAATCGCCCCGGGCACGTTGAACACGAATTTGCGAACTCCCACCGGAGTTGCTAGGGTTTTGGGAGAAACCAGAACTTCCCCGGTGAACAATCCCTGCAGTATGCGGCGGCGGAAGTCAGCCTCGCTCAAACGGCAGATCTCGCGCAGAATCGCCTCTCGTTCCGGTTGTCCCTGTTCCATCATCACCAGTGTGATTCTGCGTCCGTTGGGCCAGTGACTGCGCTCTCCCAGAAAAACAGTGCGGAGTTCAGCCAACGAAAGGCCATCTACTGGATTAGATTGGTTGACGATGATGGCAAGGCTTTCCTGCTTTGGCGGCGAGGTTGCCACGCGCGCCTCCGGTGCCGCCCGCAGGAGGGCAGCAGCAGCCAGAATCAGCAGAATCGTTGACGTGCGACCGATCATGGATTCGGCCTTTTTCAGAATGTAAACCCTATCTGCGCCTGTGCGCCCTGGGTCGCCGGTTGGTTCCGCAACGAGGTGAAGTCGTACTGCAGCTTGAGCGCCACCGATTCGCTGGCATCATACCGTACGCCCACGGAAGGGCCGGCGCGAAGACCCACGTCGGTAAAGATCGGCTCATTGGGGGAGGCGTTGATGTACTGGTAGCGGAAGTACGGCCTGTACGAGCCCCAGCGTTTGGAAATCTGGCTGTAGAATCCCGGCGTCTGAAACACGTGTTCAAGGCCCTTTGGTGCGTGGCGAACGACCAGCGCTTCGTTGAGCCACTCGAAGTTGGTCGAAGAGTAGATCGCATAAGCCGCCAGAATGGTCTCGCCGACGGCCAGCTTGCCGAGCGGCACCTGCTGATCCTTATAAACCGAAAAGCCGATTTGCAGTCCGGGAACCTTGGTGGGGCGCGCAAAGATGGCAAGGTTGAATGCCTTGCGGTTTGAGTCATCCACTATGTTTTGTACCGGTTCGTCCGCGATCGGGTTGCGCGATTCCCGCCCGTTTCCCACTTCGGCAACATAATGCAATCCCAGAGATCCAGAAGGTATCCGTCCGTATGCCTCTACCCCTACGTTGTGGATCGGTAGAATGCCGCCTCGATCCTCAAACTCAAACAGCAAAGGACGCCCTGTGGTCGTTTGAAGCCAAGTGCTGTGGTGATAGGCCGTGTTGTAGTACCCAATCGCGGTGTGGTATCGCCCGGCCGACAAGCTGAAGTAGTCGTTGTAGGAATACTGCAGGAGATAGCGCTCCAAGTCCACGCCGAACGAGTTCTCTGCTCCCCGGGTCCGGCCGTAGATGTTATCGGGCCCGGCTTCGAAGACGATCTCGCTGAGGAACTTGAATTTATCGGAGATGTCGGAGGTGACAAACAAATTCAGTTGCCCGAGAGTGAAGGCGGTCGTGTCGCCCGGCCCGCCAGGGGGGTGAAAGTTATCGCCGTGCAAGTTGACGTCACCAAAGCCGCGGATACGTAATAAGGTCTTGCTCAGGTCCATGCGCTCGGTCTCAGCATGTTCAGCCGGTTCTGTTTCATGTTCTTGGGGAGCGTTTGCCTGGGCGGATTCGGATAAGGACGTCGCGGGGCCGGTTGGCGGCAGAGCTGCCGGGGAAGTCGCGGAAGCGGGTTGCTGTGGGCTCAACGGTGACGCCGCGGATGGCGCGGCTGGCTGCCGTTGGGCCGCCTCCAGTTGCCGGACTCTGGCCTCGAGTTGGTCGATTCGCTGGACCAGTGCCTGCACAGTCTGCTGGTCGGGGGACGCGGCCTGTCCCGATTGGGCCCGCACGGACTCCGGGCTCACCACCATCCCGAGCAGGGGCAGAAGCAAAAGGTGTCTGCCAAGTCTGCCCAGGTAACGCCCGCGCGTCGCTTCGATGGTCAACAAAACGTGGGACTTCATCGTCGTCTCCTTGAACTAAGTTGCAGCAACATCAATCTTTCCCCCTCACCGGTAGAGTGCGAAGCCAATACAATCCAGTCGGCGGTGAGGCCAGGTTCTTCCCGGCTATCTAATGGGTGCAAGTTCTGATTTCTTTTCACCAGCTGTAGACGGATTCGCCGGCTTTCAGGGGGAGGGAAAGTAGGTAAAGTTACCCTATTTGGAGGGGGTCTTTCAACCATTGAGGGCAAGGATCTGTCCAGAACAATCGATAAATGAGGTTTTTGCCCGTCGTTTCGCTGGAAACCCGTGGCACCACGTGCCGGGCGACACGGACCCTTAGTGTGATTCGAGTCTTGGCCATGTCGAGCCTGATTATCCAGGATGGCTCCGAGGACCTTTCCGGGCTAACAACGAGCGGTAGAGCCGGTTACGTTCCCTTCCCGGCGGCGTCCAAACTATAGCTATCACAGGCTTCGGGGAACCAACACGTACTCCTTCCCGTATCTTTGGTTGTAGCTGCGATGACGGTACGCGATCTCATTTTCGACGTGCTGCGAACGCTCTGGGCGCACAAGCTACGGGCCTTTCTCACCATGTTCGGGATTGCCTGGGGAATTGTCTCGATTGTGCTCATGGTGGCGGCTGGCGAAGGGCTGCGCAAGGGGCAGGCAGAGCAGGCGCGGAACCTGGGCAAGGACGTGATGATTGTGTTCCACGGGCGCACCAGCCTGCAGGCGGGCGGGATTCATTCGGGACGCGTGGTGCATTGGGAAGATCACGATGTGCCGGTGGTGCAGGCGGAGTCTCCCGACTGCGAGTACGCGATTCCGGAGTTGGAGCAGGATACGGTGCGCACCCACTCAAACTTCAACAATGCGGCGTTCACGGTGACGGGGTCGTATCCGGCATTTGCCTACATTCGCAGCCTCGACGTCGGGGCGGGACGGTTTTACGACTGGGATGACATGCGCGAGGAGAGACGCGTGGCGTTTTTGGGGTCGGACGCGGCGAAGCAGTTGTTTTCCGGGCGCAATCCGGTGGGCGAAAACATCTATCTGAACGAGTTTCCCTACGTTGTCATTGGAGTGATGGCGAAGAAGAAACAGGACTCCAGCTACGATGGCTGGGACGTGAACAAAGTCTTCGTTCCGTTTGCCGCGATGCGGCGCGATTTTCCCGACAAGCCTCCGGGAACAGATTCAACGTTTGATCAGTTACTGGTGACGCCGAAGTCGGTCGAGCAGCACGAGTCCTGCAAGCATGAAGTTCGGGTGGCGCTGGCACGCATGCATCGCTACGATCCTCGCGACAAGGAAGCGTGCCCGATCTGGGATACGGTGCAGGAGGCGCAGGCTTTTAAGACGATGACCGACGGGATGAAATTCTTTCTGGGAGCGGTTGGCATCGTGACGCTCTTACTAGGCGGGATCGGAGTGATGAATGTGATGCTGGTGGCGGTGCGGGAGCGGACGCGGGAGATTGGAGTACGTAAGGCGATCGGGGCTCCTGCAGCGACGATTCTGCGGCAGTTTTTTTTGGAGGCACTGATCATTGCGTTCCTGAGTGGAGGGATTGGATTGGGCGTGGCGTTTGGGTTTTGCGCACTCGTTAACATGCTGCCCATGCCCGACTTTTTTGCCGGGCTGCTGCCGAGTTGGGGGTCGGGGCTGACCGCGGCGGGGTTGCTGGGAGCGATTGCGGTGGGAGCGGCGCTGTATCCGGCGCGGAGGGCGGCGTCGATTGATCCGATTGAGGCGCTGCGGTATGAGGCGGGAGGATAAGGGTTGTGTGTGGGTCCGGATCTTTGATCCGGACAGCCGCGCTTGCGCGGCTGAGGTTGACGTCGCCGGCCGCAGCCGAGTAGCAGCCGAGCTGCGCTCGGTCCGACCGGGTCAAAGACCCGGTCCCACACAAAGACAAGCTCCTGCACGAAGATCAGATGCTGATTGAAATTATTCTCGAGGCTTGGGTCGCGCTGAAGCGCAATGTGACGCGCAGCATGCTGACCATGCTGGGGATCGTCTGGGGCATTGCCACCGTGACATTGCTGATCGCCTATGGCAATAGTTTTCGCAGCGTGCTGGTGCATGGATTCGATGCTTTCGGGAAGAGCGTGGTGATTTGCTGGCCGCAGCAGACCAGCGAGCAGCCGGGCGGCCAGCGTGCGGGGAAAAAAGTCGTTCTTGAGCAAGCTGATCTCGAAATGGTGAAGGAGACGGCTCCGCTGGTGAAGCATGCCTGCCTGGAAACGGTGAGGCGTCCGGGGATCGCTTATGGCGACCGGATGGCGGGGACAGCGCCGGTGCGCGGAGTTTGTCCGGAATATGGCGAGATGCGGAATGAAGTTCCGTCGGAAGGGCGTTGGATCAATGCCGAGGACGAACTGGAACGGCGGCGCGTGATTTTTCTTGGTGGACGACTGAAGGAGCAACTGTTCAGCGGACGTCCCGCGGTGGGCGAGACGGTGCAAGTGTCGGGCGTGCGCTTCACCGTGATCGGGGTGATGGCGCGGAAGATTCAACTCAGCAATTACTTTTCTAGCGACGACGATTCATCGTGGATTCCGTATTCGGCGGCCGGAGACTTGTGGAACACGCGTTATGCGGCGGTTATGTTATTTCAACCCATTGCTCCGCAGTTTGAGAAGAAGGCGATGGCGCAGGTACTGGCGGCGGTGGCGACGCGGCAGAATTTTTCGCCAACGGATCCCAAGGCTTTCCAGATGTTTGGACGGGATGAGTTTCGCCCGGTGATCGATGGGCTGACCATCGGGCTGCAGGTGCTGCTGACGTTCATCGGCACGCTAACCCTCGGGATTGGCGGAGTTGGCGTGATGAACATCATGCTGGTTTCGGTGGATGAGCGGATTCGCGAGATCGGACTACGGCGCGCACTGGGAGCGCGGAAGCGACACATCAAGCTGCAGTTTCTGGCTGAGACGCTGCTGATCATGTTTCTGGGCGGGGCAATCGGCGTGTTGCTGTCGTATGTGATTGCGTGGAGCGTGGGGACGTTGCCCATGATGGGTCCATTATTTGAGGATGATTCCGGCCAGGGCGATATTCATCTGCGCATCTCGATGATGACAGTTGTGCTTTCCGGCGCGGTGTTGCTTATGGTTGGTGTGATCAGCGGACTGGTGCCGGCGATGCGGGCATCGAAGCTGGATCCTGTGGAAGCTCTGCGCTACGAATAGAAAGGGGTAGTGCCTCAGTTTGATCCCGGTTTTGGGGGAGCGTTATTCCGATGGCCGGGCAGTGACTCCCGGGAGATCCTTCGCTCCGCCTGAAGAACGGCTGCGCTCAGGATGACGCCGTCTAAAGCGGAGTGGCCACGATTCGAACCGAGTCACGACTGAGAGGCCGGCTAAGACTGCTTGTTGATCTGCTCGTCGAGCTTGGCCGTTAGGGTATCTCTTAACGCCTGGTCTGACACCATTCTGGCGTCAAGCTCTTCTTTCGTGATAATCCCTTTTGCGATCAACACCTCAGAAAGAGCGCCAGTCTGGGCCAAGGCTTGCATGGCAAACTTCATGGTCTCGGCCAGTGCGGGCAACAGCATATCGAGACCAGGACTGTCAGGTCGATTCGCATCCATTTTGGCAAGCCCTCACTTCACGGTTGGTCGTGAACAGGCACAGCTCTTATCGCGGGTCACCAGGGGCCAGGCGCATACCATGGCCGGCCGCGGGAACAGTAAATGGCAAAACGATGACCAGGGCTAAACCACACTTATTCCTGGTGCCTTACGCGACACCTAAAGGGCCGCTCTTCCACCAGACTCGATCTCTAGCCTAGCCCCCTCGTCATGCCACCGCCACAGGCCGTGGCTTGTCGTCGGGTGTCTCGATGTCCTCCAGTCGCTGCCTGCGATGCAGGAATACATAGGCGCCCAGCAATGTCAGCATCAACAAGGCAAAGACCATCAGCAGCAGAGCAAACGCGGTCATGTTGCGAACCGGACCGGTAACCTCTCTGGCTTCCTGGCTGGCCAGCACAATCCAGGGCAGATTGGGATAGGCTTCCTTCAACCCAGTATCGGCGAACCCAACGAGATAAGACTCACCGTTCGACAAGGTGGCGTAGATGTAGCCAGCTTCGCGGCCTCGCAGGCTGCCAAGCGCGTCACGGATAGCCGCGAACTCCTCTGACTTCATCTTGGTCGACGGAGTCACACCGGGGGCCTCAATCACGGTCCCGTCCTCTCGCACCAGGATCAATCGCCCGGTGCGCCCCATCTGCCGGCGGTTGAGTTCAGTAAACAGCTGCGAGACATCGGCCATGGCGGTTACCGCGCCGATGAATCGACCCGTGCCTTCCTGCAGGATTGGGTAGGCGATGCTGAGGTAATAGAGGTGCCGCTGATCGTCGTAGCGCAGATCCGACACGTGGATTGCACCGAGTCCCTGGGAGGAGAGAGCCTGCCAGGAGGCTCGATCCGTCTGGACGTAGTGCGCCGGTCGATCGGTTGCGGCGACGGTCGCCCCGGTGACATCGGCGACTGTGATTTTCAACAGCGTGGGATTGACCTCCCGCATGCGACGGAGCTGGCGGGCTAAGTCGGAGGTAAGGATCTTGGCCGACAATCCATCCGTCTCGGAACTGTCCCAGGTTTGGTCGAGTGCATCGATCTTAGTGAGAATCGCCTCTTCCGAGAGTCGGTCGTACTGGCGGTTCGCCAACGTCACCGCGTCTACGGGCCCTGGGGTATTAGCGATCACGCTGACGTCCCTTACACTTCCCGCAATGAAGTCGGATGTGGATTCTGCGGTGGCCAGCGTGAGCGAGCGAAAGTTCTCCCCATTTGCCTGGCGTATGTGGGTGTCTCCCTGCAAGGCCACATAGAAGCCAAAAACCGTGAGGGGAACCAGAATCAGAATGAGCCCAACGAGCAGTTTCTGAAGAGATGTACGGAATTCCAGGGTATCGAGAGGCATGGGGATACCTCCTCATTTCTGCCGTGAACCGACGACCGCAGCAAGCTGGCGCCCCTGGAGCGGGAATCGGTGCGCAAGCGGACTGAAACCGACTACAGCATGAGCTTATTTCTGCAGGATGTCCATAGTCTGTGATGCGCCGCACAGGGCTCCGTGCTCCGGTTCGTATCCGGGACAGGAATCCGCTGTAGTCTGATAAAGAGACGACCCTGTTTTCAAGCAGTTATCAGGCGGAGGACCCATGTCTCAAATGCGCAAGGATGTCCTTACAGGCCGTTGGGTAATCGTGGATGAAACCACAACGGTGACGCCCTCCGACTTCACTTTCGCGAGATTCGTCAGGGAAACCACGTTCTGCCCATTCTGCGAAACCAACGAAGCATCGACGCCGCCGGAAGTGTTCGCCATCCGCAACCGCGGCTCTTCCCCGAACGGCCCGGGGTGGTCCGTGCGCGTGGTTCCTAACTCCGCTCCACGGTTACGGATCGAGGGCGACTTAGGACGGCGCGCCCAAGGGTTTCACGATCTGATGAACGGGATAGGCGCACACGAGATCATCGTCGAAACACCCAACCACGACCGCAGCCTTCACGAACTCGAGGTCCCTGAACTCTCCGATGTTATCCGCGCGAACGTAGCGCGCATTGTCGATCTGGAGGGCGACAAGCGGATACGTTACGTGCTGATCTTCAAGAACCATGGCCAGGAAGCCGGGGCACACACGATCAGTCACTCGATCTCGCAATTGATGGCCCTGGCGGTAACGCCGCGCACAGTTAAAACAAAACTCATGGTGGCCCGCGATTATTTTGCTTCCAAGGAACGATGCATCTATTGCGATGTGCTGCAGCAAGAGCTCAGGCAAGGAAAGCGGCTGATTGCGGAGAATGAGGATTTTGTCGTATTCGCTCCTTTTGCCTCGCGCTTTCCGTTCGAGATGGCAGTGTTTCCCAAGTCTCACAGCAGCGCCTTCAGCCGCATCACCGCAGGCCAAATTCAGAATCTGGCGCGGATTCTTCGTGATGCCTTGCGGAAACTGGACCGCACTCTCGGCGGCCCGCCCTACAACCTATCGCTGCAAGACCGGCCATTTCTGCGCCCCAGACCGGGATACTGGAACTCGATCGAAGACGACTTTCACTGGCATCTGGAAATCCTGCCACAAATTGCCCGCATTACCGGATTCGAGTGGGCCTCTGGCTTTTTCTACAACCCAGTACCCCCGGAAGTTGCCGCCCGCTGTCTTTCACCGGCGGCAGGGGCTTGAGGAGCAGGGCGATGAGCATGCCCTCTAGAAAAGAGTACGATTTTATTGAGAGAGGTTTTATTGAGGAAGTAACGGACGATTCCTCAGAGCATCGCCTTATCAGTTTGTCTAGCCAAGAACTGAAGGAGGTCTTCTTATGACAACCTATATCATTCTCAGCCGTTTTTCCCCCGAGGCATTCGCAGAACCGAAGGACTTCAGGGGCTTGGCTGATCGAGTATCGGCTCAGATCAAGAGGCACTGTCCGGAGGTCAACTGGAAGGGCAGCTTCGCAACTCTAGGACGTTTCGACGTGGTGGACTTCATTGAAGCAGATGATCCAAAGCAAGTTGAGAAGGCCGCGATGATCATCCGCGCCTATGGGCATTCGATGACAGAAACTCTGGTTGCGACCCCATGGAAGGAATTTCTGGCCGTGCTGTGATCGCAAAACACGCGTGTCATGCTCGATCCAGCACCGCACGCACCTTGCGGACTAATTGGTCGCGCGTGAAGGGCTTCTGCAAAAGGTCAACTCCTGGCTCCAGGACTTTGTGATGGACGACCATGTCATCGGTATAGCCGGTCATGTAAATCACTTTCATGGCTGGGTGGGTACTCTGGACGTGAAGAATGAAGCGTGAACACTTCGTCAGGGTAGTTGAGGAGACGCTGGACTCGCTTCCAGAAGAATTTCGCAGTGGCATGCGCAATGTTGCCGTTCTGGTGGAGGATGTACCCCCGGACCAGTCATCACGGCACGCGGGGCAGCAAAGGCGCCTGACTCTGGGTATCTTCCACGGTGTGCCCGCGACCAAGAAGAGCGTCTTCAACCTGCCGACGGGGCCCGATCATATCGTGCTTTACCAGAAGAATATTGAAGCGGTGTGCTCCAGCGAGGCTGAAGTGCGCGAACAAATCCGCCTCACGGTCATCCATGAACTGGGCCACTATTTCGGGATGGATGAGAACCAACTGAAGGACGTTTAGCAGGAAGATGGTTGGACGAACTCAGTGGTAACGATCCGAAAGTCTCCATGAAATACCGAGGAATCAGACGTTCCCAAAGCCATTGGCGCGCGAGTCGCACCGGTACCCGTCTTTGATGATCAGATGGGTGAGACCGACGAGCCCAGGTTGCGCAGAATCGACTCGATCTGGCCTACGCTCTCATAGTCGGTATCGTTCTCAGTGATGAACTCGACGCCGTACCTGTAACCATGACCGTTCCTAACAAAGCAGCGCACCGTTATTGCCTGTCCAGAATCGGGCGGTGTGAACTCAACGCCCACTTGATCACCGATGGACAGTTCGACTCCGGCACACACGGCCATTCCACCACAGTTCAGTTCTGAGCCTCGGCCCTGAACGGCGGCAACGTTCGTTGGCCCGTGGGTGATTACACAAACCGGCAGATCGACTTTATGGCGGGCCCAGCGGCGTGGAGTCGGATATTCGTTTTGCAGCAGAACAACCTCAATTCCCGTGCACGACACTTGCTCCGTGCAAGCGTAATAGGCAGGGGGTGTTGCCAGAAGATTACGGAAGGACAAGTGGAACCGTGTAGTGGCTGCCGCCCGGCAGGAAAGAGTCTTCCGCAAACAAGAAGGGCGTCCAGACCAGCGCATTCTGGACGCCAGCAAACCTGAAGGAGCGTCAAAAGACTCTCCTATGGGCCAGATTAGATCTACCCCTCAGGGGGCGCAAGATTCCCGCCGTACCTCCTCCCACGTTACTTGTGATCCCGCTATGGAGTGAGGACTTGCGTCGCTGCAAATTATGATTGACTCATGAACAAGCCCCAACCAGAACTTCTCAAGACGGGTTTGTGTTCATAACTGCATTCCTCGTTCTTGCTGAAACAGCGATACACTCGCTCTTCGACCGTTTTACCCGGGGGAAGCTGTTGGATGAGTCCATCCCGAACGACTACCTGAGCATGGGAGAAGTCCACTTGAACATCGTCCATCGGAGTTCGCGAGACTGCGCCACAAAGCCAATAATCCCAATAGATTGCCCTACACGCCGATAAGCACACGGGCCCAGTAGCGTGACCTCGGTCACCCCTGCCCGTGATGCCCTTCACAGCCCGAAGCGGGCTCCCAATGGGAGCATGAGTGAGGGTCGTTATGTTCACCTTCGGCGGCGACGGGCAACCGCACGAATCGTCGGTGATCGTTCAGGTTGGGGCTTGCGCTGTAGTACTCCCCCTGTTGTCCCCAAACGCTATCTATAGTCGACCCGAGCCACGAAGCCGAACCCGTCGCCAACGTCCTGAGGCGCCGGAAATCCAGCGAAAGCGGGTGACCCATGGGCCATCAGAATTTTCTTTCCATTCGCGATTTTTCACCAGAAGAGATCCGCTATCTCCTTGACCTGGCTCGTGAGATGAAGGCTCACCCTTCGGCTCACACCGGGGCGTTGAGGGGTAAGACTCTCGCCATGATCTTTGAAAAGCCATCGCTGCGTACCCGGGTTTCGTTTGATGTGGGCATTCAGCAGCTGGGCGGATTTGCGCTCTATCTGTCGAACGCGGAAATCAGCCTGGGCAAGAGGGAGTCCGTCTACGACGTGGCCAAGAACCTGGAGCGCATGGTGCAAGCCATCATGATCCGGACTTACGCGCACGAGATTGTCGACGAGATGGCCGAGTACGCCAGCATTCCGATCATCAACGGTCTCACCGACTACAGTCACCCCTGCCAGGCGATGGCGGACTACCTGACGATGCTCGAGGTCAAGGGCGACGTGGCCGGACTGAAGGTCGCCTTCATCGGCGATGGCAACAACGTTTGCCATTCTCTCATGTTTGCCGGGGTACAGTTGGGAGCGCACGTCTGGGTCGCGACTCCGGCTGGATATGAGCCGAAGGCTGATGCGATTCAGTGGGCGGCGGAGCGCGGCCGGCAGTCGGGAGGTACTTGCTCCCTGACGCAGGATCCGGTGGAGGCGGCGACGGACGCCGACGTGATCTATACCGACGTGTGGGCAAGCATGGGGCAAGAGGCTGAGGCGGAGTCACGCCGCAAGATCTTCGCCCCGTATCAGGTGAATTCAGAGTTGTTTCGGCATGCCAAGTTCGATGCGCTGTTCATGCATTGTCTGCCAGCCCACCGCGGCGACGAAGTCACGGATGAAGTGATCGACTCGGAACATTCCGTGGTGTACCAGCAGGCCGAAAATCGGCTGCACGCGCAGAAAGCGATCCTGTTGGAACTGATGCAGTATCGCGAAGTGCTGGAACCGGTGGGTGTGGCGGATTTGGTCCATGGGTAGAACGGGGTCAGGTTTCAGGTGTCATTAGTTAGCGCTGAGACTGACTACTGACCCCTGGGTCCTGAGTACGAACTACTGAGCCCTGAGTTTTATGAGCTCGATGCTCATCGCCGTTGGTGGTAACTCCCTCATCCGTGCTGGGGAGAAAGGTACTGTTGCCGAGCAATGGGTCAACGCTCGGCGCACGGCGGCGGCGATCATTGAACTGATCAAGGATGGCCATCACCTTGTAGTCACGCATGGAAATGGCCCTCAGGTGGGGGCGCAGCTGCTTCGATCGGAGCGGGCCTCCGATCAGGTCCCAGGACAGACCTTGGATGTTTGTGGCGCAGCCAGCCAGGGAGAGATCGGCTACCTGCTCGCTCAGTCCCTGCATGACGAGCTGTCGGCGTCAGGTGTGGACGTGCCCGTAGTCAGCGTCGTCACCCAGACGGTGGTGCGAGAGGATGACCCGGCCATGAAACGTCCGACCAAGCCGATCGGTCCGTTTTATTCGCGAACGCGAGCGGAAGAACTCCAGCGCCAACTGGGATGGGCGATCGTGGAAGATGCGGCGCGCGGCTACCGGCGCGTCGTTCCTTCTCCCGAGCCGGTCGAGATTGTCGAACTGGACGTGATTCGTTCGTTGATAAATCGAGGAGTTTTGGTGGTGGCCTGTGGAGGTGGAGGAATCCCGGTGATGCGGTGTGGTGGTCTGCTCAGGGGGGTGGAGGCAGTCATCGACAAGGATCGTGCTTCGGCCCTGCTTGCTTCAAAGTTAGGCGTGGACATTTTCGCCATCTCCACCGACATCGACTTCGTGTATCTCGACTACAAAAAACCCATGCAGCGGCCCTTGCGGAGCATTACCGCTTCGGAGTTAGAGGAGCACTACCAGGCTGGCCACTTCCCCCCTGGGAACATGGGACCAAAGATAGAGTCCGCGCTGCGCTTTCTCAAGAGCGGCGGCAAGGAAGTCGTGATCACCTCGTTCGAGCACTTGACCGAAGCCATCGCCGGGCGGATGGGGACACTGATTACTCCGGACGCGTCGCCCTTAGTCGGCAAGTCGCTGGACCAGGAAGTCCGCGCAGGAAGGTAGGCATCCATGACGAGTTCGAGTCTCAAAAAGCTGAATCCGATGACTCCTCACCGGTCTCAGGAGGATCGTTATGGAATTTCGAAATTGACGCACGTGGTCGAGTCGCAGCAGTTCACTCTGCCGCTGCTGATGGATTTGTTTCAGCGCTCGCGGGGCATGGAACGCGTTGTCGCCCGCGGAGGCACACTCGAATACCAGAACAAAATTCTCGCCAACTTGTTCTACCGGCCTTCCACGCGGACGCGATTCTGTTTCGAGGCGGCGATGTACCGGCTGGGCGGCAAGGTCCTCTCCACCGAGCAGGCAGGGGCCTTTTCCTCCGAAGTCGCCGGCGAGCAGATCGAGGACTCCATCCGGATTATTGCGAACTACGCGGACGTGATCGTAGTCCGGCATCCGCAGGCGGGAGGGGCGCAGCGGGCCGCGCAGTCTTCGCCGGTGCCCGTCATTAATGCCGGAGATGGCGAAGGGGGGCAACATCCTACACAGGCGCTGCTGGACCTTTACACGATTTACCGCGAACGGCCGTTGGTTGGGCTCAGCGTCGCGATCATCGGAGAATTGGATCAGGGGCGCACGGCGCGATCGCTGGCTTACCTGCTGGCCAAGTTCGAGCGCGTCAAGATTTTCTTCGTCGCCCCGCCAGAACTCCAGATGAAGCCGGACATCCTGGCTTACCTCGATGAACACGGAGTTTGCTACGAACTTGAATCCGAGGTCGACCGCGTGATTGGGGACGCAGACGTCATTTATCAGACCCGGATTCGTCCCGAGCGAGTGGTGGACGGGCGGCGTGTGAAGCACTACGCCATTGACTCGGCCTTACTTAGACAGATGAAACCAGATGCTCTGATCCTCCATCCGCTTCCCCGCACGGTGGAATTGGACAAGGCGGTGGATGAGGATCCGCGCGCGCTTTATTTCAGGCAGGCAGCCAATGGGCTGTTCGTGCGCATGGCCTTACTGACCATGCTTCTGGATAAAGAGTAAGCAAATCGATGCAAGGAGAACTCATGCAAGTCTTGGAATCCCGCACGCAGGAATTCATCGCACTCGAGAATGATTTCGGAGCCCACAACTATCATCCGCTCGACGTGGTCATCGCGCGTGCCGATGGAGTTTGGGTTTATGACGTGGAAGGCAAACGTTACCTCGATTGCCTTGCGTCGTATTCCGCGGTGAACCAGGGGCATTGCCATCCGAGGATCCTCGAAACTCTGATCGAGCAGGCGCACAAAGTGACCTTGACCTCACGCGCCTTCCGCAATGATCAGTTGCCTCTACTCTGCCGCGACCTGCATGAACTAACCGGCTTCGACAGGACGCTTCCGATGAATTCGGGCGCCGAGGCCGTGGAAACGGCGGTCAAAGCGGCGCGCAAGTGGGGATACAAGGTCAAAGGGATTCCAGTCGGCAGGGCGGAGATCATCGTTTGCGCCAACAACTTCCACGGGCGCACGGTCACCATTGTGAGCTTTTCGAGCGACGACCAGTATCGCGATGGCTTCGGACCTTTTACCCCCGGGTTCAAAATCATTCCGTATGGAGACCCTCGCGCCCTGCGCGAGGCGATCGGCCCCAACACTTGCGCATTTCTCGTTGAACCGATCCAGGGAGAAGCCGGCATCATCATTCCTCCCCGCGGATATCTCCGAGAAGCAGCGGCGATCTGCCGCGAAAGCCGCGTACTGATGATGTGCGACGAAATCCAGTCCGGCCTCGGACGCACGGGCGAGCTGTTTGCCTACATGCATGAAGGGATCACGCCCGACGTGCTGATCGTCGGCAAGGCCCTGTCCGGTGGCTTCTACCCGGTCTCCGCGGTCCTAGCATCGCAGGAAGTGATGGGAGTCTTCCATCCCGGGGATCACGGGAGCACATTTGGCGGCAACCCGCTGGCATGTGCTGTGGCTCGCACAGCGCTGCGCGTGCTGTTGGAAGAAGGAATGGTCAGGAATTCGGCGCTCCTGGGCCGCTATTTCCTTGATCGGCTGCAGACGATTCACAGTCCTCATGTGAAAGAAGTTCGCGGCAAGGGCCTTTGGATTGGAATTGAGTTGGACGGCCCGGCGCGGCCTTATTGCGAGGCCCTCAAGGAGGAGGGCCTGTTGTGCAAGGAGACGCACGACCGCGTGATACGGATTGCTCCTCCGCTGACAATCGTGAGTGAAGAGATTGACTGGGCTTTCGACCGAATCCGCGATGTGATCGAGGCGCATTAATCCACTCCCCGGTAGTGGCTCAGTTTGAATCTTGACAGAATCCGTTCCGCACGCCGTCATCCTGAACGGAGCCGTTCTACAGGCGAAGTGAAGGATCTTGTGCGCGTCTGCAATGATCCCACGCGAGATCCCTCGCCCAGCTGAACTGCGCTGGGCTTCGGGATGACGCCTTCTAGAAGACCAAAGTGAGCCACTACGTACGCCCCGCTCAGCTTCGTCTGAGCAAATAAAATGCCCACCTTTAGGGTGGGCATTTCAGCCAGGCGAGCCTGTTCTAAACCGCAGCGTGCGCGTGCTTCTTTGTAAACTGCGCGAGGATCTCTTCGAGGCCGGGCTGGGTCACATCTTCCACCTCGTAGGTTACGCGCAGGCTTGGCTTGTTCAGCTTGATCAGGTGAGCTAAGTCGATCGGAGTTGCCACCAGCACCAGGTCACAGTCCACACGATTTATGGTCTCCTCCAGTTCGTGCCGCTGCATGGCGCTGTAGCCCATGGCCGGCAGCAGACTGGTGAGGTGAGGATAGTGTTCGTAGGTCCAGCGGATCGATCCCACCGCATAGGGGCGCGGGTCGACCAGTTCGGCGGCGCCGCTCTGGCGAGCGGCCACAACACCGGCACCATAGGGCATCTCGCCGTGGGTGAGGGTGGGGCCGTCCTCGACGACAAGAACCCTGCGGCCTCTGACCAACTCCGGCTCAGCCACCGACACGCGGCAGGCGGTTTCAACGACCGCCGCCTTGGGATTGCTGGCGCGAACATTCCTTCGGACCGTTTCCACATCCTGAGCGGCCGCGGTATCAACCTTGTTGATGACAACGACTCCGGCGCGCCGTAAGTTGACTTCTCCGGGGTAATACGCCAGTTCATGACCCGGGCGGTGCGGGTCGACGACGACGATTTCGAGATCGGAAGAGTAGAAGGGGGTGTCGTTGTTCCCGCCATCCCAGATCACGAGGTCGGCTTCTCTCTCAGCCTGGCGCAAGATCATTCCGTAGTCCACTCCTGCGTATACCACCGTGCCTTCGCGCAGATGGGGTTCGTACTCTTCCCTTTCTTCAATGGTGCACTGCTGCAGATCAAGGTCGGCCATGACCGCGAACCGCTGCACGGCCTGTGCCGCCAGATCGCCATAAGGCATAGGATGTCGAATCACGACCGGCTTCCATCCTTCGCGCTTTAGTTCCGCGGCGACCAGGCGACAGAGCGGGCTTTTGCCACATCCGGTGCGCACGGCGCAGATCGATACGACCGGGACTGAGGACTTGAGTTGGGTGCGTTCCGATCCCAAAAGCCAGAAGTCGGCGCCGGTCGCCACGACCCGCGACGCCAGGTGCATGAGATTCTGGTGCGAAATGTCGCTGTAAGAAAACACCACGGCATCCACGCTGTGCTCGCGAATCAGCCGTTCCATATCTTTTTCTTCGAAGATGGGGATGCCTTTCGGATACAACGCTCCCGCCAACTCCTTCGGATAGCCCCGGTCCGCGATGCCCGGAATCTGGGTTGCAGTAAAGCCGACAACCTTGTATTCGGGGTTGTCACGAAATACGACGTTGAAGTTGTGGAAGTCTCTACCAGCCGCGCCGAGAATCAGGATTCTCTTCGTTGTCACGGACCAAGCTCCCTTCTTTCCCATCGTCTATTACAGGACGATCGGACGGCGGAGGCCGTGACAATGGTCTCTCCGAAGGGTGATCCGAGTCACAGGGTGTTCAGATTTGGGGAAAGCCTGCTCAATGTCTCAAGAATCGCAACCAGCAACAATAGAATCAAACACTTGCAACGACTCCTGCACGGAAACAATCGCTAAGTTCTCCCGCCAGGTGGCGCTGTCGAGCATGTCTCTGAACCCCCTTTTGCCGCGAAACAGCGCAACACCGGCAAAACAAAAGCCGCCAGCTTGCGTCGACGGCTGGTGTTCGATTTAGCCGGGGATGGCCGACTAAAGGCCTGGTTTTGACTGGCTCACGTTTCCACCGTGCAGCGTGACGCGCACACCGCGTTGGGCGTTGAGGCGGGTGGTGGCCGTCCAATCAACTTCGTCGCTGCTGATCACACCTGTTCCTCCGCCGGTCAGCGAGTACGTGATGCGGTTGTCCTGATAACCGTAGCCGCTTACCGAAAGAATGGTGCCGGTGTTCAGGACGAAGACGGGCATGCCGGGCGAGGTGTTTAGGTTCGCCGGATCGGGGAGCCCAACGTCGCGCGTAACGTAGTCGGCGTAAGAAGCTTGGGGCATGGTTTGCGTCGTCGGACGTACAGTAAGCGGACGGGGAACATTCAGCCGTGCGTTATGGAAGGACTCGTTCTGCGGACGTCCGAAAAAATGCCAGCCGGGGCCGAACGTCTGCGCCAGTTGCGGAATCTGGATGTCGTCCATGAGACGCAGGCTGAGGACGGTTTCGCCTTTGAGCTTGGGACGCGGGCCACGGGCGGGAAGCATGATGACTTTCCACGGCCATAGCGGCGGGAGCATCCATTCAACGACGTCACGGCGGGGATGTCCTTTGCCGTCGATTTTGCCTTCTTTGTCGACCTTGTAGCCGCGGGTGGAGATGACCTTGGCCTCAAGGGGAAGGTCACCGCTAGGGACGCCTATGCGGTCGAATTGCAGCTTCAGGTAGCCTTTGCCCCAGAAGTGGCCGGGATCTTTGGCGTCTTCAAGGTGTCCGACAAGATAGCTTCCGCGCGGGAACGCCTGCTGGCCGAAGACGGTGACGCCGCGCAGGTGACAGAGAACGGGATCGCCGACATCGACGCTGGCCGAGGAGAGGTTGGGTTCATTCAGGGTACATTGCAGAAGAGTGCCCGCGGGCACGACGACATCGCGAGCACTGGCGCTCAGGGCCAAACCTAGCACAGACACTGCCAGGACCGCATAAATCGAGCTCGTCTTCATCACTTCACCTCGGGTCTTCACGCCCCGGAATCCTTGGTTCGTATTCCGTACCTACTGCGTTGAGTGAGTCTGGATTCCAAGGAGTACCTCAAAATTCCTTCCAGCGGATCAGTTGAGAGCAAGGCATCGGAAGAAAACGCAATTGCGGTTCTTCTCGACGGCCGTTGTAACTAGTTGACAGTTAATACGAGTGCGCTGCTGGTACCTCCACTGGTGCACCCCAGGTCGCCTGTATTCCCGCTCGGAGTATTCACGGCAACCTTCACCGGTCCAGGACCGGATATGACATCGGTCGTGAGCTTTACTTTCAACTGCTGATCGCTGACCACGGTCGCGCTCAGAGGGGTCGTGTTGATGACAATTTCAGACGCCGAAACAAAGTGGCTGCCACTCACGGTGAGCACAAAGCCCGACTGCACCTGAGCAAAACTGATTGTGCTTGGCGACAGAGAGGCGATCAGTGGCGCCGGCCTGGCACTAGTACACAAGGGGTTCAGAGTGTTGTTGCATCCTGAAAGGAACAACGGAGCAAACAGGCAGGCAAGGGACAGACAGAGCACACGGGGAGGCATAGAGATACTCCTTTGGATGGATCTCCCGGCTAGTCCGGGGTCACAATGGTTGTTCGGAGAGAATGCAGGCCGAGCACCAATTTCGATCGACCTGGGGCAACTCATTCTGCGCTCCTTACAGCCGAGGGTCGGCTGTAATCCCGCTTTCTAGTACTGCCGGCTCGCGGTTGGCAATGCACGGCAGGTAAATAAAAGCTCATCCGCTAACCGCATGAATCCAGACTCGTTACAAAGAAAAGTCAATCACGGTCCAGGCCAGAAGCCAGCTTGGCGATTGGTCGATCGCGACTGCCTGATCAGCATTACCGTCAAATTTCGAGGGAACGAAGAAAAAGTGGGCGAGAAAGTTCGAAGCGGCCGCAGCACCGTTAGTGCAGAGTCACAATCGCAGGATGAAGCTCCCACAAGGTCGCGACAGGTCCACGATTGTGTTCGAAATCCTCGAACGCCATTCCCAGGACATCAATGGGCAAGGCTTGCGGAAGTTCGCCCCCGTGCTGTGAGTCCAGGCGAAATCCATGCTGCTTTAGTTGCAGTTGGATATTTTGCCGAGCACTACAATATTCGTTGTCAACCGGTGTTTCCACGATCACCCGCGGCGAATTCTTGTCCGCAGTTTGCGAAATCTCCATCGAGACATCACAATCCAGCGAGTTCACACTTGCATTCTGTAGAAATGCGTTCGCAATATGAAAAACCTCAAGTTCGCGCCCAGTTCGGGGCGCGTCGGGAGGAATAAAAAGATCTTGAGGCCAGCTAAGAATGATCGAGACCGAGACTTCTTGTGCAACGATGTTAGGGATCGGTACATGCTTAGCGGCATGGCGATAATCGGCGATGTCCGGCTCAAGGGGCAGACACTTGCAGAGATCTTCGGGCGTCGGCTGCAAAATGCCGTAATCTTGCCCCTTGCAACTCACCATAGTTAAAGCTGCGAGGATCGTCATCGAGGTCAAACAAATCTGTTCGAGCCTCTTGAGTTGGCGGCGCATCCCTGATGTTAGATGCCGCTCGCAGCTACGGCGCTTTCATATTTCGTCAGCGAGTCAATTGTTTTCAGCACCGATGTCCTCCACGATGGCTGCTGGCAAGACCGTCCAGAACGGTCATCAAGGATCAGGAAGTTCAGGAAGGGCGGCCCGAACTAGCCTCCGCCGGCAACGCCCCTGCCAACAACAGCGCAGTGCCGCCAAACATCAGGGTATCGGCAACATAGTTGATCGCGTCCGTCATCTGGGAAGGATCACGAGTGAGGGCCAGAATCGGCAGGTGAAGAAATAGTGTGATCAGCGTCATCACCACAGCGATCCCGGCCGCAGCCAGGCGGGGCCACTTATTGATGAGAAGTGCTGCTCCCGCCAACAGCAGGAAAGCTCCCACCGGATATCCCCACAGCGCGTGAAGTGGAACCCAGGCCGGCGTCAGTTTGACATCGGGAACTCCCGGCGCAAACTCCGGATGAAGCACCTGCTCCAGTCCAAAGAAAATCATGGCAAGTGCCATAGAGAAACGGCCAATCAGGATCATCCAATTCCGCTTTTCTGCCTGCGCGTTCCAGTTCTGGCTGCCAGCAAGGACCCACGCGCCGCCGGCGAAAGTTGACTCTCTCAGCACAAAGGTCCAGGCGAGCCGATTTCCCGGATGGGTAATCGCGCTCGGCAGATAAAGCATGAGGACGAACAGCAGAAACATCACTCCCAGCAACGTTGCGGAAAGGCGTACGAACTTCATCGCAACCAGACTGGTGGCCGCTGCAATCAAAGCGCAGCCGACGAAGTAGGCCCAGAACAGGCGTGCCGGCATCCAAACCGGGACCATCTGTTCGAGGAACCTCGCCGCCACAAAATGCTCCATTGCGAACACCGCCAGCGGCGCGGCAACAAAAACCGGTCCCAGTTCGATCCACCGGTCCAGGCCGCGGGCGGTGACCAAGTCTCTTCTGATAGCGACCAACCCGCCAGCCAAGAAAACGAGCCCGACAAACCAGGGCCAAAATACGAGATGTGTGAACATCTAGAGGCCCTCCCTGGCGGGCCGCCCCTACTAACACGGCCTCCGAATCGCGCGGAATTATGACTTGGCGGACCTGTAACTTGATGGATGAATGGGGCGTCCGGGATGCTTCACCCATCTCAACCGCCAGATTCGGCATTATACTGCTCGCTAATCCGGCGGCTTTTGTCGGGACCGCCATCCAAAAAAGAAGGCAACCCATTCCCGTCAAGTACGGTCGTAATTCCGAACCGATTGACGGTTGGCAATAAATCAGCATTTGACGCATTGATCAAGTTTGAGTGCTATGGCCTCTAAACATCAGGTATGTTATCCGGGAGGGTTGACTGCCTGACAATATGATCCCCAAACAAGAATCCACCTCGGCCGTGCAAGAAAGCCTACGCCTTCGAGTTTTGGGAATTGTCCTCGCCGGCGGCAAAGGAACCCGGCTCTTTCCGCTCACCCGGGAACGCGCCAAGCCTGCGGTTCCCTTTGGTGGCAAATACCGCATCATCGATTTCGTCCTCAGCAACTTCGTGAATTCCGGAATCAACTCGATCTACGTGCTCACCCAGTTCCGCAGCCAGTCCCTGCTCCAGCATCTGAGCGAGGGATGGCAATTCGGCGGACTGCTGAAGAGCCACTTCATCATCAACGTGCCGGCCCAGATGCGTTCGCAGAGCGAATCCTGGTACCAGGGAACCGCAGACGCCATCTTTCAGAACGTCAACCTGGTCGAGCAGTCCGATCCCCACCTGGTGGCCATCTTCGGAGGCGATCACATCTACCGCATGAATGTCGCCAGCATGATCGACTTTCACAAGGCGAAGCACGCGGAAGTCACCGTAGCCGCGATCCCCGCCCCCCGCGTCCAAGCCGTCGAATTCGGCGTCATTGAGGCCAACGACGAGGGCCGCATCATGGCCTTTCACGAAAAGAATCCCAACGCGCCCACCATGCCCGGCGATCCCAGCCGCGTCTACGCCTCGATGGGCAACTACATCTTTTCCACGCGCACTCTTTTGGAACTACTCAAGGCCGACGCCAAAGATCCCAGCAGTCACCACGATTTCGGCAAGGATATCCTGCCCAAGCTTGCCGGCCGCGCGCCCATCTATGCTTACAACTTCGAGACCAACCGCATCCCCGGCGAGGCCGAAGACTCCATCCCCTACTGGCGCGACGTCGGCACCATCGAGGCCTACTACGAGGCCAACATGGATTTGAACCACGTCAAGCCCGACCTCAATCTCTACAATCGCGAATGGCCGGTGCGCAGCACCAGCTACCCCGATCCGCCCGCCAAGTTCGTCTTTGACGAAAAGGGCCGCCGTGGCGAAGCGATTGACAGCATCGTATCCGACGGATGCATTCTTTCCGGCGGTGTCGCGCGCAAGTCTGTGCTGGCACGCGGCGTCCGCGTTCACACCGGCGCCGTGGTGGAAGGCTGCGTCATCATGGACAACTGCGACATCGGGCGCCGCGCCAAGCTACGCCGCGCCATCCTGGACAAGAATGTCCGCATTCCGCAAGACGCCACCGTCGGCTACGACCTCGATGCCGATCGCGCCCGCGGATGGCACGTCACCGAATCCGGGATCGTTGTCATCGGACGAGAACACAGCACCGTGCCCATGGCAGCGATGTTCGGCTGAGTCTTGTCTGACGCGCAGATTATCGGTATCTAGAAACCGTCCCACTGGCTTGCAAAGCAGGTTCCTCAGTACTGCTCCAGGATTCGAGTGACCTTTGATGCTGCTGGCAGTCTCTACGGCACTACGGCGGCATACGGCAAATTTGGATGGGGCGCGGTGTACAAACTCAAGCCAAACTCGGACGGAACCTGGACGGAGACGGTAATCCATAGCTTCGTTGCCCAGAGGAACAGCGAACCCCTCTCTGGCGTGATTATCGACGCGGCACCTGACCAGAGCCATCCCCAGAGCCAGTTTGTGCCCTCCCGGCAGTCTCCAGGGTGCCACCCCCACAGTGAGTTCCTGCCCCGTGTCGGTTATGGGTCGGTCTTAGCTGACAGTCTCTGATTTGGCTCAAGCAGGGAAAGTGCAGGATACCAGCATAAACACTAGCTAAGTGCTGGCTGCCCCCCAGGGATTCGAACCCCGATATGCTGATCCAGAGTCAG
>Ga0209698_10001463_pt1 | contig 27130 bp, 26 predicted proteins | sample LitLauG_LLR_2012_FD_187203 | JGI IMG/M metagenome (GOLD analysis project Ga0209698, IMG submission 187203) | Freshwater sediment microbial communities from Pennsylvania, USA - Little Laurel Run_MetaG_LLR_2012 (SPAdes) (version 2) | ecosystem: Environmental > Aquatic > Freshwater > Creek >... | reverse complement strand
GCACCCGGAGTACCTATTGGCGGAGCGTCCGGGGCGACTGATTCTCAACCTGGTGGATGTTGCGCAGGTTGCCTTCATCGCGCCGATCATCGTGGACACGGCGCTGGGCGCTGTCGACCGCCATATCGCTAGCGCCAAGGTCCTGATCCACTGCAATCAAGGCTTTTCACGGTCGCCGTCGATCGCCTTGCTCTATCTGCTGAAGTACACCGACGCGCTGGGGTCTCAAGAGCCTGCAACAGGTCTGGCGGCCTTCCGCAAGCTTTACCCGCCCTATGCGCCCGCTCAGGGTATGGCGGACTATGTGCGGCTGAACTGGGTGAAATACCTGCCGCCAGCGGAATCCTAATCGCTAGCTTGCTGTGGCCAGGGATCGGGTTTCTCCCGAAGCTTGTTTGCGATGGGAGCGAGCTTATGGCGGGGAGCAATGCTGTAGAGAATCCGGGGCTCCAGCCCCTTAACCCTGGTGGTATCGCAGTTGGTATGGGTTCGGAGCCTGACCAGAAAGCTCAATAGTTACAATGCCAAATTCAACCTGTTGACCATCGAGTGGGAGTGAGCTTTCAGCCGCCGCGGGGGGCTATTGAGGGAGCGGGCGGGGAGGACCGCGCTCCCTGGCGAGGCGGCGTCTACGCTGGCTATTTTCGAGCGAGCCTAGGGTTCAATCGGGATCATTACCTCGTTTCGCCGCAGGAACCACAGCGTCCACGGCGGATTGTACTGCGCCAGCGTCGCCGGGCCCGTCGCTTTCAACTGGCGCCCGGCGATCCATCGCGTAAGCGCAGTGGTCTGCCTCGCCACTTCGTCAGGCCGCGCTAGCCCGGAGAACCGCACCACGGCGTAACGGGCGGACGGCGTTTCGCGCAGCTTCACATGCGCGTCGTTGGGTTCGGGCAGCGTCGCCAGCGTGAAGTCCGCCGGCATGGTGAAACGCACGATCCATTGATCGCCGCTCAGCGTTTGCGCGACGGGCGCGGTCATGGCGATCTTCCGCTTGGCTGGGTTGGCGCCAAAGATATAGCCCGCCAGCCGCCGGAACCCCTGGCTCGCCGCCTCCTTCTGTCCTCCGCTCACTATGGTCTCAGCTACCACGAGCGCGGGATAGTCGCGCACCTCGAAGGCGCCGTCCTTCAGCACGTTACGAAACGCAGGTTCCTCGACAGCCAAAACGTAACCTCCCAACAGAACCGCGCACAGCACGACGACGGCAAGGCCAAGTATCCATCTCATGTTGTCTATGTGGGGCTTGGCCGGCGAAATCCAAAGCCCGCTCACGAGACCTTGTGAGCCGCACTGCGCCCGCCTAGTCTGATGTATCTTGTCCCGCGAGGCCGCCATGAACCCTTACGCCCCCGCTTCCGATCTCGCCCGCGCGTTGGCGGCCCGCGAGGCGTCCTCGCTCGAACTGACCGAGGCCGCCATCGCCCGCATCGAGGCGCTCGACGGCCCCATCAACGCGATTTGCGTGAAGACTTACGAGCGCGCCCGCAAAGCGGCGCGGGCGGCGGACGAACGGCTGGCGAAGGGGGAGCGCGGCCCGCTGCTGGGCGTGCCGATGACGATCAAGGAATCTTACAATCTCACGGGAACGCCGACGACCTGGGGTTTTCCGAACGCGCGCGATTTCAAGCCGGAAGAGGACGCGCTCGCCGCCGTCCGCGTCGAGCGGGCGGGGGCTGTCATTCTCGGCAAGACCAACGTGCCGGTGGGGCTGGGCGACTGGCAGAGCTACAACGAGATCTACGGCGTCACCAACAATCCCTTCGATCTCACGCGCACGCCGGGCGGCTCGTCGGGCGGCTCCTCGGCGGCGCTGGCGGCGGGGTTCGGAGCGCTGTCGATGGGCTCCGATATCGGGGGGTCGCTGCGCGTGCCCGCGCATTATTGCGGGGTGTTCGCGCATAAGCCGACCTACGATCTGTGCCCGCCGCGCGGCCATCTGCCGCCCGGGATTCCGCCGCTGCCGGGAACGGCGGACCTTTCGGTCATCGGCCCGATGGCGCGCAGCGCCGAGGATCTGGAAGCCCTGCTCGCCATCATGGCCGGTCCCGACGATCTCGACACCGGGGTCGGCTACCGCCTCGATCTCCCGGCGCCGCGAGCGCAAGACATCTCCGGGTTTCGCGTGCTGTTGCTCGACCGCCATCCGCTCGTCGAGACCGAGGCCAGCGTCGCCGCCGCGCTGGATGCGCTGGCGAAGGGGCTGGAGACACAGGGCGCGAAGGTTGCGCGCCGCAGCGACCTCTTGCCTGATCTGGATGCGGGCGCGCGCATCTTCGTCGCGCTGCTGTCGGCGGCGATGGCGGCTCGCGTGCCTGAAGAGGCTTACGCCCGCATGGCCGAAGCCGCCGCCCGCGTTCCCGCCGACGAGCGCAGCCTCGGCGCCGAGATGGCGCGCGGCGCGGCGCTCAGCCATCGCGGCTGGAGCCAGATCGACGCGCGCCGCAAGGGCGTGCGCGCGCAATGGCGCGCCTTGTTTCGCGAGTTCGACGCGGTGATCGCGCCGGTCACGCCGACCCCCGCTTTTCCGCACGACCACGAGCCCGAGCAGAGAAACCGGCGGCTTCTCGTCAACGGTCGCCCTCAAGACTATTTCGCCAATGTGCTGTGGCCGGGCCTCGCCACCATGCCGGGCCTGCCCGCGACGGCGCTGCCTATTGGGCAAGCGCAGGGTTTGCCCATTGGCGCGCAGATCATCGGGCCTTGGCTGGAGGACCGAACGCCGCTGAGGCTGGCGCGGCTGATCGAGCGCGAGTTCGGCGGTTTCGTCGCGCCGTCTTTGTGAGGTTCAATCCGTCTCGGCTTCGTTCAATAACGCCGCCGCCATCGCCCGCGTCACCTTGCGCCCCTGCGCCAATGCTTCCGCATCGAGCGCTTCGACCAAAGCCCGCGCCGCGCCCAGCGAGCGGTCGAGCCGGCGCGCGATATAGGCGATCAGCGTCGGTTCGACCTGAAGCTGCCGATCCGCGAACATCTTTGTTAGCGCCGCCTCGATCAGCGGCGGCTCGGGCGGCGCGATCTCGACGACAGGAGCGAGCCGCAACCGCGACAGGAGGTCGGGCGTCTTGACGCCCCACAGCGAAGGCGGCGCTTTGGCCGTCATCAGCATAGCGACTCCTCGCGCGCGGGCGAAGTTGATGAGATGAAAGAAGCCGGCTTCCGCCGAAAGCCCGAGTTCCGCGTCGTCGAGCGCCACCGCAGGCGCACAGGTGAGCGCATCGAGATCGGTCGCTCCGATTTCAGCTGCATTGAGCGACGCGCCGCCGGTCCGCTCAGCAAATATCGCCGCCAGATGGCTCTTGCCCGCGCCTGCGGGTCCGCTCAGCAGCATCAGCGGCGCCGGCCAGTTTGGCCAGGATTCAACCATCGCCAGCGCGGCGGCGTTGGAAGGCGCGCCGAGAAAGTCCTCGCGCGCAAAACTGGGCGCATGCGGCAAAGGCAGAACAAGCTGCCGGCCCGCGCTCATGTCGCTGGAACCTCGCGGCGTCCACGATAATAGGGGCTGCGCTGATAGCTGCGGATCAGATGGCGGAGGATGACGCCCAGCGCGGCGGACGTCGGCACCGCCACCAGCAATCCGGTGAAGCCGAACAAAGCGCCGAAGGCGAACAGGCAGAAGATCAACCAGACTGGATGCAGACCGATGGATTCGCCCACCAGTTTGGGCGAAATCACATAGCCCTCCAGAAATTGCCCCGTGCCGATAACGGCCAGCGTCATCAACACCAAATGCAGGTCCGGCCATTTCTGCACCACCGCGACGCTGAGCCCGAACACCAGAGCCGTCAGCGAGCCGATGTAAGGCACGACGCTCAGCACGCCGCCCGCCGTTCCGATCAGCAGCGCAAAATCGAGGCCGATCAGGCTGAGGCCGATCCCGTACCATAGCCCCAAGAACACGCACACCGACAATTGCCCGCGCACGAAGCCCGCAAACGCGTGGTCGATCTCGGAGGCGATCTGGCGCAACTCGCCGCGATGGTCGCGCGGCAACCAGCTATCGACCGTCTCGATCATCTTCTCCCAATCGACCAGAATATAGAACGCCACCACCGGCGTCACGATCAGGAACGACAATACCCCCAGCAGCGCCGCGCCGCCGACCGCGAGGCGTTTGAGGCCCGCCAGCGCCCACGCGCCGCCCTGGCTCATCAGGTCGCCGATGGATTTCTGGATTTGGTCGGAAGTGAAGGTCTCGCCCAAGCCGAATTGCGCCAGCCAGGGGCCGCCATATTGCGACATGAACTGCGAGCCGCGCTCGGCGATCAGCTTTTGCAGCGTCGCGACGAAGCCGGGAAGTTTCTCCGAGAACAAAGCGATCTGTTTGGCCAGCGCAGGGGCCAGCGTCACGCCCGCCAGCCCGACCACGCCTACGAACGCCAGCAGGATCGTCAGCGACGCCATCAGCCGGCTAAAGCCGATGCGCTCCATGCGCCGCGCCACCGGATTCAGGAGATAACCGACGGCGATGCCCGCGACGAACGGCGCGATCTCCGATCCGAAGGTCTGCACGACGAGCCCCAGCGCGAGGAACACGAAAGCCCAGAGTTGAAGCTGACGGTTGAAGGGCAGGGGCGTGAAAGCGCGTACGGGCTGGATGAGGTCCCACTTGCCGCCCCACGGATCGCGAAACACGGCGACTTCGCCATAGGGTTCGCTGCGCGGCTGTTCGAGGAACTCGACGCCGCCGGCCGTCATGCGCTGATGGTCGCGGGCGAAATCGTCGGTCTCCAGGAAATAGGCGACCCGGCCTCCGGCGGGCGGGGCTTGGTCGGCCACCTTGGCCACCACGAAGCGCGCGCCGTCAGGCTGCGGCGGCCCGACGACGACCCAGCGCTTGTCCGCGCCCAAAGCCGTATCCTCGATCACGGCGAAGCCCAGCCGGTCACGGAACCAGGCGATGGCTTCGTCGTAATCGGGCGCCAGAAAGGCGACGGCGGCGATGCGGGAAGCCACGCGGTCACGACTCCTCAGGGAAAACGCCGCCCCCTATAGACCGGGGCCGTCGCACGCGTCGAGCCGAACGGCGTTGACATCGTCGCCGCCGCCCTCGAAACACGGGGCTTCAGGAGGACTGCGATGGCGCAAGTGGAGCGCAAGGGCGTGTGTCTCATCGTCGGGGCCGGCGATGGCCTGGGGGCGGCTATCGCTGAGGCCTTTGCCGCCGAGGGTCTCGCGGTCTGCGTGACGCGGCGGCCGCGCCATGTTGAGGCGTTGGAGGCGCTGGCGGCGAGCCTGCGCGCGCAAGGCGCCAGCGCCCATGCCTTCGCGCTCGATGCGCGCGAGGAAGGCGAGATCGTCGGGCTGGTGGAGCGGATCGAGCGGGACATTGGCCCGCTGGAGGTCGTCGTCTTCAACATCGGCGCCAACGTGCGCTTCGGGCTGACCGAGACGACGGAGCGCGTCTATCGCAAGGTTTGGGAGATGGCGGCGCTGGCGGGGTTTTTGAGCGTGCGCGAATCGGCGCGGGCGATGACTCCCAGGGGGCGGGGGACCATTCTCATCACCGGCGCCACCGCCAGCGTTCGTGGCTCGTCGGGCTTCTCGGCGTTCTCGGGCGCCAAGCACGCTTTGCGCGCTTTGGCGCAGAGCGCGGCGCGCGAGCTGGGGCCGAAGGGCGTCCACGTCGCGCATGTGGTGATCGACGGCGCCATCGACGGCGTGTTCACGCGCTCCAACCGGCCGGACGCCGCCGAGAAACTGGCGGCCGAGGAAATCCTCGATCCCGCCGAAATCGCCCGCAATTACGTGCATCTCCACCGCCAGCGCCGCAGCGCGTGGACGTTCGAGATGGATTTGCGCCCTTTCAGCGAACCCTGGTGAGACATGACAAAGTCGCTTGAGTTCATCTTCGATTTCGGCAGCCCGAACTGCTGGTTCGCCTATCGGGCGCTTCCCCCTATTCTGGCGCGCACGGGCGCGCGGCTTGAAATCGTGCCGGCGCTGCTGGGTGGAATCTTCAAGGCGACGAACAATCAGGCGCCGTTCGTCGCATTCGCTCAGGTCAAGGGTAAGGTCGATTACGAACGGCTGGAGATCAGGCGTTTCATCGAAAAGCACGGGCTCACGCAGTTCCGCATGAACCCGCATTTCCCCGTCAACACGTTGGCGCTGATGCGCGGCTTCGTCGCGGCGCGCGAGGCGGGGAAGGGCGACCTCTATCTGGAGGCGGGGCTCAAGGGACTATGGGAAGAGGGGCTGAACCTTGGCGACGTCGCCGTACTGAGCGCGCGGCTCACGCAGGCGGGGCTCGACGGCGCGGCGCTGCTCGAGCGCGCGCAGGCGCCAGAAGTTAAGGCCGAACTGGCGAAAACGACCGATTCGGCGGTGGCGCGCGGTGTGTTTGGCCTGCCCTCCTTCTTCGTTGGCAAGGAAATGTACTTTGGCAAGGAGCGGCTCGGCCAAATCGAGGAAGAGTTGATGAAGCCGTGACCAGTGTCGCCGCGCTTCTGATCGACCCCAACGCTTGGGCGGCGCTGGCCACGCTCGTCGCGATGGAGCTGGTGCTGGGCGTCGACAATCTGGTGTTTCTCGCCCTCGTAACAGTGCGGGTCGCGCCTGAGCGGCAGGGGGCGGTGAGGCGGCTGGGCTTGAGCGTCGCGCTGATCCTGCGGCTCGTCCTGCTGGGCGCGCTGGCCGGTCTCATCGGCCTGACGTCGCCTATTTTCTCCGTCTTCAACCACGGTTTCTCGTTGCGCGATCTCGTGTTGCTGGCGGGCGGTTTCTTCCTCATCTTCAAGGCGACGCAGGAGATCCACGAGCATGTCGAGGGGCGCGACGAAGAAGGCGGCGGCGGCCCGTCGCGGCTTGGTTTTGCGGCGGCGGTGGTGCAGGTGGTGGCGCTCGATCTCGTATTCTCCATCGACAGCATCGTTACGGCGGTCGGCATGACCGATCATTTCCCCGTCATGGCGGCGGCAGTGGCGATCGCCATTCTCGCCATGGGCCTCGCCGCCGGGCCGCTGTCGCGGTTCATTCAGGGCCATCCGACCCTCATTATGCTGGCGCTTAGCTTCCTGATGATGATCGGCATGGTGCTGGTCGCCGATGGCTTCGGGCTGCATGTGCCCAAGGGATATATCTACGCCGCGTTCCTGTTCTCCGGCGCGGTCGAAGCGCTCAACACATTGCGCCGCCTGCGGCGGGCGCCGCGCAAGGGCGCCAGCCCGTAACCGAATGTGAACCCTGTTCGGCTAAGTCCGGGGCGTGACCCTCGCGCTTCCCCTCGCATCCCCGCCCCAATCGTCGCGGCGTCATCTGACCCTCGGCGTGGTCTATCTCGCCACGTATTTCGCGCTCAACGCGCTCACCGATCACCACAGCCTCGCGGGCTCGGCGGTGACGCTGTGGAGCCCCGACAATGCGCTGAGCGTCATGCTCATCATGGAGTCCTGGACGTTCGCGCCGCTGGTCTGGCTGGCGCAGATCGGCGCGGATTTCCTGTTCGGTCACGCGCAGAACGGTTTGGCGGTCCTGTGCGCCGAGACGACGCTGGCGGCGAGCTATCTGGTTTTGGCGCTGGTGTTGCGGCGCGGTTTTGGCGTGCAGGTTGCGCAGATGCGGCCGCAGGACCTCGTCGCCGTCATGTCGCTGACCCCCATCGGCGCGGCGGCGACGGGACTGATCTATTGCGGGGCGTTGTGGGCGGTCGGCGAACTACGGGGCTCGGCGTTTCTGCCGACCTTTGCGGGATTCTGGATCGGCGACGCCGCGGCGATGGGCGTGCTGATCCCCGCGACCGGCGCACTGATGCGACTGTTCGCCGCCAAACCATGGCGCGGGCGGCCTGCTTTCGCAGATGTCTCTTTCATCGCCATCGCGCTCGTCTTTCTGACGACGGTAATCTTCCTCAGCGCCGCCAATCTCTCCACCCGCTTCCTGTTCAACCTTGCGTTTCTGCCGATCCTGCTCGTCGGCCTGAAGTTTGGCCGTGACGCGGGCGCGCTGACGTTGCTGTTCGTGCAGATGGCGCTGCTGGTCGCCCTCGACTACCACCACACGCCCGACAGCGACTACATCGCTTATCAGGTGCTGATGTTCGTTCTGTCGGTCTCAGGGCTGGCGCTGGGCGCGACGGTCGACGAATGGCAGGAGACGGCCGCCCAGCTTCGCCGCCGTCAGGTCGAACTCGCCAAGGTTTCCGAGCGCGCCACCAATGGCATGATCGCGGCGGCGATGAGCCACGAGATCAGCCAACCGCTCGCGTCGATCTCGGCTTACGTCGTGAGCGCCCGCCGTTTGCTGGAAACGCAGACGAGCCCGGATCGTGCGCTGACCGCGCTGCGCCGCGCCGAGAGCGAGGCGGGCCGGGCGCGCGAGATAGTCGAGCGGCTGCGCGATTTCGTCGCCAAGGGCGACGTGGCGCGCGAACCGCTCGACCTTGACGAGCTTGTCACGCGCGTCGTCGCCATGCAGACGGACGCGGCGCGTGAGCGAGGCGTCGTCCTCGTTTACGAGGCGTCAGGCTCGGCGCCGTTGCGCGGCGATCGAGTGGCCCTTGAACAGGCCATCGGCAATCTCATCGTCAACGCCATCGAAGCGGTCCCCGAACGCACGGGGCGAGTCCGGGTCCAATTGGCGCGTGGCGCCGACCGGATCAGCGTGAGAGTCGAGGACAACGGCCCCGGCGTCGCGCCCGATATCGCCGACCGGCTGTTCGACCCTTTCGAGACCACCAAGCCGCGCGGCATGGGCCTGGGCCTCCCTCTCGCCCGCGAGGTCGCCGTGCGCCATGGCGGCGGGCTCGCTTTCTCGCCCGTGACGCCGCACGGGGCGTGCTTCACGCTGGAGACGCCGCTCGCATGACCCAACGTCCGGTCTATATCGTCGACGACGAGCCCGAGATTCGTAGCGCTTTGAGCCTGTTGCTCTCGACCCTGGGCGTAGAGACCGAGGAATACGCGTCTGCGGAAGGGTTTTATGAGAACGCGCCGAGCAACGAGCCCTATTGCGTGCTGCTCGACAATCGGCTTCCTGGGCTCAGCGGCGTCGATCTGCTGCCCCGACTTGTCGAGCGATCCAGTTCAGCCTGCGTCATCCTGATGACCGGGCACGGCGATGTGCCGACCGCCGTCAAGGCGATGAAACTTGGCGCCTATCATTTCGTCGAGAAGCCGTTCGACCCCGAGGCGCTGCTCGCCGTCGTCGAGGAGGCGCTCAACCATAGCCAGCGCGAGGCCGGGCCCGGCGCGGAGGCGCAGAAATTCCGCGAACGCCGCGCCACGCTGACCGAACGCGAGGCGGAGGTGTTCGCCCTGCTGATGGAGGGATTGCCGAGCAAGGTCGTCGCCGCCCGTCTCGACATTTCCGCGCGCACCGCCGAGCACCATCGGGCCGCCGTGCTGCGGAAATTCGAGGCGAAGTCGTTGTCGGCTTTGCTGAGAGTCGCATTGTCGGTTAAGAACTAATATACTCAAAATGGTCCGTTCCTTAGGTAATGCTGACAATTTTCAGCAGGCGCCGGGCGATGTAGCTTCAGACTTGTGAGCGGATGCCCTTGCGGCGTTCAAAGTCAGAGCGAATGAACCCAGGAGCCGAACATGAAATACGCACTTCAGAAGTTTCTTTCCGATCAGGAAGGCGCCACCGCCATCGAGTATGCCTTGCTCGCCTCGCTGATGGCGCTGATCCTCGTCACGTCCCTCACCGCGTTGGGTTCGCGCCTGAGCGGGGAATTCAGCGAAGTCAGCGCAGCGCTCAAATAACGTGCCGGCGCGGGCGCGGCGGACGAGCGGAGCCGGACGCCCGCGCGCGCTTTGATGGCTAGACTGGGGGACGCCGCAATCCCGTCGCGGTTTCCTCACTACGCAAGTGCTCGCACGACTTCGACGTTGCGCGGACCTGCTAATGTTTATATGCCGATTGTACCCAATATCGGCGCTCGTTAAGGATTGTGACACCACGATATTTGATTTTTATAGGTAGTCTCGACAATTTTAAGCGGCATTCCCTTAGGATACACTCGTAGTCTCGAATGGATGCGTCACCGGCGGCACAGCCCGCTTCCCTACAAAGAAGGAGCAGCACATGACCAAGTTCTTCAAGCCTTTCCTCGCCGACGACAGCGGCGCGACCGCCATCGAATACGCGCTGATGAGCTCGCTGATCGCGCTGGCGCTGGTCACCGCCCTCACCGCGCTCGGCTCGCGCCTTGGCAGCGAGTTCTCGGAAGTCAGCGCCGCGCTGAAATGACGCTTTTGCTGGCGGCGCGGCGGGCGGGGAGCTGCCCGGCCGCGCTCCCGCTGCGGTTTTTAAAATTGTAACTGTTCACATCAATCAATATTCACTTTAAAACAGACGAAACTAGGTGGAAGTACGTGCGACTACCCTACGTTAACTCGCGGCAGGTTTAAATAACGTCGAAAGCGCCGGCATGACCGGACCGGCGCTCGACTGGAGACCGCCGCATGACCACTCTCAAATCCTTCCTCGCCGACGACGCCGGCGCGACCGCCATCGAATATGCGCTGATGAGCTCGCTGATCGCTCTCGTGCTGGTCACGGCGCTTTCCGCGCTTGGCTCGCAGCTCAGCTTCGAGTTCTCCGAAGTCAGCGGCGCGCTGAAGTAACCGGCTAGATCGTAAAGCTGACGCCGCAGCCGCAAGACGCCTTCGCGTTCGGGTTCTTGACCTTGAACGCGCGGCCCATCAGGTCGTCGACGAAATCGAGTTCGGCGCCGTTGAGCATTTCCAGCGAAACGGGGTCCACCACCACGGTCGCTCCGTCGCGCACGGCGATATAATCGTCATCCGCGCGGGCGCGGTCCACGTCGAATTTATACTGGAAGCCCGAACAGCCGCCGCCCTCGACCGTAATGCGCAGCGCCGCGCCGGCTTCTTGCGCCAGCACCTTGTGCAATTGGCGCGCAGCGTTTTGGCTGATGGTGAGAGACATCTCGCTCATATCGGGTTCCGAAGGTAAAAGGCCCCACTCAACATAGGCCGTGCGGCCGGAACCGCAACCATGTCTCGTCTCGCGTCTGACCCGCAAGCCTCCAAAGGCCGCCTCCTGCCGGAGCCGGCCTCGCCGACGCGCACGCCTTTCCAGCGCGACCGCGACCGCATCGTGCATTCAAGCGCGTTCCGTCGCCTCGCCCACAAGACGCAAGTGTTCGTTCACCACGAGGGCGACCATTTCCGCACCCGCCTGACCCACACCATCGAGGTCGCGCAACTCGCCCGCGCTTTGGCGCGGCCCTTCGGCCTCGACGCCGATCTGGCCGAGGCCGTCGCGCTCGGCCATGACCTCGGCCACACGCCGTTCGGCCATGCGGGCGAGGATGCGCTCGACGGGTGTCTCGCAGGGCAGGGCGGGTTTGATCACAACAGCCACGGCCTCAAGATCGTCACCGAACTGGAGCGCCATTACGCCGATTTCGATGGCCTCAACCTTGCCTGGGAGACCCTAGAAGGGCTTGTTAAACACAATGGCCCGCTGCTCGACGCCGACGGGGCGCCTGTGGCGCGCTGGCGCGAGCGCGGCTTGCCCGAACCGATTGCCGCTTTCGACCGGCGCTGGCCGCTGGAGCTTACACTATGGCCCTCGCTGGAGGCGCAGGCCGCCGCGCTCGCCGACGACATCGCCTATAACGCGCACGATATCGACGACGGGTTGCGCGCGGGCCTGTTCACCCTTGACGCGCTTCTCGCGGTCCCTTGGCTCGCCGCTTTGATCGGCGAGATCGAAGGGCGCCATCCGGGGTTGGAGGAGGGACGGAAAATCCATGAATTGTCGCGCCGCGTCATCACCCGCTTCGTCGAGGACGCGCTGGCCGAGACGGCGGCGCGGCTGAAGGCGGATCGCATCGAGACGGTTGGGGACGCGTGTCGCGCGGGGCGGGCGATTGTCGCTTTCTCCGCAGACATGGCGGGCGCGGAACGCGACATCAAGACTTTCCTGTTCCAGCGCATGTATCGCCACCCCCAGGTCAACCAGATGCGCGCCGACGCCGACCGCATCGTGCGCGCGCTCTATTCAGCCTATGCCGGGCGCCCGCAGGAGGCGACCGCCTTCTGGCGCGCGCGCGGCGAAAAAGTCGGCCTTGAGCGCGCGGCGGCGGAATATGTGGCGGGGATGACCGACCGTTTTGCGTTAAACGAATACCGCAGGCTTTTTGACCCTTCGGCGCGCTTGGGCTAAGGCGCGCATGAGTTTGCGCAGGTTGGGCATGAATATTTTCGCCGATTTCGAGGCCCGCGTCGCGGCGTGTCTCGCCGAGCGCGTCGCCGTCGGCGGTCTGCCGCAGGGCCTTGATCTCACACGCTTTGTGGTGGAGCCGCCGCGCGATCCCACGCATGGCGATCTCTCGACCAACGCCGCGATGGTCTACGCCAAGGAGGCCAAGGCCGCCGGCTCGAACCCGCGTGCGCTCGCCGAATCGCTGGGCGTCGCGCTGGCGCAAGCCGACGATGTGGAGAGCGCCGAAGTTGCGGGGCCGGGTTTTCTCAACCTTCGCCTGAAGCCCGCCGTCTATGAGGGCGTCCTGCGCGCCGTTCTCACCCAGGGCGACGATTACGGGCGCGGCGCGGCGCGGCCGGGTTCGATCAATGTCGAATATGTCAGCGCCAATCCGACAGGACCGATGCATGTCGGCCACGCGCGCGGCGCGGTGTTTGGCGATGCGCTGGCTAGACTGCTGGCTTTCGCAGGCGAAAACGTCGCGCGCGAATATTACATCAACGACGCGGGCGCGCAGGTCGACGTGCTCGCCCGCTCGGCGTTTCTGCGTTACCGCGAGGCTTTGGGCGAGAGCATTACGATCCCCGAGGGGCTCTACCCCGGCGATTATCTCAAGGGGGCCGGCGCCGCTCTGGCGGAGGAATTTGGCGCCCGGTTGCACAATATACCCGACGCCGAATGGCTGCCGCTGGTGCGCGAGCGCGCCATAGACGCGATGATGGCGATGATCCGCGACGATCTCGCCGCGCTGGGCGTGACGCACGCGGTGTTTTTCTCAGAGAGGTCGCTGACCGCCAAGCCCGACCGCGTGGCTGAGGCGATCGCGGTTTTGCGCGCCAAGGGCCTGATCTACGAAGGTCGCCTGCCGCCGCCCAAGGGCGCCCCGCCGGACGATTGGGAAGACCGCGAACAGACTTTGTTCCGCTCGACCGAATTCGGCGACGACGTCGACCGTCCGCTGATGAAGTCGGACGGGTCGTACACTTATTTCGCCTGCGATATCGCTTATCACAAGGACAAGATCGACCGCGGCTTCACCAGCCTCGTCGATGTCTGGGGCGCCGACCACGGCGGCTATGTGAAGCGGATGCGCGCGGCCGTGCAGGCGCTCTCCGACGGTCGCGTCGATCTGGAAGTGCGGCTATGCCAGCTCGTGCGGCTGATGCGCAATGGCCAGCCGGTGAAAATGTCAAAGCGCTCCGGCGATTTCGTCACGTTGCGCGAAGTCGTCGACGAGGTCGGCGCCGATGCGGTGCGGCTTATTATGCTGATGCGCAAGAACGACGCGACTCTTGACTTCGACCTAGCCAAAGTCATTGAGCAGAACGCCGACAATCCGGTGTTCTACGTGCAATATGCGCATGCGCGCTCCTATAGCGCGGCGCGGCGGGCCAAAGAGACTTTCCCCGATTTCGACGCCTCGCCGCAGGCGTTGGCGCGCGCGGACTTGAGCTTGCTGGCCGACGAGGCGGAGCGGGGGTTGTTGCGTAAGCTGGCTGATTTCCCCAGGGTGGTGACGCAAGGGGCGCAGGCGCGCGAGCCGCACCGCATCGCGTTCTTCGCCCATGAATTGGCCACACAGTTCCATTCCTATTGGTCAAGGGGAAATGAGCTTCCGCATTTGCGGTTCGTTAACGAAAATGAACGAAAGGTGACGGAAGCGAGGATCGCCCTCGCGGCCGGCGTTCGCCAGGCGCTGAAATCGGCGTTGGGCGTTCTGGGCGTGAACGCGCCGCAGGATATGCGCTGACCGACGAGCCGATCCCGACGGCGCCCGTACGCCTGGCGAGGACGCAAGCACAGATGAGCAACGTACGACCCAATCCGGCCGCCGAGATCAATCTCGAAGAATTCGAGCGGCGCCTGCGCGCCGCCGCCGCGCCGCAAGCCGGCGCCGAAGATCCGCTCGCCGAACTGACGCGGCTGGTCGACACCATCGGCTTCGAGCGCACGCCCTCCGAGCGCGCGCTGGAGGCGACGCGCCCGCCCAAGATCGCCCCTAAACCCGCGCCCCTGGTCGCCGAAATCCCGCCTCAGGTCGAGGTTTCGGCCGAAGCGGATTTCGCCCCCAAACCCGACGCGCCCAAACCCGACGCGCCCAAGCCCGAAGTGGCCAAGGTCGACGCGCCCAAGCCCGAGGCGCCCAAGGCTGCGGCCTCCATCAAACCGGACGTTGCGCCCAAGGCCGATTTTCCGCCTCGTTTCGAGCCGGCCGCCTCGCCGCTGCTTCGCCCGTCGTTCGGCGAGGCGGACGCCGGCCCCTTCTCGACGCCGCCGTCGCGCGAAGAGGACGTCGAGCCGATCGTCGCGACGGTCTCGCCTGCGTCGCCGCGTCCACGCGGGCGCTACTGGGGATTGACGATCGGCGGCCTCGTCGCCGCAGCCTTGGTGATGATTGTGTCGGTGGCGGTGTTGAGGTTTGGGCATAGCTCCCATTCCGGCGCGCCGCCGCTGATCCTGGCCTCGACCGCCCCCACCAAGGTCGCCCCGCCGAGCGAGGAGACGGTGCGCACCGCCAACGAGACCGGCTCGCTGCTGACGCGTGACACTGCGCAGCCGACGCCGACGCCGCCCAAACTGGTCGCCCCGCCCGAAGCGCCGGTCGATCTTGCCGCCCGACCGCAACCCACCGCCACGGCGACCGCCGAGGCCGACGCCTCCCCGGTCGCGCCGTCGTCGCAGACGCCCATCGTCGCCAGACCGCCGACGAATGCGACGCCCGCTGCCCCGGTCGGCGCCGACCCGAGCCGTGTGAAGACGATCTCCGTGCGGCCTGACGGCACGCTGATCTCGTCGGGCTTCGAGGCCAATTCGGCCCCGACGCCGACGCCGTCTGCGACCCCGACCCAGACCGCCGCTGTCGACGGCGAGGCGGCGACCCCCGCGCCCGCGCTGCCGACCAAACTTGCTCCCCCCAAGAGCGCAGCGCGTGTGGTGTCGAAAACCGACACGACCGCGCCCGCTGACCAAGGCGCCGGCCCGGTTCCGGTTAAGCCGAAGAAGCCCAAGCCGACGCCGTCCCCGACGCCGACTGTCGTCGAGGCCGAGCCCAGGACCGACGACGCCAAAGCCGCCGACCCCAAGGCCGGCGATTCCGCAGGCGGCTATTCTGTTCAACTCGCCGCCCCCAACAACCGCGCCGACGCCGACGAACTGGTGAAGAAAGCGCAGGCCCGCTACGCCGACGCGCTCGGCGGGGCGTCGGTGGGCGTGCGCAAGGCGGACCGGCATGGCGATACGATCTATCGCGTGCGAGTGCTGAACCTGACCAAGGCGCAGGCGAGCGCGATGTGCGCCAAGATCAAGGCGAGCGGCGGCGACTGTTTCGCGGCGAAAAACTGATGCGCGCCTTCGTCAGCGGCTGCCGGGGCCTCGCGCTGGACGCCGACGAACGGACTTTTCTGCGCCAGAGCGATCCCTGGGGCCTGATCCTGTTCAAGCGCAACGTCGAAAACCGCGCGCAGGTGAAGGCGTTGACCGACGACTTCCGTTCTCTGGTTGGACGCGCCGACGCCCCTGTTCTGATTGATGAGGAGGGCGGCCGGGTGCAGCGCTTGCGCCCGCCCGAATGGGCGGATTATCCCGCCGCCGCGCGCTTCGACGCTGAGCTGGGGCCGCGCGCCGAGGACGGGGTGCGTCTGGCGATGCGGCTGATCGCGCATGATTTGCTTGAAATCGGCGTGACGGTCGATTGCGCGCCGGTGCTCGATGTGGCGGATGCGGCGACGCATGAGGTGATTGGTTCGCGCGCATATTCGCGCGATCCCACGCGCGTCGCGGCGCTGGGGCGAGCGGCGATGGAGGGGCTGTTGGCGGGCGGCGTGGCGCCGGTCATCAAACATATTCCCGGCCACGGACGCGCGCGCGTCGACAGCCATCTGGAATTGCCTTTGGTTGAAGCCAGCCGCGCGGAGCTGGCCCGCGACTTTGCGCCGTTCCATGCGCTGCGCGACGCGCCCGCCGCGATGACGGCGCATGTGGTCTATACCGCGCTCGACCCGGCGCGGGCGGGCACGATTTCGCCCCTCGTGATGGGCGACATCGTGCGCGGCGAGATCGGTTTCGACGGCTTGCTGTTCTCCGACGATCTGTCGATGAAGGCGCTGGGCGGTACGTTCGACGCGCGCACGCGCGCGGCGTTTGCGGCGGGGGTGGACATCGCGCTGCATTGCAACGGCGAACTTGCAGAGGCCCGGCCGGTGGCGGAGGCGTCGCCGGTTCTGGGAGGGCGGTCGCTTGAACGGGCGCAGGCCCTGCTGGCGTTAATCGCCAGAGGGGCGCAGGGGTTCGATGTCGAGGAGGGGCGGGCGCGACTGGCGGGGATGTTTGGGGTGGCGTGAGCGTTGTTAGGCGACGGCGGCGCGTGAGGCTTGGCGGGCGGAGTTGTTTGTCGGGCGCCCCTCATTCGGCCTTCGGCCACCTTCTCCCGCAAGGGGAGAAGGCCCTTGTTCTGGAAGGGCGGTTGGTTGTTGAAGGCTGCATGCAAATGACGGGGACTGTAACCAACTAAAAATCGATCTCCAGCCGCAACTTCGCCTGCGAGCGGCTGAAGTTGGTGAGGTCCAGCGCTTGGGCGTCGCCCCGCGCGCGCCCCGCAACCTGCTGCCCCCAGCCGCCTGACAGATCGACCTTGTCGTTGAACTGGTAATGAAACGTCGGCCCCAGGAAAAACGCTGAGCCGCGCCATCGCCGCCCCGCCAGCCCGTCGAAGGCGTTGAGCGCGTCGGCCTCAATCCCCAGCATTGCGTCGGGCGTCAGCCGCCAGGACAGCGCGCCGCTGGCGTTCAGCGTCGAGAGCCGCGCGACCTGATCGCCGAGCGGAACGGCGATCTCAGGCGCATAAGACACATTCAGCGCCGCATAAAGCCGCCGCTCGATAGGCTGTGCGTCGAGGATGAACAGGACGGGCAGGGCGTAGTCGAGCCCGCGCGCGCCGCCCTCAAATACGCGCGCCACCTGCGGCGTGAGGGTGAGCGTCGCCTGCGTGCTCCACGCGCCGCCGCGCGGGACCAGCACATAGCGCCATTCGTTGGACAGCCCCGACAGATCGACGCCCGAATAACCGCCCTCGGCGCCCCGGATCGACTGGCCGAACGCATGCGCGCCGATTTCGATGCCCAGACGCGGCGTCGGCGTGAATTCGTAGATCACTTCCTGCTCGACGAAGGCGTAGCGGCCCCCGCGCTTGAACAGCCCCGCTGTCGTCTCGAACTCGACCGAGCGCCCGCCGGCGTCGCCGACGTCGGCCCCCTCGAGCGCGCCGAACAGGTTCTTGGTGTCGAGCCGGTAGAACGGATCGCCGTTTTTGGGCTTGTCGTCGTCATCGGCGCGCGCCATCCCGCCCAGCGCCGCCCACAGCGCCGCCGCCGCCCAAGCCCTTGACCGCCGCCCCCTCATAATCGCGTTCTAAGCGGATCGGAGCGCCTGAGTCCATCGTGCTTGCATCGGTCGGGCGGGTTCCCGTAGAACGCGCAACCATTCGCTTACGCCGGAAGTTTCGGCGAGTGAGCCGGGAGACGTTATGATCGAAATTACCTTCCCCGACGGCGCCAAGCGCTCCTACGAGCCCGGAATCACCGGCGCCGACATCGCCAAGGCCATCTCCCCCTCGCTGCTAAAGCGCACCGTCGCGATGGCGCTCGACGGGCAAGTTGCCGACCTCGCCGACCCGATTGAGAAAGACGCGCGGCTGGAGTTCGTCTCGCGCGACGATCCTCGCGCGGTTGAGTTGATCCGCCACGACGCCGCGCATGTGCTGGCCGAAGCCGTGCAATCCTTGTGGCCGGGCACGCAGGTGACCATCGGGCCGGTGATCGAGAACGGCTTCTATTACGATTTCTTCCGCAACGAACCGTTCACGCCCGAGGATTTTCCCGCCATCGAGAAGCGGATGAAGGAGATCATCGCGCGCGACAAGCCGTTCACCAAACAGGTGGTGACGCGCGCCGCCGCCAAGGATTTGTTTGAAAAGAAGGGCGAGGCGTTCAAGGTCGAACTGATCGACGCCATCCCCGGCGATCAGGACATCAAGCTTTACGCACAGGGCGATTGGTTCGACCTGTGCCGGGGCCCGCACATGACCTCGACGGGCAAGATCGGCGACGCGTTCAAGCTGATGAAGGTCGCCGGCGCCTATTGGCGCGGCGATAGCAACCGGCCGATGCTGTCGCGCATCTACGCCACGGCGTTTCAGAAGAAAGACGACCTCGACGCCTATCTGCATCAACTTGAGGAGGCCGAGAAGCGCGACCATCGGCGGCTCGGGCGCGAGATGGATCTGTTCCATTTTCAGGAGGAAGGGCCGGGCACGATCTTCTGGCACCCCAAGGGCTGGACGCTGTTTCAGATTTTGATCGCCTATATGCGTCGCCGTCTGGCCGCCGACTATCAAGAAGTCAGCGCGCCGCAGGTGCTCGACAAGCATCTGTGGGAGATTTCCGGCCATTGGGGCTGGTATCGTGAAAACATGTTCATGGCGCGCGCCGCCGGCGAGGACGCGGAGAAAGAGGACGAGCGCATCTATGCGCTCAAGCCCATGAACTGCCCCGGCCATATCCAGATTTTCAAGAACGGCCTGCGCAGCTACCGCGAACTGCCATTGCGCCTCGCCGAATTCGGCGTCGTGCATCGCTACGAGCCGTCGGGCGCGCTGCACGGCGTGATGCGGGTGCGCGCGTTCACGCAGGACGACGCGCATGTGTTCTGCACCGAGGATCAACTGGCGTCCGAGTGCCACAAGATCAACGAGCTGATCCTGTCGGTCTATCGCGACTTCGGCTTCGACAAGATCGTCGTCAAGCTTTCGACGCGGCCGGAAAAGCGCGTCGGCGCCGATGAGCTTTGGGACCACGCCGAGGGCGTGATGATGCGCGTGCTGGAGGAGATCAAACAACAGCATGGCGAGGTCGTCACCACGGCGATCAACCCCGGCGAAGGCGCGTTCTACGGGCCGAAATTCGAATATGTGCTGCGCGACGCCATCGGCCGCGACTGGCAATGCGGCACCACGCAAGTCGATTTCAATCTGCCCGAGCGCTTTGGCGCGTTCTATATCGCGCCGGACTCGTCTAAGACGACGCCTGTGATGGTGCATCGCGCCATCTGCGGCTCGATGGAGCGCTTCACCGGCATCTTGATTGAGAACTACGCCGGGCATTTTCCGCTGTGGTTGGCGCCGGTGCAGATCGTCGTCTGCACGATCACGCAGGAAGGCGACGATTACGCGATGGAGTTTGTGACGGCGGCGCGCAAGAAGGGATTGCGCGTCGAGGTTGATCTGAGAAACGAGAAAATCTCCTACAAGGTGCGCGAGCACTCGCTGACCAAGACCCCGGCCATCGTCGCGCTCGGCAAGAAGGAGGCGGCCGACCGCACGGTGTCGGTGCGCAGGCTCGGCTCCAATGCGCAGACGACGCTTGCGTTCGAGGAGGCCATCGCACTGTTTGTCGACGAGGCGACGCCGCCGGATCTGAGAGATGCGCAATGAGCGCACGTACGGGCGAGATCGTCGAGATCGGCGGTTTCTCGGCGCTGGTCGCCGACGACTATGGGCCCAAGGTCAAGGCGGCGCTGCGCGGCGGTATGTACGAGAAGCGCGAGCGCGAACTGGTCGCCCAATTCCTCCTGCCGGGCGACCGGGTGCTGGAGCTGGGAACCGGCGTGGGCGTTGTCGCGATGACGGCGGCGGGGATCGTCGGGCCGTCGAAAATCGTCACCTATGACGCCAATCCGGAAATCGTCGCGGACGCTGAGGCCAATTTCGCTCGCAATGGTTTGCAGGGGATCGTCGCGCGCGTTGGATTGCTCGCCAATCGGCGCCGCTTCGCCCCCGGCGCGGCGGAGTTCGGCCTCGCGCGCGAGTTCTGGGCTTCGCGGCGGCCCGGCGAGCGCGAGCGCGGGTTCGAACGCGTGATCTCGACGCCCGTTCTGTGTCTGGAGGACGAGATTGCGGCGCATGGCGCCAATGTGCTGGTCTGCGACATTGAGGGCGGGGAGGTTGAATTGCTCATGGGCGCCGATCTGTCGGCGCTGCGGCTGATCATTTTGGAGACGCATTATTGGGCGCAGGGCGAAACCGCTACCGACGCGATGGTGCGTGAGTTGATCCTCAGCGGGTTCTCGATTCATCTGGAGGCGTCAGGCTGGAACGTGCTGGCGCTCAGGCGCTGACGGGCCAAGCTGCACTCTCCATCACACGAGGCGGCGATGATGCAACCGACAATCAATCTCAACGACGGCTTTGAGAGTCCCCAACTTGGCCTTGGCCTCTGGCAAACAGGCGCCAGCGAGGCGGCAGAAGTCGTCCGGGCCGCGCTTGAGACGGGCTATCGCCATTTCGACACCGCCACGGTCTACGGCAACGAGGAAGGCGTCGGGCAGGGGCTTAGCGTTGCGCCGCGCGAAGACATCTTTGTTACAACCAAGGTGTGGAACGATGCGCAGGGGTTCGACGCGACATTGCGCGCGGCGCACGAGAGCCTGAAGAAACTGCGGCTCGACTATCTCGATCTCTATCTGATCTATTGGCCCGCGCCCCGGCGTGGGCTCTATGTCGAGACCTGGCGGGCGCTGATCAAACTGCGCGAGGAAGGGCTCGTGCGCTCCATCGGCGTTTCCAATTTCTTGCCCGAGCACATCGAGCGTCTCGTCGGCGAGACCGGCGTGACGCCGGCGATCAATCAGGTGGAGCTGCATCTGCGGTTCCAGCAGCGCGCGTTGCGCGCGTTCCACGCTCGCCATGGGATCGCGACGGAGTCTTGGGCGCCGCTGGGCCGCGCGCAGTTTCTCGACGATCCCGTGATTGCAGGCCTCGCCGCCAAACATAACCGCACACCCGCGCAAATCGTCATCCGCTGGCATCTCGACGAGGGATTGATCGCCATCCCCAAGACGGTGCGCCCGGTGCGGCTGAAAGAGAATTTCGACGTGTTCGGCTTCACGCTGGACGATGGGGACCGCGCCACTTTGGCGCGTCTCGATCGCGCCGAAGGGCGCGCCGGGCCGGACCCGATGACGGCGGCGTTCTAGAGCCCATTGGCGCCTGCCGCGTCAGGGGCCGTGTCGCACGACCTCGAACGCCTCGTCGGCGGTCGGGGGAACGAAGTGTGCGGTAAAGAGATCGAAGTCCTCGTCACTGACTGTGAACTCGTGCTCCGCGCTCTCATTGCGCTGTCGAAGCCGGGCTTTGCAGACCTCGTCCGCCACGTCGAGATAGTGAAGTTGGTGCGCGCAGCCCGCGCCTTCAAACAGGCTGCGCATCCATACGCGGCTTGCGGGCGTATTGGCGGGAAAATCGAGCGCGACCGAGAGGCCGCTGCGCAACAGTTCAATCAGATGCGGCGCCATGGCGGTGCGCAGCCGCGTCGAATTGCGGACATAGTCGGCCAGGCTGTTCTGCTCGCCCGGATAGAGTCGAGCAAGCCAAAAATCCTCTCGCACGACGACTGTCCCCGTCGCTCGGCCCAATTCGTTGACCAGAGTGGACTTGCCCGCGGCGATCTTGCCGCAGACAAGGTGCAAAGTCGGTTTGTTCATGGACACGCTGGCCCCGACTTCGATGCGAACTACGCCGCCTTGGCGCAGGCCGCGCACAGCCCCGCCACCTCGACCACGCGCCCCCTCGGCGTGAAGCCCACCGACCGCGCCGCGCCCTCCACCGCCGCGCCGACCTGGGCGTCTTCGATCTCGGCGCTGCGCCCGCAGGTCTCGCAGGTCAGAAGCAAACAACGATGCTCGTGGCCGAAATGGGCGCAGCGCGCGAAGGCGTTGCGGCTTTCGACGCGGTGAACGAAACCGTGCTCCAGCAGGAAATCGAGCGCGCGATAAACGGTGGGCGGCGCGATCGGCTTGTTCTCGCGCCGGGCCAGAGCCTCAATGATCGCATAGGCGCCCAGCGGCCCTGGCGTTTGAGCAAGAATGGCCACAACACCGGCTCGCGCCGGGGTCAGCGTCAGGCCGCGCTGCGCGCAGGCGTCGCCGACGTCCTCGGCCCAATCGTGCGGTTCGTGCGTAAGCGCGCCCATGACCTAGCCTAACATAATCCCCTACGCGGGTCTGCCACCCTTCGATTGCGCAGGCGCGGGGCGTGGCTTATAAAACTGCGGCGCCGGGGCGCGTTTTCCCGGCAAGAGGTCTTTCGACGGGATGGCGTCCATGTCGAGCTTTCGACACGGCGGAAAATATCTGCTCTTCGCCGCTCTGGCCGCGCTGCCGCCCGCGCTGGGCGGGCTGGCGTTTCTCGCGGCCTCGCATTACCGCCCGCAGGCGGGGATCTTCACGCTGCCCGCGCATGTCGCCTATTCGCCTGTACCCGCGCGCCCCGCCTCCGACATCATGCCGCTGTTCGTTCCGCACGCCGAGGAACCGCCGCCGCCAGAGCCCGCGCCCTTGGTCGGGCAAAGCTCGCCCGAACCTGCGCGGCCCACGCCGGCCTCGACGCCGCAGGCGATCCCGTTGCCGCCGTCCCGCCCCGCCGCCGTCGCTGTGACTGAGCAGGCCGCCGACGCGCCCATTCCGCCCCGTCGCCCCGATGGCCTCGAACGCTTGCCCGCCCTCAAGCTGCAGATCGCCGCCGTCAGCCAGAGCGAACTCAGCGCCCGGTTCGCCCGCTTCGACGCCTATACCGCTGTCTACGATCTCAGCGCGCACACGGTCTATCTGCCCAACGGCGCGAAGCTGGAGGCCCATTCGGGGCTGGGCGAATGGCGCGACGACGCCCGCCATGTCGATGAAAAAGATCGCGGCCCGACGCCGCCGCATTTTTACGATCTCACCCTTCGCGAAGAGCCGTTCCACGGCGTGCAGGCGCTGCGGCTCAGCCCCGAGGGCGGCCCCGACGCGATTTTCGGGCGCGAGGGCCTGTTGGCGCATACTTACATGTTGGGGCCGAACGGCGATTCCAACGGCTGCGTGTCGTTTCGCAATTACGACGCGTTTCTTGAGGCTTATCAGGCGGGCCTCGTCAAACATCTGGCCGTCGTCGCCGCCTTGCGCTGACGCTTTGAGACGCTGCGCATTCGCGCTACAGACGCGCTGAGTTTGTTGCGTCCGGAGTTTTCTGCGTGTCCGAGACCGATCCTGCCATAGATCTCGCGCCGCCCGCGCCAATTTCCCCAAACTCCGTCTGCGGTCCCGATCTCGACGCGCAGGGCGACGACGCGTTTCAGGGGTTCGAGGCGACCGTATCGAACTTCCTGCCGGCCGATTATTACCGCTGGCTGCGCCCCCCCGCTGGACAGCGCGTCGAATTGGCGCCGTGGCTCGCCGAGGCCGACGCGCTGAAGGCGCGCACCCACGATCTCAGGGTGCTGGCGCTCGACGCCAAGCTGGCGTTGCTGGCGCAGGACGTCGCGCGCTTCGTCGACGACGTAGGCGCCATCGCCGGACTGTTGCGCGCGCATTGGCAGGAAACTCACCCGCAGAGCGGCGACGACGATTTTGTCCTGCGCCAATCGCAACTGGCCTCGCTGGCCGATCTCGCCACGGTGCTTCTGCCGCTGGAATATGCGCCGCTGTTGGAGACGTCGCGGCTTGGCGCGGTTTCGTTCCGCGCTTGGCGCGTCTCCACCGGCGCGGTCGCGGCGCGCGTCGAGACCCGCTTCGACGCGCGCGGTCAGGCGGAGACCGACGAGGAGAAATTCCTCCCCGGCGCCGCGATCGAAAGGTTGTTGCGCGACATCGACATGGCCGAACTGCAAGCCGCGCACCTGAGACTGTCGAAGTTGGCGGCGGCGGTGGCGGCCATCGAAACGCTGACGCAGGCGCATTGGGGCCGCGACCACGCCGTCGCGCTCGATCCGCTGCGAACGCTCGTAAACGACATGCACAAGTTCATCTACGAGGCGCTGTCGCGCCGGGACCCGACGCTGGCGCCGGTGATTGAAGGCGCGACGCCAGAGGTGCGCGCGGAGGCCGCTGACGCCGGACCGAGCCCGCAATCGCTAGCTGAGGTCGACGCCGCGCTGTCGGCGGCGCTGGGTTATTTCAAGGAGCGCGAGCCGTCGAGCCCGGCGCTCTGGTTGGTCGCGCAGGCGCGCGAGACGCTGGGCAAGAACCTCTATGAAATCGTCAAGATGCTGGCGCCTGCGCAAGCCGACGCGGCGCGGGTGTTCGTCGGCCCCGAGAGCAGCTTTACGGTGACATTGAAGACGATGGCCGCCGAGCCGAGCCCGCCGCTTGAGCGCGTCGAGGCGCCGCCCGCGCCCTCGCGCGCGGCGGCCCTGGCGGCGATCGATGCGGCGGCGGCCTATCTGCGCCGCGTCGAACCGTCGAGCCCGGCGCCGTTCCTGCTGGAGCGCGCGCGTTCGCTCGCCTCGCGCGATTTCGTCAGCCTGCTGCATGACGTACTGCCGGACAAGCTGCTTGCGGTGCTGAAGAAAGGCGAGTGAGGGCCGGCGGGCTTTCGTGGGAGGAACCCCTCACTTCAACCCTCTGCCCCAAAGCCCGTCCTCGGACGGGCGTCTTCGCCGCCCTATGGGGAGAGAGGGCCGAGAGGGGGGAGACACAATCTGATAGTCGATCAACCGAAGCGCGGCGCTACTTGCCGGGGTCCGTCAGAAACGTCGTCCAATCCGCAGAATCGCCGGTGTCGATCTCTGCGAAGGCGACCGAGGTCAAACCGCGCCGCCAGCAATCGGCGACGCCGGCGGTCCTGAACTTCAGCCGGTCGACGCAAAGCGTGACGCTGCCGGGAAACAGCTCTCGCTGATCGACGCCGATCGCGTAGATATAGAGAAACCGGCTTTGCAGCTTGCCATGAAGCGGCGTAGCGCAATCACCCGGCGCCACCGTCCACCAGCCCTGTGTCATAAAACCCTCGCCCTCGGCGAAGCCAACGGCGAGATTGGCCAGCGCCTTGGTGGTGTTGCAGACGCGAAAATCGGCGCGGGCGGGACCGGCGCCGAGCGCCGCCAACACAACCAGCGCCGCGCGGGCGATCACGCGAAATCGTAAGCGAACGCGCCGTCTCGCGCGCAGACCCGGATTTCGCGGATCGGCTCGCGCGCGACTGTGCGGCGCAAGATTTCGCGCGACAGCGTCGGCAGGATCGAGTTGGTGACGATATTGTCGATCATGCGACCGCCCGTATCGGGATCGTTGCATTGCGCGACGATATGGTTGACCGCGCTGTCGTCAGCCTCGAACGTCGCACGATGATTGTCGGCGACGCGCTGGCCGATGCGTTTGAGCGAAAGCCGCGCAATGCCCGCCAGCATGTCGGGCGACAGCGGGTAATAGGGGACGGTGACAAGACGCCCGAGCAAAGCAGGGGGGAACACCTCCAGCAGCGCGGGCTTCAGCGCGTCAACCAGCGGGCCGGGCGCGATCCGGCGCGCCGCCGCCGCCATGATGATGTCGGTTCCGACGTTCGAGGTCAGCAGGATCAGCGTGTTCTTGAAATCGATGCTGCGCCCGCTGCCGTCCTCCATCACGCCCTTGTCGAACACCTGAAAGAAAATCTCGTGAACGTCGGGATGCGCCTTCTCGACCTCGTCGAGCAACACCACGCTGTAGGGCCGGCGCCGCACGGCTTCCGTCAGCCGCCCGCCCTCGTTGTAGCCGACGTAGCCCGGCGGGGCGCCCTTCAGCGTCGAGACGGCGTGCGATTCCTGAAACTCTGACATGTTGATGGTGATGATGTTGGTTTCGCCGCCGTAGAGCGTTTCGGCGAGCGCCAGCGCCGTCTCGGTCTTGCCGACGCCGGAGGGACCGCACAGCATGAACACGCCAATGGGCTTGTTGGGATTGTCGAGCCGCGCCCGGTTGGTCTCGATGCGCTTGGCGATGGTCTCCAGCGCATGATCCTGACCGACGATGCGTTGTTTGAGAATCTCGGCGAGCTTCAGCACCGTCTCGACTTCGTCGGCGACCATGCGCCCGACGGGGATGCCCGTCCAATCCGACACCACCGAGGCGACCGCCTGCTCGTCGACATAAGCGTAGATCATGCGTTTGTCGGGCGCGATCGCCGCCAGCGCTTTTGCCTTTGCCGTGAGTTCGGCGCGCAAGCCCTCGGGCGCATCCTTCTGCGCCACCTGTTCGCGTAGTTTCAGCAGGCTTTCGACATGAACGCGCTCGCGATCCCACTCCGCCTTGAGCCCTTCGGCCTCGCTCGTCTTCGCCGCGATCTTTGTTTCAATCGCCGTGATGCGCGCCTCGTCCGCGCCCAGATCGCGCTCGCGCGCCAGCGCGTCGCGCTCATCGCCGAGCGCGCCGATTTCGCGCTCGGCATCCTCCAGCATGGCGGGCTTGACGTGTTGCGAGATGGCGACGCGCGCCGCCGCCGTATCGAGCAGGCTCACCGCTTTGTCGGGCAATTGGCGCGCGGGGATGTAGCGCTGCGAATATTTGACCGCCGCCATGACGGCCTCGTCAGATATTCGGACCTTGTGATGCTTCTCCATCGGCGCGACCAGCCCGCGCAGCATCAGCGCGGCGCGCTCCACATCGGGCTCGCCGACATGGATCGCCTGAAAGCGCCGGGCCAGCGCCGGGTCCTTTTCGAAATATTGCCGGTATTCCGACCACGTCGTCGCCGCAATGGTGCGCAGTACGCCACGCGCCAGCGCCGGCTTCAACAAATTGGCCGCGTCGCCCGTCCCCGCCGCGCCGCCCGCGCCAATCAAACTATGGGCTTCATCGATGAACAGAATCACGGGCGTCGGCGACGCCTGCGCCTCGTCAATCACCGAACGCAGCCGCTGCTCGAACTCGCCCTTCATCGAGGCGCCCGCCTGCAACAACCCGACGTCGAGCGCGCGCAACGAAACATTCTTGAGCGCAGGCGGCACCTCGCCCGCCGCAAGGGCGCGCGCGAAGCCTTCAACCACGGCGGTCTTGCCGACGCCCGCCTCGCCCGTGAGGATCGGATTGTTCTGGCGCCGCCGCATTAGCACGTCGACGATCTGGCGGATCTCCTCGTCGCGGCCGAGGATCGGGTCGATCTCGCCCTTCC
>Ga0209698_10001462_pt1 | contig 27130 bp, 25 predicted proteins | sample LitLauG_LLR_2012_FD_187203 | JGI IMG/M metagenome (GOLD analysis project Ga0209698, IMG submission 187203) | Freshwater sediment microbial communities from Pennsylvania, USA - Little Laurel Run_MetaG_LLR_2012 (SPAdes) (version 2) | ecosystem: Environmental > Aquatic > Freshwater > Creek >... | reverse complement strand
CGACCAGGACAAGGCCCTGCGCTTCTATACGGAGGTACTGGGCTTTGCCAAGAAGACCGATTTCAGCCAGGGCCCATATCGCTGGCTGACCGTGGCCTCACCCGAGGAGCCGGACGGCACTGAGTTGCAGCTGGCGCTGAACAACAACCCGGCGGCGAAAGCGTATCAGCAGGCTATCTTTCAACAGGGCCAGCCCGCAGCCATGTTCTTCACCGACGACGTCAAGGGCGACTACGAGAGGATCAAGACTCGCGGCGCCGAGTTCACAATGCCGCCCACCGCCGTGACCGGCTCGACCATTGCGATGCTGAAAGACACCTGCGGCAACCTTATTCAACTCACCCAGCTGGCACGCTATTCCCGCTAAGGAGAAGAACGTGATCGAACGCGAACAGTACACACCGGGTCCCGCAACCGGGGCGCAGGTAATAAAGGAAGGGGCACAGAAGGATAAAAACAAGTGGACACTCATTCTCGTCCGCGAACTGCGACACTCGCCGGAAAAAGTCTGGCAGGCTCTGACCGATCCCGCGCAGCTGCGCGAGTGGGCGCCCTTTGTGGCCGATGGGAACCTCTCTAAGGTTGGCACGGTGAATCTCACCTGGCTGGGAACGCCCACGCCCCTAGAAACAAGAGTCACGCGAGCCGACGCTCCCAAGGTGCTTGAATACGACGATACCCGGTGGGAACTCGAAGCCTTTGGCGGCGGCACACGCCTGACGCTGTGGCACAGCATCGATCGCCGCTTCATCGCGTGGGGCGCCGCGGGATGGCACATCTCCTTCGACGTCCTCGACCGGCTCCTCGCAGGTCAGCCGATTGGACGCATCGCCGGCACCGACGCCATGAAGTTCGCGGGATGGCAGCGGTTGGTTGCGGAGTACGCCAAGCAGTTCGGCGCTGAAACTCCCGGTTGGTCGCCTAAGGCGGCTCAAGAATCGTGAATTGGAGGATCGCAAAACAAGGGGTGCCCCATTTCTCGCTGGTTTTGCGAGAAGTGGGAATTTAGAGGAGGTCCCATGAACTGGAACAAATGGATTCGGCAGACCCACCGCTGGCTGTCCGTGGCCTTCACCCTGGCCGTCATCATCAACATCGTTGCCATCGCACAGAAGAAGTACACCAACGGGATGGGACTCTTGGCCGTGGCCCCGCTCGCGTTGCAGTTTTTCACCGGTCTGTACTTGTTCGTGCTGCCGTATGCCACCAAGTGGCGCAGTGGGCACGGCACCGACTGAAAGGGCGGCGGGCACCGCACGCTCCGACGCGGCCTTTCGTCGGCACTCGGCTTTTTTGGCTGCGCCGGGCAAGCGCATTGCCACTACGACTTCTATTTGGACACTGTGGAATAATCAGTCGCGATGGAACAGTCAGCGCATCCCGGAGGAGTGCTTGGTCCCCACGCAGCCGCATTCAGGGCAGCACTCTTGCAGCCATTTCTCCGGTTGAACTTCGTGACCCTCTGGGTACGGGATCAGAAGCGGAGTCGTCAGTTCTTCCTGGAAAAGCTAGCGTTCGAGGCGATTGTGGATGTACCAACTCCCGATGGAGGCCGCTGGATCGTTGTCGCTCCACCATCTAGTTGGCTCCCTGGAACGTCAGGCGCGGGCTTGACCGGGATCACCCTCATCGTTCCACCGGAAGGATCGGCGGAGCGCCAACGCATCGGCCAAAGTACCGGATTTAGCTTTCTTACTGAAGACGTCCGTAGCATGTACGAGGAATGGTCGAGACGTGGAGTCCATTTCTCGCTCCCACCAATGGAACCTTCCTGGGGAAGCGGACAAGCGACGTACGCGGTTTTTGAAGATGTCGACGGAAACAGTTTTTCTCTGATTGAGTTTGACGAGGCAACGCGCACGCTGGAAGCAGAGCGCCACGCCCAAGCCGCCAGGTTGGAAGCCGAGCGCCAGGCGGCGCACGACTTGGCCATCGCCCAGCAAGTGCAGACCCGTTTGTTTCCGCAACGCCAGCCGTTGATTCGAACGCTTGTTTATGCGGGGATTTGCCGTCCCGCTCGAATCGTTGGTGGAGACTATTACGACTATCTTGATCTCGGCAACCGAAGGCTCGGCCTGGTAGTGGCGGACATATCGGGCAAAGGGATCGGAGCCGCTCTGCTCATGGCGAATCTCCAGGCAGCTCTGCGCAGCCAGTGCGCGACCGCTGGGGAACAGCCCGAACGTTTTCTGCGCGCGGTGAACCAGTTGCTTTACGAAAACACGGCCGAGAGGGACTATGCTTCCCTCCTCTTCGCCGAATACGATGAGGGGACGCGCAAGCTGCGCTATTCGAATTGCGGCCATCCGCCTGCCTTGCTGCTGCGCGGCGACGACGGTTTGGAACGGCTCGAGGCAACCTGCACGGTGGTGGGCCTGTTCGAGAAATGGGATTGCGCGATGGAAGAACGCGTATTGGCTCCGGGCGACGCCCTCCTGCTTTACACCGATGGTGTTACGGAAGCCATGAATGATGAGGGAGAGGAATTTGGGGAAGGGCGCCTGCTGGAAGCCGCCCGGCAGCGTCGTGACTTATCCCTTCCAGACTTGCTGGCCGGAGTTGCAGATCAGGCTCGAAGATTCAACCCTCATGAACAGGCCGACGATATCACGTTGATAGCCGCCAGATGCACATAAGCTCAGCCAGGCTTGGCAATCCGGAACCCGTTGCGAGGAGGAACTATGTCACCCAGCGAAGCAAATGCAAAAGGACGAAGTGTAACACTGCACGTGGTTTCCAGTCTGGACGGTTTCATCGCGAAGAAGGATAACAGTGTCTCCTGGCTGGATAGCCCTGGAAGCGTCTACGAAGCCGGGGTTTCCATTTCGGAGGAGGAAGTTGCGACCTTCGTCAAGGCGATCGACTGTTATGTGCTCGGTTCCCGCACGTATGAACACGCGCTTGAACTGGGCTGGCCATATGGCGATACTCCGGTCGTAGCGGTGACCAGCAGGGAGTGGCCGCCGGCGAGCACGAGGAAGACCGTCGAGTTCTATTCTGGCGATCTGAAGACATTAGTTGACGTGAAACTCGCCCCTCGATATCGCAACATCTGGCTGGTGGGCGGAGCCATGGTGTGCCAGCGTTTTCTCGAACTCGGCCTGGTGGACGAAATCAAGTTGACGATAGCGCCTGTCCTATTGGGCGAAGGACTCCGGCTGTTCGGTGGTTCCCTGGCCGAGAAGAGGTGGAATTTGAAGAACGTAGTCGCTTACAAGAACGGCTTTGTTGAGCTATCGTACTCCGCTCCTACTGCGTAAAGGCTTTCCGAAAACTATGTCAAACCTGACTCTTTCAAAAAAACAACGTGAAGAACTACTCAGAACTTTGAAAGCCCGTTTTGAGCAAAACATGAACCGCCATCAAGGTCTTGAATGGGCTCAAGTGCAGGCAAAGCTCGAAGCCAAACTGTGGTCACTCAATGAAATAGAGAGAACTGGCGGTGAACCGGACGTTGTTGGTCTCGACAAAAAAACGGGCGAATACATTTTTTATGATTGTTCCGCTGAAAGTCCGAAAGGCCGCAGAAGTCTTTGTTACGACCGTGCAGCGCTGGAGTCGAGGAAAGAAAATAAACCAAAAGGTAACGCCTTGGATGTGGCAGCTACTATGGGCATTGAGCTTTTAACGGAAGAACAATATCGAGAGTTGCAGGAACTCGGATCTTTCGATACGAAAACGTCGAGCTGGGTGAAAACGCCTTCTGGTATCAGAAAACTCGGCGGCGCCCTTTTTTGTGATCGCCGCTTCGACACTGTTTTCCTATATCACAACGGTGCGGAATCTTACTACGCCGCCAGGGGTTTCCGTGGCTCGCTAAAAGTCTGAAGTTTGAGCTGCTATCGAACATAAGAAACCGGCTCAAGCCACAACCGGCCTTGAGTGGGCTACAGGCCGTGCATCTGGGAGTCTGTAGCTTTTCCTATATCTTCTCGTAATACAGATACTCACTTAAAGGAATTCCTGTATCCCCTACAGGATTTGCCGTATTCCAGCAAGCGCATCATTTCCAAATTATGGTACGCATTTCCATCATCTTGTACTGATTCCGCTGTGTTCCATGCAAGTGCTTCAAAATCGCCAACTGAGTTTTGGACAGCGAAATGCATTCCTAGTATCCAGTCTGTCCGGAAAATTTGTTTTGTTTCGCCGATAGTCTCTCTCCAGGAGGACCTGATGCTCTCCCCAAACCAGCGTACCTTGTTCCCTTTCTTCCGCTTTGTCGCGATCACCATTCTCGTGTCCGTCAGTCCATTCGCCTTTTCCCAATCGACTGCCACCTTGCAAGGGACTGTGACGGATCCATCCAACGCTGCCATATCGAACGCCAATGTCTTGGTCCGCAGTTCAAGCACCGGCGTCGAACGCACCACCACCACCGACGTCGCTGGCGCATATCTAATTTCAGGCCTGCCCCCTGACGTCTACACCATCGAAGTTAGCTCCCGTGGATTCCAGAAGTTTGTAGTTAAAGACCTCAAGCTCGACGTCGCTACCACCGTTACCCAGAACGCTCGCTTGCAGGTCGGATCCATCACCCAGGAAATTGACGTCCCCGGAGGCATCCCGCTCGTCGATACCAGCACCGTCTCTGTCGGCCAGACCATTGACTCGAAAACCGTCCAGGACATCCCTCTGAATGGCCGCCATTTTGTTGACCTGGTGAATCTGGTGCCCGGCACAGTTACCGCTCCTCAGAATGGTTTTCTCGCTGATCCTCTGGCCGGACTGGGGCAACTTGGCGTTGATACGGCAGGGCAGCGCGAAAATACCACCAACTGGCTGGTGAACGGCATCAACCTGAACGACGAAGTGCAAAACCAAGTCACCTTCCAGCCGTCGATCGATACTGTCGCTGAATTCAAAGTGGACAATTCCACCTTCCCCGCAGAGTACGGCAGAAACTCCGGCGCGATCGTGAATATCGCCACCCGCTCCGGCACCAACAACTATCACGGCTCTGCCTTTGAATTTCTGCGCAACAACTATTTCGACGCCCGTAATTACTTCAATCCTGTAGGAAAGCGCCAATCACAGTTCAATCGCAACAATTTCGGCGCCGACTTCGGCGGCCCTATTAAGAAGAACAAGGCGTTCTTCTTTTTGAGTTATGAGGGGCTGCGCCAGCATCAGGGCATTACGCTCGCCACTCCGGTTCCCCCCGCGGGATCAGTCTCGACCAGCACCGCGGTCAACAATTTGTTGAAACTGTTGCCGCAGCCCAATGGCACCATCTCATCCAGTAAAGGCCCGGTTCCTGCTTTCCTAGGCTCAGCCAGTCTCCCCGTCAACCTCGACATCGGTACGAGCGACATGAGCGTCAGCCTCACTCCCAAAGATCAGCTGCACGGCTACTACGCCATCGAAATCGATCACCGCTTCGAACCGCAAGCCTCCGCCAACGTGCCTGGATGGGGTGACACCCGCGACGCACGCCGCCAACTTCTCACCATTCAGGAGAGTCACGTCTTTTCACCCAGCCTGACCAACGACGTCCGCCTGGGATTCAACCGCCTTCACATCACGTTTCTGCCGAACGGAGTTTTTGATCCGGCAACCGAAGGAATCGGTCTTCCTCCGGGCGTGCCTGTTGGCGTGGGCCTGCCGTTCATCAACGTCTCGGGCGCTTTCTCCTTCGGATCGCCGCAAGGGGATCCCGAAGGCCGGGGCGACACGACCGGCGTGCTCGCCGATACCGTGAACTGGCTGAAGGGCCATCACTCCTTCCAGTTCGGTGGCGAGATCCGGCGCTTCTACAACAACAATCTCTTTGAAAACATAGGCAGCTTCGGCTTTGCTAGCATCACTAACTTCCTCAACGACCAGGCACAGTCATTCACCACGCTCTCCGGAAACGCCAATGACAAGATACTTGAAGCTGCCTGGGGACTGTTCGCGCAGGATAGTTACAAGATACGGCCAAACTTGACTCTAAGCGTGGGGCTGCGCTTCGACTGGAACTCCACGCCCACCGAAGCCGCGAAGCGCTTTAGCGTCTTCGATCCTGCCACCGATGCAATGGTGCAGGTCGGCACTCCCGGATTCAGTCAGATTTATCAGACTAACAACAAGAACTTTCAGCCGCGCATCGGAATCGCCTGGGATCCGTGGGGCAATGGCCGGACATCGGTTCGCGCCGGGTATGCCATCATGACCCAGCAGCCAGTCACCAACATCGCCTCGGCTCTCACCCAGAATCCGCCATTCGCCATTCCTCTTGCCGCATCTTCGGCGACTAGCAGCATTACCATGGAAGCTCCGCCGGCTAATCCCAGAACCGTCGCTCCTTTCACCATCAATCCGAATCTTAAAAACGCATACGCGCAGGATTGGAATCTCACCATCCAGCACTCAGTCACCAACACTCTCGGACTGCAGGTCTCCTACGTCGGATCAAAAGGCACGCATCTGCAGCAGGTATTGAATGAAAATCAGCCGTTCGTCACCAACGGCATTTACGGGACCACCCGTCCCTTCGCGAATTTCTCGCAGATCACCGAATACGCAAGCAACGGCATCTCCAACTACAATGCCCTGTGGGTTACTGTCACCAAACAGGCTTCCCACGGTCTCCAGTTCCTGGCTTCGTACACCTATTCGAAATCGCTCGACGAAGCTTCGCTCGATATACCCAATCCTCCGTTTGGCTTCCCGCAGGACAGCTACAATCTGCGCGCCGACTATGGTCCTTCCGATTACGATGCGCGCCATCGATTTGTGCTGAGTGGCTTCTACTCGTTGCCTTTCCACAACGACCGTGCCGTTTCCGGCTGGGAATTTGGAATCATCACGTCTGCGCAAAGCGGCAATCCTTTGCAGCCGATCTTTGTTTCCTCCACCAGCGCGATCTTTCCAGGCATCAACCTGCGGCCGAATGCCAGCGGTTCGCTTGGAGTCACAGGAAGTCACGTGCAGTGGTTTGCCGATCCAGCAGCCTTTACTTCGCCATGCACGACCACGGGCACGACCACAACCTGTTCACCGGGTGACATGGGCCGCAATTCGGTGATTGGTCCGAGCTTCGTCAACACCGATCTGTCCCTGATGAAGAACACAAAGATCACCGAACGAATGAATCTGCAATTCCGCGCCGACGCCTTCGACGTGCTCAATCATGCCAACTTCGGCAATCCCAACCTTACCGTTGGCTCCGCGACCTTTGGGTCGATTACCAGCACGCGATTTCCCAACGGCGATTTCGGATCCGCTCGCCAACTTCAATTGGCCCTCAAATTGGAGTTCTGAGTGAGATGGTCGGTGGCCCACTCAAGCCCGATTTAGGCTTGAGTGGGAGCTTCGAGTGCCGTACTTGGCGAACTCGGAGCGTATCCGAGCGCTGCGCAATCGTTTCTCAGTCCGACATTGCCGAAGCCATCGGCTAGGAATTCGCGACGGGCATAGTGAATCGCCGGAAGAACAACCCAGCGAAACACCCACTGCTTGGTAATTGCATCAGTCTGGAGCTTTTAGGCTGGTGCCGGGAGGGGGAATCGAACCCCCACAGTCCTTTCGGACCTGCGGATTTTAAGTCCGCTGCGTCTGCCAATTTCGCCATCCCGGCCCGCGTTTATTCTAGCGTAACGACGCAGAGCCAACAGGATGTAGGGGGCAAGAAGCCGCGGGTAGAACTCAGGCGTGGTTTGAGGCTGCTTCAGCGCTCCCAACCGTCGGAGGGATGGCGCGCTGCTTGCGTAGGGCTTCGTGAAAAGTCTCGGCGGAAAGAGGTTCTCCATAGAAGAGCTGGAGCAGCGGGTCGTCAGTGTCCACTGTAGCGGCATCGGCTCTGGGGCCCGCCACGTCCAGCCCCTCTGGCTGCACGAATAACTCGGGCAGCAGCGTGCGATTCTCCGTCAGCACATTGAGGAATTTCTCCAGCGCAGCTCGGTGCTCCGGCGTATTCTGCGTGAACTCGACTCCCATACCCACGTCCGGATGCATCACCCGCACCACTCCCTGCGCGCGAACTTCGAGCCCGCCCGCACTCATAGAGAGGATCAAACGGCTGGAAGCGGGAAACGGCGATGAAATTTCCAGGTAGCATCCGCCCACGCTCAGATCGGTGAGCTGACAGCGGATCGGAGGATCATCCTGCTCGGCATCGGGAGAATTCTGTCTCAGCCACTCGCGGAGTTGCCGGGTCACCTCGGTAGAAATCTGCAGGAACCGAAGTCCCGCCTGCTCTTTCGCGCCTTCCCAGGCGAAGTCAGCGGGGATCTCCAACGGCGTGCTGGTTCCTGGCAATGTAAAGGCAATCTGCCAGCGCCCGCTCGGGCGCCGCCGGTTCGGCAGAACCACCGCCATACCCCCTTCGCTCAAATCGACCGTCGTCACCTTCATGTTTCCGCCGGCTTCGGAACTCCTCATGACCACCGGAATCTGCACTGCCACCCGCACGTTGCGCCGGCGTTCGCTCTTCATCAGGGCCCGCGCCGCACGAAAGCTGGATTTCGCGCGTTCGCTCGATACCGGCTTGTAGAGCACGAAATGAGCGCCAACTTCAAAAACTGCCTTGAGCCCCACAATAGGTTCAACGATGGCAACAGCGACTGCCTGCTTGTTGCAGGGGGCCGAGCGCGCGCTTCGTAACACGTCGATCGTGCCGTCATCAGCTATGTCGGCGATGATGCACTCGAAGCGCTGCCGGGTTAATTTCCTCAGAGCGGCATCAGAGTTGGGGCACAGATCCACTTCGATCTCGAGGTCGCCGAGAACGCGCCGCAGCACCCGCACGATCTTCTCGTCCGAACAGAGTAACAGCGACTTCAGGCCCATGGATAAACCATTCCGGATGAATGGAATACGGCGCCGCCTGCCGGCTCACGATATGACAAAAGGACGCCGCTGAATGAACTCTAGTTCCATCGACCAAACCCGGGCAATGTCCACAGCCCGAGTTCTGATTACGGGCGTAACCAACGAACCTGCGCTACCGAACCAATCAACCGTCAACGTGAGTCTCTACCTGAACCTGCAAACCATTCAACGCTGAGCTGTTTAGCCACTAAAGTACAAGGCCACAAAGACTTACAAATGGACGTCGGGGAGCTCGACCGGAGAAATTCATTGACTTTCTAGGCAAATTGCCGCTAAGATACTGGTTCTCCTAATTAAGTTTTGCGGCTTCTCATGGGCGTTGAGGTGATCGTTCGTCCACTGGGATCGTTTTTCAGCGAATCTTCGGGCCGCCGCGGAGAATCTTAATAGTTGAACGGTTTTTTAGTCATATTCCCCCGAGTGGAAAGGCAATAGTTCATGGCTAAGCGACGCGGAAATCCAAACTGGGGCAAGCCGGAGCCCATCGGGCCCATTACCCCCACCATCACCGAATTCGAACAGGTTGTGCGCGAGTACAAGCTCTCTCCCGACCAGTATTTGCGGTCGACTCGCCTTCGGGAGTGGGCTCGCCGAAACAAGAACTCGAAGTACATCCCTGAGCCGCTTCTAGAGGCATGGGGTTTCGAAATCGAATCTACCCTCTAAACCTGAGTAGGCGCGAATTCCAGGGTCGCTCTTCGGAGCGGCCGTTTGTACTTTGGCCAGTTTTACGGTCTTGGGTGTTAGGTCTTAGGTGTTAGGGAATTTGGCAGTAAGATTTAAGTAGCTCGGAACGCGATTTGGTGGTTCAGGTCCCTGACACCCTATACCTGACATCCAACACCTCCTCCCATGCTCGACGTCCTCAAAATCCCGCAGGCTGAGCTGTTCGCCCTTCTCGTCGCCATCAGCTTCGCAGCCGGCGTGAATCTTTACGCAACCGTGGCTGTGCTGGGACTTCTGGCTCGATTCGCCTATCTCCCACTTCCACCCGGATTGCAACTCCTTCAAAGCTGGCCTGTGATCGCGGCGAGCACAGCTCTCTTCACAATCGAGTTCTTCGCCGACAAGATCCCCGCCCTCGATCTGATCTGGAATGCCCTTCACACCTTCATTCGAGTCCCAGTCGCTGGACTCCTGGCTTATCGAGCCACCAGCCAACTCTCTCCGGAGCATCAACTGCTCGCAGCGTTGGTTGGAGCGCTCGTGGCCCTCATCGCGCATGGCGGCAAAACTGCCGCTCGCGCCGCCGTCACGCCCTCACCAGAACCGTTCTCCAACATCACCCTGAGCCTGGGAGAAGACATGCTGGCGATCGGCTTGACGTGGCTCGCGATCAGTCATCCCTATATCGCGGGCACTCTGGCCGCATTGCTCGCCGTGATTATCGTGCTCCTGACAAGGCTCGTAATCCGCGCCATGCGCGCCTTGTTCCGCGGAGCCGAACACCAAGTCGCCGGCTGAAATTACTCGAAAAGCGGAGTTTGAATCGCGCGGGTGACGCAGCGCTCATGCCGGTCCGATGGTTGCCAGGAATCGCGGCGCTTGCCGTGCTTTGGTAGCCTGTTCGAAGGAATAGGCTAGCTTAATCAGCGTAGGCTCACTCCACGCACGGCCAAAGAACGAGATGCCTACCGGAAGGCCAAAGATCGATCCCGCCGTCACATTGATATTGGGATAGCCAGCGACTGCCGCTGCATTCGAACTACCTCCCGCGGAGTGATCCCCGTTGACCAGGTCAGTGAGCCACGCCGGTCCTCCGGTTGGAGCTACCAACGCGTCCAGGTGATGCTTATCCATGATGGCGTCGATCCCTTCGGTGCGCGCCAACTGATGGTTCTTGGCCAAAGCGTCCATATATTCTTTTTCGCTGAGTGGCCCTTTCGCCTCCGCCTTCACAAATAAGTCCTGGCCGAAGTAGGGCATCTCCTTCTGGCGGTTGCGATCGTTGAATTCGATGATATCTTTCAGCGTGCGCACTGGAGCGCTGGGTCCCAGCCGCGCGAGATAGGCATTGAGGTCAGCCTTCAGTTCGTACATAAAAACCAGCAGTTCGCTGTCGTCGAATTTTCCGAAAGTGTCGATGTCGGCGGGATCGACAAGCGTCGCTCCCTGCTTCTTCATGGCGTCGAGCGCCTCTTCCATCAGAGCATCCACAGCATCGTTGAAGCCGAAATACTTGCGGGCCACGCCGATGCGCGCGCCTTTTAGTCCATTGGGATCGCAGCATTGAGCGTAGTCCGTTTGCGATTTTCCCACGCTCGCGGCCGTCGCCGAGTCTTCCGCATCAACCCCAGTCAGCGCGCCCAGCAGAATGGCGGCATCGCGCACCGTGCGGCACATGGGACCGGCGCCATCCTGACTATGCGAGATGGGAATGATGCCACTGCGGCTAACCAGCCCCACGGTGGGCTTGATCCCGGCTAGGCCGTTGGAGGAAGACGGGCAGACGATCGAACCGTCGGTTTCGGTGCCGATCCCAACCGCGGCGAGATTGGCAGAGAGACCTGCGCCGGTGCCGGAACTCGATCCGCAGGCGTTGCGGTCGAGCGCGTAGGGATTCTTCGTGAGGCCGCCTCGTCCGCTCCATCCACTAGTCGAATGACTGGAACGGATGTTGGCCCACTCGCTGAGGTTCGTCTTGCCGAGAATGACCGCGCCGGCCGCACGCAGTCTCTGCGCCACGCACGAATCCTTCGGCGGTTTGGAGCCTACCAGCGCCAGCGAACCGGCGGTGGTCATCATGCGGTCAGCTGTGTCGATGTTGTCCTTGATCAGGACAGGAATACCGTGGAGCGGCCCGCGCGGACCTTTGGCTTTGCGTTCCTGGTCGAGCGCGTCGGCGGTGGCGGGAGCGTCGTGGTTGAGTTCGATGATGGCGTTCACCCCAGGGCCGCGCTTGTCGATCTCCTCGATGCGCGCCGAATACTTCTCGACCAGCGCGCGCGCCGTGAACTTGCCCGACTTCATGCCATCCTGCAATTCGGGGATGGTGATTTCATCGAGCTCAAACGGTTTGACGTCGGGGGCAACCGGCTTCGCCGGAGCGATCGCGCGGGCCGCGGCTAGTGCCGGATAGACGGCAGTGGCGGCGCTGGCGTTCACTGCACTTTGCAAAAACTGGCGGCGCGAACGGTTGGTCGAGCGCATGTTTGTCTTTTGGGTCCAGTTGGAATTCGGTTATTAAAGCACGAATCGCCGGCCGGATTCACGAAGGGGACGCCAAAATCACCAACCACAAAGGGCACGAAGGACCACGAAGGAAAATGTTTCGTCCTCCTTCATTAACTTCGTGTCCTTTGTAGTTAGAAGCATTGGCAGTTGTGAGGCCCTATTTCCGGTGGTAAGCTAGTTTCGTTTACGGCTGAGCGGGAGTAGTTCAGCGGTAGAACGCCAGCTTCCCAAGCTGGATGTCGCCGGTTCGATCCCGGTCTCCCGCTCCATTTCCTTCGTCCATGTGGCTTTCCTCTCCTATACCTTCCAGCATAAAGTCCGCAGCCTAAGAGTAGGCCACTTGCAAGTAGGGCCTCTTTCGCGGCAAAATACCGCAGCCTTGACTTGCCGATAGGCATCTTCTTTCCCATGAGCATCCCGCAGCGCGGCTTCACTTGACGGCGTTCCCTCTAAGACGCCCGTGTGTCGTTGAAAAGCAGTTTTCAGGACTCAGTACCTTCTCTCCGTTCTCAGAATCTGAAAGGAAACCGCACATGCTGCGCAAGATCTCGCTCTCGCTGTTTCTGCTCGTCCTATCGGTTTCTGCTTTTACGCAAGAGTCGCGCCACTTCACCTTTCACTATGGGTTCACAGTAAAGAATCTTCCGGTTGGCGAGCGTGTTCGTGTTTGGATTCCCGCCGCCCAGTCCGACGCATACCAGGAGGTGCAAGTCGTATCCGCTCATGGCGACCTGCCAATCAAGGGAAATCGCGAATCCAAGTACGGCAACGCGATTTATTTCGCCGAAACGAATCGCGCTACGGTCTCCGAGCTACATTTTGACGTTGAATATGACGTCACGCGGCATGAGCGAAGAGCGCTGCCCGCTTCAAACGTCGCGTACACCGGCCCACGATGGCCCACGCGAAAGGAAGATCTACAGGCCGACGCCCTTGTCCCGATCACCGGCCTCCCGGCCGAACTCGCGGTCAAAGTCACCACCGGCAAGGGCGACCCCCTCGACAAAGCGCGCGCGATCTACGATTACGTTTTCACCACCATGAAGTACGACAAAACCGGCACGGGTTGGGGACACGGCGACGTGCTTTATGCCTGCGACGCCAAGAAGGGCAACTGCACCGACTTTCATTCGTTATTCATTGCCATGGCGCGCTCACAGAGCATCCCGGCGCGCTTCGAGATCGGCTTCCCGCTTCCGCCGGACAAGCATTCCGCGGAGATCGCCGGGTACCACTGCTGGTCTGATTTCTATATCGACGGCATGGGATGGATTCCGGTTGACATCTCCGAAGCGTGGAAGCATCCCGAGAAGCGAGATTACTTCTTCGGTTCGCACGACGTGAATCGGGTGCAGTTCACGATGGGGCGCGATCTGAAGCTGAGTCCGTCACAGGATGGCAAACCGCTGAACTACTTTGTTTATCCCTACGTCGAAGTGGATGGCAAGGAGTACGGGAACGTGTCGGTTGCGTTCGCCTTCGAAGATGTCGCGCCCACCGTCGCGGAGAACTGACGTTAGGACACTGTCGAAGCCGCATCCTTCCTGGACGGGTGCGGCGGGGAAACGCCGCCACCACAGCCGCCGGGGACGGCGGCGCTACTGAAATCTCAGCGTTGGCTGACCATCTCGCCCGGTCCTGGATCGTGAGGTGGTGATGGCATGTCGGGAGGCGTCGCTGGCGGCATTGGATTCACGCTGTCCGCAGGCTTCGGCGCGTTTTCCGGGTCCTCTCCGGGACGTCGCAGACTGGGGGCATTCGCCGGACGATCCTGTTCCTCTTTCTTGGCCTCAGTGTCTTTATCGGGCTTTTCGAGGATTACTTCTTTTTCGGCGCGGACGATTTTCTCGCCGCCAACTTTCATGGTCTCGACCCGCACGACTTCATCGCCCACGATGCGCACGAAGTCGACGTCAGCCGGGGGTTCGCCGTAGATCCACTCTTCGTATTCGGTCTCGCCGTCTTTTTCGCGCACCTTCTTCGGAGCTTTACCCTTGGCGTGCAGCACCATCTCTGTGTTCATGCCGACCAGCACATGATGCGCCTTGATCGCCTCTTTCACCTTCGGCGGCACGGTGTCGAGATAAGCCTCTTCTTTGTTCCGGGCGTTGAAGTCGAGCACCGGATAGAGCAGCGCGCGTAACTGCGCCGGGCTCATCTCGGGAACATACTTATCGAAGTAAAGGTCGAGATAACTTCCGTGGGGATTGTCAGTCGACTCGTCGCGCGATAGCGGCACTGTAGCGCCGTTGGCTCCCCCCACCTCGATGTGCTGGTACCACTTCTTGCGGCGCACCGCTCCGCCATTCAGGTCAAAATGAATGCAGTTCTCCTTGATCCTCACGAACGAAATGTGGGCGGGGTCGCCTGGTTTGATCGACGGTCCCCATAAGACGATCAACTGTTGCAGTTCCTGACCGCTAGGTGAAGTGACGCCCTCTTTCAGCTTCAACCCTTTCGAGCCCATGGGAAATTCGGCCCGGGAGTACACAAGCTGGGTCTCAAAATCACGAATAATTTCGAAGCGAGTCTGCTTGGACATCTGCGGGGCATCGGCTGGAATCGGAACCGGAGCAGACTGCGCCCTCTCGGCAGCAGGCGCTGGCGTTGATTTCTGGTCAGCCGTCGCCGCATTAACGTTCTGTCCGGAACTCGGCGCAACGAAGATCAGGGAAAGTGCGAGGAATGTGACCGGGACCAGACGTTGCATAAAGCACCACCCGACTTTAGATGTCATTATAACGCGGGGGGATGACGGCAAAGTTGGAGTTTCGACACCTGATCGAACCCAGTTGGACTTCAAAAGCCCCTGGGCGGCGCCCCCAGGTGCAGCGTTTTATTCGGGAAGTATTAAGCGCCACCTCCGCGCCGTCGGGGGTTTGGCTCTTTCTACCTACCCTTGGGATCGCGGAGAAGGCCGCGGAAGGGTTAGAAAAGTCAATAAACTAGGTAAGAAAGCCCTTCTGAGTTATTGACAGGCCCAGAGTTTTAGGCCACACTCGCGCTATAAGCGCGCTTTCCGCAGTGCGGGCGGATTCGTCTAACTGGCCAAATTCTCTCCACAAGGCGATTAAGGGCCATGGCTACTGCTCCGCGTCACGCGTCTTCGTCCTCCATTCCCTCGAATCGTGATGTCCCGCCTCTTCGGGATCGCGAGCCGGCGACCGTAGAGGAGTCTCCCGGTGAACTCGACCTGGTCAGCATCCTGCGCGAGGCGGCTGCCTCCGGCTCGCAGCCGCTGGTGTCCATCCTGGACGCCGTGGCCGACGCAGCACGGGTCTTGAGCGGAGCCGACGGCACGGCCCTGGGGCTGGAGACCAAAGGGACAATCGTTTGCCGGGCGTGCAGCGGAAACATCGCTCCGCCGTTAGGCGCGCCCATCAGCACCAACTCCGGGATCTCCGGCGAGTGCTTGCGCGCAACCGCCATGTTGGTTTGCCACGACGCCATGATCGATCCGCGGGTGGACACTGAGGTATGCCGCAGTCTGGGAATCCGCTCGGTGGCAGCGGTTCCGGTGCGCGGTCCAATGGGTGCCGCAGGAATCCTGGAGGCCTTCGCGGCACGCCCTAATGCCTTCGATGGCGAAGCGCTGAGGTCGCTGCGGGACCTGGCCCTCATCGCCGAAACGGCTTACTTCCGAGAGGCGCGCGACCATCGCCCCGTGGCCAAGCCGCTGCCGGCAACTGCCAGCCCCACTACCTACTCAACGCCACCGCTGGCAGCCGAGGAAATTCTCGACGACCTGTCGCAGCCAAACAAAGGCCGCGTTTGGATCGTTGCAAGTATCGCGATCGCGCTCTTGCTGGTAGTTGGAGTGGCCTGGTGGAGCTGGCACGTCCCTGCCGATGAGGTCGCTCTCAGCCAGCAGAGTGTACGTGCGGCTACCGCAGCGCCGGCGCATCCCCAGCCGGAGCTCGAAACGACTCCTAAGCCGGGACCGGGAGTGCGTGCAAGTCATTCTGACCGCTCGCGGCCGCACATTGTGCAGAACGCCGCGGAACTCAAGCCGATCGAGGTGAGGCCCGACCCTGACCCAACCACGATTTCCGTGCCAGCACCAGCAGCAGACAGCACACCTGTGCCAAGCACCCCGAAGACGGATCCCGACGCTTCGGTGATTGAACCTCCATCGGTCCAGCTGACGGCTTCGGTGAACTCCGAGGAACTGGCTCGGCTCACAACCATAACTACACCTTTGCCGTCGGGTGGCCCACGCGTATCAGAAGGAGTTGTCGAGCCGACCCTGATCCACAAGGTTGCCCCGACCTATCCCATGCCAGCGCGCTCCGAACGGCTCAGTGGTACCGTGATACTCTCTGCCACGATCGGTGCCGATGGGTCGGTGCGGGAAATTGCCGTGGTAAGCGGGTCGCCAATGTTGGCGGAAGCAGCCAAGGTCGCTGTTCGGCAGTGGCGTTATCGCCCAGCGACACTAAATGGCAGCCCGATCGTGATCCAAAAGCAGATCACGTTTCTGTTCACCCTGCCGTGAGAAACCCTGCAGGCCTGAGGATTCACGCCAGGTTCAACGCCTTGCGGATCGTGCCGCGCTCCTTCTGAATCTTCTCTTGCAAAAGGGTGATCGCGTAGATCAACTGCTCGGGCCGCGGCGGACATCCAGGAACGTAAACATCGACAGGAATGACCTGGTTCACGCTCTGCACCAGCGCATAGTTCTGGAACACGCCGCCCGACGTCGCGCAGGCGCCCATCGACATCACCCACTTGGGCTCGGGCATCTGTTCCCAGAGTTGCCGGATCACTGGTGCCATTTTGTTCGAGACGCGGCCGGCGATGATCATCAGGTCGCTCTGACGCGGCGACGGACGAAACACCTCAGCGCCAAAGCGCGCGATATCGAAGCGCGAGGCGCCCATCGACATCATCTCGATGGCGCAGCAGGCGAGGCCGAAAGTCATGGGCCAGATCGAACTCTTGCGCATCCAGTTGACGGCGGAATCGAGTGTGGTCAGGACCACCCCTTCAGGCGTGGGATTGCCGAAGGTCAGGTCTCTGACGACCTTCTTGCCGTTTTCGACGTCAACATAGGGGCCAAAATTGAGTTCGCGAGACATTATGTAGATATTTTAAACCACCCTGTGGGAGTTAGTCTCAGCCGCGCAAGAAACGCCGTGAGCTTCGTACCAATGCAGCTCGGCCTGACATATCGTACCATCGGCCAGCTCAATCACCGTCGTCCCTTTCAGTTTTCTCCAACGCTGCCCACCACATAATTTTCTAAATCGGCGCCTCTCGTGGACACTTCTTGCTCAAGCGATTACCTCGCCGGAGATGTTACCAACGATCTTGAAGAACACGCCGACGCCATTTTACGTCAGGTCCTGCTCACTCGCGCCCGCACCAAACGGTTGAGCTAAGGATTCACGATCACTTTCCCGAACATTTGGCTCTTCTCAAGGTATTCGTGCGCCTCGCGGATTTCGCTGAGCGGGAAGGTCCGATCAACCACCGGTTTCAGGCGCCCGGCAAAAACTTGTCCGAGGACTTCGTACAGCTCGCCCATCGTCCCCATGTACGAACCAAGAATACGCAACTGCCGCGCAAACAGATGCCGCAGGTCGATCCCGACGCTAGGCCCGGTGGTCGCGCCGCACGTTACTAGCGTGCCGCCGGTTTTGAGGCACTTCATGCTCTCATCCCATGTGGCTGCGCCGACGTGCTCGACCACGATATCGACGCCTTCTTTGTTCGTAATCCTGCGGACCTCTTCGGAAATCTTCTGCTTGTAGTGGTTGATACCGTAATCCGCGCCGAGAGCCCGCCCTTTCTCGAGCTTCACCTCGTCCCCTGCGGTCGTAATAACGCGGCAATGAAACAACTTGGCGATCTGAATCGCTGCAATGCCGACGCCTGAACTCGCCCCCAGCACCAGCACCGTGTGCGAGGGACGCACTCCCGCCAGTCCCACCAGCATGTGCCATGCCGTTACGAAGACCAGCGGCACGCTCGCGGATTGGTTGAAGTCGAGCGAGTCGGGAATCGGAATAATATTCGCCCCCGATGCCGCGAACAGCTCGCAATTGCCGCCATCGACCGCATTGCCGAGCACGGTGAATTCGCGGCACTGGTTTTGCACGCCGGCGAGGCACTTCACGCAGTGTCCGCAGAAATGCATCGGGGCAACCAGCACGCGCTGGCCCGGCTTCACGCCGGAGACGTACTCCCCCACTTCCACCACCTCTCCCGCGATGTCGCTGCCGAGGATGTGCGGCAGCTTCACACCCGGAAGCCCTTTGCGCACCCACAGGTCAAGGTGGTTGAGCGAGCAGGCCTTCACTTTCACGAGCACTTGATCTTTGCGCTGTGGCGGAGCGGGGATATCTTCGTAGGTAAGAACTTCGGGTCCGCCAAATTGATGGATGCGAACGGCTTTCATGGAAATTTCCCTTCGATTGAGCCTTCAAGCTAACACATTCAAATCCACGTTGCGGCGGCTTAACCGCATAAACCACGAAGGGCACGGAGGTATACGAAGGGAACCTGAGGGTTTGCTTTCCTTTGTGCTCCTTAGTGTCCTTTGTGGTGAATGAACTTTGCTTCGGACAGAGAACACGATCGCAGATGTAGAATCTCAGCCGGTGAGGCCCATGCTTCAAAAATCATTCATACGACTCGTACTCGGACCGCTAGTAGTACTAATGCTTGCCCAGGCAGCGCTGGCTCCTGCACAAGAAGAGGAAGAGCATGGCCCGCCCACGCTAGCCATCGGCGCAGCGGCACCTGACTTTTGTCTGAAAGGGGTCGACGGGCAAACCCACTGCCTCAGGGATTACTCGCCCGCCAAGCTCCTGATGATTGCTTTCATCTGCAATCACTGTCCGACCTCGCAGCTCTACGAGACCCGCATCAGGCAGATCGCCGAAGACTACAAAGATCGCGGCGTCGCCGTTGTCGCCATCGAGCCCAACAATCCAAACGCAGTGCGGCTCGATGAGATGGGCTACACCGACGTCGGCGATTCCTTCGAAGAAATGCGGATCCGTGCCGAATACCGGCACTTCAACTTCCCGTACCTGTACGATGGCGAGGACCAGAAAATTTCCAACCTGTACGGGCCTACCGCGACACCGCACATCTTTATCTTCGACTCAGGCCGCAAACTGCGTTACGAAGGACGCGTCGACAACAATCCGCGAGAGCCGCTCGTTACCCGGCGGGACGCTCGCCTGGCGCTCGACGCCCTGCTCGCAGGCAAGCCGGTTGAGATGGCCAAGACGCCCGCGGTCGGCTGCTCCACCAAGTGGCTGTACAAAGAGGAGGGCCGCCGCGAAGAGTTGGCCGAGATCGAGAAGAAGCCGGTGAGTGCAAAGCCGGTCTCAGCCGACGACCTGCACGCATTGCGCAAGAACACGACCGGCAAGTTGCTGCTTGTCGATTTCTGGGCGACCTGGTGCGGTCCATGCCGCAAAGAACTGCCCGCTTTCGAAACCATGTACCGCATGTACGGGCACCGCGCCTTTGACCTAGTCACGGTGAGTATCAACTATCCCGACGAGAAGCCGGGAGTCGAGAAGGTGCTGCAGTCGGAGCACGCTACCAGCACGAATCTCATCCTTGGGTCGACGGATCTTTATGCCCAGCTCGCGGCGTTCGATCCCGACTGGAACGCGGCTGTGCCCTACACGTTGTTGATCCGACCAGATAGCACGATCGCTTACAAGGTGCAGAGCACGAATGTCGATCCATTGAAACTGAACCGCCTGATCATCGCAAACCTGGCAGATGATGACTACATCGGACATCAGGCGTACTGGAAGGCGGCGGAGGAGGGTAAGAAGTGAAATATCGGCGTTCTTAAGTCCAATTCCCAAAACGAGACTCGCCTTTAGAATTTTGCTCAAGCTTCGGAACACTTCGGTCACAAAGAGGGTAGGATTTACTGTCGGATCGCTTGTTTAGGAGGGTGTTGCCAGTAGGTACTGGACACGGTCCGTCAAACCGGTGAGTGGCTTCATCAGCTACTGCAGTTCGATTCTGCCACTCTCGGTGCGACCATTCACTAAAGGTGATTGACATTGAGGCGTTGTCGAGCCACCATAATGTGGTTTGACGGATCGAGTTCGGCAAACTGGCTTTTCGCACAAGCCCCGGAGTGATGACCCGGGGCTTGTGCGTGTCTGGGCGTTGACTCCCTCATGTTGACGGCCTGATAATCAGCGCAGTCGCTCCAGCCTGATGGATATCTACGAACAAGTCGTCGAACTTCGCCGCCAGGGCCGTCGCGGAGCAGTCGCGACGATTGTCAACGTGCGCGGCTCAATCCCTTCCTTTCAGACCGCCAAGATGCTGGTGCGCGACGACGGTTCGATTGTGGGCACAATCGGCGGCGGATGCGTTGAAGCCGACGTCTGGCAGGCAGCCCGCGAAGTCATGGAATCGGAGAAGCCCAAAACCTTAAAGTTTGACTTGAATCAGGATCCGAAGTACGACACCGGGCTGGTTTGCGGCGGCACGCTCGAGATCTTTGTCGAGCCCGTGCTCCCTCCAGCGTTACTCTATCTTTTCGGCGCAGGGCATGTGGCAATCAATCTTTGCAGAACAGCAGCTCCCGCCGGGTTTGACGTAATCGTCACTGACGACCGCTCTTCCTACGCAACCATAGAGCGCTTCCCTGCCGCCCGCGAGGTGCACGTGCTCGACTTCGATGAGGCCATGCAGAAGCTCGATCCGAACGAATCGTCTCATATCGTGATCGTCACGCGCGGCCACCGAGACGACATGCGCATCCTGCGATGGGCCGTGCAGACGCGAGCCCGCTACGTCGGCATGATCGGCTCCAAGCGCAAAGTGATTGAGATCTCCAAAGCTCTCCAGGCTGAAGGCCTGCCCGCTCATCTCTTCGAGCGGGTACATGCGCCAATCGGGCTCGAGATCGGAGCCGTCACACCAGAGGAGATCGCAGTCGCAATCACCGCGGAATTAATCGCAATCCGCCGACACAGCACCTCGGCGCTGCCGCACATGAGTTGGTTCAAGACGAAGCGGGAGTCGGGCACGGAAGAGGCGTTCGACGAGAAGTAGTCCCGCTAGTCGCGAGTCGACAAAATCTAGAACCACGAAGGAAACTCGGTTTCCCCTTCGTGAACCTTCGTGCGCTTTGTGGTTAAGCATTTGCGTTTCCAGTCACTGACTTTCTTCCCACTTTCTGCTATCTTCCGCAGCATGTCCCGGTCGGTGAGCTTCGCTGGCGTCATTCTGGCCGCAGGGGAGTCATCGCGCATGGGCACAGAAAAAGCTCTGCTGCCGTGGCCTCCGCGGGTGGAAGGCCAGGCGCCGTCCAACGAAACCTTTCTTTCAGCGGCAATTCGTTCACTGGCGCTGTCCACGGACTTCGTTATCATCGTCGCTGGAAAGAATGAAGCTAGGCTGGCAGCAGTCGCCTATGCCAACGGAGCGTCAATTGTCGCCAATCCCGATCCCGGTCGCGGCCAGTTCAGTTCCCTGCAGGTCGGACTGCACGAGGTGCTAAACCGTGGGCGCGATGCCGCCTTTATCACGCTGGTAGACCGGCCTCCGGCCAACGCCGAGACAGTCCAGGCGCTGCGCGACGCGTTTGAGGCTGCTCCACAGAATATCTGGGCTCTGGTACCGGAATTCTCGGGAAAGCACGGCCATCCCTTTGTGGCCGGTCGCGAAATGATTGAGCAATTCCTGCAAGCGTCCCCGGCCGGCAACGCGCGCGACATTGAACACCGCTTTCAGCATCACATCCAATATCTACCCGTGGGTGACCCCTTCGTTTCCCTGAATATCAATACTCCGGAAGACTACGCAGCGCTGATCGTGAAGCTCTAACAGCGTAACCCCACAACCTCATTTCAGATCTGAGATTTCCGATTGCAGATTTTGCGGTCTTGCGTTTGTGTAATCTGCGATCAGAAGTCTTCATTCTGAAATCCTACGGTCTGGTCCGCGATTGCGCATTTCCTCTCGCACACGGTATTGTCAAAGTACATGGATAGCAGAAGCGCAGAAGCCATTTTCCCGGCCGCCGCTCAATTTATTGACTCTGTCTTGCGGCTTGCCCCGCGTGCTGCGGCCTTTGACTGCGATGGCACGCTCTGGTCGGGCGATGCCGGGGAGGCCTTCTTTGATTGGGAAATGAAGCGCGGCGTTGTGTTGCCGGAAGTCTCCCGCGCGATGCGCGCTCGCTATGCCGAATACAAAGCCGGCAGAGTCAGCGAAGACGATATGTGCGGGGAGATGGTGACCATGCACAAAGGACTCTCGGAATCGGCGGTGATGGAAGCCGCCACCGAGTTCATGACCTCGCATTTCCCAGGGCGCGTGTTCCCAGAGATGAAGCAACTGGTTCATCAACTGCGCGAGCAGGGTTGCGAGATCTGGGCCGTGTCGTCGTCGAATGAGTGGCTCATCCGCGCCGGCATGAAGGAATTTGATATCCCCGAAAGCAGCATTCTGGCGGCGAAGGCGGAACTCGACCATGGGATCGTGACCGACAGACTAGTCCGCGTCCCCTCCGGCCCGGGCAAGCCGAAGGCCTTGCGCGAAGTCGCTGGCAAGGAGATTCACGCGGCGTTCGGCAATTCGCGCTGGGATTTCGACATGCTCGCGATGGCGAAGTGCGCTTTCGCCGTGAACCCGAATCCTGATCTCGAGACCACGGCACACCAGCGTGGATGGGCTATCTACTTTCCCGACGGAACCGGCCGGCGATAAACGATGTATTCTCCGCAACTCCTCGATCACTTCCAGAACCCGCGCAACGCGGGGGATCTGCCCGACGCAAACGTCGGCGTCGAGATTGAGAATCCTGTGTGTGGAGATGTAATCCGCCTCAGCGTGAAGTTCGACAAAGACCGGATCGCCGCGATCAAATTCAAGGCTAAGGGATGCGTCCCGGCGATGGCCTGCGGGTCGGCGCTGACGGAAATGGTGGTGGGCAAAACTGCCGAGGAGGCCGGCAGATTGACAAGAGAAGACCTGGTCCGCGCCGTTGGCGGACTGCCCCAGGCATCAAGCCATGCCGCGCAGCTAGCTCTCGATGCGCTCTCAGCCGCGCTCGCACAAATAGAGCTCTAACGCCGCTTCCGACAGATTCGCGTTAGCTCTGCGTTCTCCGCGGCCTTTCTCGGCGTCCTCTGCGGTAAAAGCTTAACCGCCGAGTTCGTTGAGGGTTCGGTGGACTGCCGTCACGTTTAAGATGGACTCGTGCCCGTCGATCACAGTCCGCGCCGAATCGCGTGCTTGCAGCCGAGCGCGACCGTGATTCTCAATGCGATCGGCGAATTGGCCCGGGTAATCGCGTGTACCCGCTACTGCGCCGACGTTGTACCTGCCGTCGAGGATGGATCACGCACGATTCTGCCGGACTCGTGGACCGCCGATTCGGGCCAGATCACCGCCGTGCAGCCCGACTTGGTCATCGCAGCAGTTCCTTACCAGGAGAAGGCACTCGCGGAAATTCTCAAGTCTGGTGCGCGATTCCTGGGACTGGCTCCGAAAACGTTGGCCGATATCTATACCGACATCGCTACGATTGCTGGCGCCGTGGCAGTTCCCAGCCGGGGCGAGGAAGTAATTCGGACCACGCAGCAGCACATCAAAGAAGTTAGGGGGCGAGCCGCTGCGGTCAAACGCCCTAGAGTTTTCTGCGAGGAATGGGGCAAGCCCTTGATCGCATCGCAACCGTGGGTGGCGGAGTTAATCGAGGCTGCGGGAGGAGAGTTCGTGGGAACGCCCTCTCGTCAGTGCTCAAATGATCAAATTGTTGCTCTAAATCCGGATATCATCATCGCCGCCTGGTGCGGAGCCGGAGACCGCGTTCCACTGGAAAAGATCATCGTCGATCGCTGCTGGGAACGCACTTCAGCTGCGCTGTCAGGCCGCGTCTTCTGCATTCGCGACGAGTTTCTGAATACGCCTGCGCCCACCCTGCTGCAAGGGCTCGACGCTCTGGCCTGGGCGATTCATCCTGAAGCTTTCCCGCGCACGAAAGGCATCCGGCAGATTACCGGCGTTCCGGCGGCACGCGCTGGAAAGCTGGCGCACTAGTTTAAGATAATGAATCCCGTGGCCACTCGACTGGAAGAAGTACACTCTGAAATCTCGGCGCTGGCAGAATCTTCACCCACGGCCCACGATCTCATGCGGGCCATGGCGAAGCTTCTGCACGACAAGATGCTCAAGTACAACTGGGTCGGTTTCTACATGCTGGAGCGGGGAGCGCAGCCGCCCGTTCTTGTGCTGGACGCTTTTGAAGGCGCGATGACACCACACACGCGCATCCCGCTCAACCAGGGCATCTGCGGCGCGGCTGCCTCCAGCGGACAGACTGTTGTGGTCGACGACGTCGCCAAAGATCCTCGCTACCTCGCCTGCTCGCTTGAAACCAGGTCTGAGATTGTCGTTCCGGTCTTTGCTCACGGCAAAGTCGTCGGCGAACTCGACATCGACAGCCACTTCCCCGCCGCCTTTACCGCCGAACATCAGGAATTCGTGCAGCACTGCGCCCTGCTCGTGGGAAAGAAGCTGGAAACAGCCGGCGCATGAGAGTCGAGAAAGGCAAAGTACGCGCGCCCGAGATTGGCCGCGTGTGGCTGAATTCGACTCCCCTGAGTTTTCGCCAGCTACGGGGGCGGGTCGCCCTGGTTGATTTCTGGGATTACACCTGCGTCAACTGCATCCGCACCCTGCCCTACGTACAGGCGTGGCACGCACGCTATCGCGACAACGGACTCACCGTCATTGGCGTTCACACGCCCGAGTTCACCTTCGCCCAGTATGAGTCGAACGTGGAGCGCGGGATTCGCGAGTTCGGCCTGACCTACCCGATCGTCATCGACAGCAACCGCGAAATCTGGAAGGCCTTTGCCAACCGCTATTGGCCGACGAAGTATCTGCTCGACAAAGACGGATACCTGCGCTACGGACACTTCGGCGAGGGAGGCTATGGCGAATGTGAGCGGGCGATTCAGGAACTGCTGCGCGAGATAGATTCCACAATCGACCTTCCGCCGGTGATGACACCGGTGCGCGAAGAGGATCACGCAGGCGCCGTCTGTTATCGCGCAACGGGAGAGTTGTACCTCGGTCACCAGCGTGGAAGGATCGGCAACGAAGGCGGCTTCCACGAAGATCAGATCGCGGATTACCCCTTCAACGGGTCACTCGACGAGAACTTCTTTTATGCGAATGGTCGCTGGGCTTCCACTGCAGAATACTTCGAGTCCGCCGAGGAAGGGCCTCACAGTTTGCGGTTGAAATACGAAGCCGCGGCCGTAAACTTGGTCATGGCTTGTCCCCACGCACCCTATGCCGAGGTTGTGATTCTACAGGACGGACAGCCTCTCACCGAGAAACAGGGCACTCGCGACACGCGCTTCCGCTCCGACTCACCAGGCCGACGGGAAAGCTACCTGGTAGTGGATTCTCCCCGGATGTACTTCCTGATCGACAATCACGAGTTTGGTCTGCATGAACTCGAACTGCAATGTTCCACGGGCGTTGCAGCATTTGCCTTCACCTTCACCAGCTGCGTCGATCCGGTAGCCAGCGCGCTGCAGGCGCCAGGTACTGGCGAGTCATGAAACGCGTCGTGGCAGCCCTCATTATGCAGGATGGCAAACTGCTGGTGTGCCAGCGGACACGGCATCAGACCATGCCCCTGAAGTGGGAGTTCCCCGGCGGCAAGATCGAAGAAGGCGAACAGCCTCGCGACGCCCTGCGGCGCGAACTCGACGAAGAATTGGGAGTTCAGGCAACTATCGGCGACGAACTCGCCCGCATTCAGCACGAATATCCGAACGGCGGCATGGTCGAGCTGCGCTTCTACGTCGTTCGCGAGTACAAGGGGGAGCTCGAGAACCGCATCTTCAAAGATATCCAATGGGCCAAACCCAAGGATCTGCTCAAGTTCGACTTCCTCGAGGCTGATCTTACGCTGGTCAATGACCTCGCTGGCGGAAAGCTGCTTTAGCCTGACCGCAAGGTCCAGAACCACGCCAGCGTCAATCCAATCATGATCACCGTCGTCGCCCACGCAACCGCGTTGAACAGCGGTTTGTTTACGTACTCGCCCATTAGTTCCTTTTTGTTGATCAGCAGCAACATGAAGATCAGTACAAAGGGCAGCACCACGCCGTTGACGACTTGCGAGAGCACGGCGATTTTCACCAGCGGCAGGCCCGGGATGAGCACGACAGCGCCCCCCGCCACGATCAGTGCGGTGTAAAGCCAGTAGAAGAAGGGCGCCTCACCGAACTTTTGTCCGATGCCCGATTCGAATCCCAGCCCCTCGCACACCGTATACGCGGTCGAGAGCGGGAGAATTGATGCGGCGAACAACGAGGCATTAAACAATCCCACTGCGAACAAGATATAGGCGTACTGCCCGGCAAGCGGTTTGAGCGCGGCCGCAGCGTCAGCCGCATACGTGATGTTGCGGAACCCATGGACCCACAACGTCGCTGCGCACGCCACGATGATGAACCACGCCACGACGTCCGTGAAAATGCAGCCGGTTATGACGTCAAGCATCGACGCCTTATATTGGCGACGCGTCACGCCCTTCTCCACAATGGAAGACTGCAGGTAGAACTGCATCCAGGGCGCGATGGTCGTGCCCACAACGCCGATGACCATGTAGAGATACGCCTGATCCCGAAACGCCTTCAGATCGGGTGGCTTGAAAGTGGCGATGGTCGCATCCTTCCACGCAGGATGCGCGAGCACGCCGGCGAAAATGTAGGTGACGTAGAAAAATGACGCTGCCAGGAACACCTTCTCCACACTCTTGTACTGCCCCTTCACGACGATCAGCCACACGATCACAGCGCAGACCGGAACCGTGTAAATGCGCGGCCACCCAAACAACTCCAGGCTCGTAGCAATGCCGATGAATTCCGTGACCACGTTGCCGAAGTTGGTGATGAGAATGCCGAGCATCATGAAAAACGTGATGCGCAGCCCGAACTCCTCGCGGACAAGATCGCTGAGCCCCTTGCCGGTGACTGCGCCCATGCGGGCACACATCTCCTGCACCACGATCAGGGCGAGCGTGATCGGGATCATGGTCCACAGCAGAAGATGTCCGAATTGCGCCCCGGCGGACGAGTAGGTCAGGATGCCGCCGGCATCATTGTCGACGTTCGCGGTA
>Ga0209698_10001461_pt1 | contig 27145 bp, 25 predicted proteins | sample LitLauG_LLR_2012_FD_187203 | JGI IMG/M metagenome (GOLD analysis project Ga0209698, IMG submission 187203) | Freshwater sediment microbial communities from Pennsylvania, USA - Little Laurel Run_MetaG_LLR_2012 (SPAdes) (version 2) | ecosystem: Environmental > Aquatic > Freshwater > Creek >... | reverse complement strand
GGTCCCTGAAAGCGGACGACGATCACGACGTCTCGGTTGAGTTCGCCCGCCCGGAACGCCCGCTGAACCTCCTCCTGCGCGTTGAACACCCGCGCCGGCGCCTCGATTACATGGCGCTCGACCGCCACCGCGCTCGTCTTGATGACGGCGCGCCCCAGCGGCCCCTCCAGCACCCGCAGGCCGCCCGTCGCCTGAAACGGCTCGGCGGCGCCGCGCAGCACGCTTGTATCGGCGCTCTTGTCGGCAGCGGGCGCCCAAGCCACCGTCTCGCCGTCCAGCTTCGGCTCGACGACATAGTCCGCCAGCCCCTCGCCCCACACCGTGCGCGCGTCGCCGTGCAGCAGCCCGGCGCCCAGCAATTCGCGGATCAGCACCGGCATCCCCCCGGCGGCCTGGAAATGGTTCACGTCGGCCTTGCCGTTGGGATAGACGCGCGCCAGCAGCGGCGTGACTTCGGCGAGGTCAGCGAAATCGTCCCAGTTCAGCGTGATCCCCGCCGCCGCCGCCATCGCGATCAGGTGGATCGTCAGGTTGGTCGAGCCGCCCGTCGCGTGCAGGCCGACGACGCCGTTCACCACCGCGCGCTCGTCGATCACGTGCCCGATGGGCGTGAAGTTATTGCCCTTCGCCGTCAACTCCAGCGCGCGCTTGGCCGCAAGACCCGTCAGCGCCTCGCGCAAGGGCGTGTTGGGGTTGATGAAGGAGGAGCCCGGCAGATGCAGGCCCATGATCTCCATCAACATCTGGTTGGTGTTGGCGGTGCCGTAGAACGTGCAGGTGCCGGGCGAATGATAAGCCTTGGCTTCCGACTCCAGCAGTTCCGCCCGCGTCGCCTTGCCCTCGGCGTAGAGCTGGCGGGTCTTCGATTTCTCGTCGTTGGAGATGCCCGACGGCATCGGCCCGGCGGGCACGAAGATCGACGGCAAATGGCCGAACGACAGCGCGCCGATCAGCAGGCCCGGCACGATCTTGTCGCAAACCCCCAGATAGACCGCCGCATCGAACATCTGGTGCGACAGCGCAATGGCGGTCGACATGGCGATGACGTCGCGCGAGAACAGCGACAGGTCCATGCCCGCCTCGCCCTGCGTGACGCCGTCGCACATGGCGGGAACCCCGCCCGCCACCTGCGCCGTGGCGCCGACCGCGCGCGCGGCGCGCTTGATGATGTCGGGATAAGTCTCATAGGGCTGATGCGCCGACAGCATGTCGTTATAGGCGGTGATGATGGCGAGGTTCGGCGCATCGCCGCTCTTCAGCGCCTCTTTGTCGCCGGGGCCGCAGGCGGCGAAGCCATGAGCAAAATTGGCGCAGCCGAGCGACTTGCGCGCGGGGCCGGAGGTCGCCGCTTTCTCGATGCGCTCCAGATAGGCGCCCCTCTGGGCGCGGCTGCGCTTGGCGAGGCGCTCCGTCACTTCTCCTATGCGGGCGTGAACGGTCATGGGCCTCTCCTCAATCTCAGACTTTCGACCCATATAGTGGGACAGCCGCAGGGGAAAGCCCGCCGCTTGACACCCGCCGCCGCCTTGCCGAAGACGGCGGCTCAAGAGCTTTGAACTTCGGAAGAGCGCTCCATGTCCGAAAAACCGAAACTCCGCGTTCTTCTGTGCTCGCCGCGCGGCTTCTGCGCGGGGGTCACGCGCGCCATCGACGTGGTCGAGACGGCGCTGAAGCTGCACGGCGCGCCGGTCTATGTGCGTCACGAGATCGTCCATAACAAATATGTGGTCGATAGTCTCAAGGCCAAAGGCGCGATTTTCGTCAAGGAGCTGGACGAAGTGCCGCCCGGCGACCGGCCGGTGATCTTCTCCGCGCATGGCGTGCCCAAATCCGTGCCGGCCGAGGCGGACCGGCGCGCGCTCAATTCCATCGACGCCACCTGCCCGCTGGTGACGAAGGTTCACCGCGAAGCGCAGGCGCATTTCAAACGCGGCCGTCACATTTTGATGATCGGCCATTCCGGCCACCCGGAGGTCGTCGGCACGCTGGGCCAATTGCCGCCCGGCGCGATCACGCTGGTGGGCGAGGCGCATGAAGTGGCGACGCTGGAGGTTCCCGCCGGCAAGGAATTGGCCTTCGTCACGCAGACCACCCTCTCCGTGGACGACACGCGCGCAGTGATCGCGGCGCTGAAACTGAAGTTCCCCGAGATTCAAGAGCCCCCGGTCGAGGACATCTGCTACGCCACCACCAACCGTCAGGAAGCCGTGAAGGCCGCCGCCGCACAGGTCGACGCCGTCGTCGTCGTCGGCGCCGCCAATTCCTCGAACTCGCAGCGCCTTCGCGAAGTCGCCGAGCGCGAGGGCTGCAAGGTTTCGCTCCTGGTGCCGAACGTCGAGGCGCTCGATTTTGCGCTGCTCGAAGGCGTCAAGTCGGTGGCGATCACCGCCGGCGCCTCGGCGCCGGAAATCCTGGTCGAGCAGATTCTCGACGGTTTGGCGGCGCGCTACCAGATCACGGTCGAGACCCTGACGACGCGCGAGGAAAACATGTTTTTCCCGCTGCCGCGCAACCTGCGCGAGCCGGCTGCGGCGACGGACTGATGGCGGTCTACACCGAGGTCAGCGCGGAGGCGCTTAGCGATTTTCTGGAAGGCTACGATATCGGCGTCGCCCATTCGCTGAAAGGGATCGCCGAGGGCGTCGAGAACTCCAATTATTTGCTGACGACCGACCGCGGCGCGTTCATGCTGACGCTCTATGAGAAGCGCGTCCGCGAGGGCGACCTGCCGTTCTTCCTCGGCCTGATGGAGCATCTGGCGCGTCGGGGCGTGAACTGCCCGCAGCCGGTGCGCGCGCGCAATGGCTCGGCAATCGGGCGCCTCGCGGGCCGCGCGGCGGCGATCGTCACCTTTCTCGACGGTCTTTCGGTGCGACGCCCGACGGCGACGCATTGCGGCGAAGTCGGCGAGGCGCTGGCGCGCATGCACGAGGCCGGGGCGGATTTCGAGATCAGGCGCCCCAATGCGCTGACGATGCCCAGTTGGGCCGGGCTCTTCAAGGCGGCGGGCGCGCGTGCTGACGAAGTCGCTCCCGGCCTCGCGCAAGAGACCGAGGCGCAACTCGCGTTCCTGCATGGCGCTTGGCCCTTGGGCCTGCCCTCCGGCGTCATCCATGCGGACCTTTTTCCCGACAACGTGTTCTTCTTCGCCGACAAGCTGTCCGGGTTGATCGACTTCTATTTCGCCTGCAATGACTTTTTGGCCTACGATCTGGCGATATGCCTGAACGCCTGGGCGTTCGAAGAGAGCGGCGAGTTCAACGCCACCAAGGGCCGCGCGATGATTGACGGCTATGCGCGGGTGCGCCCGCTTGAGGCGGCGGAAGTCGAGGCGCTGCCGGTGCTGGCGCGCGGCGCGGCGCTGCGCTTCATGCTGACGCGGCTCGTCGACTGGCTCAACGTGCCGCCGGGCGCGCTGGTCAAGCCGCACGACCCGCGCGAGTACCTGCGCAAGTTGCGTTTCAACACCAAGGCGACTTCCGCGCGCGATTACGGCTGGCGCGCGTGAGTCGCATAGAAATTTGGACCGACGGCGCCTGTTCGGGCAATCCCGGCCCCGGCGGCTGGGGCGCCATTCTCAAGTTCGGCGACAAGACGCGCGAGTTGAGCGGCGGCGAGCCGCATACCACCAACAATCGTATGGAGCTAAGCGCCGCCATCTCAGCGCTGGAGGCGCTCAAACGCCCCTGCGCCATCGACCTGCACACGGATTCTCAATATCTGCGGCAGGGGATCACGCAATGGCTGAAGGGCTGGAAGCGCAACGGCTGGAAGACCGCCGACAAGAAACCCGTCAAAAACGACGACCTGTGGCGCCGGCTCGACGAGGCCGCCGCGCCGCATGAGATCGAATGGCGTTGGGTCAAGGGCCACGCGGGCGAGGAGATGAACGAGCGCGCCGACGAACTCGCGCGTTTCGGCATGAAACCGTTTCTTCTCAACAAGGAGCCCCAGACATGACGGAGTCTGAAGTCTATGCGGGCCTGACCGACGTGTTCCGCGATCTGTTTGGCGACCCCTCGATCCAACTGACGCCCCAAACCACCGCCACCGATATTGCGGGGTGGGACTCGTTCAACCACCTCAACATCGTTGCGGGGGCGGAGGAGCGTTTCGGCGTTAGGCTCGGCACACGCGAGGTCGAGGGGCTCCGCAATGTCGGCGATCTGGCGCAACTCATCCTGAAAAAGCGCGGCGGTTGAAACCGACGCATCCGTAAAGCCGTCTCAAAAATGGCGCCGCCCGCAAAACCCGCCCGTTGCACGCTCACAGCGCGCTCAGCCACCCCCGCAGCGGCGGCCACTCCAACAAAACCCGCACCGGGGCCAGCCGCTCCCAGCCGTGGCCCAGCAGCGACGTCAGCAGCCGGTAGCCGCACAGCAGCTCCACCAGCGCCGCGAATAAAATGCTGACGATAACAAAACTGCGTGCGGTCGGCATATTGACCCGACCCCTGACGGCCTCGTCGAACGGTTGTGAGTTAAGCCACGACACCGTCATGCCGAATAGCGAGACGACGTTGAGTCCATAATATTGCCAGCGCCGCGAAATCACGAAGCTGAAGCAATAGCCGAGCCCGACGCAGGCGACGATAATCTCGGTGTTGCGGTCATGGATCGCGTCGAGCACGAGAAAGGTCGCGATGACGCTGAGCGCACCGACGACGAAACGCAAGATGAGACCGAAAACATTCGCCATAATCGCCCCCCGCCGCGCGTCCTAGCGGATGCCGGCGGCGAGCGCCAGTTGGCAAACGTCAGGCGGCTTTGGAGACCCCGAGGCCCGCGTAGAACCAGGCATTGTCGGCGGCGAGCGCCGAGGCGGCTATGGTGAAGCTTTCCGGCTTGCCCGCGCCGACGCCGTTGGCGCCCCAGGGATTGTAGAGGCTGACCAAGCCGTTTGCGACGTCGACGCCCGTCACCGCGAACATGTGGCTGGCCACGAGATCGCCGCTCACCGCCTGTCCGCTGGTCCCCATCAGCACGTCATGCCCCGTCGAAAACAAGGCGTTCATCTGACCGAGCAGCGTCGCAAGGCCACCCGGGGATTGACCGCCGATAGAATAGGCGGCGCTGCTTTGGCCGGTGATGAGGCTGACGCCCTCGCCGGCGCCGGCGTTAAGTTCGTAATATTGGTTCTGCCCGCCGGCAAATTGCATGCCCGTCACGACGCCGCTTTGCTCGGCAAGCTGCGCGAGCGCCTTTTCAACCAGCGGGACCCAAAGGCTCGTGGTCGAATTGGCGTCGACCATGCGCGAGCCGTCCCATTGCATCGACCCATTTGTATAACTCGGCAAGGCGGCGTTGACGGTGACGAAATCGGCCTTGCCGTTCACCCAGAACTCGACGCTGTAGGCGCCATTGGCGTGCGCGACGATCATGTTCTTGATCAGCGAAGGATTCAGCAGCGCGGTCTCGGCGACGGCGGCGAGAAACCAGCAGTCGCCGAGCTGTCCCTGGTTGACGTCGGTGATCTGCGGCCCGGCGCTGGCGAACAGCGGCAGAGCATAGGTCTGATAGGCGATCCCCGACGGGCTCGCCCCCGGCGCGCTGGCGTCGCCCGGCAGGTCCGTGCCCAGAAACCATTTGCCGATGAGTTTATTGAACTGCGTGGCGGACGAGGTCGCCGACAGATTGCCGAGCGGGGTCGGCGTGGTCGAACCGCCGTTCCAATTTTTGTTGGCGGAATTGCCGAGCACGACGTCGTCGAAGATCTGTTGGACATAGCCGCCTGTCGCAACTCCGCCCGCGACATTGAGAGCTTTCGCGGCGACCTGAAGACTCACATACAGCGCCGAGGTCATGGGTTGGGCGGCGGCGTCCCTCAGCACGGCGAGCGCGCCGGCGAAACTCAAGCTCCCGTTGGTTTCGTGCGCGATCATGTCCGACAGGACCGACGCCGAGGTCGTCGCCGTAGCGACGACGCCGGATTTCCCAATGGCGGGGGAGGAGGCGGGTCCGGCGGCGGCCTTCGGCTGAACCGTCAGCGCCGCGCTCGCATTCGCATAGGCGATGAAATCGCCGCCAAGGTCGTTTGCGGAATCGTCGGTAGTTTTGAACAGACCGAACATGCACGCCCCTGATTGCTCCTGCGATCTGCTTATAGCAAGACTCTGCGTTTCAAGACCAGAGGGGTTCGCAATGCTTTCTTTAGGTAAGTTAAGCTTGAATTAAAGCGCAAATTGCAAGTGTAGACAAAATGTCTGCCCTTTTGCGTCGGAGAACAGGCGCGGCTGGCTTTGCGCTGAGGCGTCAGGCGCCTATGAAGGGCCATGCGTTTCCAGTTCATCCACGCCGCCGACCTGCACATCGACAGCCCGTTCGCCGCTTTGGGCGCCAAGGACGCTGGGGTCGCCGCCACTTTCGCCGCGGCCGGGCGCAAGGCGGTGGAGGCGCTGATCGAGGAGACCATCGCCAGCGGCGCCAGGTTTCTCGTCATCGCGGGCGACGTATTCGACGGCGACTGGAAGGACGTCTCCACCGGCCTGTTCTTCGCGCGCCAACTCGGCAAACTGGAGCGCGCCGGGGTGCGCACGTACCTCATCAAGGGCAATCACGATGCCGAAAACGTGATGTCGCGGCGGCTCGATTATCCGCCCGGCGTGCATCTGTTCGAGACGCGCAAGGGGCAAACGGCGTTGATCGAGGACCTGCGCGTTGCTCTCCACGGCCGCAGCTTCGCCGACCGCGCCGTCCCCGCCGATTTTCTCGCGGGCTACGCACAACCTCGAAAGGGTTGGCTGAACATCGGAGTGCTGCACACCAGCCTCGACGGGTCGGCGGGACATGACCCCTACGCGCCCTGCACCGTGCAGGACCTCGCCCGCTTCGGCTACGACTACTGGGCGCTCGGCCATATTCACGCGGCGTCGGTGGTGTCGCAGGAACCGTGGGTCGTTTATCCCGGCAACATCCAGGGCCGCAGCCCCCGCGAGACCGGGCCGAAAGGCGCGATGCGGGTGACAGTCGAGGATGGGCGCATCGTCGCCGTAGAGCCGATGATCCTGGACGCCGCCCGCTGGGCGCTGGCGCGCGCCGAGCTCGGCGGCCTCGAAGACGAAGCGACGATCGCAAGCGCCATCGACGCGGCGCTCGCCGCCGCGCATGCGCAATCCGACGGGCGCCCGCTCGCCGTGCGGCTCACGCTAACGGGCGTGACCTCAGCGCATGCGCGGTTGATGGCGCGCGCCGAGGAATGGCGCGACGAGGCGCGCGCGCTCGGCTTCCGGCTCGCCGAGGATTGCTGGGTCGAGAGCCTGCGGGTGGAAACCTCCGCGCCTCTCGCGGTCGTCTCGCACGATCCCGACGCGCTCGATGTGCCGGGCCTGCTGACGGCGACAGCCCAAGACCCGGCCTTCCTGACCGATATCGCCGAACTCGTCGCCAGCGTCGCTGGCAAGGCCCCGCCGGGCGTTCTCGAAGCGCTCGCCGCCCGGACGACTGCCGATTGGGCGTCGCGTGCGCGCGACCTGCTGCTCGGCGCGCGCTGATGAGGATCGAACGCCTCGACCTTGCGCCCTACGGACGTTTCTCTGACCGGCGCCTGACCTTCTCGCCGACAGCGGCGCTGCATGTCGTGCTCGGCGCCAACGAGGCCGGCAAGACGACGACGCTGGAGGCGATCTCGGACCTGCTGTTCGGTTTCCCGCATGGTACGGCGAAATATGGCTTTCAGCACGACCAGCAGCTTTTGCGCGTCGGCGGGTCGCTGGCGTTCGCCGACGGGACGCGGCTCGATGTCGTGCGCCGCAAAGGCCGACTGAACACATTGATGGACGCGACCGGGCGCGTCGTCGCCGACGAACCCTTGATCCGCGCGATGGCCGGGATCGACCGCGAGGCCTTCGCCAGCGAATTCGGCCTGACGTCGAGGCAATTGCGCCGGGGCGGCGAGTCGTTGCTGGCGGCGGGCGGCAAGCTGGCCGAGACGCTGGCGGCGGGTTCGTCCTCGCTGAGCGCGCTGAGCGCGGCGCAAAAGGCGCTGGGCGAGCAGGCTGACGCGCTGTTCACGCCACGTCGCGCAGGAAGCAAGCCGTTCTATCTCGCGCTCGAGCGCCACAACGACGCCGCCAAGGCGTTGAAGGCGGCGGTCGTCGACCCCAGCGAATGGAAGGCCGCCGAGACCGCGCTGGAGGAGGCCAAGTTGCACGGCCTCGACCTGCGCGACCGTCACCGCGCGCTCAGCGCCGCCGTGGCACGCCGCAAGCGGGCGCAGCGTGTGCGGACCAAGCTCGCGGCGCTGGCGCAGACCGCCGAGCGTCTCGCGGCGCTGGGCGCACTGCCCGACCTCCCCGCCACGACGCTCACGCAGGCGCGCGACGCGCTCGCCGCTGACGTGACGCATCGGAAGGAGGGGGAACGCCTTACCGCCGAGGACATCGAAGCCGCGCGCGCGCTGGCTGACCTCAGCGTCAACGAAAAGCTGATCGCCGCGAAAACAGCGGTGGAGGCGCTGACGCGCCAGATCGGCGCCGCCGAGAATTTCGAGCGCGACCTCCCGCATCGCCTCGCCGAGGAAGAGGAAGCGCGGCTTCAGCTCGACGCCATCGCCCGCAAACTCGGGGTGTCGGGCGCCGCCGCCCTGCTGGCCGCGCAACCCACGGACGCCGAACTCGCGCGGGCGGGGGAACGGGTCAAGCAGCGCGAACGGGCGCAGGAAAAACGCGCTGAGGCGCTGCGCCAGCGCGGCGAAGCCCAGGAGAAACTCGCCCGGCTCGACGCTCCCCGCGCCGGCGTCGTCAGCGACCCGTCGCGGTTGAAACGGCGACTGGAAAGTTTCGACGCGGCGCTGGAGGATGCGAAGGCGCTGGATCGCGACCGGGCGAATCTGACCCGCGACGCCCGCGCGCTGGCGGAAGCCGCCCTTGCGCTCGACCCCGCCGTCGCTGATCTCGACGCCCTCGCCCGCGCCGCATTGCCCGAGGAGGCCGAACTCGCCCGCCGCGCCGAAATCGAAAAGGCGACGGAGCAGGCGTTGCGCGGGTTGCGCGACAAACTCGGCGAGGCTCGCCGGAAGCTCGCGGCGCAAGAGGCCGATCTGGCGAAGCTGGAGACGCTGGGGTCAGGCGCGACGCGCGCGGATTGGGAGGCGGCGCGCACCCGACGCGAAGCCGCCTTCGACCGCCTCGCCGCCACGCTCGACGGCCCCGCCGGGCTCCGGGAAGAGCGCTTCGAGGCCGTGCGGGGGTTGACGCTGGCGGCGGACGCGTTGGCTGAGCGGGCGCTGGTCGACGCCGATCGCGCCGCGCGGCTGCAAGGCGCCCGAGACGAACTCGCCAAACGCCGCGCCGAGGTCGCCGGTTTGGAGACCGTCGTAGCCGAGGCTGAGGCGCGGCATGCGCACGAGGTCGAGGCCAGCAGGGCGCTATGGGCGCCGAGCGGCGTCGCGCCGCACAGTCCGGCGAAAATGGCGGGCTGGCGGCGGTCGGTCACGAATTTGCTCATCCGCCGCGCCGAGCTTGAGACCCGCCGCGCCGGCCTCGACGCGCTCGCCGCGCAGGTCGAGGCGGCGCGAGTGACGCTCGCTGCGTGGCTCACGGAAGCGGGCGTCACCTTCGAGGGGCCGTTCATCGCGCTGCACCATTCCGCCCGCGACCGGCTGAAGGAGATGGAGGCCGCATGGCTTGCGGCGCAACAAGTCGAGATCGCCCGCGCCGAGGTCGAGAAAACGCTTGCCGGCTTCACGGGCGCCCTCGCCGAACTCGACGCGACCGAGGCGACGGTCCGCCGCGATTGGCCTGCCGCCATGGCGCGGCTGGGGCTACGGCCGGAAGCGGCGCCGGAAGAGGCGCAGGCGGCGCTGGCGGCTTGGGGTGAGGTTGGAGTGCCGCGCGAAAAGCTGCGTGTCGCCGCCGACCGCATCGAGAAAATCCGCGACGGCCTCGCCGCATTCGAGGCCGAGGCGGCGGCGGCGGTAGCAGCGGCGGCGCCGGATCTGGCGGGTTTTGCGGGACAACAGGTTGCCGCGCAACTCACCCTGCGGCTCGCCGCCGCCGAGAAAGCCGCCGAGGAGCGGGGTCGTTTGACGCGCGAGGGCGCGGCGCGCGCCGCCCGCCGCGATGCGATGGAGAGCATGCGCGCCGCGTTGGGCCAGACCCTTGCCAACGCCCGCACTTTGCTGGGCGCTGAGGACGACATGCAGTTGGAGGCGGCGCTTGCCGCTCAAGCGACGCGCGCCGAACTCGCCGGCGCCGAGGCCGCGTTGCGGCGCGACCTGCTCGACATCGGCGACGGGCTCGACGAGGCGGCCCTGCGCGCCGAGCAGGCGGAGTTCGACCCGGCGAGTTTGGAGCAGGAGATTGCGGAAGCCGAGCAGGCGCAGGCGCGACTATGGGAAGACTACAAAGCCGCCAACGAGGCCGAGACCGCCGCTGAGGGCAGGCTCAAGGCGCTGGCGGCGGGGCGCGACGCTGTGGGCGCGGCGCGGGAGCGTGCGGAGGCGGCCGGCGAGATCGCCGACATCGCCGAAAGCTGGCTGTTGCGCGCCGCCGCCGCCAAGCTTGCTGCACGCGCCATCGAGCGCCACCGAGCCGCCGCGCAGGATCCGCTGATCGCCCGCGCCGGGGAACTGTTCGCGCTGGCGACAGGCGGCAGCTTTGTCGGGCTGGGCGTAGATTTCGACGCCGACGATCAGCCGGTGCTGGTGGGACGGCGCGAGGACGGCAAGGTCGTGAAGCCGGAGGGCCTGAGCGAAGGCGCGCTGGATCAACTCTATCTGTCTCTGCGTCTGGCGCTGCTGGAGCGGCGTGCGGGCGAGGCGATCCCCTTTATTGGCGACGACCTGCTGGCCAGCTTCGACGACGAGCGCACGTCGCGGGCGCTGGCGATGCTGGCCGAATTCGGCGCCGGCCGTCAGACGATCCTGTTCACCCACCACGCCCGCGTCGCGGAGCTGGCGCGCAAACTCCCGCGAGACGTGGACGTGCTGGAGATGTGATCAGCCTTCCAGCCGCTTGACGTATTGCAGGAAGCCCGATTTCACCGCCACCTTGTCATAGAGAACCATCGCCTGATCGTTGGTGGTCTGCGTCAACCAGTGAACCCGCGAGCAACCGCGCGAACGGGCCACTTCGTAGACAGCCTCGATCAACCGACGCCCCCGGCCGCCGCCGCGCGCGTCTTGCGCGACATAGAGGTCCTGCAAGTAACAATAGTCCCCCGTCGTCCAGCAGGAGCGATGCGCGATCCAATGCACGATCCCGACCGCCCGGCCGCCGTCGCGGGCCATGAAGGCGCCCATCGGCTCCTGTCCGCCGGTCAGCCGCGCGAAGGTCAGTTGCGTCGTCGCCTCGGGGATGTCGGCCTTGTAAAAAATCTGGTAGCCGCGCCAGAGCGGCAGCCAATCTTCGAAATCGGCGGGCGTGAGCGGGGCGATGTCTGGCATGGCGACCTCCGGGGACGGGGCTTGACGGACCCAAGCCGCGCGCGCTGCAACATTAGCGTGATGTTCACCCCTGAAGCCTTAGGGTAAGGAGGGAGAGAGGGAAATCCGTTGAGCGCCATCGTGTCCCCATCGAACCTGCGCCGGCAGGTTCCGGCTTTCGCTCTGGTCGGGGCGTTCGGCTTCGTCGTCGATTCCGCGTTGACCTACAGCTTTGTGCATGGATGCGGGCTCAGTCCCTATGTCGCGCGCCTGCCCGCCTTCGCCATCGCCACTTTATGCAATTTCGTGCTGAACCGCAGCCTCACCTTTGCGGGTTCGCGCGCGCCCTGGCTCCCGGCCTTGCTGCGCTATGGCGTCGTCTGCGCGGCGGGACTGGCGGTCAACTGGAGCGTGTTCTCCGCCGCCTTCGCGCTGGCGGAGCGTATGGGCCTGGCCTCATGGTCCGCGACCCTTCTGGTCTGCATCGCTTTGGGCACCGGGGTCGCGATGTTCGTGACCTTTTTCGGCTTCAAGCGATTCGCGTTCCGCGTCTGATAGAGCCCAGCGCTTCCGCTGCCCGGCCGGGTCGGTTAAATCGGGGCATGGCCGCCAAATCGCCCGACACCGCCCGCGCCGAATATGCGCGGATCGCCGCCGAAATCGCCGAGCACGACCGGCGCTATCACGCCGAGGACGCGCCGACGATCTCCGACGCCGATTACGACGCTCTGCGCCGCCGCCTGGACGCGCTGGAGGCCGCCCATCCGGAATGGGCGAGCGCGGATTCGCCAACCAAGAAAGTCGGCGCGGCGCCGTCGGAGAAATTCGCCAAGGTCCCCCATGCCGTACCGATGCTCTCGCTCGGCAACGTCTTTGAGGATTCCGAAGTCGTCGATTTCTGCGCCCGCGTCCGCCGCTTTCTCGGCATGCCCGAGGACGCCCCGCTGGCCATCGTCGCCGAGCCCAAGATCGACGGCCTGTCCTGCTCGCTGCTCTATGAGAACGGAAAGCTGGTGCGGGCGGCGACGCGCGGCGACGGGTTTGAAGGCGAGGACGTCACCGCCAATGTGATGACCCTCGACGCCATCCCCAAACGCCTGCACGGCGCCCCCGACAGGCTGGAGGCGCGCGGCGAGGTCTATCTGGCGCATGAGGATTTCCGGGCGCTGAACGCCCGTCAGGTGGAGACGGGTAAACCCGCTTTCGCCAACCCCCGCAACGCGGCGGCGGGCTCGCTGCGCCAGCTCGACGCCAGCGTAACGGCTGGCCGCCCGCTCAAGTTCTTCGCTTATTCCTGGGGCGAGGTCAGCGCCCCTTTCGCCGAAACCCAGCACGGCGCGCTGGCCGCGTTCAAACGCTTCGGCCTGCCCGTCAATCCCCTAACAAGACTCTGCGACAGCTTGGAGGCGCTGCTTGCGCATTATCGGTTGATCGAGAGCCAGCGGGCGGAACTGGGCTATGACATCGACGGCGTCGTCTATAAGGTCGACGACCTTGCGCTGCAAAAGCGTCTCGGCTTTGTTTCACGCAGCCCGCGCTGGGCGGTGGCGCACAAATTCCCGGCCGAGCGGGCGACGACGCGCGTCGAGGCCATCGAGATTCAGGTCGGGCGCACCGGCTCGCTGACCCCAGTAGCAAAACTTCATCCCGTCACTGTCGGCGGCGTCGTCGTCTCCAACGCGACGCTGCACAATGAAGATCAGATAATATTGCTCGACGTGCGCGTCGGCGACACGGTGCGCGTGCAGCGGGCCGGCGACGTCATCCCGCAGGTCATCGAAGTCGTGCGGGACGAAGCCCACGCGGCGCGGCCGGCTTATGTCTTCCCCGACCATTGCCCCGTCTGCGGCTCGGCGGCGCTGCGCGAGATCGACGAGAAGACCGGCCAGGCCGATGTGGTGCGGCGCTGCACCGGCAAGCTCGTCTGCCCGGCGCAGGCGGTCGAGGGCCTCAAGCATTTCTGCTCGCGCCTCGCCTTCGACATCGAGGGCCTCGGCGACAAGCAGATCGAACTGTTCTACGCCAAAGGCCGCATCCGCACGCCCGCCGACATTTTTAAGCTGAAGGCCCGCGACGGCGTCGACGCGCCGCCGCTCGCCGAATGGGACGGCTTTGGCGAAACCTCGGCGCGCAATCTCTACGCCGCCATCGACGCGCGCCGCCGGGTCGCGCTCAACCGCTTCCTGTTCGCGTTGGGAATCCGCCATGTCGGTGAGGGCAACGCGCGCCGCCTCGCCCGTCACTTCCACGATTTCGCCAGCCTGCGCGCCGCCGCCACCGGCGCCGCCGCAACGATCGCGCTCGAAGGGATCGAGGGCGTCGGCCCCGCCGTCGTCGAGTCCGTCATCGACTTCTTTGCTGAACCTCACAACGAAACGGCGCTCGACGCGCTGCTCGCCGAAGTCGAGATCGAACCGATGCCGGCGGTGGCGGCGGGCCATCCGCTGGCGGGCAAGACGGTGGTGTTCACCGGCTCGCTGGAGCGCATGACGCGCGACGAGGCCAAGGCTCTGGCCGAGCGTCTCGGGGCCAAAGTTTCCGGCTCCATCTCGGCCAAGACCGATCTCGTCGTCGCCGGCCCGGGCGCGGGCTCCAAGCTCGCCAAGGCGCGGGAGCTGGGCGTAGAGACCGTCGATGAAGAGGAATGGTTGAAGCGCTCGACCGATTGAGGCTGGCCACGCGGAAAGGATCGCCCTAAGGAAGCGCCGGTGGGCGGCCAACATACCAACGACATTGGAGGCAGCGGCCGCAGCGCGGGCGATCTCCAAATTCGCTCTGGCGGACTGGAAGATCTCGACGACGTCTACGCGCTGGAATGCGCGGCCTTCTCCGCCGACCGGTTGTCGCGTCGCGCACTGCGCCGTTTTTTGAAAGCCTCGCATCGCCCGGTGCTGGTGGCGCGTATCGGCGGGCGGCTCGCCGGTTACATTCTCGTCTCGATGACGGCGAATTCGCAGGCGGCGCGCATTTATTCGCTGGCGGTGGACGCCTATCTGGCGCGGCGCGGGGTCGGGCGCGAATTGCTCCGGGCAGGCGAGCGTTTTGCGCTGGCGCATGGACGCACGGCCATGCGGCTGGAGGTGCGCTATGACAACGAAGCTGCGCTCGCGCTCTATCGACGGCAAGGCTACGAGGATTTTGGGCGCTATCCCGGCTATTACGCCGACGGCGCCGAGGCGTTGCGGCTGGAAAAGCGGCTGGAACGCCCCGATTAAAATATGTGGAGGCGGCCCCGGCGGCCTTGCCTTGGCGATGCGGGCTGCACATCTTGCCACTGGCGGCTGATTCGACAGCCGCAGGAGGAGTCCGGCCACGCCCGATGCCGCCCGCTGACGCCTCTCCCATAGGCCATGCGCCATGACCGGCTGGGTCGTGCTCGTCGATCAGCTTCGCGATTTCCCCAATGCGGACACGCCGCATAAGGTCATTACGACCAGCGAATATCTGGCGCGACCCAAATTGTTCGCCCCGACAGGCCGGCCCAAGATCGTCAATCTGTCGCGCTCCTACAATTATCAATCGAAGGGGTACTATTCCTCGCTGCTCGCCGAGGCGCGCGGGCATCGCATCCTGCCGACCGTCGAGACGCTGCTCGAATTGCGGGAATTCAAGCTGTATGAACAGGCTTTGCCCGATCTTCAAGAATCGCTCAACGCCGCCGTGCGCAAGACGCGTGCGGTCGCCGAGGCGCCCTTCGAGATGCTCTTCTGCTTTGGCGTCACGCGCGACGCCCGATACGAAGCGTTCGGACGGCTGCTGTTTGATTGGTATCGCTGCCCGGCGCTGGAGGTTTCGGTCACGCCGGGCGAAGTCTGGCGCATAGACCGCATCCGCGCTCGTCCGCATGTGAAACTTGGGGTCGACGACGCCAGGTTCTTCCGCGAGGCGCTGCATCGTCACACTACACGCGATTGGCGAAGCCCCCGCGAGCGCGCCCCGGCCAAATATTCGCTCGCCGTGCTCTACGATCCCGCCGAAAAACTGCCGCCCTCTTCGCCCGAGACTTTGCGTTATTTCCAGAAATTCGCCGACCGCCAATCTGTCGAGGTCGCGCTATTGACGCGCAAACAACTCGCCGAACTCGCCGAATACGACGCCCTGTTCATCCGCGCGACCACATCCATCGACGATTACACCTATCGCTTCGCGCAGCGCGCTCGGCAGGAGGGCATGCCGGTAATCGACGATCCCGTCTCGATGATCCGCTGCACCAACAAGGTCTACCTCAACGAACTCATGCAGGCGCGCGGCGTGCCGGTCCCGCGAACGCTCATGCTCGCCGAAGAGGACGACTTGTCGAAGGCGGCGGCCGAACTGGGCTTTCCGATGGTCGTCAAGATTCCCGACGGCTCGTTTTCGCGCGGCGTCCACAAGGTCGAGAGCCGCGAGGCGTTGAAAGCGCTGACCGACCAGATGTTCGAGGACACAGACCTGTTGATCGCGCAGGAGTTCCTGCCCACCGAGTTCGATTGGCGCGTCGGCGTGCTGGAGGGCGAAGTGCTGTTCGTCTGCCAGTACCGGATGGCGCGCGGTCATTGGCAGATCATCAAACACGAAGCGGACGGCGCGAAGGAGGGCGGCTTTCGAACGCTGCCGACCGATGAGACGCCGCACGTCGTGCTCAACGCCGCGCTCGCCGCCGCGCGCGCCATTGGGCAGGGGCTCTATGGGGTGGACCTCAAGCAGATCGGCGAGCGGGTGGTCGTCATCGAGGTCAATGACAATCCCAATCTTGAGCATGGCGTGGAGGATTCGGTGGCGCGCGACGAGCTTTGGTTGAGGTTGCTCAATTGGTTCATCAAGCGGATCGACGCTTGAACCGCTGTCATAAACGCCAAGCGGCGCTGGCTACAGCTTTGCGGCATGCTCCGGCGCCTGGGAGCGTCGGCCTCCAGGCCGACGTTGTTGCGCAAGATCGGGCGCAGAAGCATGAAAACGTCGGCGTGGACGCCGACGCTCGCAAGTTCGCGCCCTAAGGGCAAGCGGGTCGCCAAGGGCGGCGCCCTGGTCCCGGAGTTAGCCCTCATGGCGAGCCGTGCGCGGCCATCCAGAGGTTCCGCTTGGACGGCGCTATCCGACGATCAAACGATCGCTTCGCGGCTACATCGCCACGTTTCGCGCGCGAGGACGGAGGGCGCGGTTTGTTGGCCAGAAATCAAGCTCCTTCCCGCTCCCGTAAATGGTCGCGCAGCGTCACCAACATTCGCTCCAGGCTTTCCAGATCCTGACCCGCCATTCGCCCGAAGGTCGCGCGGATCAATTCATGCTGGATCGCGATGGCGCGCTCCGCCGCCTCGCGCCCGGCCGGCGTCAGGTGGATTTCGTAGGAGCGGCGGTCGGCTGCGGTCGAGCGGCGCTCGACCAGACCTGCCGTCTCCAGTCGATCGAGCAAGCCCGAGATATTGCCCTTGGTCACGTAAAGCCGCTGCGCCAGCGCCTGCTGGCTCACCCCCTCGGCTTCGGTCAACGTCGTCAACACGTCGCATTGCGGCACCGACAGGTTGATCTCGCGCAGCCGTTCGCCGACCGCCGCCCCGAGCCGCGACTCCAGCCGGATCAAGCGGAACCAGACCCGCATCGCCAGATCGTCCGAGCGCGCCCCCTCCATTAACCTCTCCTCGGCTTCAATCTTGCGTAATAGGCCGAGGCCGGAAAAAGGGGAAGCGCGGCCGCGATTGCCAAGCCGCACCGGGGGCGCCATGAAGTGGGCGAGCGCGCTGCGTTGAGGGAGGTTAACATGCTGGGCCAGATGCAGGATTGGCCGCTGCTGATCCACAAGATCGCCGATTTTGCGGCCGCGCAGCATGGCGGCCAGGAGATCGTGTCGCGTCTGGTGGAGGGCGGTCTGCATCGCGAGACTTACCGCGACATGCGCGCCCGTTCGCTGAAAGTTGCGCAGCGACTTGCGCGCGAAGGCGTTCAACTCGGCGACCGCGTCGCGACCTTGGCGTGGAACACCCATCGCCATCTGGAGACCTGGTACGGCATCACCGGCGTCGGCGCGATCTATCACACCGTCAATCCGCGCCTGTTCCCTGAGCAGATCGCCTGGATCGTCAACCACGCCGAAGACCGGTTGATGTTCACCGACCTCACTTTCCTGCCGATTTTGGAAGCGATCGCCGACAAATTGCCGACGGTCGAGAAATTCATCGTGCTGACCGACGCGGCGCATATGCCCGCCACCCAGCTACGCAACGCCGTGCCTTACGAGGAATGGCTCAACGAGGCCGACGGCGATTTCCGCTGGGCGGAGTTCGACGAGCGCACGGCGGCGGGGCTTTGCTACACCTCCGGCACGACCGGCAACCCCAAGGGCGTGCTCTATTCGCATCGCTCCAACGTGCTTCATTCGTTGTTCGTCACCGGCATCGACTGCCTGCCGATGGCGCCCGATACTGTGTGCCTGCCGGTCGTGCCGCTGTTCCACGCCAATTCCTGGGGTCTGGCGTTCTCCGGGCCGATGCGCGGCTCCAAGCTGGTGATGCCCGGCGCCAAGCTCGACGGCGCCTCGATCTACGAATTGCTGGAGGGCGAGAAGGTGACGTTCTCCGCCGCCGTGCCGACCGTCTGGTTGATGCTGCTCTCTTATTTGCAAAAGGAACAGAAGAAACTCTCGACGCTGAAGCTGGTGGTGATCGGCGGCTCGGCCTGTCCGCCCGCGATGATCCGCGCGTTTGAGCAGGATTACGGCGTCGAGGTCCGCCACGCCTGGGGCATGACCGAGATGAGCCCGCTCGGCTCCACCGGTTACATCAAGCCCGGGGTGCGCTCGGACGATTTCGACGAGACGCTGAAGCTCAAGGCCAAACAGGGCTGGGCGCCGTTCGGCGTCGAGATGAAGATCGTCGACGACGACAACAAGGAGTTGCCCTGGGACGGCAAGACGTTCGGGCGGCTAAAGGTCGCGGGCGCTGCGGTCGTGCAGAGCTACTTCCGCCACGACGGCGGCGAGGTGCTCGACGAGAACGGCTTCTTTGACACCGGCGACGTCGCGACGCTCGATTCCAATGGCTACATGCAGATCACCGACCGCTCCAAGGACGTCATCAAGTCCGGCGGCGAGTGGATTTCGTCCATCGACATCGAGAATTTTGCTGTGGGCCATCCCGACGTCGCCGAGGCGGCGGTGATTGGCGTCGCACATCCCAAATGGGACGAGCGGCCACTGCTGATCGTCGTGCCCAAGGAGGGCAAAGAGCCCAAGCCGGAGGACCTGCTGGAGTTCCTCAAGCCCAAGATCGCCAAGTGGTGGATGCCGGACGACATGCAGTTGGTGGCGGAAATCCCGCATACCGCGACCGGCAAGATCAACAAGCTGAAGCTGCGCGAGATGTTCAGGGAATACAAGCTGCCGGGGACGTGAGCACGTCCCCGGCTGCCGATCTGGCTCGAAATTCCCTAAAGCAACGCCCTATGCGGCACCTTCTCCCCAGAGGGCGTCGAAAGAAGCCAGTCTAAAAGACGGGCTATGGCGGGAGAGGGCTGGGGTGAGGGGTCGCCCGAGAAAAACCCTCTCAGCCCCGCGTCGTGGTCTTGACGTCGATATTGCCGCGCATGGCGTTCGAATACGGGCATATCGTGTGCGTGGTCTCGGCGAGTTTATGCGCCTCGGCCTCGGCCAGACCCGGCAGATAGACGTCGAGCGCGGCGGTGATGCCAAAGCCGCCTTCCGAACGCGGGCCGACGCCGATCTCGGCGGTCACGGTCGAGCCTTGCGGAATTTTGACGCCAATCTGCTTGGACGCAACGCCCATCGCGCCGAGATAGCAGGCGGAATAGCCGAGCGCGAACAGCTTTTCGGGGTTGGCGGCGTCGCCGCCGGGGCCGCCCATCTCCTTGGGTACGGCGAGTTGCAGCGTCATCGTGCCGTCGTCCAGCGCGGTCTTGCCGTCGCGCCCGCCGCCGTGGGCGGTGGCCTTGGTCTTGTAAACAGCGGTCACAGGCATGGAAGTCTCCTTGGGGACGGGCGGCGCGCGCCGCTTGCCCTATTTGGCGCAGCGTGGATTGGATTTCAATCTCGACAAATTCTCTTGGCAAATGCACAATGGGGACAAGTTTAAATTCACGGAGTTGAAGTGTTCGGGCTGGAGGACTTAGCCGAAATCATCGCCCGCCGCTCGCAAGCCGACGGGACAAGCTCCTATACGCGCTCGCTGCTGGAGAAGGGCGTCCCCCGCTGCGCTAAAAAGTTCGGCGAGGAAGCGACGGAAGCCGTAATCGCGGCGGTGGCCGAGGATGACCACGCGCTGGTGGGCGAAGCCGCCGATGTGCTATATCATCTGCTTGTGATGCTTCAGTCACGCAAGGTTCCCCTCGCCGCCGTGATGGCGGAACTCGAAAGCCGCACCGCGCAGAGCGGACACGCCGAGAAAGCGTCGAGGCCGAAATGAACGCGCTTCCGCCCGATTTCGTCGCCGCCTCCCCCTATCGCCATTTCACGCGCGACGAATGGGCGAAGCTGCGCGCCGACACGCCGCTGACGCTGACGCTCGAAGACGTGCGCAAGCTGCAATCCAACCACGACCCCATCGACCTCGACGAGGTCATCGCCGTCTATCTGCCGCTGTCGCGCCTGCTGGCGCTCTATGTCGCCGCCACGCAGGGGCTGTTCAAGGCGACGCAGCGCTTTCTGGGCGCCGACGATGGCAAGGTGCCCTATATCATCGGCGTCGCGGGCTCGGTGGCGGTCGGCAAGTCGACCACCGCGCGCGTATTGCAGGCGATGCTGTCGCGCTGGCCCAACACGCCCAAGGTGCAGCTCGTCACCACCGACGGCTTCCTGCACAACAACGCCAAGCTGATCGCCGACGGCATTATGGAGCGCAAGGGCTTCCCCGAGAGCTATGACGGCATGGCGATCATCAAGTTTCTCGCCGCCGTGAAGGCGGGCGAGCGCAACGTGCGGGCGCCCGTCTATAGCCATCTCGTCTATGACGTGGTGCCGGGCGACACGGTCGAAGTCGACCGGCCCGACATCCTCATCGTCGAGGGCCTCAACGTGCTGATGCCCAACCGCGCCTCGCGCGAATCCCGCGAGGTCCCCTTCGTCTCCGATTTCTTCGACTTCTCGGTGTTTCTCGACGCGAGCGAAGACCTGTTGGAGCGATGGTACGTCGACCGCTTCATGCGGCTGCGCGATACGGCGTTCCGCGACCCCCGCTCGTTCTTCAAGAAATTCGCCGATCTCGACGACGCTTCTGCGGAAGCGATGGCGCGCGACATCTGGGCGCGCATCAATCTGGTCAACCTGCGCGAGAACATATTGCCCACGCGCCCCCGCGCTTCGTTGCGCCTTATTAAGGGCGCCAGCCACCGGATCGAAGAGGTTGCGCTAAGGAAGTTGTGATAAGTCCCGCCCGATTTTGGGAGGGTTCATGCGCTTTCTCTGCCTTGCTTTCGTCCTCGCCGCCACGCCGGCCTTCGCCTCCGATTGCGGCGGAATCGACCTGACCGCCGATCCCACCGTCAAACCGGATTTCGCGGCCCATGCCGACGATCTCGTCAACGGCGACGGGCTGTTCTGGCGCATCGAAAAGCCGGGCGTCGCGCCCTCGTATCTCTACGGCACCGTCCACTCGACGCAGCCGATTCCGATGAAATACGCGCATGACGCGGCGCCCTTTGCGGAGAGGGCGACGACGGTCGCCACCGAACTCGGCGATCTCGACCAGAAGATGAAAGTCAATCTGAGCGCCGGAATGGTGCAACGCTCGCTCTCGCCCGAGACCGACACCTGGGCCGGCCAGATCGAGGGCGACGACGCGCCCCGCGTCGCCGCCATGCTCAAAGAGAAGGGCGTGACGCCGGAATTGGCGCATCATCTCAGGCTCTGGATGTTGGTGATGTCGATCGCGCTGCCCAAATGCGAGATCGAGGCGCAAGGCCAGGGCCTGCCGATGGTTGATGAGTTCCTCGCCAATGACGCGAAGGCCCATCAGGTTCCGGTCGTCGGACTGGAGTCGATTGACGAGCAGATGAACGTCATCGCTTCCATCCCTGACGACATCTCGGCGTTGCAACTGAAGATCGCCGCGCGCGATCCCGCCTTCGCCGACGGCGCCTATGCGACGCTTTTGTCGCTCTATGTGCAGAAGCGCCCGGCGGCGGTGCTCGCCTATATGGATTTGGCGTCGCGGCTCAGCGAGGCCGAGCGCAAGTCGGGCGACGAAATGACCAAGCGCCTGCTCGGCGACCGCAACGCGCATATGGCGACGCGCGCCGCGCCGTTGCTGGACAAGGGCGGCGCCTTCATCGCGGTGGGGGCGCTGCATCTGTCAGGCAAGGGCGGGCTGGTCGCGTTGCTGAGAGACAATGGGTATGTCGTCACGAAAGTCTGGTGAACCCCGTCATCGCGAGCCAAGCGCGGCGGTCCAGCCGTGCCGCTCGGTTGGCGTTATCCTGAAAGCCTGCGATCGCGGCGAGGCTGGATCGCCGCGCTTGGCTCGCGATGACGGCTCTCTCTTTCAAACAAATGCGCCATATAGACGCACACGAATTCGGGCATGGAATCGGTGAAATCGGCGGGGCTGCGGACGATATGGATGCGTGAGAACTCCGGCCGCGCCTCGGCGGCGAGCGCAGCCTCGATGTGGGCGCGGGCCTCGTCGGCGGAGAGCTTCAACCGGATCGGCTTCATACAGGCGACGCGGCCCGGCGCGCGCGTCACGATCCAGCCTTGCGCGATCTCATCGGCGGCGGCTTGCAGGCCCGTCTCCTCAAACAACTCGCGCCGAACGCTGGCGTCGAGATCAACGATGTCGCCGAACACGTCGGACGGGTCGGGCGTGCCGGCGGGGAAATAGACCGCGCCCGCGCTCGCGGTATGCGACGCCATTTCGCCGAGCAGAAAGGCGCCGTCCGCGCCGCGCAAGGCCGCCATCGAGAAGCCGTTACGGGCGTTGGACTCAGGGAAGCCGAACTCGCGCCAGGCGAGGAAATTCTTGAAATCGGTTTCGAGGAACGTCCCCTTCAGCACGCGCGCTTCGATGACGTGCGGTCCCAGCATCAGCACGCGGCCGTTGAACAAGCGCGGTTGTTCGGCAAGCCGCCTCTCCCAATGCGCATCGATCTCGGCGGCGCGCTGTTGCGCAAAATCCCAGACGCCGGGGGCGAGCTTGAAGTCGAGCGCATCGACAGGCTCGATAGCGATCAAAGCAGCTTGCCTTCGCTGACGATCACCGCCGAGCCGCCGATGGTCGCCGACTGCAACGCGCCGCCTTCGACGACGAGCCCCAGCGAGATCAGGCTTGGTCGCCCCATCTCGACGCCCTGTTCAATCAAGAGCATGTGATCGCCGTCGCCGGGCGGATCGAAGCTCATCGCTGCCCCCGCAAAAGAAGCCGCAGCGCTTCCGGTGGCAGGGTCTTCGAGAATGCCAAACCCACTCGCGAAAGCGCGCGCACGATAACGTGAGCCGGCCTCCAGCGGGCAATACAAATAGACCGCAGGTCCGCCGTCCGCGCCCCAGTCGCTCTTGCGCGGATCGGCGCTCGAGAGCGCCTCGGGGGTCGCCACCGGCACGAGAATATAAGCGACGCCCGCGCTCCAAACGCTGGGGACGTGGTGGCCAAAGCCGATGTCGCGCTCCCGAAGGCCCAGCCTTTCCGCCAACGCTTCCGGCGCTTCGCCGGCGCGCTGCGGCAGACGCGGCAGCGTGAAATAGGACGCCAGCGCCTCGCCGCGCCGATGCCGCGCCACGCAAACGACCTCGCCAACCTCCTCCTCCAGCACGACGCGCAAGTCCTGCGCGGCGAGCAACCCCGGCTCGCGAATATGGGCGAGCAGACAAGCCGTCCCCACGGTGGGATGCCCCGCAAACGGCAGTTCGCGCGAGGGCGTGAAGATGCGCACCGCCGCCGTGTTGATGGGATTGCGCGGCTCGAACACGAACACAGTTTCCGATAGGTTGAACTCGCGCGCGATGGCCTGCATAGCGGCGGCGTCCAGCCCGTCCGAGTCGAGCACGACCGCCAAAGGATTGCCGGCGAGCGCGCGGTCGGCGAACACGTCGAGAGTGTAAAAGCGACGAGCCATCAATCCTCACAAAGGTTCGGGCGCGAAGACGCGCGGCGGGTCGGCGAGCGCGGCTTGCGCGGCGACGAGCGCCAACTCGCGCGAACCCGCCCTGGCCGTCGCCGCGACCACCGCATAGACCCGCGCAGCGGCGCTGGCCAGCGCGCCTGCGGGATCGCCGGACGCCAGCCATTCGTGGAAGAACAATGCCGAGATCAGATCGCCTGCCCCATTGACCTTCACCGGAAGCAGCGGCGTGCGCACCCGCCAAGCGCCCTGCGGCGTAGAAACTATCATATCGAGCGCGTCGGCGGGCGTATCCTCCAGTTTGAGCGAGGTGGCGAACGCGACCTTCGGCCCGCGCGCTCGCAACGCCGCCAGCGCCGCGAGGGCGTCGGCGCGGTTCGTCACCGTCCGCCCCGTCAACCAGGCCAGTTCAAAGGCGTTGGGGCTCGCCACCGAGGCCAAGGGCAGAGCCCTGTCGCGGAAAAACTCCGCCACCCCGTCGCGCACGTAAACCCGGCCCTGGTCGCCGATCACCGGATCGCAAGCATAAGCCGCCGCCGGGTTGCGCGCTCGCACAGCGGCCACAGCGGCGAGCGCCGCCTCGCCCGTTTCGGCGCGGCCCAGATAGCCCGTCAGCACGCCCACGCAGCGCGGCAGCACGCCCAGCGCGTCCAGCCCGGCGACGCACTCGCCGATCAACGAAGGCGCAAAGGTCTCGCCGCGAAAGCCGGGATAGCCCGCATGGCTGGAGAACTGGACGGTGTGGATCGGCCAGACCTCCCGCCCCAGCCGCTGCAAGGCGAACGCGACAGCCGAATTGCCGACATGCCCGAAGACGACGTGCGACTGGATCGAGAGGATCGCGCTCATACCCGCAGCGGACCCGATTCGGGCGCTTGCGTCAAAGCTCAGCCCCAGAGCGCGCGCACGGCGTCGAAGATCAGCTTCCCTCCCAGCCCCGTGGTGGCGACCAGCACGATGGCGTAGAATTTGTCCTGCGGCACACGCCGCACGATCCATACCCCCGCCAGCGTCGCGACAACGGCGACCGGCAGCAACATCAGAGAGACCCTAAAGCCCGCGCGCGTAAATTGCCCAAGCCACAGATAGGGCGGCACTTTCATCAGGTTGACCAAAGCGAAGAACAAGGCCGACGTTCCCGCGAAACTGGCGGGGGGAAGACGCTGCGGCAGCACGTAAATCAGGAACGGCGGCCCGCCCGAATGGCTGACGAAACTCACAAATCCCGACACGGCGCCCCAGAACAGACCCGGCGCGACGTCCGCTCGGGTCGGCGGCGCATCGTCCTTGCGATTGCGCCAGAGCGTCACGCCGACAAAGCCGATCGAAACGAACCCGAGAGCCAGCCGCACGACGTCTTCGCTGACCCTGGCGGCGAGAAAATACGCCGCGACGATCCCGCCCAGCGCCGCTGGCAGCAAGATCGCCAGAATGCGGCGGTTGATCTCGTGGCGGAACGCATAGACGCCGACCCAGTCTTGCACCACGAGGATCGGCAACGTAATCGCCGCCGCCTGCAGCGGCGACATGACCGACGCCATCAGCGGCACGGCGAGCGCGCCGACGCCCGAAAGGCCCGACTTGCCCAGGCCAAGCAAAATCACCGCCAGACTGGCGACCGCGAAGACACCAAACGTTATTTCCAATGCAGCGCCGACACCAGCGTGAACAGGCGGCGCGCCGTGCCCCTGTCGATCTCGACCTTGTCGGCCAGACGCGCGGCGAGCAATTCCGCGCCTTCGTTATGCAGCGCGGTGCGCTCGCGGTCGATGGCCTCGATCTCGCGCGGGCTCGCGGTGCGGATGGCGCTGTAATAGGTCTCGCAGACCATGAAATAATCTTTGAGCAACGGCCGGAACGGCGTCATCGACACCGAGAACGCCGCCGCCCGCTCGCCCTCTTGCGTGCGCACTTCGAAATCGAGCTTGGCCTCATGCTGGGCGAGCGTCAGGCGGAACGGGCCGGCGAAGCCCAGCACGGCAAAGCTGTTCTCCTCGACGAGATCGAAGATCGCGACGGCGCGCTCGTGGTCCTGGTCGGTGGCGAGGCGCGGCAGCGTCGCTTCGTCCAGCAAGACTTCGATGAGACGCGCGGCGTCGCTCATTTCAGATCGCTCAGGCGCATCGCGACGGAGCGCGCGTGGGCGTCGAGCCCTTCGGCCTCGCCCAGCGCGACCGCGTGGCGGCCAATGGCTTTCAGCGCGTTCGCGTCGCAGGCGAGGATCGAGGTGCGCTTGACGAAGTCATAGACCCCAAGCCCCGACGAGAACCGCGCCGAGCGCGAGGTCGGCAGCACATGGTTGGAGCCGCCGACGTAATCGCCGACCGCCTCCGGCGTGTAGGAACCCAGAAAGATCGCGCCCGCGTTGCGGATCGCGTCCGACAAAGCCTCTGCGTCGCGCGCGATAATCTCAAGATGCTCGGGCGCGAGCCTGTCGACGAGCGGCACGGCCTCGCCAAGCGACTTCACGAGAATGATCGCGCCGTAGTCGCGCCAGCTCGCCCCGGCGATTTTTGCGCGCGGCAGGTCGGCCAGTTGCTTTGTCGCCTCCTCGCCGACCAGCCGGGCGAAACGCATGTCGTCGGTCAACAGGATCGATTGCGCGGCCTCATCATGTTCGGCCTGCGCCAGCAGGTCGGCGGCGACATAACGGGGATCGGCGGAGGAATCGGCCAACACGACGACCTCCGAGGGTCCGGCGATCATGTCGATGCCGACGGTCCCGAACACCCGCCGCTTGGCCGCCGCGACAAAGGCGTTGCCCGGCCCGACGATCTTCGACACCGGCGCGATGGTCGCGGTGCCATAGGCCAGCGCGGCGACAGCCTGAGCGCCGCCGACGCGGTAGATTTCGTCCACTCCGGCGACGCGGGCGGCCGCCAGTACGAGCGGGTTCATTTTGCCGTCCGGGGCCGGGGCGACCATCGCGAGCCGCCGACAGCCTGCGACCTTCGCGGGCACGGCGTTCATCAGGACGGAAGACGGATAACTCGCCATGCCGCCCGGCACATAGAGCCCGACCTGGTCGATAGGCGTCCAGCGCCAGCCAAGCCGGACGCCGAGCGCGTCGGTATAGGCATGGTCCTGCGGGCGCTGGCGCTCGTGGTGAGCGACGATGCGCTTATGGGCGAAGTGAAGAGCCTCCAGTGCGGCGGGCGGGCAGGCGGCGACGGCGTCGTCGATCTCGCCCGCCGAGACCCGAAGCGTTTGGCGCGCCAGGTCGATGCGGTCGAAGCGCAGCGAATATTCGCGCAGGGCGTCATCGCCGCGCGTGCGCACGTCGGCGATGATTTCCGCCACCGTGGCGTCGACGTCGGCGGCGGCCTCGCGCTTGGCGCCGAGCAGCGCGGCGAAATGCGCTTCGAAATCGGCCGCGCCCGCGTCCAGAAACCTCGCCATCGACAACTCCAGCGGCCCCGCCACGCGGCGGCTAGAACGGACCGGCGACCTTGTCAACGCGAAGCCGCCCGTCGTTTGCGGCGCCGCAGCATCGCCCATCCCAAATAGCGCCGCTATAAGCCGCCGCTATAAGCCTAAGTGCGTGCCGGAAACCTCGACAAAGTTCTCTGCGACCATTGGCCTCCATCGCAGCGCCTCGACATGGGCGTTCAACGTCGCGCGCAAACTGCTGCTCGCCGACGGTCCGCCCGGGAACGCTTTGTCCTTCTACGCCGACCGGGTCTAGGAGATCCCGCCAGAGGCGGCGACCAAGGCGCGCGGTCTAATGAAATCGCATCACGGC
>Ga0209698_10001460_pt1 | contig 27167 bp, 24 predicted proteins | sample LitLauG_LLR_2012_FD_187203 | JGI IMG/M metagenome (GOLD analysis project Ga0209698, IMG submission 187203) | Freshwater sediment microbial communities from Pennsylvania, USA - Little Laurel Run_MetaG_LLR_2012 (SPAdes) (version 2) | ecosystem: Environmental > Aquatic > Freshwater > Creek >... | reverse complement strand
GACCTGAACCTCGCAGAAGGTTCCCATCGCCCGGCGGCCCTGCCGGTGGAGGAGCGGCTCGGCCGCGAAACTTGTCATCGCGCAGATCGCCTGCACGGCCAGAAACGCCTTCAGAATGTTTCCGTGTTGTAGAACTCTCCGAATAGCTCCGCCTCGGGGGGCCGGTCCTCGGGAATTGGCCGGCTTACCCAGGTAACCTGCATGTAATGTTTGAGGGCGACGTTCTCATTGGTGATATTGCCGCCCCAGATGCCGCAGCCCATGCTCGAAGTCATGGGCATCCCGTTGTTGAACGCGCCGGCATTGGCTTTCGATTGCGGCTGCCGCACCATCATCCGGCTCACTGGAGCAACCAGGGCCAACTGGTCAATGTGGTCGTCGTTGAAGGAATAGATTCCGCAGGAATGGCCCTTGCCACCCACTTCGTAAATCTGCCGTACCATTTCCAGGGCGCTGCAAAAACCGCTGTATTTGAAAATTGCGAGCACGGGAGAAAGCTTCTCGCTGGAGAACAGGTATTCCTTTCCGATGTGACTCTCTGCCACGATCAGAAAGCTTTTCCCTGCCGGTATGCGAAAGCCGGCGATTTCCGCAATGCGCGCCGCTGAGCGGGCTACGGTGGCCGGCGTCCGATGGCCTTCCGAGTCCCACAAGACCGCCTCCAGGCACTGCTTTTCCCCTTCCGTCACCAGGTAGCCGCCCTCTTTTTGCAGTTGTTCCAGAAAGCGGTCATAGATACTTTCCTCCACCACCAGGTTGCCGTCGGCCGAACAACCGGAACCGAAGTCCGAAGTCTTGCTGATGCGGGTATTGCGGGCGGCCTCCCCAATGTCCGCTGTCTCATCGATGACCATGGTGGCGTTGCCCGCACCTACTCCGTAGGCCGGCTTGCCGGAACTGTATGCCGCCTTAACCATCGCGGAGCCCCCGGTCGCAATCGTCAGATCGCAGATTGCCATCAATTCTTCGGCCAGGGGGATGCTGGGCTTCTCCACGCACTGGAAAAGATCCTCCGGCGCCCCCTGGCGCTTCAGGGCCTCCCGCATGATGCGCACTGTCTCAAAAGTAGTTTTCTTGCTCGCGGGATGGGGCGAGAAAATAATGGCATCCTTGCACTTCAAAGCATAAATCCCATTCCCCGATTCGGTCAGAGAAGCGTTGGTGACGGGAACCAGCGAGGCGATCACTCCCGCCGGCTTGGCATACTTGACGATGCCCTTCTCCGGAATCTCCTCGATGATGCCCATGCTCTTCTGGCGGAGGGCGTCCCGCAGAATGCCCATGATTTTGAAACGCTTGTTCGGCCGCCCCGCGCGATCGCCCAAGCCACTTTCATCGACGCTCATGTGAGACAGACGGGTAAACGTCTTCTCATTGGCCGTCGCCCACCCGACTGCCTGGCATAGCCGGTCGATCCGGACTTGGTCGTAGCTCTCGATGAGGCACATGGCGCGCCGCGCCCGCGCCAACAACTCCTGCGCATATTGTTTTTCCTCAGGAGTAATTGACCTCGCCATAGTTTTTAACCTAGCACCGCGGATCGGCCGGAACAACGTGGTTACGGTAATGACACTGTTACAGGGAGCTTTCGGCTTTCAGACCGCTGATTGCTGCGTTACCGTATCACTACCGTTCGCCTGGCCATTCGCCATTCGCCGGGGAGTAAAATCTGGATGGAGAGGTCCAACTGCCCATGTCCTCGCTACGCCCGGTCGCGGTCTGCCTTATGCTGCTTTCCGGTGTGCTGCTTTCTCAAGACCGGCCCGGCGGCCGGGGCAATCAGAGACCCACGCGAAAGCAACTCCTGGTCTGGTGCGACACCCGTTTTGGAGGCGCTTACCACGATTCCGTCTCCCACGCCATGGCGGTCATCGAGAGAATGGGGCGCGAGACCGGGCTTTTCGACGCCTACCTCCGCACCGATTCGCAGCTCATTACTAAACAGAAGCTGTCGGTATTCGCCGATGGCCGGGACTGGCCGGTCACCAAGACGCTGAACTATTTCGACGGCATTTTCTTCTACGGAATGCGGGAAATTGAACTCACGCCGCAGCAGAAAGCGGACCTGCTCTCCTTCGTCCACGACGATGGCAAGGGATTTGTGGCGGCCCATACGGCCGACACGGCCTTTCTTTCGTGGCCGGAATTTGGCGATATGCTCGGCGCTCGCTACGACGGGCACCCCTGGAACCTGATCGAAGCTCCCATCATTGTGGAAGATCCCAAGTTTCCGGCCACCCAGCAATTTCCGCCGGTCTTCACGCTCCGCGATGAAATGTATCAGGCCAAGGAATTTTCCCGGGAACAGATTCGCGTGCTCCTGCGCCTCGATACCAGCAAGGTGGACATGAAGCATCCGGGGGTGAACCGCACTGATAACGATTACCCTCAGGCGTGGGTCAAGATGTACGGCAAGGGCCGTGTGTTCGTTTCCGCTTTCGGACACGAAGTTCAGGCCTGGGACAATCCGGCGCTGCAGAAAATGTGGCTGGAAGCGATCAAGTGGTCGCTGGGGCTGACGGACGCTGACGTTACCCCGCGGCCCATGCCGAAACCGTAAGAGGTTCACAGTGGCAAATCGACCAGGCACGTCTGCCTCCGCTACCGCGAGTCCTTCTCCGCTGGAAAGCCAGGTCCGCGACGCGCCTCGCTGGCTTTCCTGGTCCATCTGGGGAATTGCCGCGCTTTTCTACCTCACGGGATTTTATCAGCGGGTCTCTCCGGCCGTCATGACTACGGAGCTGATGCGCGACTTCGGCATCGGCGCCAAGGGTCTGGGCAACCTCTCTGCTTTCTATTTCTATTTCTACGTAGTCATGCAGATTCCGGTGGGCGTACTGATCGACTCGTGGGGCGCCCGCAAGCTGCTGGTCTCCGGGTCCCTGGCGGCCGCCGCGGGAACGTTCCTGGTGGGCGCCACCACCAGCTTCGCCCTGGCCTGTACGGGACGCGCCGTGATCGGCGTCGCCACGGCCGTCGCCTGGCTCGTGGTCCTGCGGCTGGCGACCCATTGGTTTCCCTCCGAGCGCTTCGCCATGCTGACGGGTTTAGGCCTGTGTTTCGGTAACCTGGGGGCTCTGGTGGCTCAGGTGCCCCTGCGACTGCTGATCGAAGATTTTGGCTGGCGCATGGTGGTGATGGCCTCGGGCCTGATCATTCTCGCCGTCGGTATCCTGGCTTGGATTCTCGTGAAGAACGATCCTTCCGAGCGCGGGTTCCGGAGTTATGCCCCTGGTGAACTGCAAGCGCAAAAACACGAGAGGGTTTCGACGCTTGCCAAGGGTGTCAAGCGGATTTTTGGTTACAAGAACACCTGGCTCATCTTCTTCGCCCAGGGGGGGTTTGTCGGCCCCATCATGACTTTTACCGGACTGTGGGGCACGCCGTTTCTGCGGGCGCGTTTCGGTTTGCAGCCGACCGTCGCCGCCGCCGTCTGCTCGGTGATGATCATTTGCTGGGCGGTGGCCAGTCCGTTGTGCGGGCATCTTTCCGACCAGATCGGCCGCCGCAAACCGATTTATCTCGGCGGAGCCGTGGTTGCCGCCATCGGATGGTTGGTGATGTTCTACTGGAGAGGTCTGGCGCTCTCCGCCTTCATCGCCGTGGCGTCCTTGACCAGCCTGGCCACTGGCGCCGTAGTCCTGGGGTTTGCGTACGGCAAGGAGTCCGTTCCCATCAAGCATTCGGGCGTGATCACCGGTCTGATCAATTCCGGGAACATGGTTGGACCCATGCTGCTCCAACCGGCAATCGGTTGGATGCTCGATCAACGCTGGTCGGGCCAATTGGTCAACGGACTGAGAGTTTATGGAGTGGATGCGTTCCAGGCGGGCTTTTTGTTGAGCGTCGCCTGGTCCATCCTGACGGTTGTGTTAGTCAGTTTTACGAGTGAGACGAGCTGCCGGCAAGGCAGTTAAAATCAGGTTTGGCATGAAGCCGCTTTTCAGGCTTTGCCGATTTGTCCTCATCGGTAGCGCCTTCGCGGGGTTGCTTCCCCCCACCCACGCATTCCAGACAGCCAAAGGCAAGTTGGAGATCTCGTTCCTCTACATGCCTCCGGAGGAAGTGGAGCCCACCTATCACACGGCCATTTGGCTCGAAGACAAAAACGGACGCCTGCTCAAAACCCTTTACGTGAGCCAGGAGCTTTCCGCCACCGAATACAAGCTCGGCAACGCTTGCCCCGACTGGGTGAAGCAGGCCAACTGGGAGAAAGCCGGGCAGTCCCTGGTGGATGCCGTCACCGGTCCCACGCCGAATGTCGGGAGCGGTTCCCTGAGTATTGATGTGGAAAAACTGGCCCTACCGCCGGGCGAGTATCAGTTTCGTTTTCAGGTTCATGTAATCGATCGATACAACATTCTTTTTCGGGGACCACTCTCCATCGGCCGGAAAGCCAATGAAGCGGCACTCGAGACGTTATACAGCCCCAGCAAGCCCGCAGGCGCAAACGATCAGGTGCGCGACGTGCAGGTCCGGTTCGTGCCGTAAGGCAGCTCAGGCCAGAAAGGCACTTCATGTCGCAGGAAAAGCTCGACCGGAGAAATTTCTTAACCAGGGCATCCGCCCTGACCGCCGCCACCACCGCGTTCAGCTTCGAGGAACAGTCGCTCCTGGCCTATCAACAGCGGCGCGAGATGCAGCCCTCCGCCGTTGCGGCCCCTGGTTCCATGCCCATGGGAAAGCTCGGTAGTTTGCAGGTCAGCCGTCTCATAGCCGGTCATAATCTCGTCGGCGCCACGGCCCATTCGCGAGATCTGATCTATGTGTCGCAGCTTCTCCGCGCTTATTTTACCGACGACAAGATCCTCGATACCTACAAGAAATACGAAGAGGCGGGAATCAACACCGCATTCCTGCGCGTGGAAGCGCGTCAACTGAAACTGGCCAAGCGGTATCGCGAAGAGTGCGGAGGGAAGCTCCAGTGGGTCGCGCAATTGGTGATCAACGAAAAGGACCTGACTCACGATCTCGACCTGGCGATGGAGCTCGGCGTGCAAGCCGCCTACGTGCGCGGGCTGGAAGGCGACCGGTTCTTCAAAGCCGGTCGTCTGGATTGGATTGCGGCGGCGGTGGAAAAGATCCGATCACACAAGATCCCGGCGGGAGTCGGCAGCCATCTTCTGGACACGCTCATCGCCGTCGAGAAGGAGAAGATTCCGGCGGACTTCTACTTCAAGACGTTCAACAGCGCCAAATACTGGTCGGCGGGGCCCCCGCTCCCCCAGGACCCGAATTGGAGACCATCCCGGACAGAACTGGTGCAGTCCGAATACGCGCCCGGAAACCACGACAACCTTTGGGAAACCACGCCGGCTCAGACGAAGGCCTTCTTCGAAAAAGTGGAGAAGCCGTTCATCGCCTACAAAGTATTAGGGGCCGGCGCCATCCTCCCGCGCGACGGCTTCGACTACGCCTTCGCCAACGGCGCCGATTTCATCTCGGTAGGGATGTACGATTTCCAGATCGCCGAAGACGTGAACATCACCAAGCAACTGTTCGCGAAGAAGCTGGAGCGGACACGGCCGTGGAGGGCGTGAGCTGTCACCATGAGGATCAGCGCCCACGTGACTACGTCACCGGCAACCGACATGGGCCTGGGTGGGTGGCGGGCTAACGGGAAAGCGGGCTTGATACCGGTCGGCAGCGCGCCACGAATGTCTCCGTCAAGGCCAGATTTGACATCGCGACCGAAGCCACGGAGAGCACCAGATCGACCAACTCGTCTTCGCTGAAATCCGGCTCCCAGTCGTTGAGCAGCAGAAATGTGATCGCGGCGTTTGCGGCCGTCCGTTTATTGCCGTCCACGAACGGGTGATTCCGTGATGCCCCGTTTGGCAGCAAAGTGCGGACAAGTTGGGCTCACGCGCATGGGGACGATCACAACGACACCGGAGACGGTCGCCGGGATACGTTCCGACGACCGCCCTCCCCGTGCCGAGGGAGAAGGGAGCACGCAGGGAATTGAGTCACACGAAAGTGCGGGGCCGGCGATTGTGCGGCGCGGCCATGCGCCGTTCGCGGCGGGCGCGGCGGTGCAACTCCCGCTCGATGGCGAGCCGGAAGGATTCTGCGCGCGCCTGGCCGTGCAGATCCCGCGGATCGTCAGACGATAGATCCGCGAGCCGCGAGCCCGCGTACTTGGACCAGGCCGGCGCGACGGCCGGGTTTCCCATCTCCCTGTTCGAGACCCAGCCCGCGAGCGGCACAGTACCGGAAACCTTTTGACTTACTATCAGTTGCGGTTGCTTCGGAAAGGCAGCGGGCGGTTCAGGGAATCGCGGAAACCGGCGAAAATGATATTTGGCTGGGAGGCAGGGATTCGAACCCCGATACGCAGATCCAGAGTCTGCAGTCTTACCGTTAGACGACCTCCCAAGGGAGCGAGCCCCTATTTTATCAAACGCGCCGGCGGCGAATCCAGATCATGCCGCGTAGTACACTGAAACTTCATAATGAAGAAGTGTTTGCGGCTGAGCGTCTGGGCGGTGCTGGGCGCTGGCGCCGTGTGGGCCGTTGACTGGAAGGCCCTCAAACCACAGGGCTACGTCAGCGACTTTGCCGGCGTGATCGATGCCGCCAGCCGCCAACAATTGGAAAACTACTGCGCGATCGTGGAACGGTCCACCGGAGCGCAAATAGCGCTGGTGGCCATCGCGTCCCTTCAGGACGAGCCGATTGAAGATGTGGCCAACACTATCTACCGCGCCTGGGGAGTGGGGCAGAAGGGGAAGAACGAAGGCATACTGCTGCTGCTCTCCATCGGGGACCGGCGCAGCCGCCTGGAAATCGGCTACGGCCTCGAGCCCATATTGCCGGACGGGCTGGATGGCAGCATTCTGCGCGAGATGCGGCCGGCGCTGCGCCAGCAACGTTATGGTGAAGCCATGATGGCTGCGGCCTCGATCCTCGGCAATGCCATTGCCGAAGCCAAGCACGTCGCTTTGAATGCCCCCTTGCAGCGCCGCATCCGCCGCTCGCCTGCCGATTCCATTCCCTGGCCGATGCTGCTCGGTGGGCTGTTTCTGCTGTTGTGGCTGATGCGCGGCGGGGGACCCCGTGGGTATAGCGGTGGCGGCGGAGGCGGCTTTTTGCCCGGACTCCTGTTAGGCGGCCTGCTGGGCCGTGGTAGCTGGGGAAGCCGCGGCAGCGGAGGCTTCGGCGGTTACGATTCCGGCGACGGGTTCGGAGGCTTTGGCGGCGGCGATTCGGGAGGCGGAGGCGCCTCCAGCGATTGGTGAGGACCTATGGATAAGGTACTGGACCAACTGGTAGCGAAACTGAAAATCGCGTATGCCGAACGGCTGGTCTCGGTCGTGCTCTATGGCTCGGCGGCGGGGCCCGATCACCATCCCAAATATTCCGACTTCAACATCCTCTGTGTCCTGACCGTCATCACTCCGCGCGAACTCCGCCAGGGGGAGGAGATATTCCGTTGGTGGCGCGAACAGGGCAGCCCGTCGCCCCTGCTGCTGACCGAGCACGAAGTGGCCACCTCCACAGACTGCTTTGCCATCGAGTTTCTCGATATCCAGCACCAACATCGCCTGCTCTACGGCAAGGACGTGGTCTCGGGTCTTACGATCGGCCGCTCGTTCTATCGCGCCCAGGTGGAGCACGATCTTCGAGCCAAGCTGCTGCGGTTGCGGCAGAAGGCCTCGGGGATGCTGTCGGATGCGGACCTGCTCCGGCGCCTGCTGGTGGATTCGATTTCCACATTTTGCGTGTTGTTCCGCCACGCCCTGGCTTTGCATGGCGTGGTGGTCGATGGCCGAAAACGCGAGGTGATTGAACGCGCCCGCGAGCAATTCGGCATCGACCCGCAGCCGTTCGAAAAGCTGCTGGCCGTTCGCGAGGAGCATCTCAAGCCGCGCGAAGTGGAACCGGTCGCCCTGCTGGCTGCGTATCTGGAAGCGGTAGGCAAAGTCATCGACGCGGTAGACCGGTTGGAGAAATAGGAGACATTTATGAAAGTCGCATTAATCGTGATTGTCGTGCTGCTGGTAGTGGCCGTGGCCGCGGGCGGCCAATTCGTCAGCGTTCGCAACGACCTGGTCACGCAGCGCGAAGCCGTGAACGCGGCATGGTCGGGGGTGGATGTGGCGCTGCAGCGGCGGGCCGATCTCATTCCCAACCTGGTGGAGACCGTGAAGGGCTACGCCAAGCAGGAGACCACTGTGTTCAAGGACATCGCCGATGCGCGCGCGGCTCTGATCGGCGGCCGCAGTCCCCAGGAAAAGATTCAGGCTAACGATCAACTCTCGGGCGCACTTTCCCGGTTGCTGGTGATCTCGGAGAATTATCCGCAGTTGCGGTCGAACGAGAATTTCCTGCGGCTGCAGGATGAGATTGCCGGGACCGAGAACCGCATCGCGGTGGAGCGGCGCAAATACAACGAGACGCTGCAGCGCTATAACACCTCGATCCAGGTGTTCCCCAATAACGTCGTCGCCGGGATGGCGGGATTCAGCCGGAACGACGCCTACTTCACCACCGCGCCGGGGGCGCGCACCGCTCCCAAGGTTGCTTTTTAGGAGACGCCTCGCATGGCAGACGTGCCCAAGTTGCAGCAAATCGCCGCAGGCTTGAACATACCCACCGTCGAACGGCACATTTTTCTTTGCGCCGAGCAGACCAAACCGAAATGCTGTACCCAGGAAGCGGGCGCCGATGCCTGGGCGTACCTCAAGCGGCGCCTGGCTGAACTGAAGCTGCTCGACCGCGTTTATCGGACCAAAGCCAACTGCCTGCGCATCTGCGAACAGGGGCCCATTGCCGTGGTCTATCCCGAAGGGACCTGGTATCACTCCGCCACTCCGGAGGTACTCGAGCGGATCATCCAGGAGCACCTCATCGGCGGGCGGGTGGTGGACGAGTTCGCGTTCGCGCGCAGCCCGGTGTGCGCGCAGCCGGCGAGCTACGAGGGGCTCCTGCAGGGCATCGAGCGCTTCATCGACTGAAGGCGCGCCCGTCATTCCGCGTCGAGCGGCTCCTCGGGAGGCTCGAGAGTCTCTAACAAATCCGGGTTGCGTGCGAAGCGTTTTAGTACACGGATGATTTCTCCCGATCGGAAGCCGGCGCGCAAGAGCCTGCGATGGGCGGATGCCAAATCCTTATCCTCCCGAAAAAGTCCTTCCGGCGGCGCCAGCCGGTATTTCCGACGGACCCATTCCTCGATCAGCGCCTCTTCGTTGACGTCCTGGTAGACCTGCTGCACGGTGCGCTCGGCCAGCGAGGGCGCCACCCGGCGCTGGCGCAGATCCTGAACTACGCGCGTTCGCCCGAACCGGTCGTTGGCCAGTCGCGAAGCGGCGAAATTTTCCGCGAATTGCCGGTCATCCAGGTATCCGTGGTCCTTGAGCCGCGCCAGCACGTCGTCCACCGCGCCCGCCTGATCCGCCCGGTGGCGCAGTTTTTCGCGTAACTCCCCGATGGAATGCGCCCGGCCACCCAACACTTTCAGTGCGTATGACCACAGTGCGTCGCCACTCAGACGTCGTGATTTGGCTTGCGGCATGGTGAGATTTCTATTGGGGAGTATACTGGAAAATAGATTAGGCTGTTGCGTTTTCCCGCCAACTGGAAGAGCCGGATCAAAAGGAGAAACATAATGGACAAAAACGGACTTTCGAGCTTTTTACTAGGCCTTGGGGTGGGGGTCGGCATCGGAATGTTGCTCGCGCCCAAATCCGGGCAGGAGACCCGCGAATTCATCAAGAGTAAGGCGGGCGAGAGCACCGATTTCCTCAAACAGCGCAGTGACGACATCAAACAGACGGCTGCCGAATGGGTCGATAAAGGCAAAGAGGCCCTGGGCCGGCAGAAGGACACGCTCTCCGACGCCGTGGAAGCCGGACGCCAGGCCTATCGCGAGGCCATGAACCAGTCTCCCTCCGAGGGCATGCCTCACTAGTTAGCTCGCTGGGCCTTCGCCGATGCCGGACGACCTCTTTCGTATCGTGATTACCGCCGCCGTCCTGCTGGCCACAATTGCCTTTGTGGTGCAGGCCGGCGTGGCTATTGCGCTATACCGTGTAGCGCGGAAGATGCAGCAGAAGGTATTTCCGTTGATCGAAAGGGCGGAGGTCGTAGTGGGTAAGGCTGGTCCCATGATCGACAAGATCGGTCCGGTGCTTGACAAGGTGGGGCCCGTACTCCAGAAGGCTGGTCCCGCCGTGGACCAGGTCATTGAGGTTTTGAACACTACCCGCATGATTCTCGAGGATACCCGGCCTCGCATCGCCGAAATCGCCGCCGAGGCCGCCGCCATTGCCAGGACCAGCCGCCGGCAGGTGGAACATTTCGGAAGCCTGGTCCACGATGCCGGCGACCGCGCCAAAGACCGCCTGGACCAGATTGACCATTCGGTGGATGCCACGATCGCGCACGTGGAGGAAGCGGGCGAATCGGTGAAGCGCGCGGTGATGCGCCCGGTGCGCGAGGTCAACGGCCTGGCAGCGGGAATCTCGGCCGCGGTTTCGACTCTCGTCCGGCGGAAGTCGTCGGTGGACTCCGCCACTCAGGACGAGGAGATGTTTATCTAACGGCTCCCTCGCCCCGCTAAGACTCCCGGCGCTGCCGCGTTTTCAGATGTGGTACATCAACGGGAGCGATTTCTTCTGCCGGGGGCCGCCCGTCCGGCGAATCAAATCGGCGAGGGTGGTCTTGTCCAGAACTTCCGCCATCGCGTCGCGGACCTGGCGCATGATCATGCGGATCCCGCAACCTTCTACATCCGCGCATTCTTCACAGGGGTGGAAGGCGGTCTCGCTGGCGCAGGGCAGGGGAGCCAGCGGTCCTTCCATCATGCGGATCAATGACCCGACCGTGATCGTAGAGGGCGGCCGGCTCAGTTCGTATCCGCCCCCCTTCCCCTTCTTGCTACTCAAGACTCCCCGGCTTTTCAGATTCAGCAGGATCAGTTCGAGGAACTTGATGGGGATATGCTCTTCCTCGGACACTGTGGCAATCAGCACAGGCCCTTCTCCGTAGCGCGAGGCCAGGTTCAGGACCGCTTTCAAACCGTACTGTGTCCGCTTGGAGATTGTTCTCATCTTCCCACTCTCAGAGTATCTTAGTTAGCCGGCACGGTTTTGCGGGACTGCGGGAAAAAGGCCGTCCGGCCCGATCTTTAGGGGTTCGCTGAGGTTACCGGAAGCAGGGCTTCGGACGTGTCGAAGTCAGGCCCCGCGATGCTCAGATAGTAGGTTCCGTCACTGAGGTCATGGGGCACCTTCACGTTGATCTGGTAGATTCCGCTCAATTGCGGCGCCAGACCGTCAAAAAGAACCGAGGCAGGCTGGCCTCCGATCCAGGCGGCGATCGCATTGCTAGCCGAACTGGACGGCGGCCCCGGGGTTCCGTCAGGAACCGATGGCATCACGGCGCCCAGCCCGGTCACAAAAACGGCCAGAATTTCGTCCGGCTGGGCGGGGCTCTCGGGCGTGACCAGGGAATAATCCGCGTGCAGGGCGGCGGCGTAGCCGAGGCCGCCGGATGGCACAGTGTAGACGCCCGGAGAGGTCCGGGTCACGTAACTGGTCACGGCGTTGGAGGGAGTTCCCCCGTTGATGACTTGAATCGAGGCGATCGCCTCGGTGGTGGCAAATGGGACCAGGGCCGAGACTTGCGTAGGGCTCACGAAGATCAGCGGCGCCGGGCGGTTGTTGACCGTCACCTGGACACCGGCCAAAGTGGAGGGGAATGTGGGATCGTATTGCGTACCGGTGGCGAGGTTGGTTCCGTAGACTGTAATCAGTTCGCCGGGCGCCACGCCCGACGTGAACGGCGCGGAACTGGCCGCATTGCTGATTCGAGTGGGATCGAGGAAGACACCCGGTTTACTCAAAGCGGGAGCATGGAGGGCCACACTGATTCCCAACAGCGGATTGTTCCCGAGCCCGATACGGATCGCACCGCCCGCGCCAAAGAAATAGTGCTCCTGGTCGTTCGAATCATCCTCCCCGTTGGAGTTCAGCGAGTACCACGCAGCATACGTGGAGTGGATGGCTTTCCTGGTAGACGCTGGGAGCACGCGTTGATGCCCCAGAATCTGCCCTCCGGTGAGCGCGTCGAACGAGCCGTAGTAGCTGTCGAGCGTGGCAGAACCGCTGGCGGTGTGCTGCGCGGTCGCCGCCTGCAACTGTGTATTATTCTCGTCCACCCCCGCCTGGTAATACAATCCGTTGAACTTGGGGAACCCTGCCGTGGAACTCCGCACACCGGCGATCATGTCCCAACCCGTAGGGGAGCCTCCGAAAACAAAATTGCCGTCGGGCGAAAAGCACAGATTCTTGGCGCCGGCAACCAGGGTCGATGCCGTCAGCACGCCTCCGAAATTCACCGTGGCCACTCCGTTGGCCATCGAGTACTGGAGCTTGGAGAGATACTGGCTCACCCCGCCCAGGCCCTTCCCCGCGATGTAACCGCTGGCCGTTGCCGTGGGGATGTTCCCGTTGCCATCGGCACTGAACTGGAGGAGGCTATCGCGGACGTCGAATATGCTGCCGGTGGGAAAGTCGATGCCGGCCAGTGTATACGATCCCTGGAATGGCGGTGGGGCCGTCGCCAGCCGCGCCGCGATGAACAGGTCGTTGTAGCCGGTGCGGTTCTCCGTGCTGCTACCGATGAGAATGCCCTGCGCAGTCAGACCGTAAATCGGGTCGCCGGTAACCAGCGGGCTCGTGAGAGAACCGTAGCCGCTAGCCGCCATCGAGAACGTGCCGTTGGTGATGGTGCTAGGCCCGCTTGCCGATGTGCTGTCGACCGTTCGGACATTGGTAAGGGTGTAATTGCCGTTGCCGTCAAAGTTCATATTGCCGGAGATCGCGATTTCCCGGCTGAGATTCCCGGAATTATCCCCCACTTGCCAGATGACTTCCCGGAAGCAATAGGTGCCGTTCAACAGCGCATTTCCCGTGTTATCCCAAGTCTGCGCGGAGACCTGGGGACCCGTCACGGCAACCGCAAGCAAGACTGACAGGTGCAGCCGCTGGGCCGCGATGCGAATTGGAAATGTTGCCAGGGATGGGCGCACGATTCTTAGGATAGCGCCACCCTCTGCGTTTTTTCGCTAACTTTCGGGACTAAACCGGTGTGCCACGAGCGGCTGAAGTAATTCGATTCAAGCCGATGCGCCTCGGTTTTCAGTTGTAGGCGCGAGTCTGGATCGAACCGGCGAACGGGTTGCAAGGTGTCCAGGACCAACTCTGGGCGCTGGCCCATTGCAGTTGTTGTCCGAAGACTAAACCACGGTTCGGCCGGCGACCGCGTATAGCGGCGTTTGACGGTGCGGGTTTGGCTGTCCTTCCTGTTCCCCGCTGTCCCTTGTCAGTAGGTCCACCAACCTCGCAGCCAGTTCCTGGGAGCAGATACAGTCGGCTTCCACAGCCATCGGTTCCTTTCCCCGCCGTTGCCACTCGAACCGAATCTCGACTGGTTCTAGCTCTTCCGTCACCCACGTTCCTTTGACGTTGGCGAACCGGACCACGTCGTCGGCGCCTGGTACGGCTGCCCGAATACTCTTCTCACTCCTCGTTAAGATGACTGCTTCGATGATTCTCCCGTTTGGATAGTTAATCGTCATGGATCACGCCCAGGAAGTATGTTACAGGATTGTGAAGCGATTGGCAAAATATCTTTTAATCAGTGACTTAGCATTACTGAAGTACCTTGACTCTCATAACATCGGTTATGAACCGCGCAGCAGGAGTCCCTGCCGCCATCGGGCTCCTCCGAACTGTTGGGCCGGTTACCGGAATCGTGCCGCTGGAACCTGAATTATCCGCGCCCCGATACGTTTGGCCCGGTAAATGCACAACAGGTAAGGGGACGAAAACGATGTTTGATTCCACCCTGGCATTCACGCGTTACCGGCTTGAGGTAGTCAAAGGCTGGCCGGACGGGGACGTAAAAGATGCGCTCCTGACGGCAATTGAGCATTCTCTCAATGGCAAAGGCCAGCCCGAGGACCGATCGGAAAACCGAGGGAGACCGGAGCAGGGCTCGACGGCCCGGTGGAACCAGTAGTCTTGTAAAATGCCGGCCCGTTTTCCGCCCGCCTTCCGATCAATCGTCTAGTGGCTTTTCTGCCCTACGTCTTCCAGCCTACATTCCAATTCGTCACCGCCGTCTAAGCAGAATCAGGGCGATGTGCCCGGAGGAAGGAACGGATCTGGCGCACCGCCAGGGGAATCCGCTCCTTGGGTTCCTTCCAGGGGAATATGCTCACTTCGGCCCTGGGCGCGAGCATCGCGGCCTCCATGGCGACGGCGTACGGATGCGCCGGGATATCATCCGGCAGAATCAGTACGGGCGTCTGGCAATGGCGCACGAAATCGCGCGTCACGGTGAAGACGAAGTCGGGGTTGGTGCGGTACATCCTGGTCAGAAATTTGTCGACCGTCGCCATCGTGATGTCGGGCCGGCGCTTGACCAAGTCCGGACCCCAGCCCGTCATATTGTTTTCGTAGAAAAGGTCGCGCATCTCCGGACGCGACCCGCTGGGCTGCGCCAGCACGGCGGCGACAATCCGATCGGGCGCCCGCCGCAAGAGGTTCCAGATGAAGGGGCCGCCAATGCAAAAGCCCATCACCATAAACTTCCCGATGCCCAGGTGATCCATCAGACCGAGATGGTCATCGGTATATGCATCCCACGGCCGGTCGATATCGAGGGGGCCGGAGGACTGGCCGCCATTGGCGTTGCGCAGGTCCGACGCGATCGTGCGGTACTCTCCCTTGAACTCCGCGATCGGGTTAAAAGGGTTGCCGCTGGTCAAGCCGGAGATCGTCGAATTCAATCCTCCGCCGGCGATAAGCAACAACGGGAAGCCGGAACCGGCCTCCTCATAGTGGATTCGAACGGGGCCTTTTTCGTAGAACGGCATGGCAACTCCTCCTTGCCCGGTCTGAACGCCCTACTGCTTCACCGATGCCAGATTCAGCTAAGATCCGTGGTGCACAAGAATTCTAGCACAGGTTTTCTTGGCGCTAAAGGGCCGCCGCGCCCTAAAACTCCACCCGCCTTTTGTTAGATTCAACCAGGCGCGCATCCAGGCCCGGCACCTTCTTCAGGTCGTCCAGCGACTTAAACCCACCGCTCGACTCCCGATAAGCAACCATAGCAGCCGCGTCCTTCCCGGAGATCTCCAGGCCAACCTCAATCTCCCTAGCCGTCGCCTTATTTACGTTGATCCGTTTAGCGAAGTTCCGGGTCAGATAATCGACAATCTGCTCCCGCTCCATGTCGGTAACGTCCGGCTCTTCCTGGAGCATCTCCAGGACTTTATCCTTCCATTCGGCCCTGGTCCACTGCTTATCGAGCACTTTGGAAGGCATGTGGCAAGCACTGCAAACAGCCTGGAACACCTCTCGCCCCGGCGCCTCCGGAAAACTCTCCTCCTGCGCCGCAACCACCGTAAGCGCACACAGCCCCGCCGCCGCAAGCCGAATCCAACAGCGCATGCGCGTCAAGCCCAGAGCTTGGTGATCAGGTTGCCGCCAGTCCGCGTGGGACGCTCCGCGCGGCCATTCCGCATGTACGTGGTCTTGAGATGGTTCAGCCCCAACAGGTACAGGATCGAGGCGTGAATGTCGAAGATGTGGTGTGGTTCCTCGACCGCCCGCAGACCGATTTCGTCGGTGCTGCCGATGGTTTGGCCGCCTTTGACACCGCCGCCTGCCATCCACATCGTGAATCCCCAGGGATTGTGGTCGCGGCCGTACTTGTCACGGTTGGGGTTGCCGTTGGTCTGCGCAAACGGAGTGCGGCCGAATTCCCCGCCCCACACCACCAGCGTGTCCTTCAGCATCCCGCGAGCCTTGAGATCGGTTAACAAACCGGCGATGGGCCTGTCTGAGGCGCGGCACCATTTGGTGTGATTCGAGTTTACGTCCTGATGCGCGTCCCAGCCTGAACCCGACCCGCTGTACACCTCGACGAAGCGCACGCCACGTTCTACCAGGCGGCGCGCCATCAGGCAGTTGGTCCCGTACACGGCGGTTTCAGGCTCATCCATGCCGTATAGTTTCTTGGTCTCTTCCGTTTCGCTGCGAAGATCGATAGCCTCGGGCGCCGCCGATTGCATCTGGTAGGCGAGTTCGTAGGATCGCGTGCGGGCGTCCAGTTCCGAATCGTCTTCCTTGTCGCGCCCGAACAGGGCATTCATCTTTTCCAGCAGCGCGATCTTACCGCGTTGCTCCGCGTCGGTGGTTCCCAGAGGAGGCTTCAGGTTCAAGATGGGCGTATCGCCCTTCCTCAACAGCGTCCCCTGGTAGGTCGCGGGCAGGAATCCTGAGCTGTAGTTCTGAACGCTGCCCAGGATCTCTTTATCGTCTTGCATCACGATGAACGTCGGCAGATTGCGGTTCGCGCTGCCCAGGCCGTATGTGACCCAGGCGCCCAACGAGGGCCTCCCGGCAAGGATGTCGGCCGTGTTCATCTGGCATACGCCGCCCACGTGATTGACGGCGTCGGATTGACACGAACGGATCACCGCCAGATCGTCGGCGTGCTCGGCAATATAAGGCAGCCAGTCCGAGATCCAAAGCCCGCTTTGGCCGCGTTGCTTGAAGGTGCGGCGTGCCGGGAACAGTCCGTCGCTGGGCTTGGCGCCCTGCGCGGTGAGCAGTTGCTCCGGATGGAACGATGGCGGTACCGGCTCGAACGCCAGTTTTTCGAGAAGCGGCTTAGGATCGAACAGATCCACCTGGCTGGGACCGCCTTCCATGAAGCACCAGATAATATTCTTGGCGCGCGGAGCGACGTGCGGCGGTTTCGGCGCCAGCGGGTCCGTGGTGGCGGCGGTGCCGTCCTCAGCCAGCATCGCGGCCAGCGCAATGGAGGCCAGGCCGCTGCCCGCCTGTGCGAAAAACTCGCGGCGGGTGCGTACGTTCCAATGATGTTTCAGTCTTCCCAACTGATCCGGATACGGGTTCGTCATGGCAGTGTCCTCCTTTCAGTTGATGTACAGGAATTCGTTGGAATTCAGCAGCATCTGGCACAAGTCGACCCACGCGGCGGCGCGGGCCGGGCCCATTCCTTCGGGGACGTTGCTGGGCAGAGGCGGTTTCGATACGCCGGCGTCGAAGCGCGCCTGCAGGATTGGCGTTTGCGTCTTGAAGAACGATGCGGCGATGTCTTGCTCTTCGGCGGTGGCTGCGCGGCCGTAGGCTAACCGGTAAGCGCGGTCGATTTGCGCGTGTTCCGTCAGGCCATTATCGTTCAACACGCGGCCCGCCAGGCTTTGCGCCCAGTTCACTACCAGGTCGAAATTCATCAGTTCCAGCGTTTGCGACGGCGTTACGGTGTTGGTGCGCACGTTGTGGACGTCGAAATTGTTGGCCGAATCGAATTCCTGCATCATCGGATAACGCAGATTGCGGCGCACGAAGATGTAGACGCTGCGGCGATTGGTTTGCGCCGGGTCCTTTTCCGTTCGCCAGCCGCCCGCCGCGGCGGTGGCCGAAAGCTCCGTTGTAGTACCCGTCGGCAATGGCGGAAACACTCCCTGACCGCCCATCTTTAGGTTGAGGAGGCCGGATACTTGCAGTATCGAATCCCGCACTGCTTCGGCTTCCATGCGGCGCCGGGGCCAGCGCCATAGCAGCTTATCGTCGGGATCGGCTTCGCCGGCCTTGGCGTTGAACTCCGACGACTGTTGGTAGGTGTTCGAAAGCAGAATCATGCGGTGGAGCTTCTTTATGCTCCAGCCGTTTTCGATGAAGGTCGAGGTCAAGTAGTCCAGCAATTCGGGATGGGACGGTTTCGCGCCCATGCGGCCGAAATCGCCGGGCGTGGCTACGATGCCGTGTCCGAAATGATAATGCCAGATGCGGTTTACCATCACGCGCGGAACCAGCGGATTCTTTGCGTCGGCCAGCCACGTGGCTAGAGCAGTGCGTCTGCCGGTGGAGTTCAGGCCCGCCGGCGGCGCATACTTGGCATCGCTGGGATCGAGGATCGACAGAAACCCGGGCTGCACCTCTTCCCCCTTGGCTGCCACATTGCCGCCCAGCAATACGTGCGTTGGGGGCGCCGTCGTGCTGATATCCACCATGAACTGGCCTTGCGGCAGCGGGGCGGGCTTCAGCGAATCGAACTCCGCCAGTTGCTTCTTGAGCTCGGCGTAACGCTTAGCGTCGTCAGCTTTCAGCGTGCGCAGGGTACGAGCGTTGGGCTCTTCGTCGATGATGATCCGGGGCTCGACGGTCTTGTACCAGACCCAATCCATGGGCGTGCGCTTGGCCGGCTCCATGAGGACGGCCGTTTTGACCTCGTCCTCGAAGGTCTTGATCCCGCTGTCCATCTTGGAGGCCCGCAGCGGCTCGATGATCTTATCCATCTCCGCGCGGATGTCCTTGGTCTTCTCGTCGTAGATCGCTTTTTGCTGGTCGTACTTTTGACGCTCGGCCGGGTCCCTGAGCGGAATCGGCCCATCCCCCGCCACCGTATTCGCGAAGAAAGCCTGCATCCGATAGTAGTCCTTTTGCAAAATCGGATCGTATTTGTGGTTGTGGCAACGAGCGCACCCGTAAGTCAAACCGAGGAATGCCTGGCCCGTGACGGCGGTCATATCATCGAGCGTCTCTTGCCGGCGGATGAACATCGACGCTGCGTTGCTTTCATCGATCCAGTTGCGGTTGTAACCCATGGCAATCAGCGCGTCGGGATTGCCGGGATACAGTTCGTCGCCGCCGATCTGTTCCTTGACGAAGCGGTCGTAGGGCTTGTCGTTATTGAAGGACTGAATCACGTAATCGCGGTAGCGCCACATGTTGGGACGCGTTTCGTCGGCTTTGTATCCGTTGCTGTCGGCGTAACGGACTACATCGAGCCAGTGGCGTCCCCAGCGTTCGCCGTAGGCTGGCGAGGCGAGCAGCCGGTCCACTACTTTGGTCCACGCGTCGGGTGAGGAATCGTTGAGGAATTGCGCGATTTCTTCCTGCGTGGGCTGGAGTCCCGTCATGTCCACGGTGGCGCGGCGCAGGAGGGTGACCTTGTCGGCCGGTGGATTGGGTTGGAGATTCTGCTCGGCCAGTTTCTTGAGGATGAACGCGTCGACGGGCGTCCTCACCCATTGCTGGTTCTTGACCACGGGAACCGCCGGTTTCGTGACGGGCTGCAGCGACCAGAAACTTTTTTGCGCGGGGGTGAACTGGACGGCCTCCGCCGCATACAACCCGGCGATTGCGGCCCCCAGCAGGCAGACAGTACCAACGAGCACGGCGGCAGTGCGCATTAAGCCCTCCCTCTTATCTTGCTGAAAATTAGCAGCTTTGATTTTCAAACGCAAGGGGGTATCCTCTCTTCATCTCCGGGCAAGATCCGCCCCCGCCTTCCTCTGCCAATTGTGTCGCTAACGCCCGTCAAAGATCCACAAATTCCCCCGATGGGCCTACTTTTCTTCGCGGCTTCGGCTGCTGCCTTTCTAGAAGTTGTACTTCAGGGCGAACTGCATGATCCTCGCTGGACCCGTGGCCGTAATTTGCCCGAATGTGTTGCTGTTGAGGGTCAGACCAGGATCTGAAAAATTAGCGCGATTGAGCACGTTCTGGGCCTCGGCTCTGAGTTCCACGTTCCTACGCTCTTTGATCGGGAACAGCCTCGATAGGCCTGCGTTGAAGATCAGAGCTCCGGGGCCGCGAACCGAACCCGGCGCCATATTTGCCTGGGTGCCGGGTGCCGGATACGCGAACGCCGCCGGATTGAGCCAGTGAGCCGTAGCGCCCGACCCGGGCAAACGGTTGCCATATACGTTGGAAAGGGCCTGATTCGCATACTGAGTGACCGCGTTGATCCCGTTCAGTGCATTGTCGATGCCGGTGACGACGATCAGCGGACCTCCGCCGTAGATATTGACGGTCGCCGAGCCTTTCCAGTCGCTCGCGATTATCCGGAGCGCCTTGTTCGAAAAACTCGGCATGGTGGCAAGCCCACTCATATTGGCTATATGCTGGCGGTCAGTCCCTCCACCTGAATTCACGTCGCTCCCCGAAACGGTGCAGGAGCCTCGGTCGCCCGCCCGCGACGGAGCGAAGTAAAGCCCGCTTCCGCCGGCGCCCGTCTGTGGAAAGCTGTTTACCAATTCGCTGATGCAATGTGACCATGTGTAGTTCGCCGTGACCGTAAAGCCGCGGCTGAGCCGCTTCTGAGTGCTCAGCAGCAGACCGTTGTAATTTCTGGTGCCACCGTCATCCCAGACATCCACAAAGCCGTAGGCTGACCCCGCCGCCGGATTAAGAAGCGTCAACAAGCGGCGCTGGTTGGTGTTGGCCGTCGTGGAGCAGGCGCCGGGCGCCGTCAGGCCGTACTGTCCTGCAACGCAGCTTCCAGGAATGTAGACGGCCGGATTCAGTTCCCTGAATCCGTACAGGTGCGTCATCTCGTTCCCAATGTAGCTTACCGACACCAGCCAGTCGTTCCCAACCTGCCTTTGGATTCCGAAATTCCACTGCTGCACATAGGGAATCTGTGTGTTGGCGTAAAACGTGTCGAACGTGCCGTATTGCGGAAAAGCCGTATTGCTGTTCAGCACGAACGGGAATGGATTTCCACCTGGTTGCCCTGCATACGGATTTGCCAAACCGCCCGGAACACTCAGCAGGTTGAGTTTGCCGCCCCACGGTGGCGACTGCCCTGTAGATCCATACTCTTCCGTCGGAATTTGGTCATAGAAAATCCCATAGCCGGCCCGAATCACCGTTTTGCCACTCTTTGTGGGATCCCAAAGAATTCCCACCCGCGGCGCAAAGTGTTTCCAGTGCTTGTTTATACCGGAACTGCCATTGGGGCCATACAAAGCGTCGCCGGGAAAATATAGACCCGGAGGCGCATTCACAAATACTTTGCTCCTGATCCCTTGCAAAAAACCGCTCATGTTGAAATTTTCATTCTCGCCGGATGGCCCTAAGACCCCTTGCTGCGTCGGGAAGTACGGCTCCCAGCGCACGCCGTAGCTCACTGTCAATCCCGGCGTCACTCTCCAGCTATCCTGCGCGTACAAACCCACGTAATACTCGATGAGGTTCGTGTGAGTAGGGGCGCCCTGAGTGAGGCTGGCCGTTTGGCCGATCATGAAGTCGGCCAGTCCTAAACCAGTCGCTGAGCCGGTAATGGTAAACAGAGGCGGGGCGTACGTAGTTGCGTTGGTGACCTGTTGAAAGCCGACCAGGCTCGCCCCGAAGTCCATCTGGTGGCTCCCCCGTGTAAACCCGACATCGTCGCCTAGCTGCCCTACGACGTTTTTGGTGTGGGAAACACCTGCCGAAAGACTTCCCGTGCTGAATCCGCCCGTCACTGTCACTTCGAGGAAATGGGGCACGTAGTTAAAAACATTGATACCCACGTCCTCCGGACCAAAGTAGCTCGCGGGTACTCGTAAGCTCGCACTTCGATTGAAAGTCGCACGCAACGAGTTGACCACACTCGATCCGAACAAATACGTGTCGCCAAACGTTACGGCTTGAACCAGATCGTTGGCGCCCGGGAGCGTGGAAGCCAGCGGGTTCTTAGTGATCGCGTACGGAACCGCTTGGTCGAACTCGGTGCCCAGGTATCGCACGAACATGGAGTGTGTGGGTTTGAGCTGGTAGTCTACCTTCCCTACGCCGAAGGATTCGTTGGAACTGACGGGACGGCCGTAGTTGACCTGCCCGCACTGATTGGATGCGGCCGGAAGAAGCTTGGTGATGTTTATCGCCGGGGTGCTCAACAGTGCCGGAGCAATTTGGTTGTTCACGAACGGCGCCTTCAGATTGATTTGCCGCCCCGCGTTGCATGCGGGCGAGGTGATCACGGAGAAGTCGCCATTCAGCATCGCCGGCGTGGGAACGAACGCGATCGAACTGGACGGGGTCTGGCGGGTATTGGTCTCCTGAAAAGCAACAAAGAAGAATAGTCTGTTCTTCTTGATCGGAGCTCCGACGGTTCCGCCCCACTGATTCCTCTTCAGCCCATCCGGTGAAGTCGCGAAGAACATGCGGGCGTTCAAGTCGTAGTTCCGTAAGAATTCGAACAAGGAGCCGTGCCACTCGTTGGTGCCGGACTTGGTCACCGCAGTGATCGCCCCGCCGGAGTGGTACCCGTACTGGGCCGGCAGGGAACTGGTCTCGACCTTGAATTCCTGCAGAGCATCCGGGTAGGGTAGCGGCAAGGACGCGCCCGCCGTAACATCGCTATAAAAGCCCCCATCTAAGGTATATATGTTCCCTGCGGCCAGACCGCCCGCTACGGAAAAGCTACTAACGTTGGGATAGACTCCCCGGTTGCCTGGTGGTGCCGTGCCCGCGTTAAAGGCCGCCCCGGAGAGCACAATCAGATCGGTCACCTGACGGCCGACGAGCGGCAGATCCACAACGCGTTGTGAATCGATTACCTGTCCCACGCCCGTGCTTTGGGTTTCCACCATCGCCGCGTTGGCTTCTACTTGTACGTGTTCATTTACGGCGCCGACTTTCAGCGTGACCGGGATGGCCGGATTGGTGGCAATCTGGAGCACGATGCCGGTTTGTACGTATGTGGTGAAACCCTCCTTGGTGACTTCCAGGGAATACGGCCCCACGGGCAGACTGGGGATCACATAACTGCCGTCCGTCCCGCTTAACACGCTTCGGATCGCTCCCGTGTCGGTACGTGTCACTCTGACCTCGGCGCCGGGTACGGCCAACCCGCTTGAATCCTGAATCGTGCCACTGATCTGCGCTGTGGATATTGTTTGCGCCCGGGCCAGACCACTAAAAGTAAAGCTGAGCAACGCGATCTCTGCGACGTACCCGCTTATTTTCATTTCAACCTCCTCCATCACCTCTAGGAATGAGGGAAACTCCTGCTTGGTAAGTTCGGTAGCCCGCTTAAGACACTCGCAATATCACTAGAAAGTATACTTAATCGCGAATTGCATAACCCTCGGGCCGTAGCCCGGGGCAGCCACAGAGCCGTTCCCGGCCGGTGCTGCGGTGATCTGCCCGAAGGTGGAACTACTCAGGGTAGCAACCGGGGCGCCCAGATTGATCCGATTCTCCAGGTTGAACGCTTCCGCCCGGATCTCTATTTTTTGCCGCTCACGGATCGGGAAATCCCGGAACAAACCCAGGTTGATGCCGAAATAGCCCGGCCCCACGAGTGTGCCCACACCGACGTTCCCGTAAGTCCCAGTGGCCGGGTAGGAGAAGGCAGCCGGGTTTACCCAGCAACTCACGCCCTTGGTCGCGCAATAGGGGTTCGAAAGGACCTGGTTCGGCCGGTCTCCGCCCACTCCGGTCAAGTTTTCACTGATTCCCGTTGTCGCCGTGAAGGCAGCGCCGGTTCGGATAGTCGTAGTCGCCGAAAGCTTCCAGTTTCCCGCCAACATCTGTACGAACCTCTGCGAGTACTTGGGCGATTCGGCGACCACGGAGAAATTGACGTTATGGCGCTGGTCCTCGCCACCAACGCAATTTCCACGGTCAAAACGCCGGTTGGAAGGACGGCTGTAGGACGCTCCCAGGTACTGATTGATGGGATCGGCTATGCAATGCGCCCACGTGTAGTTGCCCAGCATGGTGAAATGATTACTCAGGCGGTGGTTCACAGAAAGCAACATGGCGTTGTAGCTGCCGGTCCCGCCATCATCGGTCTGATTGATTGCACCGTAGTACGGTCCCTGACTTGGGTTCGCCAGCGTCAAAACGCGGCGCGAAGCCACGTTCCCTGTCGTGGAACAGGGCCCGGGCGCCGCAAGTCCGTACTGGCCCGCGACGCAGTTTCCCGGAATGTAGACTGCCGGAGTCTGCTGCGCGGATGACCACAAGTGAACCGCGCCGTTTCCCAGATAGCTTGCCGACAGCAGCCAGTTCGTCCCAAGCTGTCTCTGGATAGTCAGGTTCCACTGCTCCACGTAGGTCGGATGGATGTTCAAGGGAGCGGTTAAGTAGGTTGCCGAGGTCGGAAACACAAAATTTGGGCTTAGGGTGACCGGAAATGGATTCCCGCCTGGATAGCCCTGCCACGGATTGGAAAACCCTCCCGGGGGTTGGGTTATAGTGATTCCCCCGCCCCAGGGTGGTCCAGTCGCATAGGCATAGTACGAGATGGTGAACGGCCGATCGTAAAACATTCCCCACGAGGCGCGAACGGTCATCTTCCCGTCTCCCTTAGGGTCCCAAACTAAGCCAAACCGCGGGGCGGAAGATTTCCAATCTATATTAGTCGGCCGCTTGTTCGTGTCGAATCCAACATCGCCCGGGAAGAACGTGCCGGCAGGCGCGTTGGGGTATATCTTAGAATGGACGTTCGTGTTAAAGTCCGCCTGAGAGAAATGGCTGACATAGCCGTATATCATCTGTGGTCCTATGTAAGGCTCCCAACGGATGCCGTAGTTCAGCGACAGATTTCGTTTGATCTTCCAACTGTCCTGTGCATACAACCCGATATATTGATGCCGCTCGATGTCGTCCTGGAGGTTGTTCTGAGTGAAGGAGGCTGCATCGCCGAGGAGGAAGTCGGCCGGGGCCAGGCCAGTCGTCTGCCCGTTGAATGTGAATCCGCCGCCTGAAGATGTAGCGTAGTGCCCGTTTTGGGCCGGCCGAATCCAGCTCACGCCGAATCCGAGCTGATGCGCGCCTCGGATCAAACTGAAATCGTCAGCCAGTTGATGCGTGGTAATGAACGAACCAGTGTTGGCGAGTCCCCCGTCGTTGAAGTAATTGGTAATGTTAGTGGACATCCCGTAGGGTTGCAAAGGCGTTATGTTGACTCCAATGTCCGCCGGAGTGAATTGCGGCGCTACAAACTTTCGAATCGCAGTTCTGGTAACGGTCGCGTGGAAGGAGTTGATGGTGGTCGGCCCTAGGATATAGGTGTCGCCGAAAACACCGGATTGGACCAGATCGTCGGTGCCCACAGCAACCACCGACGAGAGGATGGTTGCGGGAGTTGCGGGCAGCAAGCCCTGGGACGGCGGTGACGCTTCGTGCGTCCCAAAGTAGCGTCCGAATATCGTGTGTTTGGCGCTCAGTCGAAAGTCGATTTTCGCTATTCCCATATACTCGCTCGAATCGCTGACAGCGCCGTAAAGGATCCTGCCGCACGCCAGATCGGGCGGCGTCGGGTAGTAGGTCATCATCTTTACCGCAGACGGATTGAGTGACGAGGGGGCGACCATATTATTCACAAAAGGCGCCTTCAGGGTGATCTGCCGGCCGGAGTTGCAGGCCGGAGAAGCTTCAGCGGTAAAGTCGCCCGAGAGCATCGCCGGCGTGGGGAGGTAAGCTACTGCGTTCGCCGGCGCCGAGCGCAGAATTGTCTGCTGATACCCGGCGAAGAAAAACAGCCTGTTCTTCCTGATCGGGCCCCCGACAGTTCCACCGAACTGGTTGCGCTTGACGCCATCTCCGGTCTTCGCCAGATAGTCCCGGCCGTTGAAGACCGTGTTCCGGACAAACTCGAAAGCATCGCCGTGATATTCATTGGTGCCGCTCTTGGTCACCGCATTGACGGCGCCCTGGGAATGATACCCGTACTGCGCCGGCAGGGCGCTGGTCTCCACTTTGAATTCCTGCAGCGCATCCGGGAATGGGAAGGGCAGGTTCAACGAATTGAACGGATCGTTATGCGTGCCGCCGTCGAGCATGTACGATATTCCACTGACCCCCGGGCCGGCGAGAGCGATGATCGTTTCGTTCTGGTAATTCTTGCTGCTGTTGATTGCGCCATTGGGACCGGTCGTGGACGCTCCCGAGAGGAAAATGAGCTGGGTGGCGTCACGCCCATTCAGCGGCAGGTCGACAACCTGCTGCTGATTAATCACTTGTCCCACTCCGTTGCTTTGTGTCTCGACCATCGCCGCGGCCGCTTCCACAAGTACTTGTTCACTCACCGAGCCGACTTTTAGCGCGACATCAATCGTGGGGTTGGTGTCGACCTGCAGGATAATGCCGGCCTGAACGTGAGTAGCGAAGCCGGTCTTTTTGACCTCCAGCCGGTACGGGCCTATTGGAAGGTTTAAGAACAAGTAGGCGCCATCGGCTGCGCTTAGGGTAGTGCGGGCAAATCCGGTGTCAGTCTGAGTAACGCTGACCTCGGCTCCTTGGACTGCCAATCCGGTGGCGTCCTTAACGCCTCCGTTGATCTGAACAGTCTGGGCCAGGAGCCCAGCGCTCGTAAAGCCAAACAGCAGGACTGCTTTCATGAATAACTGCATACCCCTGCCTCCTTTCCCACTCGGCGGCGAATATAACACCCACTACAGGCGGAGTCAATGGCGAGCTAACAGGTTGTTAGCGTTTGATCTGTCCGTCATAGTTAGCTCATAATCTGTCCGGTTGACGTGGTCGGCGTTGTTTCCTATATAGCTCGCCAATACGAGCCGGTTTGCCGCAACTTGTCTCTGGATCGTGAGGTTCAACGGAGACGTCCAGTAGGTTCCCGATGTGGCAGGTGCGGGCGCGCCGGAATCCCTAAGCCGTCCCGGCGCCGGCGAACTCCAGCACCAGCAGGGTGATGTCGTCGGACTGTGGCGCTCCCTCCGTAAAGGCGGTCACCGCATCCTCGATGGCGGCATGAATCGCCGTCGCGGACTGCGCCGCATGCGCTGCCACCACTTCGCGCAAGCGTTTCTTACCGAAGAATTCACCCTGGTGATTCTGCGCCTCCGTCACTCCGTCGGTGTAGATCAGGAGCTTGTCACCAGCTGTCAGGCTCTCCTGTGCCAGCCCGAATTCGGCGCCTTCCACCAGGCCTACCGGCATCCCGGTTGCGTCTAAGCTCGCTTGCCGTCCGTCCGGCCGCACCAATAAGGCCGGGCAATGCGCCGCATTCAACCAGTCGAGCCGGCCTTCCGCGGTCAAAAGGCAATAGAATACCGTGGCGTATTTCTCTCCTCCCGTGCGATCGAGAAGGAACTGGTTAAGTCTCGCGACGCGACGCTGCAGGCCCTCAGGCTTGTCGGTGGTCGTGATCAGCGCGCCCTGTAACAAAGAGGCCAGCAGGGCCGAGCTGACGCCTTTGCCGGAGACGTCGGCTACCACGGCCGACCAGCAGTTCGGATGGATTTGCACCACGTCGAAATAGTCGCCGCCCACCTCGCGCGACGCCACGCTGCTGCCGCAGGCGCGCAGCCATCCGCTGGAAGGCAGGGCCTTGGGAAGCAGGCTTTGCTGGATCGAGCGGGCCAGGTGCAGTTCCTCATC
>Ga0209698_10001459_pt1 | contig 27168 bp, 25 predicted proteins | sample LitLauG_LLR_2012_FD_187203 | JGI IMG/M metagenome (GOLD analysis project Ga0209698, IMG submission 187203) | Freshwater sediment microbial communities from Pennsylvania, USA - Little Laurel Run_MetaG_LLR_2012 (SPAdes) (version 2) | ecosystem: Environmental > Aquatic > Freshwater > Creek >... | reverse complement strand
TCGTCGATCACTACGTGCAGGCCGCGCGCGTGGAGGTCAACACCTTCAACGCGGCCATCACCGATTGGGAACGCTACCGAGGATTCGAACGCCTATGAGTTACGACGTCATCAACCCGGCCACCGAAGAGGTGGTCACCACCATCGAGCTCGTCGACGTCGACGAGACCGATCGCGCGATCGAGGCGAGCCAGAGGGCCGGTGAGTCGTGGCGACGCGTCACGCCCGCCGACCGCGCGCGATTGTTGCGCCGCTTCGCGGCCGTGGTGGACGAGCACAACGAGGAGCTCGCCCAGCTCGAGGTCGCCAACGCCGGTCACACCATTGGTAACGCGCGCTGGGAGGCCGGCAACGTCCGCGACGTCTTGAACTACTACTCGGGGGCGCCCGAGCGCCACTCGGGCAAGCAGATCCCGGTGGCCGGGGGAGTGGACATCACGTTCTACGAGCCCCTGGGCGTGGTGGGCATCATCGTGCCCTGGAACTTCCCGATGCCCATCGCCGGCTGGGGTCTCGCACCCGCGTTGGCGGCCGGCAACACGGTCGTGCTGAAACCCGCCACCTTGACCCCGTTGACGGCGATACGACTCGGCGAACTCGCCCTCGAAGCGGGTATCCCCGAGAACGTCTTCCAGGTCCTGCCCGGGGCGGGATCGAGTGTGGGCTACCGCTTCGTCACGCACCCGGCGGTGCGCAAGGTCTGCTTCACGGGCTCCAACGACGCCGGTCGCAAGATCATGTCGGGTTGCGCGGACCAGGTCAAGCGCGTGACGCTCGAGCTCGGTGGCAAGTCGGCCAACATCGTCTTCGCCGATGCCGACGTGGCCAAGGCCGCCGCGATGGCGCCCTACGCGGTGTTCGACAACGCGGGTCAGGACTGCTGCGCGAGGTCGCGCATCCTCGTCGAAGACAGCGCCTACGACTCCTTCATGGAGCACTTCGAGGCGGCGGTCAAGGCCGTCAAGGTCATGGACCCCGCCAGCGACGAGAGTGAGATGGGGCCCCTCATCACCGCCGGTCAACGCGAGAGCGTCCTGGATTACGTCGATGAGGGCGCGGTGGCCTTTCGTGGTTCGGCGCCCGAGGGCAAGGGGTACTGGATGGCGCCCGTGGTGCTCGAGACCACGGACACCGCCGATCGCGCCTTCACCGAGGAGATCTTCGGTCCGGTCGTCTCGGTGGTCCGCTTCAGCGACGAGGCCGAGGCGATTCGCATCGCCAACGACAGTCAGTTCGGTTTGTCGGGTTCGATCTGGACCCGTGACTCGGGACGCGCTCTGCGCGTCGCGCGAGGGGTGGAGACCGGCGCGTTGTCGGTCAACTCGAACTCCTCGGTGCGCTACAACACCCCCTTCGGTGGATTCAAGATGTCGGGCATCGGGCGTGAGCTCGGTCCTGACGCGTTGCTCGGATTCAGCGAAGAGAAGAACGTATTTATCTCAACGGAGGAATGATGGGTCGTCTCGACAATAAAGTTGCAATCATCACCGGGGCCGCCAGCGGCATCGGTCGCGCGACCGCGGTGCGCTTCGCCGCGGAGGGCGCCAAGGTCGTGGTGGCCGATCTCTCCGATGAGGCGGGTACCGCTCTCGCTGCGGAGTTGGGCGGCCTCTACGTGCACGTCAACGTGGCCGACGAAGACAGTGTGAAGGCGATGTTCGCCGCCACGGTCGAGGCGTATGGCGGACTCGACATCCTGTTCAACAACGCGGGCATCTCGCCCAATGACGACGACTCGATCCTCACCACCGGCGTCGAGGCCTGGCAGCGCGTCCAGGACGTGAACCTCAAGTCGGTCTACCTGTGCTGCAAGTACGGCATCCCCCACATGCAGCAACGTGGCGGCGGCTCGATCATCAACGTGGCCTCCTTCGTGGCCATCATGGGGTCGGCGACCTCGCAGATCTCCTACACCGCTTCCAAGGGTGGCGTGCTCTCGATGAGTCGCGAACTCGGCGTGCAGTTCGCTCGCGAGAACATCCGCGTCAACGCCCTGTGCCCCGGACCGGTCAACACGCCGCTGCTCCAGGAACTGTTCGCGAAGGACCCCGAACGCGCCGCCCGTCGCCTGGTGCACGTGCCGATGGGACGCTTCGCCGAACCCTCCGAGATGGCCAGCGCCGTGTTGTTCCTCGCCAGCGACGACTCGTCGTTCATGACGGCGAGCACCTTCCTCGTCGACGGCGGGCTGCACGCGGCCTACGTCACGCCCCTCTAGGGTCGACGCTCGATGTCGGCGAGGGCCGAGGTCCCGTACTAGCTGGGACAGTGGTACGTGTTCGGGTTCAGACCGTTGGCGTAGCGGTAGGGCAATCGAACCGTACGGGTGAACCAGGCGAATCGGTAGGTGACGTCGACCATCTGGCTCAGTTGGATGGTGTAGCCCTTGGCCAGTCCCGTGCAATCGAGGGTCATCGCGTGTTCGAGGAGGAGGGTGGCACTGGCCGCCACGCCATGGTTACTCACGGGGACCAGTGCCGCAGCCGTCCCGAGGTTGAAGCGGCAGCCCACGGGTGTGTGAGTGAGGGACGTGCACGGACCGAGAGCGTCAGAGTCGACAGTCACGTTGCCGGAGTCGAGGGGCGTGACGGCGACGACGTCGACGCCGAAGGGACCGCCGTTGTTCAGGTCGATCTGTGATGCGGTGACGAGCCCGGGCGAGGTGGGTCGCGAGGAGTAACCCCCGCCGCGGTCCGTGAGCGACAGGGGCTGATAGTGGCTGAGGCCGAAGTAGATCCCGATGGCCGCCGCGATGACCAGCACCGCCGCGAGGCGTCGCACCATCGAGCGCCGCGACGGCGCGGGTGCGGGGCCTGAGCCGATCTGTTCCTCGGTCATCACGTTCATGAACACGATGATGACCCTAGTGCGTGCGACGCGACACGCGTCGGTTCGTCGCGAAGGAGAGGGTTTCGCGCGTCAGCGCGCGTCGAAGCGCAGTTTCTCGAGGGGGATGGCGCGCACCTCGGGGATGAAGTACTCACTCAGGTACTTCTCGCCCTCGTCGCACATGATCGTGACGACGAGGTCGTCGGGCTTCTCGGCGAGGAGTCGGCGCGCGGCGATCATGTTCGCTCCGGAGCTGGGTCCGACCAGCATGCCGTGCTCGCGCGCCAGGCGCCGCATCTCGGCGACCGCGTCGTCGCTGTGCACGTCGACCACTCGACTCACGATGTCGCGGTGTCGCTGGTAGATGCCGGGCACGAAGCCGTCGGCGATGCCCTCGATCTTGTGCAGACCGGTGTCGCCGCACAAGATGGTGCACGACTCGGACGGTTCGAGTCCGACGATCGCGACCGAGGGGTTCACCTCGCGAAAGGCCTGACCCACGCCGATCAAAGTGCCGCCAGTGCCCACGCCCATCACGAAGGCGTCGGGCAGTTCGCCATTGGGCAGTTGGCCCAGGATCTCGGGACCGAGCCAGCTGCGGTTCTCCTCGACGTTCCACTCGGACTCGAATTGGCGAGGACTGAAGTGACCGGGACGTTCGCCCAGCTCGCGCGCGATCTCGAGGGCCTGGTTCACGTGGAAGTTGCCGACGGTCACCAGTTGCGCTCCGAAGGCGCTCGAGATGGCCGAGCGCTCGGGGCTCAGTCCCTCGGGCATCACCACGATCATCTTGTAGCCCTTGACGGCCGCGACCATGCTCATGGCGTTGCCCGTGTTGCCGCTCGAGGCCTCGACGATGGTGTCGCCGGGGCGGATCAGTCCCTCGCGTTCGGCGCGTTCGATGATGTAGCGCGCCATGCGCGCTTTGATCGACCCCGAGGGGTTCAGGTATTCGAGCTTGACCCAGATGCCGTCGATCTCGACGAGTGGCGTGTTGCCGATGGCGTCGAGGACGGTGCGACGCGCCGTGTGTGACTTCATGACATCTCCCAGGGCCCGGCTCCGTTGCGCGTGTCCCTTTCTTGAGACTACTCAGGCGTCGGGCCCGGGTGCGGGCCCCTAGTAGCGGTAGCTGTCGGGCTTGAAGGGTCCCTCCACCGCCACCCCGATGTAGTCGGCCTGCACCTTGGAGAGCTGGGTCAGCTTGACGCCGAGGGCGTCGAGGTGCAGCCGCGCGACCTTCTCGTCGAGGTGCTTGGGCAGGACGTAGACCTTCTTCTCGTACTGGGCGTTATTGGTGAAGAGCTCCATCTGGGCCATGGTCTGGTTGGTGAAGGAGTTGCTCATCACGAAGCTCGGGTGTCCGGTGGCGTTGCCCAGATTGAGCAGTCGGCCCTCGGAGAGCAGGATGATGGCGCGCCCGTTGGGCAGTATCCACTTGTCGACCTGGGGCTTGATGTTCTCTCGCTTGACGCCGACCAGGTTGGTCAGTCCGGCGATGTCGATCTCGTTGTCGAAGTGTCCGATGTTCCCCAGGATCGCCTGGTGCTTCATCATCAACATGTGCTCGATGGTCACGATGTCGCGGTTGCCGGTGGCGGTGATGATGATGTCGGCGTAGGGGAGGGCCTCGTCGAGCGTGGTGACCTGGAAACCGTCCATAGCGGCCTGCAGGGCGCAGATCGGGTCGATCTCGGTGACGATCACGCGCGCGCCCTGGCCGCGCAACGACTCGGCCGATCCCTTGCCCACGTCGCCGTAGCCACACACCACGGCGACCTTGCCGCCGATCAACGTGTCGGTGGCCCGGTTGATGCCGTCGATGAGCGAGTGCCGACAGCCGTACTTGTTGTCGAACTTCGACTTGGTCACCGCGTCGTTGACGTTGATCGCGGGGAACAGCAGAGTCCCGTCGCGCTCCATCTCGTAGAGGCGGTGCACCCCGGTCGTGGTCTCCTCCGACACGCCGATGATGCCAGCGGCCATCGGCTCGAAGATCCTCTCACCGCTGGTGACGATCCTGTCCAGCAGTCGCAAGATGATCGAGTACTCCTCGGATTCGGCCGACTCGGGCGAGGGCACGAAGCCCGCGCGTTCGAACTCGAGGCCCTTGTGCACGAGGAGCGTGGCGTCACCACCGTCGTCGAGGATCATGGTGGGTCCCTCGAAGCCCGGCCAGCGCAACAATTGCTCGGTGCACCACCAGTACTCCTCGAGACTCTCGCCCTTCCAGGCGAAGACCGGGACGCCCCGGGGCTCCTCGGGGGTGCCGTGGGGGCCCACCACGGCCGCCGCCGCGGCGTGGTCCTGGGTGGAGAAGATGTTGCAGCTCACCCAGCGCACGTCGGCGCCGAGGGCGACGAGGGTCTCGATCAACACGGCGGTCTGGATGGTCATGTGCAGGGAACCGGCGATGCGCGCGCCCTTCAAGGGCTTCGCGTCACCGAACTCGGCGCGCATGGCCATCAGGCCCGGCATCTCGTGTTCGGCGAGGGTGATCTCCGCGCGTCCGAAGGGGGCGAGGGAGAGGTCGGCGACTTTGAAGTCGAAGGGTGACGAGGTCATGGTGCTCCTAGAAGATGGTTGATGTCCGCCAGGCGCCGACCTCTGTCGCGTACGCCTTTCGCCCTCTAGGTTACGCGTTCACCCGGAACTCGACCACATCCCCGTCGCGCATCACGTAGTCCTTGCCCTCGATACGGGCCTTGCCCGCCGCGCGCACCGCCGCCATCGTCCCCGCAGCCATCAGGTCGTCGAAGGCCACGACCTCGGCCTTGATGAAGTGCTTCTGGAAGTCGGTGTGGATCTCACCGGCCGCTTCGGGCGCCGTGGCACCCTGACGGATGGTCCAGGCCCTCGTCTCCTTGGGTCCGGCCGTCAAGAACGTCTGCAGTCCCAGGGTGGCGAAGCCGACCTGGGAGAGTTGGGCCAGACCGGACTGCTCCTGGCCGAACGATTGCAGCAGTTCGAGCGCCTCGTCGGGGTCGAGTCCGGCGAGTTCGGCCTCGACCTTGGCACACAGGATCACGCAGGGTGCGGGCGCCACCGAGTCGCGCAGTTCACGTTGGCGCGCGGTATCGCCGAGCGTCGCTTCGTCCACGTTGAAGACGTAGATGAAGGGCTTGTCGGTCAAGAGGTGCAAATCGGCGATGGCCGCGTGGTCGAGGCCCGTGACCTTGGAGATGACGAGTCCCTCGTTCAACGCGTCGTGGGCCTTCTTCACCTCGGCCAGCTTGGCCGCGGCGTCGGGAAGTCGCTTGGCGTCGCGTTCGAGGCGCGACATCGCCTTGTCCACGGTCTGCAGGTCCGCCAGGATCAGCTCGGTCTCGATGGTGGCGACGTCACTCGACGGGTCGATCGTGCCGTCGACGTGGATCACGTCGTCGTCCTCGAAGACCCGTACGACTTCGCAGATGGCGTTGGATTCTCGGATGGCGGCCAAGAACTGGTTGCCCAATCCCTCGCCCTCGGAGGCGCCGCGCACGATGCCGGCGATGTCGACGAAGGTGACCGAGGCCGGCAAGATCCGCTCGGAGCCGAAGACCGTGGCGAGTTGGGCCAGTCGCTCGTCGGGCACCGCCACGACACCGACGTTGGGCTCGATGGTGGCGAAGGGGTAGTTGGCGGCCAGGACGTGATTGTCGGTCAGGGCGTTGAACAGGGTCGACTTGCCAACGTTGGGAAGTCCGACGATACCGATAGAGAGAGCCATACGGCCTCCGAGGCTAGTGCACCGTCCCGGCGCGCTCGCTTCGGAGGCCGTATGTACCTAGGGGGGACTAGGCGATTTCGGTGAGGACGCCGTCCTCGATCTCGAGCCGGCGGTCCGCCTGCTTGGCGATCTTCTCGTCGTGGGTCACCACGAGCACCGTCGTCTTTTGGGTGTTGGCGGCATTGCGTAACAACTCCACGATCTTCTGGCCCGTGGCGCGGTCGAGGCTGCCGGTGGGCTCGTCGGCGAGGATCAACTGCGGTTGGGCGGCGAAGGCTCGCGCGATGGCCACGCGCTGTTGCTCACCACCGGAGAGCTTGTTCGGTCGTCGTGAGGCCTTGTCGGGACCCAGGCCCACCATCGCGAGCATCTCCTCGGCACGCGATTCGCGCTCGTCCTTGGGCCACTCGGCGAACTCCAGGGCCAGCTTCACGTTCTCCTTGGCGCTCAGGTTGGGGATCAGATTGAAGGCCTGGAACACGAAGCCCACCTGGCGCGAGCGGTACTTGGTGCGACCGGCCGCGTCGAGGTGCGCGAGTTGCGTACCGTTCATGTCGATGCTGCCCTCGTCGGGGGCGTCGAGCAGGCCCAGCAGTGACAACAGGGTCGACTTGCCCGATCCACTGGCCCCGATGATGGCGACCACCTCGCCGTCGGCGGCGTGGAAACTCACGTCGCGAACGGCGTGCACCTCACCCCCGTCGGTCTTGAAGGTCTTGTTCAGGTTCTCAACGTTCAGCATTACTCACTCCTCAATACTTCGGCGGGACGGATACGGGTGATGGTGGCCGACGCCACCGTGGAGCCCAGGGCGGCGATGACGATGGCGGCCAGTAGAGCGAACACCAGCGTCGAGATGCCGACCGAGGTGTGAAGATTGCCGAGCGTGTTCGAGAGTCCGCGAAAACCGCGGAAGCCGAGGCCGCCCCCGCCGGTGCCCGTCGGCGGGGTGAAGCCCGAGCCCCCACCACCAAAGCCCGTGCCGCGACGAACGAAGCCGCCGGGAGAGGAGCCGCCAGACGCGCTGACCAGGGCTGAGGTGATGGGGCTCGAGATGAGGACACCGCCGATGAAACCGACGATGGCGCCCATGATGGTGAAGGTGGTGGACTCGGCGATGAATTGAGAAACGACCGACTGGTTGGTCGCACCCAGCGCCTTCAACACGCCGATCTCGCGACGGCGCTCGCGCACGATCATCAGCATCGACAAGAGCAAGATGATGGCCGCACCGATCACCGCGCCGATCAAGGTGTAGGTGGAGATGTCCTTGACCGAGTTGAGCGGGGCGAGTTGCGTCTCGACGGTGGCTTGGGTCGAGGTGACGTCAGCCGCCGTGCCGAGGTCCTTGGTGATAGCCGCGGCCGCACCGGCGACATTGCCGATGTTGTTGACGTAGACGGTCGCCCCGGTGATCTGGTTGGTCTCGGCGGCGAGCTTCTGCACGGTCGCGAGCGGCATCAGGACCGTCGCGTTGGCGAAGGTCGAACCGGCGTCGTAGATGCCGACCACCGTGATCGTGGTTCCCCACGCGGTGAAGGTGGAGCCCACCTTCAACTTGTTCTTGGTGGCCATGTCGGTGCCAATCAGGGCCACGTTGGCCGTTGAGGTCGCCGAGAAGGTGGTGCCCGCGGTCAACTTCTCCGTGCCACCGCCGTTGGCGCCACCCACGAGTGCGTTGCCCGGGGCGTTGGTGCCGATGACCCGGACGGGTATCACGAAGGTGCCGCCACTCGAACCACCGCCGAAGGTGCCACCACCCGCGAAGCCACCGCCGAAGCGGTTACCCAGCGAACCAGCGGTGATCGGGGAGACCAAGTTCGTCTTGGTGCTGGTGAGCTGGGCCGCCAGTTGCGCCTGGACGGCCGTCACGTTGGCGATCTTGAGCAATCCGGTGATCTGGGCGTTGGTCAGGGGAGTACCGCCGCCTCCGAAGCCTCCGCCGCCAAAACCGGCCGGCGAGACCGAGATGGTGTTGCCAGTGGACGCTCGCACGGTGTTGATCTTCGCGGTGACCGCGTCGCGCGCGATCAGCATCGAAATAGACAGGGCGATCGCCACTGCCAAGATAACCACCACACCGACCGATCGCATGGCGTTCCTGAAGGCGTTTCGCACACCTCGACGCAAAGCGTTCATTGATAGATCCTTTCCGTAATCTGAATGACATCTTGGCGAGGTATTCAAAGGCTGGCCCAAGCCCGCGCTAAGGCAGTTCTAAGAATTGACTGTGAGAAGTCAGTGAGTGATCCTTCGGGGCCGGCGCGGGCGCAGGGCTACATTGAGGGGGTGACTTCGACGGCGCTGCTCGAACTCTCGGCCGTCGCCAAGACCTTCGCCGACAAGATGGTCCTCGCACCCACCGATTTGAGCATCGCCGAAGGGTCCTTCGTGGCCATCGTGGGCCCGTCGGGGTGCGGCAAGTCCACCCTCTTCAATATCATCGCCGGACTGCTCGCACCCGACGCGGGCGAAGTGCGCTTGGAGGGCCGCGACGTGGTCGGGGCCACGGGCCACGTCGGCTACATGTTGCAAAAGGACCTGCTGGTGCCCTGGCGCAGCGTCGAGGACAACATCACCATGGCCGCGCGCCTGACCCGCAAGGTCACCAGTGCCGATCGCGCCGAAGCTCGCCAGATCGCCCAGAAGTACGGGCTCGGTGAGTTCCTCGACCACTATCCCCAGGCCCTGTCGGGTGGGATGCGCCAGCGCGTGGCCTTCATGCGTACCCTCGTCACCCACCAGGCGCTGCTGTTGCTCGACGAGCCCTTCGGCGCACTGGACGCCCAGACGCGCCTCGAGATGCAGCGATGGCTGCTCGACGTGTGGCGCGAGTCGGGTCGCACCGTCTTGTTCATCACCCATGACGTGGATGAATCGATCTTCCTCTCCGACCGCGTCCTCGTGATGTCGCCGCGGCCCGGTCGCGTCGTCGCGGACCTCGCGAATCCCCTGGCCCGGCCACGCGACCTCGACGTCTTGACCGATCCCGACTTCGTCGCGCTGAAGAGCCAGATCATGCACCTCTTGCACGGGGGCGAGCGATGACGCGCGCGGGGTCGGTCGCCAGCAAGAAGTATCGCCAGGCGCTGACGGCGCTGGTGCTACCCCTGACGTCCTTCGCGATCCTGCTGCTGCTGTGGCAAATGGTCATCGTCGTGTTCCACGTGCAGGGCTACATCGCGCCGCGACCCCTCGACGCCATCCGGGCGATACCCGACAATTGGTCGGTGATGTCGCCCCTGGTGGTCCAGATCGTGAAGGAGACGGTGTTCGGTTTCCTGCTCGGCGCGGCGATCGGGATCTTCTTCGGCGTCATCATGTCCAAGATCCCCGTGGTCCAGAAGCTGCTCTACCCGACGCTGGTCCTCTCTCAGGCGGTGCCGGTGATCGTGATCGCCTTCCCCCTGGCGTTGATCTTCGGTTTCGGATCGGTCAAGCCGATTCTGGCCATCGTGGTGTGGATCGTGTTCTTCCCGGTGACGGTGAACGTGATCGATGGGCTCGGACACGTCGACAAGGACCTGTTGAACCTCGCCAAGGTCTACGGGGCCTCGCGCTGGCGAGCCTTCGTGCAGATCGAGATACCCGCGACGGTGTCGCCGCTCTTCAGTGGTCTCAAGATCGGAGCCACCTACGCGATCACCGGGGCCTTCATCGGGGAACTCGCCTCGCCGGAGCAGGTGGGCAACACGGGCACCTCGCTGGCGGTGTACGCCGAGAAGGCCTCGGCCAATCTGAACGTGCCCCTCGTCTACGGACTCACCATGTTGATGGCGGTCATCGGGGTGGCGTGGTTCTTGACGATGGTGGGACTCGAGGTTCTCGCCACCCCGTGGCTGCGGCGCTCGACGGTGCGCCACTGGCGCCGACGCGGTCGCGACATTGCGACGTCCCAGGGCGACCACTAACCTCGACAGCACAGTGAGATGAGGGAGAACATATGAAGTTGCGTCTAGCTGGGGCCCTGGCCCTGTCCGCCACCCTGGTGACTCTCGGGGTCACTATCTCGAGCGGCACGTCGCAGGCCGCGTCACTCAAGTCCGTCACCTTCGCCTACGACTTCCCGGGGCCCGACTTCGAACTGATCCCCGTCGTCGTCGCCCAGAAGGAAGGTTTCTTCAGCGCCGCGGGTCTCAACGTGAAGGTCGTCTTCCCCTCCAACACCTCCACCACCGCGCTGATGCTCGCCACGGGATCGGCCCAGGTGGGTTTCGTCACGACGACCGACATGGGCGTCGCCGTCGACAAGAAGGTGCCGATCGTGTCGATCGGTAATTACTCGATGAGCAACAATTGGGCGATCTTCGCCAAGCCCGGCGTCGCGCTGACCGCGGCCAATCTGCACAATGAGCTCAAGGGCAAGAGCATCTTCTCCTACGGCGACACGTGGACCGAGTCCATGCTGCCCTTCGTGTTGAAGCGCGCGGGACTCACCTCGTCCCAGGTCGACATCAAGGTCGAGCCGACGGCGATCGACACGACGTGGTTGTTGGCGGGCAAGGTGAACTTCTCCACCTCGACCACCAACTACGAGATCCCCGGCTTCCAGGGGGCCAAGGTCAAGGGCCAACTCAGTGAGATCCTCGGAACCGCCGTCGGTGCGCCGAACATCCCGATCTGGGACTACGCCACCACCAAGAGCTACGCCGCGTCGAACGGATCGAACCTCACGGCCTTCATGTCGGCCATCGCCAAGGCGACCGCGTGGGCGGTGGCCAATCCGTCCAAGGCGGCGACACTGTTCGACAAGACCTACCCGGCGAGCGGGTACACCAACGCCTACAACATCGCGGGCTGGCAATTGACGATTCCCTTCTTGAAGAACGCCGCGGGCAAGTACTTCGTGGAGAACAACGCGCAGTGGTCGACCCTGTCCAGCGCCCTCAAGTCCATCGGACTGATCTCGAAGGTGCCCGCCCCCTCGTCGTACTACACGAATAAGTTCCTGCCGGCGTCATGAGCGATTCGGCCCCTCCCCGGGCCGCGGTGGTGGGCAGCATGAACACCGACCTGGTGGTGCGCTGCGCCCAGTTACCGCGTCCCGGCGAGACGGTGCTCGGCGGTGACGTCGTGCGGATGACGGGGGGCAAGGGTGCCAACCAAGCGGCCGCGTTGGCGCGGCTCGGCGTGGCCACCTCGATGGTCGCCTGCGTCGGCCGCGACGAACTCGGCGAGTGGTTGACCGCGAACTTGGGCGAGACCGGAGCCGACACGTCGTTGATCCAACACAGCCAGCGTCCCACCGGAACGGCCTTCATCACGGTGGACGACGCCGGGGAGAACGAGATCGTCGTGTCGCCGGGTGCCAATGCCGATCTGGACCTGGCCCACGTCGACCTCGATCCCTTCGACGTGGTACTGGCCCAGATGGAGGTCTCGCCCGAGATCGTCGACGAATTGGCCCGACGCACATCCTCACTGGTCTTGAACGTGGCCCCCGCGCGTCGGGTGAGCCCCGCGACGCTGTTGCGGTGTGCGGTGGTGATCGCGAACGAACTCGAGGCCGAACACCTCGTCCTGGGCGAACTCGCGCACTGCGTGGTCACGCGCGGTTCGCGCGGCGCGGTGCACTACTGCTTCGGCGACGTGGTCGCCGACGTCGTCGCGCCATCGGTGGACGCCCTCGACACCGTCGGGGCGGGGGATGTCTTCTGCGCGGCGTACGCGGCGCGCTACCTCGCCCACGACGACCCGACCGCGGCCCTGCGCTTCGCGGTGACCGCGGGCGCCCTGGCCACGCTGGCGCCCGGGGCCCAGGGATCGCTTCCGACGACCGAGGAGGTGCACGAGTGGCTCGCACGCGCGTCCTGATCGACACCGACCCGGGCGTCGATGACGCCGTGGCGATCGCGCTGGCCCTGGCCAGTCCGGAGTTCGACGTCGTCGCCGTCGTCGCCGTAGCGGGCAACGTGCCCCTGGACAAGACCGCGCTCAACGCGCGCCGCGTCGTGGCCCTGTCGGGTCGCCGTGACGTCGTGGTCGCCGCGGGATGTGCCGAACCACTCAGTCCTCCCGTCGTCGAGGACAGCGTCGTGCACGGTCACGACGGGCTGGGCGACCTCGACTGGGACGAGCCCGACGTCGCGCTGGACCCGCGCGACGGGGTCGAAGTGATCGCCGACACGATCCGCGACGGACCGCTCACCATCGTGGCCATCGGACCGTTGACGAACCTGGCCGTCCTGGTGCAGCGCTACCCCGGCATCGACGAGGGCGTCGACCGCCTGGTGATCATGGGGGGCGCGTCGTTCGAAGGCAACGTCACTGCGGCCGCCGAGTTCAACATCTGGGCCGACCCCGAGGCCGCGCGAGTCGTCTTCGCCGCCGACTGGCCGATCACGCTCATGCCGCTCGACTTGACGCACCAGGCGTACCTCACCGACGAGGACCTCGACTACTTCGACTCGCTCGGGACCGAGATGGGGCGTCGACTCGCCGCCATGCTCGAACCCTACGCGCAGTTCCACGACCGCTGGTACGGCAACCGCGACATCATCATGCACGACGCCATGGCCGTGTACGAACTGATCGACGAACAGGCCATCGACAAGCAGGGGGTGCGGGTCGCGGTCGAGACCGGTGGCGTGCACTCGCGGGGGGCGACGTTCATCGATCGGCGTCGCGAGCACGCTGACTCTCCAGTTCGCGTCGGCGTCACCGTGGACAACGACCGTTTCCGGGCCCTGCTGCGCGAGCGTATCGCCACGTTCCGCGATTAGTCCGCCAGACTGAGCCAGTGCTCCTCGGCGGCCGCGAGGTCCACGAGGACCTTCTCCAACTCGGTTGCGAGCTTGGCCTGTTCGAGGTAATCGGCGCTGGCCGCGATCTTGTCGCCCAAGGTGGCGCGACGGCGCTCGAGGCGCGAGATGTCCTTCTCCGCGTCGCGCAGCAGGCGCCCGCGCGGAGCGCTCGCCGCGACGTCGGCGCCGTCGGGAGTGATCGCCAATCCCGCCGCCCGGGCGATCCACGCGTCGATCCCGCCGGGGATGTCCTTGATGGAACCATCAGGGTGAACTTCGAGGAGGCGGTCCGTCGTACGGCTGAGGAAGGTGCGGTCGTGGCTGACCACGACCAGTGTCCCGGGCCACTGCGAGAGGAAGTCCTCGAGCAGGCGGATCGTCTCGAGGTCGAGGTCGTTGGTCGGTTCGTCGAGGAACAGGACGTTGGGGTGCTGGGCTAGGGCCAGGAGCAGTTGGAGCCGGCGTCGCTCGCCGCCGGAGAGCTCGCGCGCCCGGGTCTGCTGCAGGGCACCGCTGAACCAGAACTTCTTCATCAACGCGACGTCGGCCAGCGAGCCGGGGATCCCCTGGGGTCCGGCCACCAGCTCTTGCACGCTCAGGTCCAGGTTGATGTCGCCGTCACCCTGTTCGAAGTAGGCCGTCACCACGGTGGGTCCGTGCTTGAGGGTGCCCGACGTGGGTGAGGTCTGTTGGGCGAGGATGTTGACGAAGGTGGATTTGCCCGCACCGTTGGGTCCCACGATGCCCACGCGGTCGCCGGGGCCGAGTTCGAGGTTGACGTCCTTGAGGACCGTGGCGGCCCCGGGGTAGGCGAAGGAGACCTGGTGGGCCTTGATCACCGTGTTGCCCAGGCGAGGCGTCTCGATGCTCAAGTCAAGGGTTCCGTCACGCGCCGCGCCCTCGGGCCGGGTGGACAAGAGCCGATTCGCCGCGTCGATGCGGGCCTGGGGCTTGGTCGAGCGCGCCTTGACGCCGCGTCGCAACCAGGCGAGTTCGTGGCGGGCGAGGTTGCGACGGACCTGTTCGGCACTCTGGGCCTGGGCCTCACGCTCGGCCTGGGCCTCGAGGAGTTTCGAGTACCCACCGGCGTGCACGTAGGTCGTCCCACGGTCGATCTCGACCATGCGGGTCGTCACCTGGTCGAGGAGGAAGCGGTCGTGGCTCACCAGTACCACGGCACCGCGAAAGCTGGTGATCTGGTTCTCCAGCCAAGCGATGGCGTTGAGGTCGAGGTGGTTCGTGGGCTCGTCGAGGATGACCACGTCATGGGGCTGGGAGAAGAGCCGCGCCAGGGCGACGCGCTTGCGCTGGCCACCCGAGAGATGATCGGTCGAGACGTCGACGGCGTCGAGCATCCCGAGCCGGTCGAGGGCGGCGTCGATCTCCCAACCGGCGCCCAATGCGTGTCGCACGGTACCCGTGGGCAGATCGGGGATCTGTTCGAGGTACCCCACGTGCAATGACTTCGAGCGACGCACCTGGCCACCGTCGGGAGTCAGGGTCCCGGCGATGATCTTGAGCAAGGTCGACTTGCCCGCTCCATTGATCCCCACGACACCGATGCGGTCGCCGCTGGAGATGGTGAGCGAGAGTCCCTTGAGGATCGTGCGTTCGGTGCCCTCCAGGGAGACATTTTGAAGATCGATGAGGATGGCCACGTCCCTGCAAGGTTAGTGACCGTCCCCACTGGCATCCGCGCGTGGCGCGGCGTGGCAATCTATGACGTGGCCGTGGTGGGGATGGATGGGTGCCGTGACGGCTGGGTCGCGGTGGTGTGGCGTCACGACGAGGTGCAGGTACACCTCTGGCCGACCATCCACCGCCTGAGCGAGGTGTCGGACGTGCAGGTGGTGGCGATCGACATACCGCTGGGGCTGAGCGAGACCGGCGAGAGGCAGGCCGACGTCCTGGCCCGTCGTGAGTTGCCGGGGCGCTCGAGCACCGTCTTCAACGCGCCCGCCCGCGCCAGCCTCGCGGCGGTTGAGGATTACCGACTCGCCAATGAACTCTCGCGGCGCGATGGGTCGAGGGGTCTGAGTCGCCAGACCTTCGGGCTGTTCGCTAAGATCCGCGAGGTCGACGACTTCTGGCGGTCGGCCCCGTGTACCCTCTACGAGGTGCATCCCGAACTCTCGTTCGCGCGGCTCAACGGGGGGACGCCGCTGGCGTCGAAGAAATCCTGGGCCGGCGTCCTCACGCGGCGCGAATTACTGGCCGACCGGGGGATCGTCCTCGATGGTTTCCGCGGGGAGCCCGCGGCGCGCGTCGGGCCCGACGACGTGCTCGACGCCGGGGTGTGTGCGTGGACCGCTCACCGGATCCTGCGCGGCGAGGCTCGTAGTCTGCCGGACCCCCCGGAGTTCGACGCCACCGGTCGCGAGATGTCGATCCGGGTGTGAGTAATTCAGCACTGGCGGTGCAAGAATAATTATTGATATGGTGGAATGACAAATTAGTTGTCGTGATTTGTAATACCTGATTGGAGCCGTCCTTTCGTTCAGGTAGTTGGAAGCGCAGATGGGAAAAATGCCAGAGGAAGTCCGCAAGGGTCGTCACCGCCTTTTGAGCGACGAGGAGATTCTTCGTGCTGCGCTCGCCTCTTTCGCCATCGAGGGTTTCGCCTCGATGTCGGTGCGCCAACTCAATTCGTCCCTCGGATTGAGTCACGAGACCGTTCGCCAGCGATTCGGCTCCAAGCGTGACCTGTACTTTGCCGCCGTCGATTTCGGCGTAGCAATCTTCTTCGAATTATTGGGCGAGGAACGCTCGCTCCTGCCCGCGACGCTCGATGAGCTCGAGGAGTTGCGCTACGCGACGCGCTCCTTCATCACGGCGTCGATCCGCTTCCCCCAGCTCGCCCAACTCGTCAATCACGAGGCGAACCACGGGTCGGAGCGACTTGAGTACATTTTCACCCGGGCGTTCGAACCGGGCATGCTCCTCTTCAAAGACATGCTCGAGCGTCTCGCCGAGGCGGACCGGATCTTCCCGATCTCACTACGCGACGCCTTCTTCATGATCGATGCGGGGATGTCGCCCTACCTGCAGACGGCGCTGTCACAGTCGTTCGACGCCACGAGCGGAGGCTTCGACGAAACGACCCACGTCGACGCGTTCCTCGACTTCGTGTTTCGGGGTCTGGTCAAACCCGTGAGGGGTTAAGGGCCGTCCGAGCGGTCGTGTGCGCCCTTCGAACCCGCGGCGATAGGCTCAGCGCCGAGTCGCCGACCGAGGTGGTCGGGACTGAGAAGAGACTGAGAGGCGCCGCACATGTCACGAAACCCCTATGAGGAGTTGCCCGCCGTCGCGTCGTTCGAGGTGACGTCGAGCGACGTCGTCGACGGCCAGCCGTTATTGAAGGCGCAGGTTAGCGGGCAGATGGGAGCGGGAGGTTCCGATATTTCACCCCAGTTGACCTGGTCGGGTTTTCCCGCCGACACCAAGAGTTTCGCGGTGACGGTCTACGACCCCGACGCGCCGACCGCTTCGGGTTTCTGGCACTGGTCGGTCTTCGACATCCCGGTCACCACGACCTCACTGGCCAGCGGCGCCGGTGACCCCTCGGGGGCGGGACTGCCCGCCGGCGCGGTCCAATTGCGCAATGACGCAGGACTCGTCGGTTACATCGGCGCGGCGCCGCCCGCCGGCCACGGCGCGCACCACTACTACATCGCGGTGCACGCGGTCGGGGTCGAACGACTCGCCCTGCCCGACGGCGCCACCCCGGCGTACCTGGGGTTCAATCTCTTCATGCACTCCCTGGCCCGCGCCGTGATCGTCGGGACCTACGAGCAGTCCTAGGCGCTCAGCCGAGACTGACCGCGGTCAGGGTGACCGCCACGAGCGCCAGCAGCGAGACGAGGGCGACGACGCGCCGCCGCGTCGAGTTCGGCGCGTGGATGGTTCGCTCGGGAGCGACCAGTCCGGCGGCCCGGAACAGCTCCGCGACGCTCGGCGAGGGTCGCCCGGTTTCACAACGGGTACTGGAAAGGGCCTTCGAGTCACTCATGTGACCGTCAGGATAATGCAGCCAGCGCCGCAGAAAATTTAAGTGTCACTTAGAAAATGGGCGGCCACGGTGTCACGGGTCGGGTGGCTCGCGTCGGGCGGGACGACTCGACTCCCACCACTGCGTGACGATCACGTGCAGGGCCGCAGCCAAGGGTATGGCCAGGATGACGCCCACGAGTCCCCCGAAGTACCCGCCGACCCAGTCACCCAACTCGGCACCGATCAAGATCGCCAGGAAGACCAGGAGGGGATTGAGCCGGATGGCGCGACTCATCACGATGGGGTAGATGGCGTGGTTCTGCACCAACGTGTACACCACGAAGACGATCAAAGTGACCACGCCCGCCGACGTCGATTGGATGAAGGCGAAGGCGACGGTGGGTATGCCCGCCAGCGCCCCACCGACCTGGGGTAGGAAGTCGACCAGGACCACCCACAGCGCGAAGAGCAGGGCGAAGGGCACGTTGACCGCCCAGAGCGTGACGAAGATCACTAAGCCCGCGCTGATCGACATGATGAAGTTCCCCACGACGTACCCCAACGAGGCCTTGGCGATGAGTGCGCCGATCTCCTGGGCGCGCCGGGCGCGTTGTGGCGAGAGCGATTCCAAGATGGCGTTGCGGATCTTGGGCCCCTCGAGCAGCAGCAGGACCACGAACGCGAAGAGGGTGATCATCGCGACCAGGATCGAGATGGCCCCTTTGCCCAGCGCCAACGCGGGCTTGGACAACCCTCGGGCGAAGGAGACGAGTTTGGCGGAATTGGAGTCCACCCACTTGGTGACGTGGTACTTGGAGATCAGGTGACCGATCCAGCCCTTGCCGTGCTCGGCGTTGTTGACGTAGGTGGGCAGGTTGTTGGCGAGATGGGTGATGCCGTTCACCAGTGGGTAGCCGAAGGCGAAGGCCAGAAGGGCGAAGACGACGGCGGAGAGGAACGTGACGATGAAGACCGCCGCACCACGTCGCTTGAGCCCCGCGCGTTGAAGTCGCACGACCAGGGGGTTCAAGATCAGCGCGATGAACCCTCCCACCAGCAAGAGCATCACGAGATCGCGCAGTCGATAGAGCAATTTGCCGGTGAAGAAGACGGCGACGATGACGAAGATCGTCACGAGGATGGTGTTGAGTGGAACATTGTTGACCGTCGCACGCTCGATGATCCGCGCTCGGCGCGTCTCGTGACCGGTGCTCTCTTCGTCGAAGTCGTCGGGCGTAGGCGCGCTCATCACCTTTGAACGCTAACGCCTAGATGATTTGCCGTGGGTTCATCGAGGCGCACGACCTCCGCTGGTCGTCGCGGAGGCCAATGAACGAACCGGCGCGGGACTGTTGGGGAGCTCGTGGCGACCGCGGGTCAGGCCAACGACTCGTAGCGGGCCGTGAAGTGACGCAGGGCCTTGGGCTCGTACGTCATCGTATAGCCGCGAAGGGTCGCGGCGTCCTGGGCGACGGCCGTGACGACCTCGATGACGTAGTCGATGTGGCTCTGCGTGTACGTACGACGTGGGATGGCCAGGCGTACGAGTTCCATGGCGGCGGGCACCTCGCTACCGTCGGGTTGGCGGCCGAACATGACCGTGCCGATCTCGCAACTGCGCACGCCACCGGTGGTGTAGAGGGCCACGGCCAATGAGAGCCCCGGATACTCGAGGGCGGGGATGTGAGGAAGCAGGGCCTTGGCGTCGAGGTAGACGGCGTGGCCGCCGATGGGCATGACGACGGGAACGCCCGCGCGGTCGAGGGCCTCGCCCAGGTACGCGGTCGAACCGATGCGGTATCTCAGGTAGTCGGGATGCACCGCCTCACTCAGCCCTTGGGCGAGAGCCTCGAGGTCGCGACCCGCGAGCCCGCCGTAGGTCGGGAAACCTTCGGTGAGGATCAGCACGTTGCGACAGTCCTCGGCGAGCGCGTCGTCATTGAGCGCGAGCCACCCCCCGATGTTGCCGAAGGGGTCCTTCTTGGCGCTCATCGTCATACCGTCGGCGAGCGAGGCGATCTCGCGCACGATATCGGCGATCTCACGGTCGCCCTGACCCTCCTCTCGTTCGTGGATGAACCACGCATTCTCGGCGAAGCGGCACGCGTCGAGGAAGAGGGGGACCCCGAAGCGATGACAGATCTCGCTGGCGCCACGGATGTTGGCCAGCGACACCGGTTGTCCGCCGCCGGAGTTATTGGTGATGGTGAGCATGACGACCGGCACCTCAGGTGCGTGATCGCGAAGGAAGATCTCGAGGGCGACGAGGTCGATGTTGCCCTTGAAGGGGTGCCGATTCGCGGCGTCGTGTCCTTCGGCGATGACCATGTCGAGCGCGATCGCTCCGGACGCCTCGACGTTGGCGCGGGTCGTGTCGAAGTGCGTGTTGTTGGGGATCGTCTTGCCCGGCGCATCGAGCACGGAGAAAAGGATCTTCTCGGCCGCACGTCCCTGATGGGTGGGGATGACGTGGCGGAACGGGAAGAGGTCCTTGACCGCGGCCTCGAAGCGAAACCACGAGGGCGAGCCCGCGTAGCTCTCGTCACCGTGTTGGATCGCCGCCCACTGATCGCGCGACATCGCGCCCGTGCCCGAATCGGTCAGCAGGTCGACCAGCACGTCGTTGGAATGCAACCCGAAGAGGTTGAACCCCGCCTCCGCGATGGCGGCGACCCGCTGGGCGTGCGTCGTCATGCGAAGTGGCTCCACCGAATGGATGCGAAAGGGCTCGATGATGGTGGTGAAAGTGCGTTCCATTGGGTCAACGTAACAGCACCGCGGCGAGCGGTTGTCCGAGCCAACCGGAACTTAAGTCACTTCTTGGTGGCCCCTACAGGAACGAGACCAACTCGTCGAGCATGGCGTCGATGGCCCCGTGGGCGAGCGAGAGGTGACCCTCTCCAGTGACGAGGTGCGCCAGGGCCCCGGGAATCGCTGCGGCGAGCCACTGCCCGTGGGCGAAGGGCACCATGAGATCGAGTTCGCCCTGCCAGACCATCGTCGGCACCGCGACCTCGTCGAGTTCGAATCCCCACGCGGTGGTGAAGGCCAGGTCGTCATCCAACCAGCCGTCGATGCCGAGACGCACGGCTTCGTGAAAACTGAGTGCCAAGTCCTCGCCGAGCTGGTCTGAGAGGACCGCGCGGTCCACGTCGGGCAACACGCTGGCCAAGGAGGTGATGATGCCCGTCGCGGTGATGGACCCGAAGTCGTCCTCGTGCGCCTCGAGGAAGGGACGCAGTGTGGCTTCGCCCTGCAGTGCGGCACCGAACTCGTCGACGTTGTCCTGGCCCATCCCAGCCATCCAGTCGAGGCCCGCGGCGGCGAAGGGAGCGACGCCGGCGATGACGAGGCACCCGGCGACGCCGTCGAGTCGGGCCGCGCAGGCCAGGGTGTGCGGCCCGCCGCCCGAGGCGCCCGAGGTGAGGCAACGATCCGCTCCGAGCCAGGCGAGGACCTCGGCGCAGTCCGCGACGACGTCCACGACGCGACGTCCTGGGTGTCGCGACGAGGTGCCTTAGCCGGGTCGCGACGTGGTCACGAGTCGCAACCCACGGGCGTGGACCGCCTTCTCCAAGTCGCTACCGGCCAAGCGAGATCCCGGTGTCCCGTGGTGGGCGATCAGAGGCACGCCGCCCGCCGGACCACTGACGTACACGTCGAGGTGACGTCCATCGGACAAGACCAGCGATTCCATGGTTGATGACATCAACGGAATGTATCAGGACAGGGGCGAAGTCGCAGTGGGGCGACGGAGAAGTCGAACGAAGGACAGAATCATCGTGAGTAGCGCCACCGCGAGCAGGCCGGGAACGATGAATCGACCATTCGACGCGTGCGATGACGAGACCGCCGAGGCGAGCTCGACGGTGCTCGGTCGCGCAGGATCGGCCACGGCGCGCTCGCGGGTTCCAGGTGTCGCGAAGAACGACATCGCGCCGATCACCTCGTGATATGTGGTGGCACGTGCGACGTAGGTCCCCGTGCAGGTGTAGCTCGACGCGTTGGATCCACTGCCGCCCAGGTTACCGATGCACGTGTCCACCGAGACGACCACGGCAATGCCATGATCCTTCAATCGCGAAACGCGAGAATTGTCGTTGGCTGCCGAGACGAAGGTCACCACTAGTGTCGCAGCTACGATGACGAGTCCCATGGCTCCCACGACGAGCCAGAACCGACGCCCGACACCGACGGCGGCAGGTCCTCGCAACGACGCGACCGAGTCGTCGCTCGACGGAGTGGCACTAAGTGGGGATTCGCTCATGTCGTTACTCATCGTGTTCACTACTGTCTTTCGTAGAGGCAAACTCTACCGAGTCCGGCGCACTGCTGATCAGCGCGGTCGACGTCACCGGTTCAGGGGCGGCGATACGGTTGACTCGCTCGGGGTGAGCGAGACGTTGGTGAAGTAGTCGTTGGACGCCTCGATGGCGGTCATGATGTCGCGGGGCATGACCGGTTTGCTCAAGGCGTGGTCGGTGGAGTCAAGGGAGTATCCCCACGAGGCGTATTCATTCAGTACCGCTGCGGGGTCCTCGCCCAGGTCGGCGATCCACGACGGTACGAATTCGGTCAAGATGTCCGGTCGCCACTTCTCGATGGTGTGACTGAGTCCGCGTAACGCGTGGTGGTCCCATCCCTGGGTGTCGGCCAGCACGACGTCGATGCGACGATCGCCAACTACGGCGTCCATCCTCCTCACCGGCACGTCGACCCGCCGTGGGGACTCGGCGAAACCATGGGTTCGGTAGTCGCCGCCGCCGTGGGTGAGACGGGGATCGAACACACGGCTGTCGCCGAAGTTCTCCTCATTGAGCCACAATGTCAGCATTCCGTCACGTGAACCGGCCGCGCACGCAACGACCTCGACGTTGTCGTAGGCGCACGACGCCAAATTCCGTCTCAACAGGGCGAGAATCTCCGGGTTGGGTTCCACCGCGATCACTTGGCCTGTGGGACCCACCAACCGTGAGATCCAACTGGCGAAATATCCGACATTGGCGCCGATGTTGAGGCAGGTGGCCCCGGGGCGCACTCGCCCCTTGAGCCACTGGAGTTCGCGCGGTTCCCAGACCCCAGTGGCCGAGATCGTCGGGGCCATGACGTTGTCGCCTCGGGGGAAGTACAACACGCCTAATGTTGCGTCGAGCACTCGCTGCGCCTCAGAAGGATCGTCCGTCCCTTCCGGTGGTGATTGGCCCACCACGCCAGGCGGCGACGGCACGACGAACTCGTCTCGATTGCCATCGGGATGACCGCGGCTCGCCAAGAAGTAGTTGGGACCGTGGATCAGTGGCGAGTGCGCCTCGGGGAATGATTCGAGGAAATCTGACCGGACGAAGAACGCATTGACGCCCGCGAGGTCGGTGTGGACGAGTGCGTAGCCCAAGGTGCGAGCGAGACCCACGAGAGCCCCGATCGACGCGCCGAAGGCGTTGGTACTGTTCCAGACGCCGTGGCCGCGCGGTTGGACCAGACTGTCGTGTCGGGCGAATGACGAGTTGTACTCGATGACCACGATTCGCGGCGATATCTGGTTGATGGCTGACCACACCCAGTAGTCATCGCCGTCGATGTCGATCGACAGGACGTCGAGGTCGTACGGGAGCGCAGCGTCGCGGAGGAGTCCATTGATGTTGTCCGGGGTGACCAGGGAGTGCCGTGTCCGCACCCGACCGGTCGGCCCATACTTCTGTTCCAATCGAAGGAATTTGTCGGCGTCGGCTTCGATGAAGAGACCCTGCCATCCGCACCAGTCGGCGAGGAAGACGCAGTTTCCCTCACTGCCGTCCTCGATACCGAATTCGACGAACGTGCGGTGTCGCGGTCCGACGCGTGACAGCATCTCGGCGAGCACTCCGTCCTCACCGTTCTGGGATCGTACGCGGTATTCACTGTGTCCGAGGGGGCGTCGTCGTGTCGCGGGCGATCGCTCAAAGGAGGGCGAGGTCAGCGTGGGGTAGCAATCCGTGAGGAATCGCGCCGCCTGATACGGATCGGCCTCGGGACCCATCTTGCCCCATTCCTTCGTCGTCCTGGCATCGGTCGCCGTCCCCAACGTACCGACGTCGCTACGAGCCAATCTACGCGACCCGCAGCATGGAAGGCGGCTCGGTCACGCCGCGAGGCGAGAACTAGCCTAAGGACATGGCTGGGCTCCTCGAGGTGCAGGGATTGTCGCGGCGTTTTGGCGCGCTCAAGGCCCTCGACGACCTGTCCTTTGAGGTACGAGCGGGAGAGGTCGTCGGCTTCCTCGGCCCCAACGGCGCGGGCAAGACGACGACGATGCGCGCCATCTTCGGTCTGACCGATCTCGACGCGGGTCGGGTCCGATGGAACGGGGTCGACGTCGGCGCCGCGCAGCGTCGCCGCTTCGGATACATGCCTGAAGAGCGCGGCCTCTATCCCGGCATGCGTATCGGCGATCAGCTCGTGTACATCGGTCGTCTTCACGGCATGAGTTTGGCGGACGCCCAGCGGGACAGCGATTCGTGGCTCGAGCGATTCGGCCTCGCCGGTCGGGCCAATGACAAGGTCGAGTCGCTCTCGCACGGCAACCAGCAACGGGTACAACTCACGGCCGCGTTGCTGCATTCCCCCGAACTGGTCATTCTCGACGAACCGTTGGCGGGACTCGACCCCACCGGGATCGACGAAATCGGCGCGATTTTGGTCGAACAGGCTCGCACCGGATGTTGCGTCCTCTTCTCGAGTCACCAACTCGACCAGGTCGAGGACTTGTGTGAATCGGTGATAATCATCGACCACGGACACCTGGTGGACACCGGGCGGGTTGACGACTTGGCCAACAGCGGCGCGCGCCGGCTCGTCGTGCGCGTGGAGGGAGACCGCAGTGCAGCGTGGGCTCGCGACGTGCCCGGGGTGACGGTGTCAGAGGTCACCGGGGGAGAGGTCCGGCTTCTCCTCGACGACGGGGTCGACACCGACGACGTGCTTGAGGCGGCGCGGCGTGGCGGTCGGGTGACCGAGTTCGTCATGCGCCGTCGCCGGCTGTCCGAGGTCTTTCGCGAGGCGCTCAAGTGAAATTCTTCAGGTACGCGGTCATCGTCGCGGTCATCGTCGTCGTTGGGGTCCTGCGCCGGTGGCGACGACGTCGAGATGGTCGGTCGTCGCAGCCCCGCGGTCGATTGGCGCGCGAATACGTCTCGAGCGACGTCGGGCTGGTGATGGGCCGAGAACTGCGCGAGCGCCTGCGCAGTCGTTTCTATCTCGTCGGAACGGTGGTCATCCTGATCGTCGTCGGAGCGGCCATCATCATCCCAGTCGTCCATCACTCTAAGAACACCGACGAGACCATCGGTGTGGTGGGGGGTCTCTCGCCCGCCACCCGGACGTGGGTGATGACGACTGCGCGCGCCGGTGCAGTGTCGGTCCACTTCGTGACGCTACCGGGACTGGCGGACGCGACCTCCAAGGTGAAATCGGGTTCGATCAATTTCGCGGTCGTCGACGGGCGAGAGCTTCTAGTTGAGACGCAATTCTCCGCCAACGACGTGTCGACCACGGCGTCGCTAGCCCACGCTGTCGCCATTCATTTGGGTGAGTCCAATGCCCTAGTGGCCGCTCATCTGAATGCCCAGCAGTCCGCCGCCTTGTCCCACGCCGGCCCGGTGCCGATCGTGGCCGTGCGCCACGGCGCGACCAAGGGCGTAAACGCGACCTCGCTGATCGGCGTGATCTTGATCTTCATGATGCTGTCGCAGTACAACACGTGGACGTTGATCGGAGTGATGGAGGAAAAATCCAGTCGGGTGATCGAAGTCCTCTTGTCCACGGTGCGACCCGTCCGACTCCTCGCGGGTAAGGTTTTGGGCATCGGGATCGCCGCACTCTTACAGGCCTCGATCGTGGTCGCCTTCGCGCTGGTGCTGTCCAAAATCGTCGGTTCGAATCTGCTGCACGGAACTGCAACGCTGGAAGTGCTCAGCACACTTGTTTGGCTGGTGCTCGGCTACGGGTTCTACTGCTGGGTCTATGCGGCCGCCGGCTCCATGGCGGAGCGCCAGGACCAGGTCCAGAGCCTGGCTCTCCCGCTGAGCTTGCCTCTGATCGTGGGCTACATCGTCTCATTGACCGCTGCCAGCGCTACGGGGCCGTCACTCCTGTTGAAGATCTTGGCCTATATCCCCCTCACCGCCCCCTTTGCGATGACGACGATGGTGGGCTTTGGGGCGGTCGCGTGGTGGCAATTCGCGCTGTCGGTCGCCATCTCGCTGGCCAGCACCGTTGCCCTGGCGCGACTGGCGACGAGTATCTACCGTCGAGCCATCTTGCGCACCGGATCGCGGGTACGACTGCGTGAGTTCCGTCGCACCCGGTGAGGAGAGAATGATGCGGAGGTGCCGGATCTTGACGACCATTGTCACCCTAAGGTTCGAAGTGCGGCCGCCACTGGCGCAGCGATAGAGGCGGAGGAGACATGACCGCAACCTTGAGGATGACGCACACGGCCATTGGCGTCGAGGTTCGTCGCGGAACCTACGAGGTCTTCATTGACGGTCATCCTGCCGGATTGGTCGAAATGAACGCGTCGATCGATTTCGCGATCGACGCGGGACGTCATACCGTGCAAGTGCGAAGTGGTAGGAACGCCAGTCGAGTGACGCCTTTCACGGTCGACGATGGTCATCGGGTGGATTTTCGCTGCACGGGCAAGAGCTTCCTTCCGGTCTTCGTCGCATCGTTCTTCGTCCCAGGTTGGGCCCTTCACATTCGACAAGTCGGCGTTGTGACGTCGTCTTGAGGAGGTCGTCGCGGTGAGTGTGAATCTCGCTCACGGCTGAACGGTGACGGTGCCGGTGTCGGTGCCGGTCTTTAATTCTCTCTCGCCCGATTGTCGCGCATCGTCTCGACCGATGGGGCTTGCGGACATCGCGAATTCAGTGTTGGCGTCGACTGAGCGGCTAACGAAATCGGTGCCGTAATCACGTGAGGTGCTGCTAGTTCAAGGAGTATTTGCTACGAACCAGATGGCAGCTGCCGCAAAAGTCCTGCCGTCCCTAGCGGAAAGTATCCAGGCGATCGGAAACTGTGGTGGCGACAACCAATCCTTCTACCGCGTAATGCCGTGACACGGGAACGACATCAGCACACACAGTTCAGTACTGGCGCAACGGACCAACAGGGCTCTCGTCACGGGTGCCGCGCAATGGCGTCGAGAATGGCCGCGACGCGAATTGAATCTTCACCAGGCACGGTCCAGCCAGTGTCGCCGCCAACCACTGCACTAATGTTCTCCACCATTTCGACGAAAGCGTTAATGGCAGTGAATTCCTCGAGCACATCATTCACCAGTAGGGAACTGGCCTCGTTCCACGTCGTGAAGGACTCACCTGCTTCGGTGCTGATCCGACCTTGGGACCCTTCAACAATGAACTGTTGATGGCTAGGTAAGGCAAATGAGCTGACTGAGTGTGCCGTGATGTCGTTATTGATGCGCACTCTGACATCAGTCGTCAGGTCAACGCCCGTTGGCCCGATCGTGCGCTCAAGTTGGGTGATGGTGAGTTCGGGGGCACCCTGAGTCAGTGCGACCCACGCGTGCGCTTGGTAGCAGCCGACATCGAGCAGCGCTCCACCACCCATTGACGGGCTCAGCCGAAAGTTGCCGGCCATGTTAGAGGTGAAGGTGAAAGCCGTCTCCATGTGTTCGATGTCTCCAATTTCCCCACTGGCCACTAGCTGAACGATGCGGGTGAATCGCGGATGCCATCTTGCCCACACCGCCTCAACGAGTAATCGACCATTGCGCGATGCCGACTCGAACATGTTCGCAGTTTCACCGTAACTCAGCCCGAGGGGCTTCTCGCAAAGAACATGCTTGCCTGCCTCGAGCGACTTCGTCACCCATTCAATATGCTGAGCGTTCGAC
>Ga0209698_10001458_pt1 | contig 27178 bp, 21 predicted proteins | sample LitLauG_LLR_2012_FD_187203 | JGI IMG/M metagenome (GOLD analysis project Ga0209698, IMG submission 187203) | Freshwater sediment microbial communities from Pennsylvania, USA - Little Laurel Run_MetaG_LLR_2012 (SPAdes) (version 2) | ecosystem: Environmental > Aquatic > Freshwater > Creek >... | reverse complement strand
AGGATGCGCTCCGTCGTAGTGGTCTTGCCGGCATCGATGTGCGCCATGATGCCGATGTTCCTGCAACGCTCTAATGGGACTGTTCTGGCCACGACTGTCTCAACTCTTCTTTCTGGGGCTCGATCAACAACTGTTTTCGTAGAGACGCGGCTTGCCGCGTCTTGAGACGGGGCAAGCCCCGTCTCTACCAGCGGTAATGTGCAAACGCCTTATTGGCTTCCGCCATGCGGTGCACGTCTTCCTTCTTCTTGATGGCCGCGCCGCGATTATTGGCGGCGTCGAGCAATTCGTTTGTCAATTTCTCGGTCATGCCCTTCTCGCCCCGGCCACGCGCATACGTAATCAGCCAGCGAATGGCAAGCGAGGTACGCCGGTCAGCATTCACCTCGACGGGCACCTGGTAGTTCGCGCCGCCCACCCGGCGGGTCTTGACTTCGAGCAGGGGCTTCGCATTCTCGACAGCCTTCTTGAACAGCTTCAAGGCCTCATCCCCGCCCTTTGCCTGCAGCTGCGTGAGGGCTTCGTAGAAGATGCCCTGGGCCGTCGACTTCTTGCCCTGCCACATCATCGAGTTCACAAACTTGGTCACCAGGTCCGATCCGTACACCGGATCGACCGCGACACCGCGCTTTGCGATATGTCCCTTACGAGGCATGGAAAATCAGCTCCTAGTGCTTTTAGCTCATAGCTCTTAGCTTGAGCTGTACCGGGCGAAGCCTGCTCGCCCTAGAACTCTCTTGCGCCGCACGCGCCTCTTGCTATCAGCCACCGACCATCCGCTAACAGCGGACGTTACGCTTTCTTCGGCCGCTTGGCTCCATACTTCGAGCGGCCCTGGTTCCGGCCCGCAACCCCCACCGCGTCGAGGGTTCCGCGCACCACGTGATAGCGCACGCCCGGCAGATCCTTCACGCGGCCCCCGCGGATCAGAACGATCGAGTGCTCCTGCAGGTTGTGGCCGATGCCGGGAATATACGTCGTCACTTCAATGCCGTTCGTAAGCCGCACGCGCGCAACCTTGCGCAGCGCCGAGTTCGGCTTCTTGGGCGTCTGGGTGTACACACGGGTGCAGACGCCACGCTTTTGCGGGCAGGACTGCAATGCCGGACTCGCCGTTTTGTAACGGGGCTTCTTCCGGCCGGAACGCACCAATTGATTGAACGTAGGCACTCTTTGCCGCTCCTTCAGCGCGCCGCTGCGCTCACACGCCAAAATGGCGCGCCCACGCGCACCTGCGCTGTTTCTGCTTTCCCGTTTCCGGGGCTGGCTGGTACAGCTGCCCAGCCATGTTTCTCATCCGCGCACAACACCGCCGGAGAGAAGATTCCTGGTTTCCTAATCAGACTAACGCCGGCGACGGTGGCACCAAGCCCAACTTCGGAGGTACTCCGTTTCGTCAGCTTTGCTTCGCATAGCCTCTCGACGGGCGAGAGGTGCGCGCGAAGCATTTCAGCGAGGAAGCTCCCCAAACTTCCAGGAGCGTTGGTTGCTTCTAAAGCTCAGCGCTTACATCTTCTGGAGGTACCACGCACACGACAGAATGCGCGGGGGCTAAAACCCTCCCGCTACTCAGGCAAGCCAGAATTAACTCGCGGAACCTTTTAAATATAACAATTCCCCGCACGCATCGTCAACCACCGCTTTGCGCATCTCATGGCAAGCGCCCGGGTTGGGGCCCCCTTGCCCAAAACCGGGCTGGCCTCTACACTGGGGGTTTTCCAGGATCACGACATACTCGTCCGCAAGCCACGCGGGTGGGCGGACGGGGAGGATGCATGCGTCGGTTTGCTTGGGTTGTACCTGCAATCCTATTTATATCCCTATCGCTAGGCGCCCTAACCAGCTGCGGCGGGAGCAGCACCCCTTTCAATGGATTGCCCACGCCGGGCACCGTCAGCCTTTCGGCCCCGAACAACTCTATCGACTTGGGTACGACGCTTCAGTTCACAGCCGTGCCCTCCCGTCCTGCCGTTGCTACAGCCGTCGCCTATGCCTCCAGCAACCCCAGCGTGCTGAGCTTCGTACCGGCGGCTGGCGGCCTGGCGTGTGCCGGAAAGTGGGATTCGACCGGCCAGGTTTGTAATCCGCAAAGCGTTGGCGTCGCCCAAGTCACGGCCACCGTGAACGGTGTCACCAGTCCCCCCGTCACCATCTGGGTCCATGAGCACATCGACACGATCACGCTCGGCCTGCTCCCTGTGCTAACCCCGGTCCCCCCGGGAAATTGCGTCACCCTGGGCACCGCACCGGGAATCCTGAACTACCTGGATTTCCAGGCGCAAGCGTTTAGCCGCGGCATGGACGTGACCAACACGGTGGGCTCATTTACATTTCAGCTGACGAATTCGAGCGTGGCCAGAGTATCGACGGCCGACCCGGAACTCGCCAACAACAACGGAAACCAGGTCACCCAGGCGCGAGTCACGGCCGCTGTGCCCGGCATCACCCAGATTTACGCCACCGTCTCTGGGGTGAGCAGCCTGCCGGTGGTCATTGGCGGAAATCCTTATTTCGAGACTTGCCGGGTCCAGTCCATTAACCTGCAGGTCGGCAACGCCGAGACCAACACTACGTTCGCCAGCAGTGGCGGAACGCAAGTGACCGTCACCCCGACGGTCGTGGACCGCCTGGGATATACGTTGACCAACCCTCTCCTGACCTGGACGTCGCTGTCTCCGGTCATTGGCCAGGCTGGCAACACCGGGAATGTCACAACCACCAAGACGCCGGGCGCTGTGGGTATCGTCGCCTCATGCAAACCTCCGACTTGTAACGTCAATACTCCTGGCGTTACACCGATCAACCCGGTTTACTCTTCGACCCTCTCTTCAACCGGGAGCGGTCAGTTCGAAGGAACTCCGATTATCGGCACAGTTTCGGGTCCGGCGGTGAACACCAACGCCTATGCCACCACCACCCAGTGCGATACGGCGGCCGGCACGCCCGTCACCGGATGCCAGCCCTTGCTCTATCCCATCAGCACCAGTAATAACGTGGTCAGCAGCAGTGTCGTCCTGCCCAGTTCGCCCAACTCGTTTGTCTTTACCCCGACTGGGACCAAGGCATTCCTGGGGAGCCGCGGAGGTCTGATGGTTTTCACTCCCGGCAATTCCACGGTTCCCCAAGCCACGAACATCCCCGGAAAAGTGCTCGCAGTTTCCCTCGACGGAAACACAATCATCGTCTCCGACACTGTTTCGGTACCGAACCAGGTTTACATTCTCGGCGTCGGCGGATCAGCGACTACGCTGGTCGCGTCGTTCTTTATCCCGGGAGCCACCGCGGCGGCCTTTTCTCCGGAAGGGCTGAAAGCGTTTATTGTTGGCAAAGCTTCCGCCAGCGATCCCAACTCCGGCGACACCTTGTACGTCTATTCGCCCCTACTCCCGTTGGTCACGAAGAAACTCGCCGGGACCGCCAATGCAGTTGCTCCCTACGCCAATGGAGCCCTCGGTTATTTGTCCGGAGGCTCAGCAAGCCCCGCGATCAACCTGTTCAACACCTGCGATACGACCTATGGAATCGCCGCATCGATCCCAGTGCCGCGGCTGCCTACTATGTTTCAAGTTTTGCCGGATGGCGTTCATGCCATCGGCTTCGATCCACCTGGCGTGGACGTGTTCGCTATCAAGACCCTCGCGCCCACTCCCGCGACCTTGACCCAACCGAACTCAACCACCTGCCCATTCACAGTGGCCGCTCCCGATCCACCGGATCAGGAGTTTTCTTTTGCCAACCTTGGCCAAGGCGACTTTACGCCTCTCAAGCTGATCATCAGTTCCGATAACTCCCGAGCCTACATCCTGGCCAGCAACCTGAGCAGCATATTCATCTACGACTTCGGCGTCGGTACCGTCTCCGCGGTCCCTCTGACCGGAAACCCGGTGCCGCTGGACGCCAGCCTAACTTCCGATGGAACACTGCTTTACGTGGGCACCTCTGACGGCTCGGTCCACGTAGTCAGCACCGTTTCCGGCGGGGACCTTCAGCAGATCACCTTCACCAACAACAACGCCACAAACAAGGGCAGTCTCTGCAACAATATTCCGCAATTCTGCAATCCCGACGTGATCGCGGTGCTGCCTAAGTAGGGCGGGAATCGCCTGCCTGCGGGCCAGATTCGATCGGTCGCACATTCGATCTGAAATCTTGGGATTCGCGCCTGACAAATGGAGGGGTGTTAGCTTTCCACGACGGAGACGTGGAGAAGTGAGCAGTCAGGCGCGCGCTTTTTCGAGGTCCCGCCCCACGCTGTCAAGCACTCCGTTGATGAACTGCACTGATTCGGGGCTGGAGAATTTGCGGGCGATTTCGATGGCTTCGTTGATGACCACGGCTCGCGGCGTGTGCGGATAGCCCAGAAATTCCGCTACCGCTGCGCGAAGAATGTTGCGATCGACCGCTGCCATGCGTTCCATGCGCCAATGTTGCGCATGGCCCTCGATCAGGGCATCGATGTCGGTGGTGCGATCGGTGGCCGTCCGGAACAGGTCATCGGCAAAACCGCGGACGTCGTCGCCCACCTCGTTTCGTTCCGCCCAGAACGTGCGACGAACATCGTCGGCACCCTGTCGGCCCATGTCGGCCTGGAAGAGCATCTGCAAAGCCAGTTCGCGGGATTTTCGCCGAGTCCCCATGGGAAGACAGTCGCTAGCTGTTTTGGTTCGGGCAGCAGTGTACTGGCTTCAGTCTACAGGAAAGGATATGCATGAAGTAACCACATGGACAAGGTTCTCGCGCGGAATTTCCGGGGCGGGCTAGTGCTTCGATCTCGGTTTGCGCGCACCGGAACGTGACTTGCCACCGCTCTTGCCGACGACTGAATCCCGACGACCGACGACTGGTTTCTTCCTGACGACTGAAGACTTGCGACTGACGACTTTCTTCAGACTCGCCATCTCCACCGCCGCCAGCGCCGCCTCGAATCCTTTGTTCCCCATCTTCAGCCCCGCGCGATCGATGGCCTGTTCCAGCGTGTCGCAGGTGAGCACCCCAAAAGCATGCGGCACTCCAGTGTCTTGCGCGGACTGGCCGATGCCACGGGCACATTCGTTTACGATCACGTCGTAATGAGCGGTCTCTCCGCGGAGAAGACATCCTAGACAGATCAGCGCATCATACTTGCCGGACTCGGCCAGCATGCGTGCCGCGGAGGGAAGTTCGAAGCTGCCGGGCACGCGCATGATCTCGATATCTTCATTGCGAGCACCAGTGCGGCGCAGCCCGTCGAGCGACCCCTGCAGAAGTCGCTCGGTGATGAACGAATTGAAGCGGCTCACCACGATGGCGAAGCGCTTTCCTTCTGCTCTGAGTTCTCCTTCCAGCCCCACAGGCGCCTCTTCGGGTTTGCCGTGCACGGTAACAATGATCTCCCCCGGCAACGCCAGCGAGAAACTACGCTCACCGGTCTTCGGCGAGGCTGAGTCCGCGAGCACCTTCAGTTTCTTCTTGTGCGCGATCGCGAACACGTCATCCGGATTCGTCACTTCCAGAACAATCATCCGGTTGACATCCTTCAAGTGATCGAGCACCTGCTGCGGATATTCCGAGGGCAGCGCGTTCACGCTCAATAGCCCCACTGGCGCGGAAAAGATGGCAGAGCGCCCGTCGCCGCCCGCGACCTGCTGAAACCCGATCACCTCCAGAAAATCCGAAAGCGCGCGCAGGTCTTCTGGCTGAGTCACATAGCGACCGATATGGATGGATTTGAGCATGACTAGATCGGGTGATCGGCTCATCGGGTCACCGGGTCACCGGATGATCTGCACGTGGCATTAATCAGCCGATGGCCCGATTACCCGATTCCTTCACTTCCCTTTGAACTGCGCCGGACGCTTCTCGAGAAACGCCGTGGTGCCCTCGGTCTTGTCTTCCGTGGCGCAGCACACGCCGAATAATGTTGCTTCGAGGTAGAGCCCGTCAGCGAGCGACAGATCCAGCCCGCGATTCACCGCTTCCATCGCATATTGAATCGCCAACGGCGCGTTGGCGATGATCTTCTGTGCAATCGCTTCGGCGCGCGGAATGAGTTCGCCCGGCGCGGTGACCTCGTTCACCAGACCGATGCGGTGGGCTTCGTCCGCCGGGATCATCTCCCCCGCCAGCACCAGCTGCATCGCGATTCCTTTGCCCACCAGCCGCGGCAGCCGCTGCGTGCCGCCGTACCCTGGAATGATTCCCAGCTTCACCTCGGGTTGCCCGAGTTTCGCGGTGGAACTCGCGAGCCGCATAGTGCAAGCCATGGCGATCTCGCAGCCGCCACCCAGCGCGAACCCGTTGATGCACGCAATCACCGGCTTCCCCAGGTTCTCGATGACATCGAGCACCGACTGCCCGCGGTGCGTGTACTCCTTACCGGAGACGGCGTCGTGTTTGGCCAATTCGCCGATGTCAGCGCCGGCGATGAAAGCCTTCTCTCCCGATCCGGTCAGGATGGCGACCCGAATCCCGGGATCGCTCTTGATGTCCGTGAAGGCCGCCCGCAGTTCTTCCATGGTCGCCATGTTGAGGGCGTTGAGGACCTTGGGACGGTTGACGGTGACGTAGGCAATCGAGTTCTTCTTTTCGACGAGAATGTTTTCAAGGGTCATAAGATTGTGGAACTTTTTTCACCACAGAGTCACAGAGAAGAACGACTGTTAAATTGTCTATAAGGTTTCTCTGTGTCTCTGTGCCTCTGTGGTGGATTGATTTCTCAAAAGATGAAGCCTACAGCTTGTTGGCCACCGGATTCGCCGGGTCGGCGTAGTCGTAGAACCCCTTCCCGGTTTTCCTGCCGTACCAGCCCGCCATCACCAGCCGCTTCAGCAGTGGCGGTGACGCAAACCTCCGCTCCTTGAACTCGTCGTACATGACGTGGGTGATGTAGTAGGTCGTATCCAGTCCGACAAAATCGAGCAGCGTGAACGGCCCCATCGGATACCCGCACCCGAGCTTCATCGCACTGTCGATGTCCTCGATCGACCCCACACCTTCCTCATACGCGCGGATCGCATCCAGCATGTAAGGCACCAGCAGCCGGTTGACGATGAAGCCCGTCTTGTCCGATGTACGCACCGGAACTTTCCCCAACTGCTTCGCGAAGGCATAGGCCGACTCATAGACCTCGGGCGCGGTGGCGATGGTCTTAATAACCTCCACCAGCTTCATCAGCGGCACTGGATTGAAGAAGTGCAGACCGACGAACCGCTCCGGACGCTTCACCGCGGTCAACAGTTCAGTCACTGAGATCGACGAAGTATTCGAAGCGAAGATCGCGTCCTTCTTCACAATGGGATCGAGCGACGCGTACATCTTCTTCTTTTCCTCGACGTTCTCGATAATGGCCTCGATCACGATGTCGCAGTCGGCGAGGTCCTGTTTGCTGGTTGTGCCTTTTAGGCGCGCGCGGATGGCTTGCGGTGTTTCTTTGATGCTGCCCTTCTCAGCGAACTTCGCCAGAGACTTCTCAATCCCGGCAAAGCCCTTGCCGAGAAACTTCTGCTCGACTTCGAGCACGGCTACGTCAAACCCGGCCGTCGCCGCTACCTGCGCGATGCCGGAACCCATCAGGCCGCAACCGAGAACACCGACTCTCTTAATTTCCATATGAATCTCTCACAAGGTTTTCTGTCTCTTAGCACGGGCTCTCCGTGCCTTGAAGGCGTGAACGATAAAAGAATAAATACCGACGATCAAGAGTAACCAAGCGAGATCGTCCAGAATCGAACCCGAACGTAATTGGTGCACATTTAGCCACGAATTCCCAAAGATCCGACCAAAAAACAGGGATGTGCAAAATGACGCCCCATACCACCAAGGCGGATCCGACCGCAGGCCAAGGAGAATCCCGAGCAGTAGCAGCAGTAAACAGAGCCACGAAAGACGGGCATCGTGATGCGCTGATGAGACCGTTAGAAAGGCTCCAAACGCAAGCACTAGCACCATTTCCAGCAGAAGGGATTTCGTCGTTCTCATCTCTAATCCGTGTTCCGGCCATGTGGACTGCTAGGAACAGCCGTGGTTCAAAAGCTCACTGAAAGCTCTCCACCACCATCGCAATCCCCTGCCCACCCCCGATGCACGCCGTCGCCAGCCCATACTTCTTCTTCCGCCGCCTCAGCTCGTACAGCAACGTGATGACCAGCCGCGTGCCGGTCGCGCCCAGCGGATGTCCCAGCGCGATCGCTCCGCCATTGACGTTGACTTTGTTACGATCCAGGCCCAACTCTTTCTCAACCGCCAGATACTGTGCCGCGAAGGCCTCGTTCACTTCGATCAGATCGATATAGTCGAGAGTGAGCCCCGCTCGTTGTAGTGCAAGCTTCGTAGCCGGGACCGGGCCGCGCCCCATGAGCTTTGGGTCGACGCCCGCCACGCCCCAATTCACGATCCGGCCCAGCGGATTCAGATCCCGCTTCTGGGCCTGTTCCACCGACATCACGACGACGGCCGCACCGCCATCGACGATGCCGCTAGCGTTCCCCGCCGTCACCGTCCCACTCTTCCCAAACGCCGGACGCAGCTTCGCCAACCCTTCCATCGTGGTCTGCGGGCGCCGGTGATCGTCCTCGGTAAACATCTCGCCCGCAAGCTCGCCCTTTGAGTTCTTCAGCGGCACCGGAACAATCTCCTCCGGCAGACGGCCTTCTTTGTACGCCGCGTCCGCCGCCTGCTGCGAGCGCAGGGCAAATTCGTCCTGCATCTGCCGCGTGATGCCCTGCTGCTCGCCATAAAGCTCCGCCGTATTCGCCATATACAGGCCGCAGTAGGAATCGAGCAGGGCCACCATCAGCGAGTCTTCCAACTTGCCGCCCGGCGCAAGGGTAAACCCGTCGCGGCCGCGGATCACAAATGGCGCTTGCGACATCGCCTCCATCCCGCCCGCGAGCACCATCTTGGCTTCGTCGGTTTGAATCATTTGCGCGGCGCTGACGATCGCCTGCATCCCTGACCCGCATAGCCGGTTCACCGTCAGCGCGGGCGTCTCGATAGGCAGCCCAGCCCGTAACCCCACGTGGCGCGCCCCGTAGAGCGCATCGCCCGAGGTCTGTTGCGCGTTGCCGAACACAACGTGATCGAATTCCTTCGGATCGATCCCCGATCGCTCGATCGCCCCTCGGGCTGCCACCGCGCCCAGTTCCTGCGCCGTGAAGTCCTTCAGTTTGCCGCAGTACCGCCCCATGGGCGTACGGGCGCCGCTTACGATGGCAATATCACCCGGTTTCAGCATGGAATCCTTATAGAAGAGGTCCGATGTAGGAAGCGAAACTAACTAGTCTATCAGCGGGCAAGATGGGAACTCAACCGAGGGAGCTTCGAGCCACGAGCTCCGAGCTTGAAGCCTCGCCGAGAAAGTGACGCAGGAACATTATCTCGAGACGTCAGGATTTGGGCGCTGGGCTTCGGGACCTTGGCACGAACGAGAGAGGCATTCAGCTTGGTCGTAGCTCGCAGCCCGTAGCTCGCAGCTCCTACGCCACCGCCGCCGACGCCAGGCTCGGAGCCATCGCCACCACGCTGCCTGCGCCCTGCGCCAGGGCACCATGGAGGGCTTGTTCCGCGCGGTTGATCACTTCGGTGACGACATCGACCGGGTCATATCCGGTCCGGATCACTGCTTCCGCCAGGCCCGCGCTGAATGGAATCGCCTGATCTTTCCCTGGCAGACGCACGCCCGCAACCAGCTTGCGCAGCTTCTCGACCGCCAGCAGCGCTTCTTTCTCCGCCGTGTCGCCCAGGATGATGGCGACCGTGGTGGTGTCATAGCGAAAGGCAAGATCGTTCGAGCGGATGTTCGCTGTGAAAAGTTGACCCACCTGTTCCATGGTCGCTTCGACCGCCGGCTCGCCAAATTCCTTGATCATCGCCGCGCTGCGCCCAAAATGCATCAGCAGGATGGTGACCGGCGTGGCCTGTTGCGAGGCGCGGTGCGCCTCCGCCAGCGCCAGATCGAGATACGAAGCGCGCTTCAGCAATCCCGATTTTTCGTCGGTCACCGAGAGGTTTCGGACCAGCCGTCGCAGTCCAGCGTTGTTCAGCGCGATCACGACCTGCTCAGCCAGCGTCTTCAGCACCACGATCTCAGACGGATGCCAGTTGCGCTCCGAGCTCTGCATGAAGATGAGAACCCCGATCTGGTCGTCGCCGTCGGCGAGAGGCAACGCCAGCAATGAAGTCACTCCCAGCTCGGCCAGGGCCCGGCGGATGGGTTGAACGTCGGGCGCAGTAAGCGTGTCGACGATATTCACCGTCCCGCGGCTCACCGCAAGGTCCTGACAAGCGGTCACAACCGCGGCCAGAGCTGCCGACTCGCCGTTCGGCATGCCATCCGCGTGATACTCCTGCAGGGCGGTCGGGGGCAATCCCGGCTTCCGCATGGCGGCCACACAGCGTGTAGCTCTCCACTGGCTTCCCATCTCGCTGGCGGCTGTGGCGAGCACCGAGTTGGCGTTGTTCTGGTGATAGAGCTTGCGCGTAATCTCGGCTACGCGGGTGAAGCTGCTGACATCCGCCTGCTCCCCGCCTACAGGCGCGGGCGCCACCAGCGACGGTGCCTGTGTACCCGCCGTCGCAGCCGGATTCACGGGGGCGGGCGGCGCCGGGGCCGTACCTGCATACCGCGGCGTGATTCCGGCCGCCAGGTACAGGCGCTGCAAGTCTTCGTTCCGTTCTTCTTCGCGGGGGAACAATTCCTGGATACGCTGCAGCCGCTCAACCGCTTTCGAGCGCATGCCGTACTGCACCAGGATCTCCGCTTGCAACATCAGATCCTGCAGGGCGGCTGCGCCGAGCGTAGGTTCTTCAGCCCGCATGGGCTCGGGCACGGACTTGTTGAGCTGGCTCAGGCGAGATGCGATGACTTTGAACCGGTCATCAGGAATCTTTCCGCGCAAGCTTTCCAGACGCCGTTGATGACCGTGTTCGTACGGGTCGACGTCGGCGGCGCGGTCCAGGCACTCCCCGGCTTTCTGGAAGTTTCCCGTGCTCACGTACAGATCGAAGAGCTTCAGCAGGGTCTGACAGTAGTCGGTCTCGCGGTTCGAGGAATTAAAGAGTTCGCTCAAGAACTCAAGCATCTCGGGCGAAGACCGGTGTCCGGAAATCAAGTCCTGCATGGTGGCCACGAACGCACGCCGCTCGCCCCGCCGCCGCTGGAACAGTTCCAGCTTGCGCGCCAGGGCTACGGCTTCAGCGTCCTGCTGGCAGTCAATCATCTGCCCGATCAACGCCACCACTTGCGGCAACCGCCCGGGGTTCTGCTCGAAAAGCTGCCAGATCAGCGGTTCTGCCTCGGGCAGCCGGTTTGCAGCGAGCAAAGCCTGGCTGTAATAGTCGCGCAATTCCAGCGAGGGATTGCCCGCAAGGACATGGGGCTCAAAAATGAAGATTGCCGCGCCCACCTGCCCTTGCGTCATCAAGCTTTTTCCATAAGCCAGGGCAATCCGCGGATCGCTGGGGTCTTCCGAGTAAGCGCGCTCATAGTACTGGGCCCCATCCGATCCCGCCGCCAGAGCCAGTTCCGCAGCCTGGTAGAAAGAGGCCGCCGAGGCCTTGCTCTCCCCGAGCTGGGAACAAAGTTCCCCCATCCTCAGGTAGTTTCCTGAGGTCGGTTCCAGAGTCACGATGCGAGTCAGCACTGGCAGCGACTCTTTCTGCTTGCGCTGCTTCGCCAGATCGTCCAGCGCATTTTCGTAGGTGCCGACGGCGAGCTTCTTGTTGGAGTTCTCCAGCAACTGGCCGAAGCGGAATTTCTGTTGCCAGGTGGGACTGCCATGACGCGCCAGCTTCTTGTAAGTGAGACTGGCCTTCATGGCGTCCCCGAGGGCCACTTGGCGCTCGAACAGGTCTCCCAGAAGCGCGACCGCTTCCGCCGTCCGGCTCATCGACAGGCACAGATCGGCCGCCATCGAGCGAACGTTATCATTCTCCGGATCTTCCTGAAGAACTTGGAGATACTCGTTCAACGCATCGCTGGTCTTGCCTCTCTGGAGAAGCTTCTCGGCTTGCGCGACGCGCTTGGCGATTTCGGCCCGGTCCGGCATGGGGTAATGTGCGGAGTAACCTGCAGGGTAATTCTAGGAGCACCCCGATAGCGCAGCAATGAAGTACCACCCCGCCGCCATTACGAAGGTCATTCTGGCGCGCGCCGTTGGGACATTGAACTCGTTTCTGGTATACGTGCTGGATGTCCGAGACCCGCAACCCCAACGAAGAACAGGGACTTCGTCACCAGCTCACCGCTGGCCAGATGGCCATGGTTGCGGTCGGCGGCTCGATCGGCACCGGCCTTTTTCTCGGTTCCGCCCCCGCCCTTGATTTAGCCGGTCCTGCGGTCATCGCCAGCTTCCTGCTGGCCGCTTTCATCACCCTGACGGTCGCCCTTGCCCTGGGCGAACTGGCCTGCGCCCACCCCGCCGCCGGGTCTTTCGGCGTCTACGGCGACCTCTACCTCAACGACTGGGCGGGATTCCTCTCGCGCTCCGGCTACTGGGCTGCGATCGCGTTCTCGATCGGCGGCGAGATGGTTGCCTCCGCCGTCTACATGGGGCACTGGTTCCCTCGCGTCCCTCCTCTGGTGTGGGTCGCGCTCTTCTCCATATTGCTCCTGCTGGTGAATCTTCGCGGCGTCGGCTCCTACGGCCGCTTCGAATTCTGGTTTGCGATGGTGAAGGTCGTCACCATCGCGGCGTTTGTCGTTCTGGGCGCATCGCTTCTGATCACTGGTCGTGTAGCCCCTCAATACATGTTGCAGGGCGGCTTCTTCCCTCGCGGATATCTTGCCCCGCTGTTGGCCATGACGTTCTCGATTTACGCGTTCGGAGGAGTCGAGTTTGTGGCCGTGACTTCCGGGGAATCCCGCTCGCCGCAAGAAATTGCCAACGCGACTCGTATCACCTTCGTGATGCTGACCGTTCTCTACCTGGGCGCGATCGCCATCCTGGTCGGCGTGATGCCCTGGAATCGCGCCGGCGTAGGCGAGAGCCCCTTCGTGACCGTCTTCCGTTCCGTGAACATTCCCGGAGCCAGCCACCTGATGAATTTCGTGGTCCTCACCGCGGCGCTGTCCGGAGCCAACGCCGCCCTGTATGTCTCCTCGCGCATGCTCTTCTCGATGGCCCGCAGCGGCTGGGCCCCCGCTCGTCTCGGACACCTGAACGCGCAAGGCTCCCCCAACCTGGCTCTGCTGGTTTCCTCTTACGGCATCGTCGTCGCCCTGGTGCTCGAGAAATGGGCTCCGCGCAACGCGTTCGAATTCATCCTGCGCGCAGCATTCTTCGGAATGATGTTGTCCTGGGTCGTCTCGCTGGCCGCCCATGTTGCATTCCGCCGCCGCATGAAGCCGGAAGATCTCAAAACCTTGCCCCTGCATTCTCCTTTCGGAGGATGGGGTTCGGCCGTGGGATTCACGGTGGTTTGTGCGGTGATCCTTAAGGGCTGGTGGGACTCGCGCGTGAACCTGATCAGCGGAGTTCTGTATCTGCTGTTTCTGACCTTGGCGTGGTGGATGATTAAGGCGTCGCGAGGGAGAACTCAGGTTTAGCGGTGTAGGCCTCGGCTTTCCCCTAAGTAGGGACGTCAGGTTGGTTGTGTAATCACCGTTAGCGCCAACTGCTGCTCTTTGTCCCGTAAGCGAGAAGGCTCGAGGAGTTTATTGAAGTCCCGAGAGGCCCGCGCCGGGGTCGATTGAAATTCCCTTTCTAGCGCATTCAAGCGCCCGCCTAGCATCCTCGTTGTCGTGAGCGGCAGCTTGCTGAAACAAGTCGTGAGCTTTAACTCGATCCTGCGACACACCGTGCCCGTAGTAGTACATCACGCCTAAGTCGTATTGAGCCTGCGGGTAGCCTTGTTGAGCAGATTTGCTGTACCAACTGACGGCCTCCGCATCATCTCGTGACACTCCTTCGCCCCGGCGATAGATAATGCCTAGAGCGTCCTGAGCGCGAGGATTGCTCTGTTCGGCGGCTCTTCGGCACCAGCGGGCAGCTTCTGCATAGTCCTGCGGCAATCCTTGCCCGCCGTGGTACATATACGAGAGTGAGTACTGGGCGTCGGCGTTTCCCTGCTCGGCGGATTTTCCGTACCAACGCACGGCCTCTAGATAGTCCTTAGGAACACCTTTGCCGTAGTAATACATCGCGCCCAACTCGTACTGCGACCTCGCATCTCCCTGCTCGGCGCGGAGACGGTATATTGCCAACCACTTCGCGAGTTGACGATGATTTCGCACAGTGCGGACGACTATGCCTACACCGATCAGAGCCACGCAGGTGACGGCTAGGATCACCCAGCGCCCCTTCATCGAACACCTCCATACGCGAACCGGGGAGCAGATTACACCGCATTCGGGCCTGCTGGCGAAAAATCCCCATCGCACTCACTGACCGTGGGACGGGGGAGTTGCTTCAACTTCCTCGCTCTCAGCGGGCCTTCGCGTAGAAGGGGCTGCAGCTGACCGAAGTTTAGCTGAGTTTCGGGAACCGCTACGGGTCGTAAACCTGCGTGTGCATCCCAGCCCGCCGAGCTTCTTCCTGCATCTCCAGAAGCTTGGCTCTTTGTTCTTCAAGTTGCTCCTGCACCTGGGCCATTCGTTCTTGCTCCAAAGCCTGGCTCCGGCTCAAGATTTCGCCGCGGGAAATCGCACTCGCGTCCACAGAAGAAAGCGACGCCTGGAACCGGGCAAGCCGTTTCTCTAGAGTCGCTACGGTTCTCTTCTGCGCCAGAATCTGTCTCCGCCATTGCTCCGTGGCCCCCGGGTCCATTGGGTTTGTGGCCGCCGCGTTTCTTGTTCCAGTTTTCCCCGAAGACGCCGTCTGCGCTTTGCTGGACGCACCGGCGTCCTCCGGTCCCGGCGCATCTTTCGCCAGGTCACCGTCCGTGATCACTTTAGGCGGTGCGGTTGCGGCTGCCTCCGCCTTCTTCTCACGACTTTCCCGCGCAACATCACCCAGCGATTGCCCGTAAACCGTCACGCTCGCCAAAAGAAAGAGTGCCGTGATCGGAACTTCAACCTGCCGGAGGTTGCGGCCGCAAACTCGGAGCATAATTCACCCTTTAAAAAAGAACCCGAGGTCGCCTTATGGTAGCGCTCCGGGCTGCTGCAATCGAATTACCCACGTAACCAACGTCGGTTACTGTGTCTCGCGCCTCGATGGCCGGAGGAGCGCAGCGACGAGGAACCTGCTGTTTTTCCACCACGGCAAGGACGCCACCCTCGCCTCAATCCCCACGAACTCGGCCCCAACCTGAAATCTCCAATCTGAAATCTGCATTCCCCCATCCCTTACAATACCCCCATGTCTGACCCCCTCCTCCGCTACCGCGCCGAGTTCCCCATCCTCGAGCGCACCAACTACATGATCAGCAACTCGCTCGGCGCCATGCCCCGCGGGGTTTACAACGCAATGAAGGGCTACGCCGACACCTGGGCCACGCGCGGCGTGCGCGCCTGGGAAGAACGCTGGTGGATGCTCGGAGCCCAGGTCGGCGAGGAACTGGGCGCGCTCATGAACGCCCCCAAGACCAGCGTCTCGACGCATCAGAACGTCACCACGTGCCAGGCGGTGGTGGCGTCCTGTCTCGATTTCTCCGGCAAGCGCAACAAGGTCGTCTACAGCGACCTGAACTTTCCCTCGGTGATGTATTTCTGGGAGGCCCAGCGTGCCTACGGCGCTGACATCCACATGGTAAAGACCGACGGCATCAGCGTGCCCACCGAGCGCCTGCTCGACGCCATCGACGAGCGCACCCTGGTGGTCCCCATCTCGCACGTGATTTTCCGCAGCGCTTATATCAACGACGCGCACTCCATCATCGAGAAGGCGCATAAAGTCGGAGCCTACGTCGTGCTCGACACGTTCCAGTCGCTTGGCACCATTCCCGTCGACATCCAGAAACTCAACGCAGACTTCGCCTGTGGTGGCGTCCTCAAGTGGCTGTGCGGAGGCCCCGGCGTCGCCTATCTCTACGTACGTCCCGACCTTGGCAAGAAACTGCAACCGCGGTTCACTGGATGGACGGCGCACCAGCAACCGTTTAATTTCGAAACCGGCCCGATCCGTTACACCGACCCACCCTACCGCTTCATGAACGGAACCCCGCACGTCCCGGCGCTAGAAGCCGCCCGGCCCGGGATCAAAATCATCACCGAAATCGGCGTCGAGAAGATCCGCGAAAAATCCAAGCGTCAAACTGCCCGTCTGATCGACCTGGTCGACCAGCGCGGCTGGCGCGTAAACACGCCGCGTGATCCGGAAAAACGGGGCGGCACCGTGTCGATCGACATGCCCGACTCCTACGAAGTCTGCCAGGCACTTCTCAAGCGCGACATTCTGGTCGACTGGCGCCCCCAGGCGGGCGTCCGCTTCTCCCCGCACTTCTACAACACCGACGATGAACTCGACGCGGCGATCACGGCGGTGGAGGAGATCCTGAAAGAACGCGCGCTGACGACGCGGTAAACCGATGTCGTCAAGGTGGGTATCCCCCACGCGGTAACATTACCGACGTAAGCTTGGTCTTTCGTTTTCTGCTGACCCCATTCTCCCTACGCCTCTATCCTGAATTTCAGCCCCCGGTGTGTAACGACGAGGGCGGACGCAAGACTGTGACTTCCCATTTAGCATTCCCGGGCTCCAGTGCTTTAATGATCCCCGTGGCCTTCGCTGCCGCCGCCGGCCTGTACTTTTTCTTCCGCGGATTCTGGCTGCTGCAACACAAAGCTCACGCGCTCGGAGAGATCGCTCCGCAGACGCAACCCGCAATCACCACCATGACCAGGACTTTCACGACCGAAGGAAGTGACGCGCTGGCCCGCGCTTCGAACAGCGAAGTCATCCGCCTGACGCCGCACGGCGAGTCCGCCAGCGGTGCACCTGTCACGCAGCAGGGACGAATCGCCGCCGCTCTTCTGAAAGCGGGCATCTCAAACCCGGCGTCCTGGTCAACCACCGATGACTCGTCCCAAGGCGCGGTTCGCGTCGCCGACGAGCCCGCAACGAACGGCAGCGGCTCGACCAGCGCGCTGCAAGCCCTTGACCTCAATGCTTTCAAGACCCTGAAACAAGCCGCCGGCCATCCGGCGCTGCGGATTCCAGCAGCCGAGCCTCACTCCGCCGGTCCGTCTTTTGGCTGGAAGCCCGCCCTGATGATCTGGGGAGGCCCGGCCCTTACCCTGGCTTGCGTCTACATCATCGCAGCGCACTTCGGTTGGTTGTAGACAAGCTCTCAGCTCTCAGCTTTCAGCCATCAGCTCTCACTTCTGAATCCATCGCATCGGCTGTCCTCTCCTGAACGCTGACGGCTGATCGCTGACGGCTGACAGCTCAACTGTCACCTTCCTTCTAACCCACCCGGCGCGATTCCTCCCTGCGCTCACGCCCCATTGATTAGAATGACAATGTGGCCGACGCCGTTCGCATAGGGATCCTGGGCGACTTCAATCCCGAATTCCGTTCCCATCACGCGACCAATGACGCCCTGCAGCACGCCGCCGCCAAGCTCGACGTGACGGTCGAATCCCAGTGGCTGCCCACGCCGTCGCTGGTCGAACCCGGCGCGCAAAAAGTGCTCGAAAGTTTTGACGGCCTTTGGGCCGCGCCTGGCAGCCCCTACAAGAGCATGGAGGGCATGCTCAAGGGCATCGAGTTCGCCCGTCGCCGTGATTGGCCCTTCCTGGGCACCTGTGGCGGCTTCCAGTACGCGGTCATTGAGTGTGCCCGCAACGTGTTGGGCATCAAGGACGCCGACACCGCCGAAAACAATTCCGGGTCCAAGAACATCATCATCCACCCGGTCGCCTGCGCCGTTCCCAACCGCTCCGGCGATGCCCCCAAACTCTCCGGCATAGGCCCGGAAATCCGCATTCGCCCGGGTTCCTATCTCCAGACCTTCTACAGCCAGGACACCATCCAGGAAGAGTTCTTCTGCAATTTTGAATTGAACCCCGACTACGAGTGGTGCTCGATCGAGGCCGGCTTCCCCATCGCCGCTCGCGGACCTGGCGGCGAAGTCCGCGCCATCGAGTCGCCCACCCACCGCTTCTTCGTCGCGACGCTGTTCCAGCCGCAACTGAGCTCAAAACCGAAGAAGCCGCACCCACTGGTTCTGGCCTTCGTGCAAGCCGCTGGAGACTGGGGCCGAAAGAAACTCGACGACAGCGTGCTCGAGTAAGAGAAATAAACCGCCGCAGGCAAGGTTGAAACGCGGGAAGGGCGAGTACTGACAGCTGAGAGCTGAAAGCTGACAGCCTACTTCTTCAACAGACTCGAGTGACTGGCCACACACAGCCACTTGCCATTCTCGAAAATCCACGTGTCGGTAAAGCGTCCGGTGTGCTCGTACTCTTTGCCGTTGAACGTTCCCTTCGCGTGATAGATCCCGGTCACCACCGCCGTATCCCGGTACACGTTCACCTTCACGTCGCGAATATTCATCGCGCTTGGCTTGAATTCCGGGTCCTTAATGTCCGCCAGGAACTTGTCGCGCTCACTGATCTCGCCGTCGTATTCCGTGTTGACGAAACGGTCGGCGATGAGGGCCTCAAGCGCGTGCGAATCCCGGTGAATCTGTGCATCGTTCCACAGGTGCTCGAGGACAACGAGCTTGGCCTCCTGCGCCACGGCATCGGGACTTCCGCTCTGCGCCAGCGCGCAGACCGTGAACAAGAGAATGCAGAGGGCGGGCTTAACCATGGTTCGTTCCGTCCAGATCACACCTAAAAGTAGGGACAGATGCCGGACAAGATACCAACCCACGGGTACTGCATTCCATCCAAAAGCACTTCCGGGAGGTTACGAATGTCACCGCGGCAACCGCACGGCCCCGCCAAACACTCAGTGTCACCTAGCGGAATCTGGGGAGCAGGCATTCACGGTCGCTTACAGCAGCAGATTCTGCTAGACCGCCGCCACAGACTACTGGAATGCGCGGACTTCAGCCTCTTGAGGGCCCAAACGAAAAAAGCCGCCAGCCCACAAGGGACTGGCGGCCTACAGACAAACTAGTAGTTAGAACGTCAGCTTCAATCCCCACTCGACCTGACGAGCAGCGCCAACAGCATATACCCCGGTGCCGTTGCCAACGCGGAAGGCTTCTTGGACCGAACGGTCCGTTCCAGCGATCGTGCCTGGTGTCGGTGATCCGGTCGACAAGAGGCCGCTCATCGTGTTTGGTGGCAGGCCGAAGTTCGAGAAGTTGAAAAGATTGAAGAAAGCCACGGTCGGTTCGATGCTGATTTTCTCCCGGAAGGTATACTTCCATCCCACATTCAGGTCGAGGGAACGCAGCCATGCGAAATTGACCTGCCCAGGAACAGTCGTCGGAAGCGTAGGCGCCACGCCACCGAGCGCCTGCAACTGGGTGAGGGTCATCAGGCTGTTCGTAATGAGGGTCTGGCCGGCCGGAGTCGCGTTGTTAGCCACGCTGCTGTTGTAGTTGCTGATCAGATTGTTAAGACCAGACGCATTCGTGCCTCGATCAAACTGGCCGAAGTGCGTGCCGGGCATCGGATCCCCAACCGTCCCGTCTCCGGTGAAATCTGTGCGGAAGATTTCTCCCGGCCCGATCCCCGTATTGCCTACCGTGATCGAACTCGACAGTGGGCTGTAGAAGTGGGAGATCAATCCCATCCGGAAGTTCAGCGGCAGATCCGCATACCCACCAAACGAGATCTGATGAGTACGATCCAGCAGCGACGGCCCGAAGTACCGGTTGGGTTTTGCGTTGTCCGCGGTTCCCAGAACGAAGTCCTGATCGTTGTCTCCCGTCGTCCCCGTGGCCTGCGTGCCACCGGAGTTCTGAAAGCGCGACAGGCTGTAGGCAACCTGGAAGTTCACGGCTTTGAGACCACGCACGGGATTGACGACGTTTTGCACCAGCTTCATCTGCAAACCGTTGTACACCGAGCGCCCGATCGGGAACAGGAAGAGGCTCGCAGCCTGCTGGGCGTTGTATCCGCCAAAAGCGCACGGATTCCCAATCGCGGCCATGCAGCCCACGCCGCCCTGGTCAGCAGCGCTCCCCAACCCGTTGTTGGCAAAGTCGCTCATCGCCAACTGTACCGGTCCACTTGTGAATGGCTTCCCGTTTGCCGGATTGTTGGGACAGTTAAGCACACCGCTGGCTGGAAGTGGACCGCCTCCGCAATTGGCCAGGGTGGTAGCGATCGCGGTCTGGGCAGCAGCCTTGTTGAAGCTGCTGACGCTGCCATCGTGGTTTACATCGATTCCCAGCAGTGAACGGGTCTCGACGTTCCTCAAGAAATCCGCGCTGAACACCATTCCCTTTCGGATTTCGCGCTGGATGCCGATGTTCATCTGTAACGAGACCGGACTCTTGTACCCGGGCGCGAACAGCCCGAGTGGCACGCCCAGTCCCGCACCCAGGTAGTCACCAATGTAGTTCGGGTTCGGAGCGTTAAGGTCAAGCGGATTTCCAGCCAGGTACTGTTTCCAGAATCCCATCATCGGAGCAATTGCCTGTCCCACCGGGATATAGCCAGCTGTGTTCCCCGTGGTCGCGTCTCCACCCACCGTGGGACTCACCAGCGCTGCGCTGTTGCAAACACCGGCGCCCGGAGTCATTGGTCCAGTATTTGCCGTTATGGTTTGCGGAATGGCACTGTAGCAAGCATACGGTGTCTGGCCGAACGCTCCTGTCTTCAGGCGGTACGGTCGGTCGAAGAGCACATTGTTATAGATGATGTTTTCGTAGTACAAACCAACGCCGCCACGGATGACCATCTTGCCATTGCTCTTCGGATCCCAGGCGAAGCCGAATTGTGGTGCGAAGTTCTTGTTGGGTTGCTGAACTGGGTTGCCCATTCCTGGGAATGCAGTATTAAGTTCAGGAATCACCGGCAGGTCGCTGTCGGTGCGACCCGTGTCACGGTCATACCGCAGGCCGATCGTGAGCGTGAAGTTCGGCTTGATCTTCCAGTTGTCGCCAAAGTAGAAGGCCAGCCGGTTGTCCGGCCCAAGCCCTCCGGCCGGAAAGCCTAGTGCTGGCTGCAGAGTTGAGTATCCCAAGCCGTTGCCCAGCCGCAGCCGAGCCGCCGGATAGTTCAGAGGGTTCGTGACGCCACCTGGGTAACAGGGAGTTCCCGGGTTCGGATAAACCACCTGGCCAATCCCCTTGGGATCGCACGAATCGTTCGCGAAGTTAAGCGCGAAGGAGTTCTGTGGCCAAGAAATTCGAGGAGCGAACCCGAAGAAGCTGGCGAATCCGCCACCTTGAATGTGGTTGAAAGCGAACCCGTAGCGCAGGAAGTGGCTGTGAATCGTCTTGCCGCCATCGTATTTGAACTGGTGGTTGGACTGCGGTGTGCTCTGTGGGGCATTCGGATTCGGCCCCGAGTAGAATCCGTTTCCTACCGCATCTAGCGTGACTCCCGTGCAGCACAGTACGAGACTCGTCCCCAGCGTGGCATCTCCGATCTGGTTCTGAAACTTCAGATAGGAGAACCGGACGGTGTGCGTAAACGTGCCGGTGTTGAAATCCACTCCCAGGACGTGAGTACGGGTGATGTCCTTGTTGACGTAGACCGAGTAACCATCGCCAAAGGTCCCGGGCAGGGAGTTCTTGAAATAGTTGTAGCGGTAGAACAGACGAGCGTTCCCCAACGTGTAATCCAGTTTGCTCATCAACATGTTGTCGCGGAAGGGTACTCCGACGCCACCGTTAAGACCGTCGAACGGAGCAGGGAAAAGAACCGGTGCGAACGAGTCCTGCTTGGTTCGTTCTCCATCCAGGAAGAAGAACATCTTGTCCTTGATAATGGCCCCACCGAAGCTCCCACCGTACTGCGAGCGCTGGAATGGGAGCTTTCCTCCTCCCGGCGTCGACGCTCCGCCCACCGAACGGTCACGGAACAACCCAAACGCTTCGCCGTGATACTTGTTGGTACCTGACTTGGTGCTTACGTTCACGGCTCCGGAGGAAGTCAGATCTTGCGAGAGGTCGAGCGACGACTGGCTCATTTGGAACTGGTCGATGGCGCTCGCCGGAATATCCTGCGTCGTGGTGCCCACGGTTTCGTCGCTGACGTCAACCCCGTCGACGTTGATGCGTGCCGTACGGCCGAAGCGGCCCCCGAACGAGATCGAAGAGTATCCGGCCTTGGTCGGGTCGAAGTTCTGACCATCCTGGATCTGCACACCCGGTTCGAGCTGCGCGAGATCAAGGAAGTTACGGCCATTCACCGGCAGGTTCTCGATCTGCTCCGACGACAACACGCCCTGCACCGTGGCCTGCTCGGTGTTGACCTGCACCTCTGTAGCCTGCACCTCGATCGTCGTGCTCTCCTGGCCAAGTTGCATCCTGGCGTTCACAGTGGCAGTGTTGCCCACCTGCACCGTCGTCAGGGTACTCATCGTGCTGAAGCCCTTCGCGGAAACCTGCACCCGGTAGGTGCCGGGACTGACCGCGCCTGAGTTGAACGCACCGGCGCTATTGGAGGTCAGGTCGATCGTCTGTCCAGTAGCTGTGTTCGTGACGACGATTTTTGCGCCGTTAACCACCGCGCCTGTCGGGTCGGTCACGGTTCCGACGATACTGCCTGTACTGACTGTGGTCTGAGCAAACATTCCTATGCACACGAGAATCAGGACGGCCGCTAGAACGACGCTAAATCGAAGAGCGGCGGAATTGGGCGTTCTTGAAGATGACGGCATTTACCCACCTTCCTTTCCAAGCTTTTTAGGGTTAACAGAACACAACCAGGACAGGAGTCTGTCGGAACAGATTAAGCTGCCACCAAAACAGGTGGTTTTGAGATTGGGTTTTCAGGTCATGAACGGTTCGGATGACTCCCGAGCTGGAACTCCAAACCAAGACTTCACCGGGCTTTTGGGCAATCGGCTATCCAAACATAACCATCGCATAATGTGTTTAAATTCATATAGACACGGGCCATTTTGTTATGTCTATCTACGAAAAACGGTACTCCGCCAGGGTGTTGATATGGGTTTTCATAGCGCGAGATTCTGCTCGAGCGAGCAGGCAGGATGAGGAAATAATATGTTTATATTAAAGTAACTTATCGAAAGATAACTATCTTATGATCCAAATTAACCCTACTTCAATCGATACTCTCTTTTGTGGAGCCTTGCCGCTCGCTGCGACGTCGGCGTGATTTCCGATCCAGCACCTATTTCCCCGTCTTCACAAATTTCAACGACGCCGAATTCATGCAGTACCGCAGCCCGGTCGGCTGCGGGCCGTCATTGAACACGTGGCCCAAGTGCGCGTCGCATAGCTTGCAGTTGACTGCGGTCCGCACCTCGCCGAAGGTCGTGTCCCGTACTTCTTTGACGTTTTCGTCCGCGATGGGCGCCCAGAAACTTGGCCAGCCAGTTCCCGATTCGAACTTAGTGTCCGACTTGAACAGCGCGTTGTCGCAGCAGATGCAGCGGTAGAGTCCCTTGTCGTGCAGGTTCCAGTACTGCCCCGTGAATGCCCGCTCGGTGTCGGCATGTCGCGTGACCTCGAAGGCTAGCGGGAACAGCAACTGGCGCCACTCAGCTTCCGTCTTCACCACCTTCGCCTCGTGCACTTTCTTCAGGCGCTTGCCGTCATCGGAGAACTCCACGACGGTTACTTCCCCGGGCACGCTCTCCGATCCGTGTGCCCAGGCCTCTGGCACCGTCGGCTGGCGCAGCCACCACAACGCCGCTCCCGCAACCGCCGACGCCGAAGCAACCAGAAATGCTCGGCGTCTCACTTTTCCCAATCCCGTTTCTTTATTCAAATCTGGCTCAAACATAGTCCACTCCTTATCATGTCTCCCGCCCCTACCTGATTCACGGTCACCGGGGATCTCTTGCGGGCAAATTCTTTAATCTTTGATCTTTCGAAAGCGGCAGCCGACTGTGCCGCTTTACTTCCCCGCATACAACGCAGGGAACTCTACCTTCAAATTTTCCACCTTCGGCGCATCGTTGTAGCGGATGTATGGCTCGTCCGGGTGCAGCGTTGCATAGTTCTGGTGATGAGCCTCCGCCGGATAGAACGCCTTCAACGGCACGACCTCAGTTACGATCTTGTGCTTGAACACGTGCGCTGTCTCTAACTGCGCGATGTAGGACTCGGTGATCTTCTGTTGCTCTGCGGTCGAGTAGAACACTACCGACCGGTACTGCGTGCCCTCGTCCGGACCCTGGCGGTTCTTCTCCGTGGGATCGTGCGCGACCGAGAAGAACACGTGCAGCAGTTGTCCGTACGTTACCTGCGACGGGTCGAACACCACTTGCACTGACTCAGCGTGCCCCGTCATGCCCGTGCTGACACGATCATATTCCGCCGTCTTCGCCTTGCCTCCCGAGTATCCCGAGGTCGCGCTGATCACGCCTTTCACATGCTGGAAGACGGCCTGGATCCCCCAGAAGCATCCACCGGCAAAGACCACCATCTGCTGGCCAGGGGCCGAAGCGACCGCGGCGTCGTTCGTGGGAGGCGGGACCATCACTGGTTTGCCACCACCCCCCATTACCTGCGCCGGAGAGGCCACGAACCATGCGAGCGCCGCCATCATCAGCGCACCCATCAACCCCGTAAAGAAAGATGATCTCGACATAACTCCACCCTCCATTGAACGATCCAACCTGCCCTGCGGATTGGACTTCCCAGATGCGGGAAAGTTTCGCGCAGATCGGGACGCTAGGGAAGCGAATTTACCGCTTTGCAATCAGTAGTTTGAAACTCGAAGAGCCTGGACCGCCGTCCGGAACTCGGCCCTGAGAGGGAAAAAACGATTGGCATCGATGGAACGCGTCACCCCCCTGCGAGTTGTAGTTCTCTTCGCAGACAAAACCAGAGCACCGGCATGTCCCTAAACACCCTCGGTCACGCTCCCGCTTCTGCCTTCATTGCAAAGCCCTGCTGCTAAATCTCCGCGCGCAAGGCGTCTCCGCTCATTTCCCCCGGCATTCATCTCCAAACCCCATACACTTTACTCAGGAGCCTTCATGCCCTCATGCCATCGGTTCGGTCCCGTCGTTTCACTGCTGGCCCTACTCTTGTTCCTGTCCGGATGCAATGCGCTGAATCCCCTCTGCGGGAGCGCCCGCCCCGTGCCGATCCTCACGTCGATCTCTCCAAGAACTATGGTCTTTGCCCAGCTGCCGCCCAGTTTCCCTCTCACCCTGACCGGCAGCCAGTTCGTTTCCTCCTCGGTCGTGGTCTTCAATGGCGCTACCCTGACAACCGCCGTCAACAGCAGTTCCCAGCTCACGGTGACGATAACCGCCGCCATGATCCCCGCCACCGGCACCTACAACGTCCAGGTACAAACCCCCGCTGGCACCACCGGAAACCTCGGCTGCTCCACCGGCGGCATGAGCGCCACGCTGACCCTGACTATCAGCTAGGTCCCTGGCACTGATTTTCCGCTCTTCAGCTCTACCTCTTTGCCGCCCAAGACGTTACCGAGTTGGATTCTGGAATCGAACTCAGCCAGCACATCAACCGCGGGCAGATCAACCGCACCGCAATCAGTGTTCGGACCTCGGATGCTCCCAACCGAGGAGCCAGCAGGCGCAAAATCGGAAAGCCATACACTGACATTGCAAACAATCTTCGTTGTAATGAATTGTCTAGATATGTATTGTTGTGGCCCAAATTCAGCCCTTGCCGGTTCCAATGCCTTCGCGAACCCAAGAGTCTGAGACCAGAAAAGGTAGGTGGCCGATGTTCTCCTCTCCCCCGTCCCGCCGGGAGTTTGGGTTTTTCTTCTCCCTGGTCCTTTCAATCCTGCTGCTGTGGTCCTTTGCGTGTCCCGGGTTCGCACAGACAACCGTGGGCACGGGCAGTATCGTCGGCACGGTGGTGGATCCGACCGCAGCTGTGGTCCGCGGAGCTAAAGTCGCAATTACCAATGTGGCCACCGGGCAGGTCATAAACCTCACGACCAATTCTTCAGGCGCCTACAACTCCGGCGCTTTAATTCCTGGAAACTACAAAGTGCGTGTGATGGTGAAGGGTTTCCGCACAACTGAGGAACTGTTGACCGTACTTGTCGGCAATACCACCAACGGCAATGTGCAGCTGGAACTCGGGGAGGAAGACCAGGTGATCGAGGTGCAAGCCTCGACCGTGCAGGTAAATACGGAACAGGCCACCGTGCAAGGGGTCTTGAATGCGGAACAGATTGAGAATCTCCCGGTCAATGGCCGAAACTTCCTGGACCTTGCACAGCTTGAGCCAGGAGTGCAGATTCAGGACGGACAGACCTTCGACCCAACCAAGGCCGGGTATTCGTCGATTTCTTTCGGCGGGCGTTTCGGCCGTACTGCCCGCATCGAGGTGGACGGTGTGGACGTGTCGGATGAGACCGTAGGCACAACCACCACGGATATTCCCGCCAGCGGAATTCAGGAGTTTCAACTCAGCCAGTCGAGCCTGGACCTGTCGAACGAGCTGACCTCCTCTGGTGCGGTGAATGTGACGACCCGGTCCGGGACCAATGACCTCCACGGCGAGGCTTTTGGCTTGTTCCGTGACAGCTCAATGGCAGCCGCGTTGCCCACGCCGCCCGGATTGAAAGCGCCTTTCCAGCGCTCGCAGTACGGTGGGCGCATCGGCGGACCGATCCTCAAGGACAAATTCTTTTACTTCCTGGACGGGGAGCGTACGTTCCAGCATGAGCAGTCGCCGGTGTTGGTGGCTATACCCTTCCAGCAGCTCTCCAATACCTTCAATTCGCCGTTCGTTGAAGACAATCTGATGACGAAGGCGGACTACCAGCTGACGCAGTCGGCGCACCTCTTCTACCGCTTCACTTATTTCAAGAATTCCCTGCTCGCCAATGCCGGGCTTGGTTTCTCCGTGTATGACAACAAAGACATTACCCGCACCCATGTCATTGGCCTGGATTTCAATAGCGGAAGCTTCACCCACAGCATCCGATTCGAATACCTCAAATTCCAAAATCAGATTACGGACGCCACCACCGGCACCAATTTGCCCCTGGCCAACTATCCCGTGGAAATCCAGATGGGCAGCACCGGGCTGGTCACTGGGCCGAACTATCTTGCGCCGCAGAGCACACTGCAGAGTAATCATCAACTCAAGTACGATGGCAGCAAAACACTTGGCTCACACATTATCCGCTACGGATTTGGCTGGAACCACATTGTGGGCGGTGGCTTTGCGGCCTTCCAAAGCATCGTGCCCTACCTGATCACGAATGTGGGAAGCCTCGAAA
>Ga0209698_10001457_pt1 | contig 27180 bp, 15 predicted proteins | sample LitLauG_LLR_2012_FD_187203 | JGI IMG/M metagenome (GOLD analysis project Ga0209698, IMG submission 187203) | Freshwater sediment microbial communities from Pennsylvania, USA - Little Laurel Run_MetaG_LLR_2012 (SPAdes) (version 2) | ecosystem: Environmental > Aquatic > Freshwater > Creek >... | reverse complement strand
GTGCGCCGATGGCCGCCCGATTGCTCTTCGTTCCCACGAGACGCAGAACGATCCGATGGTTTGAGTTCTTTGTCTCGTTCACGAACACCGAAGGCGGAGCTCCCACGTTGTAGACAACGAAGTCCACATTGCCATCGTTGTTGAGATCGCCAAAAGCCGTACCCCGCCTGGATTGCAGCGCACTCTCGTTCAGCCCCGCTAGACTCGCGATCTCATCAAAGGTCCGATCCCCACGATTGCGAAACAATTGAAGCGGCTCACGGTACTTCGCTTCATTCGCCAGCGTATCGACCCGCGGAGAGACGTTTCCGTTGGCCACGACAATATCCGGCCATCCGTCGTTATCGAAGTCCGCGAATCCAGTGCCCCACTTCACGGGAGACGAACTCAACCGCCCGATCTTCGCGTCCCACGTAATCTCAGTGAATCCTTTCTCTCCCTGATTCCAGTACAGGCTGACCGGCTGATTGCCGAAGCGGCTGACCACCAGATCAAGCTTCCCATCTCGATCGAAATCGCCGAAGTCCCCGGCCATGTTTCCGAGTTCCAGTCCAGACGGATCGACTGCAACCCCGCTCACCATCCCAACGTCTTCAAATGTTCCATCATGCCGGTTGCGGAAGAGATAATTCGCATCCATGTCGTTGGCCACGAATAGATCGGGCCACCCGTCGTCGTCGAAGTCGCCCCAGACAACGCCCATCCCACGCCGCTTCTCGGCATTGTCAACACCAGCCTTGGCCGACACTTCTTCAAACGTGCCATCCCCGCGGTTGTGGTAGAGCAGAAAGCTCTCGCCCTCAGTCCCCGGCACCTCGATGGGAAGCCCTTTGTAATTGAATGCCACCGATCCGGCCTTGGGCAGGTTGTGAATGTCTGAGTGAACGTAACGCGAAACGAAAAGGTCCAGATGTCCGTCTCGGTCGTAATCGGCCCACGCGGCACCAACACTAAAACCTCCGCCCGCGACGTGGGCACCTTCGGTCACGTCTTCGAACTTACATCCACCCAGGTTGTGATAGAGCACGTTGTGTCCATAGCCGGTAACGTAAATGTCCGGCAGCCCATCATTATCGAAGTCGCCGATCGCCACTCCCATGCCCCATCCCAGCGTGGTCAACCCCGCTGAGCGCGTGATGTCAGTGAAGTGGAGGTCCGCATCCTGGCGATAGAGATGTAACATCAGGTCGCCGCCCTTGAGATAGTTCTCGATCGTAGAATCGCCGACCACCGCGATGTCGAGTTTGCCGTCATTGTCGCAATCGAATAGGCCTATGCCGCCGCCCATCATCTCCACTAGATAGTGCTTGTCCGGCGATGTCGGAGGCGTCGTCGCAACACCGGCTTGTCGTCCAATCTCCCGAAAATGGATTGGCGCCTGGTCCGGGGCCGAACTTTGCAAAACGAACGCAAATCCGCCGAGTGCAAGAGTCGCCGAGATGAATGCAATCCTGATCACAATCAGTGTTGAACCTTCGCCAGCGAAGGATCCCACGCCACAGCCATCTGAAGATACTGCGCGGAAGTAACGGAATCCTTTCGCTGCGCTGCGATTCCGGCCAAGTTGTAATACGCCTCCCCGATGAGAGGGCTAATCTGAGCGACAAAAGCCTGTGCCCTGGCTGCATCCAAAGAGTTCGCCGAATTACGTTTCCGGCTTGCGTGTCCTCCGTTTTCCGACTTCGCACCAGCCAGGCTCTCCAGCCTGCTCTCGGAGCCTTCCGCCGACGTGATCCGCAACTGCCGCCGAAGCTGCGCTGCCTTGGCGATCTCAGCCGCACCCTCTTCGAAGTGACCTCGTTCGCGCAACACGCGTCCCAATATGTAGTGCGCCCGCACGAGCGTGAAATCGGGAGGAGCAGTCTCGCCCCACGAGGCAATCAGTCCGCGAAGTATTTGCTCCGCCTGTGCGGTGCGATCCGTTTCCGAGTAAAGCTGCCCCAACAAAAGCTGCACCCCGGGATCATCGGGATTCAGCGAGCGTGCTTTCATCAATTCCAGCTCCGCCTCCCCGAATCTCCTCTGTTGCAATGCGATGTGTCCCAGCATGTAGTGGCTGCGGAAATCATCCGGATTCAAAGCTAACTCCGCGCGGAACTCAGGCACCGCCTTCGCATATCCCGCTTCTTCGTTCCGCGCCAGGTAAGCGAGCGCCAGGTAGTAATGTGCATCTCGCGTTTGAGGATGCGCTGCCAGCACCTTCTTCAGCTCAACGGCGGCGTCGTCCACATAATCTCCGTAGTAGTAAATGGTCGCCGCCGTCACCCGGTTCTCAGGAGTGTCGCCGAGCTTCGTGATCATCTTCGCAATGACAGCCCGAGCGCGATCAAGTTGCTGAACCCTGAGATACGCAATCGCTAAGGTGCGCCAAACCTGACTGAATTCACCTAGATCAAGTGCGGCCTGCAGATGGCCCGTCGCCACTGCGTACTCCTTCTCTTCAAACAGAATCTGGCCGAGCAAGGCCTGAGCTCGCGGATTGTTGGCATCGCCGGCGACGGCCTTCTGCGCAGGCTCCTCTGCGTCTTTGACCCGTCCCTGATCGAACAGCACCGAAGCGTAATCCAGTCGAACCGCAACATCGTCCTCGGAAAACGCCAGCGCTTCCTGTAGGGACCGCGCCGCTCCGCTGAGATCCCCTGCACGAGCGCGAGCGTTCGCTGCCCGATGGATCGCTTCCGCCAGAAATGCCTTGTATTCGGTGGCCGCGGTTTCGTGATTCCCGGCTCGCAGAGACGTCTCCGCCGCGTCCAAATGCTGCATCAGGGGATCGGCGCCCTGCGCCCCTGCAAAACGAGAAACGCTGACCACCAGAACAAACAGCCAGAACAGTTCTCTCGTGGATTTTCCCGAGTTTTGGACCTTTGCCGATCTACGGATGTTGCTCCGCGGCCCCATCCTGACCTTCCTTTGCTTGATCCAGTTCCTTGAACGCGGCAAACTCGCGCGCGGCGTCCGCACTCTTCCCGGCCTTCTGATACGCCTGCGCCAAATTGAAGTGCGATGACGCGATCGTGGGCGCCAGCTTTACCGCCGTCTCCAGTTCAGCGATTCCCTTCTCCGCGTGGCCAGTCTGCACCAGGATTCTCCCCAGGATGTTGTGCGGCGCATAGTTCTTTGGCTCGATCTCCATCGCGCGGCGCGCCAGCCGCTCACTTTTCTGCAAGCTTCCCGCCTCCAGGCAGAGGAACGAATCTTCAATCAATGCCGGAACGTGCCGGGGATTCACTTCCAGCGCCTTGTCGAGTTCCGCGATCGCGGCATCCTGATCCGAAACGGTGAGAGTAAGTCCGTACGCATAATGCAGGTTCGCTTCCCGCGGATGCTGCGCAACCAGGTCTTTATATAACCGCCGCGCCTCTTCCAAATGCTGCGAGTTGACAGCCCATCCGGCCTCGCCCGTTTTCATCACCAGGTCGTGCTTGGCGGCGGGGATTTCATAGGGAAAGATAGGCAGTTGCAGCACGATCAGGCCGGTAGCCTCGATCACCGGCGGACTCTTGTCACCCGCGGTAGCCAGAACTGCAATCTCCTTCATCGCCATATCGAACTGGCCCGCGGTGTCCCACAGCAAGGCGAGTTCGTAATGCAACCGCGAGAGCAGCGTGACGTCGCTTCCCACCCCAAGCTGCTTCGCCTTCATCAGATGATCGAACGCGTTCCGGTAATCGCGCAGCTCATACTCGCAGAATCCCATGTAAGCCCACGATGGACCATTCTTCGGAGTCAACACGGCAGTCTGGCGGTACGCGTCGCGAGCCTCCGCGTAACGGTTCAAGGAATAGAGCGACGCCGCCAGATAACCCCAGCCCTCAGCCCAGTCAGGACGTGACTTGAGAGCCTGGCGATAGAGCCGCGCAGCATCGTCAAGTCGATTCTGGGCGTAGGCATCAGCCGCCTGCTGCTCGACGGAGGAGAGATCAGGATTCGGCGCCACCTGGCCCAAGGCGGGAACTCCGCAAGCACAAAGCAGGACAACGGTCACCCAGCGCGAAATGCTCCTCCCGACGTACATAGAGCCCCAATTATATGGCCCACCCTCCGCATAACGTGCGCGCTCAGCGTGCAAGAAGAAACGGGGCGGCCAAAAGCTTTGCCGCCCCGCACGCAGTAGCACCGCAGATTCTCAGAACGAGTATTTGGCCGAGAACTCTAGTACACGCTTGCCATACTTGGTACTGGCAAAGCCGGGACGCGACTGGTTGCCATTGAGCACATAGTTTGTGCCTGCGTTCGGGTCGTTCAAGTAATACTGACCCGCGCCATAGGGGCAAGGCGGCCCGCCGTTCGCGTATGGCTTGCTGCCGTTGCAAGCATAGTTGAAGCTGATGCTCATATCCGCGCCGCCCTGGAACGAATCCAGCGGGTGGTTCAGGAAGTTGAATGCCGAGATACGGAACTCGACATGTTGCCTTTCAGTCACAGCAAAGGTCTTAAAGACCGCCAAGTCGCTGTTGAAATACGCCGGTCCGTGAATGTACGGCAATTGCCAGTCGCCGTTCGTTCCCGGGGCAGCAACCCCGAAACAGCTCGCATTGAAGTACTGGTGCGGCTGCAGCCGGTACTTCGGATCACAGACAACTGTCGGTTGGATGTTGGAATTGTTGGTTCCGAGGTAGTTCCAGGCATTGATTGGGTAAGTACCGTAGTTCTCCGTACAAATCTTGGTTTTGGGATCACACGTCTGCGTCAGCTTGTCGTACGTCGGACCGTTTCCTCCGAGCCCAAGATTCGTATTCTGGAGAGCGCTAATATTCGGACCGCTCTGCCAAGTCGTGATGCCGGAAATATTCCATCCGTTGATTCCGTACCCTAGCAACTTATTTCCGTGCATCGGGTTGCCGGTTTGGAAGGTATAGGAGAAATTGAACACATGTGACCGATCGGTGGAGAGAATGCCGTAATCGTGCGCCAGGCTAAGAGCATCGGGCGCCAGGGCATTCAATTGCGCTGTACCTTCTGTTCCCAGAGTCTTCGACCACGTGTAGTTCAAGTTGTATGTGATCCTTCCCTTCTGGCGAACCCAGCTCGTCTGCAATGCATTGTAGTTAGCAACACCAATGTGCCGAATCCTTTGCACATTCGCGGCTCCAAAGTATGCGGATAGTGGAAAAGCTGAAGAAGCTGGTTGATTCGCATTGACATCGCAAGCGTTCTTAGTAGAGTCGCCGTTTAGCGGCACCGTGACCGGATTTAGGTAAGCAGGGCACCCATTCACCGTGAGAGCCTGCCCTGTTTGCAGAACGTTCAAATTGCGCGCGTCAAGGTTGTTCGTATTACCTTCAATCGCGGCATTGGAAGTTTTGCTTCCTACGTATCCGATTTCGAGCAGCGAACTAAAAGGCACTTGCTGTGAAACCGTAAAGTTGTAGTTCTGGGACATGGGTTGGGCATGGTCTTGCACGAAGCCGGTTGTATTTCCGCAAGGAGAACATCCAGAAGATGTCGGCGCGACGGTCTTGTTCGCTCCAAGTTGATTTACGTAGGGCAACGTAAATGGCCGTGGAGAATTGAATGTGACGACTCCTTGGGCCGCGTCGATAGGTCCTTGGTAATCGTTCCACTGATCGCGGTACCCATACATACCCCAACCGCCTCGCAGGACTGTCTTCCCATTGCCCCGAAGGTCATAGGCGAATCCGAGTCGCGGTTCCCATGTAATCGCAGAAACGTTGCGACCAGTGATAGGAATTGCAGAATCAACGCCGTGCCAGGCAAATCCCGGTACTCCAGATGAGGAATTCATGAAATTACCGGTGTAGGCAGCTACTCCACCAGCTGGGGGACGCCATGCGCCAAGATGGTCCGCGCGGAGACCAAGATTCAGCGTTAGGCGCTTCAGGGTTTTCCAATCATCCTGCACATATCCGGAATAGGTTGGATACCACGCATTGTCCAAAGCCAACTTAGTCACCTGATCGTAATTCCCCACGCCAAGGAGGAGATTGGCCACAGGATTGTTCGCTCCGCAATTTATCGTTGGATCTGAAGTGCCCCCAAGTAAACCGTTGCACGAGAAAGGACCTCCTTGAACGGCTTGGAGGTTCCCATCCAGATCGGTGAATGCTCCCTGATTGTTGACCGTCTTCTCCCAATAGAAGCCCGCTTTGATCGTATGGGTCTTGTACGATTTGGTGACGTCGTCTTGCACGGACAGGTTGTACTTCTGCCACTTGAAACTGCCCCCGTTTGCGAAGATGTCAGGCTGGATCATTTGGGGTACGCCCGCTAGCCAATAGCCGTCCCCGATCTGGGGCATCATCGTCGTCTTCGTGGCGAATACTCCCTGATACGGGTATGGAGTTCCCGCGAGCCCGCCGGTCGAGAGCGCCCAGGAACCCTTGCTATTCCTCATCAAGGGATAGTTAATGTATCCCAGGCCCACCGAAGCATCGTTCGTCAGGGTCGGTCCAAACACATGCAAAAAGTGGCCCGTCACTGTCTGAGAATTGTCCTTGGAAGACATGCCGCCGGGGAACGGAATAGAGTTGTAGGGCTGCCACCACAAGTGCACTGGGACGGCATCCGATTCCTTCTGCGTGTTGTAGGTGACATACAACTTGCTGTTGTCGCTAACGATGTAATCCAAACGTGTGCGGAACATCCAACCGTTCTGGTTCGTGTTTTCCCCTTGCAGGTAGTTGTAACCACCGGTCTTGGTCGGATCCGCATTCGGCTGCGGAATGTTAGCCAGCAAAATCGCAGCACCGGGATCGAACATCGTCGTAGGAATGTTGGTATTAGTGTTGTTGGTCGGATTGCCCGTTTGAGCCCAGGTGAACGTGCCGCCACCACCAGCGCTGTTATACATATCGGCACAGACGGGTTGATACCCCTGAATGCCATTTCCGCCGCAGAGGGCGTTATTATCGGCTGCCACCGCCGGATTCATGTCGAAGATGCCCTGCCTCATGCTCTTGGTTGGCACGGTATCGGTCAGCAGACCCGGGACGGTAAGACCTGCCAAAGGAATTCCGTTTTGGTAGTAGTACTCGTACCCAGCCCAAAAAATCAGCTTGTTATGCGTGAAGGGAACCGGACCTCCGATGTTCCCTCCCGGAAACAGGTACTCTTGAGCCGGCACCTTGATCAATCCGCCAGGCCCTTGGGCGACGAGCTGTCGATGGAAAGCCCAATCCAGCGAATTGAAGCTAGCGTCGCGGGCATGCATGTAAACTTCGCCATGATATGAAGTCGTTCCCGACTTACCAACCGCATTCACCACCACTGGTCCCTTAGCGCTATCTGCGCCGAAGTTGGACGTCTGCACTTTCACTTCGGAAACCATGTCTCCGTTAACGGTCTGCGTCGCGCCACAGTTGCATCCGTTGTCGATGATGTGTGCGCCATCGCTTACCAGGTCGGTGCCGGATCGAAAGACCGATCCGCCAGCCACCACGCCTTGTCCGACAGCTCCTCCGGTCGGAGAGATCGTTTCAAAGTCCTGCCCTTGGTTGGCTATGCTGCCTCCGTTGAAGGAGGAGAACCCCGGCAGCGTGCGGATCAGTTCCGTAGCGTCACGGCCTTCAAGGGAAAGATTGCCGATCTGTTTGGAGGTGAGCGTCGAGCTTTTCTCTCCAGAATCTACCGGCGCGATCTCCTCCGCTACCGCCTCGACCTGAACCGTTTCGCCCTGACTTCCCACCTGCAGCGAAACGTTCGGCACATTACGAACATCGCCTGGACGGACCGGGATCGCGGACTGCTTCCAGCCCTTAAACCCCGAAGCGGTCACCTTCACGGTATACGCGCCCGGCTGCACACTTCCGAACGAGAAGTAGCCGGCGCTATTGGTTGTGGATTTTCGAGTGTCACCAGTTCCGTCGTTCACCAGTTCGACGCTGGCATTGGGAACAACTGCCCCTGCTTGATCGTAAACGGTTCCAGTTACCGTTCCTGTGGATTGCGCGTACAACCCGGACTGCGTAAGTAGCACGAACAGCATGGCGAGACCCGATGCCAAGCCAAGACCCTTTAAAGCGGTGCTAATTGAGCTACGCGTCATGTTGCCTCCTGCCCTTCACGGGGCACCCATCGCGGGGTTCAGTGTGACTCGCCAGAAGCGTTTCGCACTGCGAAACCCTCTGGCTCGCCGGAATGAGACACACCATCGTTAACGTACACGGTCTACGACTCGCAGCGTTTTACCTTCATTTCTTGATGACTGTCAAGAAAAATCGATTTTCTGAGTAATATTTTCTAATTACCCACGGTCCCTACCAAATTTCGTATATACGCAGGAGTCCAGCGAACGCCAACCGCCGCAGTCCGACGCCCGGTCAATCGACCGACTATTCGTTTGACAGGCTCCTTCACGGAGAGGTATTAGGAAGCTTGCCCTAACGCGGGCTGCGATGCGAAACGGGACAGCCAGTTTCCGATTCTTGATCCAGGCGATAGCGTGTTCCCTCTTCGCCGTGTCCGCTTTCCCACAGCAAAACGCTCCCGCTCGGGGATTGTTCATCGGTGGGGTCGTGCGCGATGTTCAATCGAATCAACTCATCAGCGCGGCAACACTTGAGCTGCAACGAACCTCGGGTGAATCGGCAGCCCCCCCTGTCGTTACCGGAACGCGAGGAGAGTATCAATTCAATGGCGTAACCTCAGGGGACTACTTAATCACGGCTCACGCCAAGGGATATGAAACCAACACTGTTTCGCTCATGCTCGGCGGTTTTTCGCTCTCGAATGTGACCGTCACCCTGCGCCGTTCCGAATCCGCGCCGCCTTCCGGCCCGGGCGACACTGTCTCCGCCCACGAACTCAGCATCCCCGACAGGGCCCGCGACGAGTTCGATCGCGGCTTGAAGCTGATGGCCGCGTCCAAGCCCGACTACAAGAAAGCTCTCGCGCACTTCGAACGCGCCATCAAAGAATTCCCCGACTACTTCGAAGCTTACGCACAGATCGGCATCGCGCAATTCCATCTCGCAGACAAGACGGCTGCCGAGCATGCCCTGCGCACATCGGCACAACTAAGTTCAGGACACTACCTCGACGCACTCTCCCTGCTCGCGCACATGCTCAACGATGAAAGCCGATTTGCCGAATCGGAATCGTTCGCTCGGAGTTGTGCCACCCAGGATGAATCCGCATGGGGCTGCGATGTGGAACTGGCCCGCGCCTTGTCCGGGCTGAAGCGGCCCACAGAGGCGGAAGCGGTGGCTACCAAGGCAAGTGCACTGAATCCCAGCAATGCCGACACATTCCTCATCCTCGGAAACATTCACATCGAGGAGCATAAATACTCCGAAGTAGTAAAGGATTTCGACGCGTACCTGAGGCTCAACCCGACTGGACCGGAGAGCGAGCAAGTCCGCGCCTCGCAAGAACAGGCGCGCCGTGCGCTGGCGCGAACGGAAGGATCAACCGTGAAACAATAAGGCGGCCGCAATTCGGTACAATCGGCTAGGACGCAAATCGCAGGCCGACTGGCAGCAAAACTGGTTCCCCACCACGCGCTGATGAAATCTCGCTTTTCGCTTCAAATCATCCTGAGTGTCGCGGCGCTCTGTCTCTCACTTGCTGCGCAGTCAGCGTCTCCCGGCGCCGGCATTGTTTTTCAGGAAGTCTCTCCCAAGACGAGCGGGATTACCTGGGTCCACAACAACGCCGCGTCCGAAGAGCACTATCTGCCGGAGACGATCGGCCCCGGCTGTGCCTTTCTTGATTACGACAACGACGGCTGGATGGACATCTTCTTCGTCAACAGCGGTCCGTCTGACTTCTTCTCTCCGCAGAAGCCTTTGCGCAACGCGCTGTATCACAACAACCATGATGGAACGTTCACTGACGTCACGGATCAGGCGGGACTGGGCGACACGAAGTCCTTCGGCATGGGCGTGGCGGTCGGAGATTATGACGGCGACGGTTGGCCCGATATCTACATCACTGCCTACGGCCGCAACACTCTCTACCATAACAACGGCAATGGGACTTTTACTGACGTCACGGAAAAATCCGGAACAGGTTTGACTGGATGGTTCACCGGCGCGGTATGGTTCGACTACGACAATGATGGCAAGCTCGATCTTTTTGCCGCCAGCCACGTCGACTACAACAAGAACGTAAGCTGCGGAAACAACGCGCTCGGCCGCAAATATTACTGCATTCCTCGCGTCTTTAAGCCCGCCCAGAGTCATCTGTTGCACAACAATGGCGACGGCACGTTCACCGATGTCAGCCGTGAATCCGGAATCGCAAACTACCCCGGCAAGTCTTTCGGCGTTGTCGCCACCGATATCGACAACGACGGCCGCATGGATCTCTTCGTCGCCAACGACACCATGCCGAATTTCCTCTTTCACAATCTCGGCAACGGGAAGTTCAAGGACATCGCATTAGAATCCGGGGTGGCCTACAGCGACATGGGCAAGGCACGCTCGGGGATGGGCGTCGATTCCGCCGATTATGATGCCGACGGCTGGCAGGATCTTTTCGTTGCCAACATAGATGTCGAACTGTTCAGCCTTTATCACAACGAGCACAATCTGACGTTCAGCGACACGCCCGGAGAAATCAAAAGATTCACCCGGTCGCTAAGCGGATGGGGACTGAAGTTCTTCGACTACGACGATGACGGCGACCAGGATCTGATTCTCGCCAACGGATATCCTGACGACATGGTGGGACTAGTCAGCCCACAGATCACCTACCGTGAACCTCTGCTGATGTTCGAGAATCGCGGGGGTGTGTTCCACAACGTGAGTTCTGATTCCGGATCTATCTTCACAAAAACGTTTCCGGCACGCGGCCTCGCTGTCGGAGATTTCGACAACGACGGTTATCTGGATGTTTTGATCTGTAACAACGGCGATGCGCCCATTCTCCTGCACAACGAAGGCAGTCATAAGAATCATTGGGTCGGCGTGAAACTCGTTGCCACAAGCAGCAATCCCGACAGCATTGGCGCGATTCTCAATTGGTCCGCTGGAGGAGTGAAGCACCAGCATCAGAAGACGGGCGGCGGGAGCTTCATGTCATCGCACGATCCGCGTGAGATCCTGGGAGTCGGCAACGCCACCAAAATGGATTGGATTGAAATTCACTGGCCATCCGGCAAAGTCGACCGCATCAGTGATCCACCGATTGATACTTACATCCAGGTCGTCGAGGGCAAAGGGATGACTTCTCAGAACGCGGCGGCAAAGCCTGCGGCGGCGAAGTAGCGACGGAACAGTGCGGAAGCCTTAATCCGGCTCAATCGGAGGCAGGGTTCGGGTCGCAACTTTCAACTCATCCGGCGGAACCGGAACCGGCAGACCAATCTCCAAGGTTCCAACCTTGCTGCTGGCAACATCCTCGATTCCCATGCGCAACGAAACAGCCTCAGTCGGTACATCCAGTTCCTGATGCAGGCGGTAACCACCAGTCATGACGTCTTTGTAGTTGGCAGACTTTAAATCGTTGGTAGCCGTACTCACGACGCTCGCCACCAGTCTTCCGTCATCATTGAAAGCGGTCACCATAAAATCCACCACCGAGTGGTAAAGACCTTCCGGAGTCTGGCCGAAGCGCAGGTCCGTAGCGTCGACGGCATAGTCGATCCCGTAATGCTGCATCTCAACTGGACCCACCGGCGCGCCCTTCTTTTTCGGTTTGCCGGCCATTCCTGCCTGCACTGGGTCTACCTTCCGTGGTTTCCCTATTGGCACCACTCGCGCGGTGAACACCAACTGGCGCGACTGCGGCGCCCCCTGCTGCATGGCGGCCACACCGATACGTTGCGCAGGCTTTCTCGTGTCTTTCAGCCCCGCATCTGGATCTTGCGAATAGTAGCCGCCACGATAGGCGAGGTGATATCCCTTCTGTTCCAGCGAAACTTTGATCTTTCGAAATGCTCCGTCGTACTTGTTATTCGTGGGCGTGTACGAAAGCGTGTAGTAATGCGAGCCGATATCGACCGCAGAATCGATGGCGACGTCGATAGCATTTGTGTTGTAGAACGCTTTTCCGCCCGTGAGATTCGCAACCTCGTCCATCGTCGCAATCTGCCCCGCTTCGGATTCGCGGAAATTGCGATTGCCCGTGTCAATGCTCGAACTGAGCGGAAGGCTGGATGCAACGTTCGCTAGTGCAGAGGGTGCCCCGGGATGACTCGGGCCCTGAGCTCCGGGAAGGCTTGACGCATAATAGTCTCCGCTGTTCGCGTCGTTGCGCGCCACCAGGCCAGTCGCACTCACTGGATAGACTGCAACGTGAGCCTCGGCTAGCAGGTTCGTGGCCTTCTTGATGTCAGTTTCGTAATTCCGAGTGACCGGATCGTATCCCCGGACCTCCGGATTCGGTTGAATGCTCATCGGAAACGAACCCGAAAGCCAGATCAAATTCTTTCTGCCGGGAATTCCCGCCAGATAGCGCGCCAACTGCATAAATGCATCGAGGGTGAACCGCATCCGCACATCGATATCGTGCGCGTTCTGCTCGTCCACTGCATTTTGTGCTCGCTGCAGCGCCAGAATGGATTCTTCCGTCCCGGCCACCGACGCCAGATCCCGCGCCAACTGCACCGATTTCTGCAAGCCGGCATCCGACTGCCAGGGCGGAGCTTTCACCCCGCCTTTCTTCCCTTTGACCGCGGCCAACAGAACGCTTTCATCGCGCGTAAAACCTTGGATCAATCGCAGGTTCGAACTCAGCGAACACAGCGCCATCTGCGACGCGGCAGGACGCTTCTTGATGAAGTCGATCAGATAGTCTCGCGCCCGCACCTGATCCGGCATGGCGGTGTTCAGCAAATCCAAAACGATAATTGTTGAAGAACCGGTTTCCGGCCCCATAGCACGATTATTCGTAAAAATATTTGGGCTCAGCTGACTGGACGACTGATTCGAAGTTTCTGCCGTTTTGCTTTCTGTAGCAGTGGCAGTGGGTGGCGCCGCAACTGCGGCACTCGCTGCCGGATACTCTTCGAACGCACGAATTCTTTGCGGCCTCCCATCCTCAACCAGCTGAAAATCCTGCTGACGAAGTCCCTTCACCGGGTGGCCCTTTGCATCCGTCACCACGACATCTTCCACGACGATCCTGCTTGTGGCTTTGAAGGTCACTTCCGGAGGGGAGCCTCCATTGCTGATCGACGGCACCGTTGCGGCCGGACTTGAAGATTCCGGCTTCGATGCAATCGCTTCCTTCGCCGCCGCTGAATCGCTCGCCGCGTGATCGGCCGTTGAACTTTCCTCAGGTGGTGCGCCGGCCTCCGATGCATCGACCGATGTAAATGTGTCCTCCTCGCGATCCGATCCACCCGCCGCCGCTGGCATTGCATAAAGGCCGGGCACATCCTCCTTCACGGCCAGATACTTCGCTCGATCTTCCTGCGACAGATCCGGAAGCTGGTACAGATCCAGAGTCGACCCTTGCAGCAACGCCAGGCGCCGGCCACCCGGAGAGAGCGACACATTCTGCGCTGACATTACCGCCGGGACGACTTCGAGCGAAAGCGCTGAATTTCCGCTGGCAGTATCAATCACCTCAATATCCTGCTTCAATCCTCGGTCGGTATCGTCGCCGCCGGCTTCTGCCTGCTCTTGCGGATCGACCATCACTCTCACCACCGAACTCACGGCAACCCGCGAGCCGTCATCGTTTCGCTTGGATCGCGGAGTGTATCGGTGCTCTTTCCAATGCTGCCGCCACAGAAAGTGGCCCGTGAGGGTGAACGAACTGACGCTGTAATCCGAGTTTTGCATGGCGCAACGACCCACCATCAATGTATTCGCGCTTGAAAACAAAATGTCGGGCACGCACTGGGAACGAACTCGAGTCACGTTCTCTCGCTTTCCAGCGGTGGGTCCGAAGCGCACGAGCCAGATTTTCCCTACCCGGCTGTGAATCACATCGGCGAACCCCGTACTCAACGCGTCGATCTGCACCTTGCCCTCTGACTTGATGGTGCGTTGAACCGCCATCGTGTTCACATCTAGAAAGTCCAGCCTGACTTTTGGCTTAGCGCTCTTCGTTTGTCCTTTGGATTTTTCTGCCGTCTCGGCGACTCTTCTCTCTGTGATGATCTGCTTCCCGTCTGCCGTCACCCCGATCCAGACCAATGGATCCGGCGACATCATCAGCACCTTTTCACGCAGTTCGGAATCCACCAGGTAGAGAGTATTCAACCGGCGCAACAGAAAATGTCCCGATCCAAGCGCCCACAGATAGCGTTCGTGGTCGTGCAGATACCAATCCGCCTCTCGCGCCACCTTGCCGTCGGGAACGCTCAACACGACAGCATGAATCAGACGATCATCGTGGGTAGGCGGACAATCCGGCAGCCGGGTAAACATCTTCTTCGGATTGAAAGTCAGCAGGACATGGTCGTCATCCACAAAATCCAGCGACACATTGGCCTGGGCAGCCAGTCGCGCCGAGGCAGAGAGCCCGTGGAAGCCGATGGCAGAAAGATCGATTTGTGCGTCGGGATGCTTCGCCGAGGTCTGCGCATCCTGACTCGCCACCACCGGGTGCGCGCCCGCGAGCAGAAGAAACAGAACGACAACCACGCCGGTCAGTTCATTCACAATCCCGCGACGGCGACACGAACGCCCAATCGATGAAGTTATGCGGGACCAAGCCATTGACTAACCTCGAACTACGTTTCGGTCATAAGCCGGCAAAATCGCGAGCCAGGGGAAAATCGCGGACAGGAAGTCTACCACATCGATATTCTGACCGCCGCGTCAGTAGCCGTGTTCCGCCAGCTTTTGCAAAGAAAGTTATTGCTGCTGATCAAGGACGGTTTGTACCAGGTCGCCCAGTTGATCGGCGGTGAACTGATTTCCTTCGATGTTTGACGCCATCGTTCCCTTTCGATCGATCACAATCGTATGCAGCGAGTGCGTCACCAGGCCCTCGTCGGGAAACACATCGACTCCGAAGAGCGCACACAGCCCTTGGATCTCTGCCAGCGAGCCGGTGAGAAAATGCCAGGATTGCGCATCCGCCTTCCACACGGTCGCATATTTCCGCAGCGTCTCGGGATCGTCATGCGATGGGTCGAAAGTGACGGTAAGCAACACCACCTGTTTGCCCAGCTGATTTCTAAAGCGCTTTTGCAGAAGACCGAAATTATTCGACGATCGAAAACAAAAATCGGGCAGTGCGCACCGTGTGTAGATGAAATTCAGGACGACGACTTTCCCCCGAAAACTAGCTAGCCGCACGCGATGTCGCTCCTGGTCGAGCAAAACGAAATCTGGCACGGCCTCGCCGGCATTGATCATCTTAGGTCCACTCCCGGGATTCGCCGCCTGATTCAGCAATCGCAGGCGCCGTGCCGTGAGCGGATCCACTTCGAGCCCCTGATAACTTTGCGCCTTGATTCCCTCTCCATAGGATGATTCTGTGTCCACCACAAGGGTAAAGGTGATGGTCGTGCCCGGCGTTAAGCCATCCAACTCTTTTGTCTCCCGCACTGCAATGGGCATGACCATCGCTTCCATAAAGCCCGGGATCGCCTGGCACGAGACGGTCGCCGTTTTGTGGGATGCATCCACTTTCAACACCAAGCCCTTGGCGGCATACCTCTTCGCGTCTGCCCATGCGAAGCTAAGGGCGAAAATGCAAAATCCGACAGTCAGGAATCTTCTCAAACGAATTACTCGGCTGATTCCGCACACTACCGTTTCCCGCCGCCCAGCTTTACCGTTTGCCGTTCCAGCTTGTTGTAGTCCTTGGCGAATTCTTTGATCTCCAGAAACTGATTCTTCGCTACCTCGGAGAACTCCTGCCGTGTATTGCTCGTCGGCCACCAGATCTCAATGTTGCGAATCGTAGCCGCTCTCCCCAACCCGATGTGCTGCTCCAATGGCGATGCCCCGAACGAACCGCCACTCCCCACCGTGCGATAGATCGAGCGAATCCCGCGTCCTGCGTTCTCGACGGTAATCTTGATCCGCGCGCCAATGGCTGCACGGTTCGTCTTCACACCGACCAGTTTCAGATTGATCCAGTCATTGCCGTTGCCGGGATTTTCAAAGAGACGAAACTCGTGGCTGTCGCCGGGCACTGCGCCGCCGGTCAGCGTCAGGATATCTTCATCCCCGTCGCGATCAATGTCGGCAAACGCAACTCCGTGCCCCTTATGCAGTTCCCCGGTCCCCGAGGCTGTCGTCACATCAGCGAAATATTTTCCTTCGTGATTTCGCAATAGCGCGTGTGGCAGCAGTGAAGAATAACTGGGATTCCCGTTTCCCAGATAAATATCAAGGAACCCATCGTTATCGATGTCGCCGAAATTCGACCCCATAGACATATAAACCTTGCCCAATCCCACCTCGGCCGTAACGTCCTTGAACGTCCCGTCACCCATGTTCTTGTAAAGCTTCTGTGTGAGGGCATTGTGCGGTATGCCGATATACGTGCGCGCACTCTCGTCGACAGAAATGAAGTAGCTCGCTACAAACAAATCCGGCCAGCCGTCGTTGTCGTAATCGAAGAACCACGTAGGAAAGCTGATCCAGGGACCCAGCACGCCCGCCTGCTGCGCCACATCGGTAAACGTGCCGTCATGATTGTTGTGATAGAGAAAATTGTTCCCCGCGTAATTGGAAACATAGAGGTCGGGATACCCATCGTTATCGTAATCCGCGGCCACGACGGCCTTGGTGAACGCAACCTTATCGACTCCAGCTGCGTGGGTAATGTTCTTGAATGTTCCGTCCCCGTTGTTCAGGAATAGTTGGGGCATGCCATTTTCGCTGCCTGCGAACAGGTCAAGCAGTCCGTCGTTGTTGATGTCGACCCACACCGCAGTCTGCGTTGCGGTGGCAGGGTCCGCAAGACCGGCCTCTTGCGTAACGTCCGTGAAGGTTCCGTCGCAATGACCGCGGAGCAACGACTTGCGCATAGGGATTTCCCATCCACCACGTAGTACCAGAATGTCCATGCAGCCGTCGTTGTCGTAATCAGTCTGCAAGATATTCAAACCGCCTAACTGATCGATCAAGCCCGCCTGCTCACTCCGATCGGTGAAGGTACCGTCGCCGTTATTGTGGAAGTAGTGCATGTGTTCGCACATGTTCATGCTCGACGTCACCACATCGAGCCGTCCGTTATTTTCGAAGTCCTCTACAATCACGCCACCGGCCATAGAAAAGTCTTTCAGACCGGCGGCTGCTGCAACATCCGTAAAATGCGGGGCCTCTTCCTTCGATTCGAAGGCAGACGGAGGAATCAGGAACTTGGCAGGAACGTCACCCGGATACCTCCCTACTGTCATGTAGGCGTAGTTTATGAGCCATCGTGCCGCGAGGTCATCCCGGACTTTCTCCAGATACTTCGTGAAGAACCGAATCGACTCCTCCGACGCCTCCTTCTTCGCAAACACTGTGCCCGCCGGCTTGGGAAAAATGCACTGATCCCCCTGGCCGTGATAGATGTTGTTGTCCATCTCCGCTTTGTGCAGGTAGGCAATCCCCAATTCCAGTTCGAATTGCTGAGCCACATCTGGGGCTCGTTCCTTCGCGACCTCATATCCCTTGCGGTATTGTTCGATCGCCCGATCCATCTCGCCGGGATACGCATACAGTTCGCCGAGCGCGTAGTACTCCTGGGTCACGTCGAGAGGAGCCTGCGCTTTGAGCGTTGCTTCATTCGCCGGCGAAAGCAGGTCCTCCATCCGCTTTACCGCGTTCGCATAGGTCTGCTTCCGGGATTCGCAAATCTGGCGCAGATCCTGGTCCCAACCTTTGGGCTTCGGCGCGCGGAACAAGGCCGATTCCGCCTCTCCAATACCTGACACGTTCGGCGTATATCTCACGCTTCCCGTCGCCGAAAGGGCCGCGACGCGATTGCGATCAGCGATCTCCATCTCAGAAACCGAATAGGGCGACAGCACTTTCAGAATGGCGTAACCCGAAGAGATATGAACGATTCCAGAAACTTCGCCCGCTTTCAACGTAGCGACGGCATCCCGCAATTCCGGCCGAAGCATGGCGGGATCCATAATTCCCATGTAGCCACCGGAGGCGGCGGTCGGGTCGGTCGACTTCTCCTTTGCCAACACGGCAAAATCTTCGCCCTTCTTCAGTCGCTCTGCGATCTGCCGCGCTTCGGCGGAAGTATTGACCACAACGATGCGCAATGGAATGCCGCTCGCCGAGGAGTGCGCGGCGTTCTGCCCCCACACCGACAAACCCAGCCCTAACACCCAACACGACGCTAACTTTTGAACGAATCCCCTCATCCCTTAGACCCACCCCGCAGAACTCGCTGCGAATGCCCACACTACAACAAAAATCGACCGTGCTACAATCTGCCGATTCGGATGCGTCTCCCGCTTCTCTTCCTTGTCTCAACAGCGATTTGCTTCGCTCAGGTGCCTTCCAGCCGCCCCGTCCCTTCTTTTGAAGATGTCTCTCGCGCCGCCGGACTCACCGTTCCTCACATTACTTCGCCCGACGAACTTTACCTCATCGAGTCGACCAGCGGCGGCGTTGGATTCATCGACTGCGACAATGACGGCAAGCTCGACATCGTCACCGTGAACGGATCGTCTGTCGATCGCTATCACCGCGGCGGCGACCTGATGGTCACGCTCTATCACCAGGATGCAAACCTGAAGTTCACTGACATTACGCAGGCCGCAGGACTCATGCGTAAAGGTTGGGGCATGGGAGTAGCCGTCGCCGACTTCGACAACGACGGATGGCAAGACCTTTATGTCACCGGGTACGGCGGCAACGTACTGTATCGCAATCTGGGAAACTGCAAATTCGAAGACGTGACCGAGAAAGCGGGGCTGCGTGTGGGCGGCTTCAGCACCGGCGCAGCCTGGGGTGATTACGACCGCGACGGCAAAGTGGATCTTTTCGTGCCGCGCTACGTTCACGAAGACATGAACGCCTTGCCCGAAACGCATCCCAACGGAACGCCCTGCAATTATCTTGCGGTGCGTGTGTTATGCGGTCCTGACGGCCTCACGGGCGAGTCGGATCTCCTCTTTCACAATCGTGGGGATGGCACGTTCGAAGACGTCTCACGCAAAGCTGGTGTCGACGATCCAGAGCACCGCTTTGGCATGCAAGCACTCTGGGCAGACTTCGAGAATGACGGCTGGCCTGATCTCTACGTCGCCAACGACACCGGCGCCAATTATCTCTACCGCAACAAGCACGATGGGACATTCGAGGACATCGGTCTGGAATCCGGCGCAGCTCTCACCGGCGAGGGACGTCTGCATGCATCGATGGGCGTCGATGTTGCGGACTTCGATCACTCGGGCCGCTATGGAATCATCGTTACCAACTTCAGCCAGGAAGGCGCTTCTCTTTTCTACAACACAGGCCAGGCGGGCTTTGACGACATCAGTTCCAACGCCGGCCTGCTTCTTCCGACGTTCCCTTACGTCGGATGGGGCACTTCCTTCTTCGATGTCGACAATGACGGCTGGCCCGACATTCTCGTCGCCAACGGCCATGCCTACCCGCAAATGGAATCCGTGAAAGGCGGCGTTCCTTACCGCGAACCGTTGCTGCTCTTCCGCAACAATCGCGACCGGACGTTTGAAGACGTTACCACGCTATCCGGCCTGAACAATCTTCCACGCAAGGCGCGCCGTGGCGCTGCTTTCGGAGATGTCAACAACGACGGTAAAGTCGATGTCCTTCTGTTAAATGTCGGCGAGCCTCCGACGCTGCTCATCAACCGCACCGCTACGACGAATCATGCTGTTCTGTTTCACCTCGTGGGTACAAAGAGCAACAAAGCCGCAATCGGCGCCCGTGTCGCGGTAACTGCGAATGGCATGGTTCAGTTCAATGAAGTCCGCGGCGGTTCCAGCTACTGTTCACAGAACGATCTCCGGCTGCACTTTGGATTGGGAGCCAGCGACAAGATGAGCACCGTGGAGATTTCCTGGCCGAGTGGCGCGAAAGAGACTCTGCAGGGCTTATCGGCGGATTTCATTTACACAATCGTCGAGGGCCAAGGCGTGCAACAGAAGACTCCCTTCACGCCAACCAACACTCAATAACCTGAGCGGATGTCGACGTCAATTTGACCGCGGCAGATCCTTGCCCGCAGATCTTTTCTTTGTCGCCTCATCCAGCGCGCCCTGGGCCGCAGTATCCCCCGGATGTGCTGCCAGATACCGCTCGAGCAGCGGCCGGGCCTTGTCATAATCACCCGCATAAAAAGCCGCCATCGCGATGTTTCGATCCAACCCTTCCACTTTTGGCTCCCATACGCCCGAGGCCTCGAACAATTGCAGCGCGGCCTTGTATTCGTGACTCATCGCCGCCAGGGCCCCAAGATTGTTGTAGCCGTCGGCAATTGCCGGTGCGATCTGCGCTCTTAACTCCTCGACTCTTCGCCGCTCGTCGGATGAATGGACTTGCTCCGTTTCGCCGGAGCGCTCGCGCGATTCCTGCTGCACCAGGCTGCCGGAACTGATCATTCTCGGCTCGCTCGCTAGCCCACCCTGCAAAGCGCTCGAATCTCCGCCCGAAGACATTCGCATCTGCAATTTGGCCTCTTCCATTCTTCCCTGCTTCATCAGCAATCGCCCCAGAAGATAGTGTGCCCGGTTGATCTGACTTTTCTGGCCAGAATTCACATCGCTCGTCGTAATTGCTTTCTGTAAAGTCGCTTCCGCTTCCGCCATCCGATCTTCGCCTGTGTATGCTTCGGCGAGACAAATCAGCGTATTCAGATCCTCTGGCTGCAGAACCGCGGCCTTCGACAGTTCCTGCTCAGCGTATTTAAAGTTGCGCTGCTTGAATGCGATGTAACCCAGCATGTAATGCGATCGCACGTCGTCAGGATTGTTCTTTAGCTCGGCCTGAAACTCGGGAATCGCCTTGGCATATCCGGTGCTCTCGTCGTGGCGCAGGTACGCTAGCGCAAGATAGTAGTGAACATCCCGCGCGTGACTGTCGCGCGCGATCGCTTTGTGGAACTCCTCCAGTGCCAACTCTGGATAATCCATCAGACTGTAAGCGCGTCCGAAATAGGTATGCAGAATCGCCGTATCACCAAGTCCGGAAGTCATTTCGTCGAACAGTGTTCGGGCGCTTTTTTCATCGTGCAGCAAGAGATAGATCTTGCCCAGCATGTATCCAGTTTGAAAGTCAGAGTTCAACGCGACGGCCGCTTCCAGTTGCGTCTTCGCAGGCTTGTAATCCTCAGAATCGTAAAGAATTCGCCCCAGAAGGAATCGCGCGCGCCCATTCCGCGGATCGCGCTGCACGACCTGCTCCGCAGCCTCTCGAGCTTGCGCCAACCGCTCCGCGTCCAGAGACGCCGCCGCAAAATCGAGCTGCAATTCGTTGTCGTTCGGTTGGAGGTTCACCGCATCTTTGAATAAAGAGAAGGCGTCCTCAAATCTATCGACCTTCGCCTCTGCGTTGGCCAAGCGATGCAGCGCTTCGGCCACGAAAGCCCGGTATTCTATCTCAGCGTTCTTACGGTCGCCGGCATTCAAATATCGATTCGCCGCCTCGTAGTGCGCGCGCATGGGATCGTCCTGGGAAGCGCTTGGTGTCGCGGCAAACGAGAAGGAAGTGCCCGCAACCGCGATGAGCAAGGCAGCAAGACGAATCACACCGGACCGGTGTTCGCCGACGATGTTTCTGAGACACAAGAACCGCACGCGAAAAATAATAGGAAACCCTCAGGCCAGCCGCAACTCGCGCCATCTCAACGGCCGTATCTATATTCGTTCGCCAAATCGATATTGTATAGTTCCTCAAGCCAGCCATGCCGGCTGACTGATCCCCGAGCGAGGTTTCTATGCTGTCAGGTTTTGCCCGGCGCTTTCTGCTTCTCTTATTTGTAGGCTTTCTTTCCGTCAGCCTGGATCCGGCGCAGGAAGCGGCACCTGCAGCTTCTGCTACCAAGCCCGCACAACAGCCGCCAGCGTCCAATCCGGAGCTTCCAGTTTTTCGCGCGTCCACTCACCTCGTAACCGTGGACGTCGTCGCTACCGATCATCACGGTCAAGTCATCTCGGATCTCGCCTCCAAGGACTTCCAGGTTTTCGAACAGATTGTCGGCAAGAAAGGACAGCGCGAGCAGCACATCTCACAATTTGAATTCGTAACCCAAACCGTATCAGCCAAGACCGAGCAGCGGGTCGCGCCAAAGATTCCGCCCGGGGTCTTCACCAACCTCATTACCATGCGCCGTCTGCCCGTTCCGCCAACGGTCCTGCTGGTAGACGGTCTAAACACGGACATTGAAGGTGGAATGCAGGCGCGGCGTCAGATGGTTAAGATGCTGGCGTCGATTCCGTCCGACACTCCCGTCGCCGTCTTTCTGCTAGGTCATAATCTGCAACTGCTCCAGGGATTCACCAAGGACCCTGCGCTTCTAAAAGCTGCCGCACAAAAAGCCTTTTCCCTCGACAATGCTGCCGTGGCGACGGTGGACGCGCGGGACGATCCCAACAGCATGTCTTCGCTGACAGAGGAGATGTTCGGGGCTTCCGGCGACGAAGCGCCTCCGGGCCAGGCGATTGCCCCGGGTGGTGGCAGAGGCTCCGCGCCGTCGGGCCCATCCGGACCCCCGGGCGGAGAACTGCAAATCGCGGCCATCCAACGCTTCGAAAAAGAGACGATCGCCGCCACAACCGACATGCGCGTTCAAACCACGCTCGATGCCTTGCGCGCGATCGCTCGTCACCTCAGCGGCTACAGCGGCCGCAAGAATCTCATCTGGATCTCTTCCTCGTTTCCTCTGACCATCAATCCTGACGCAACTGCGCAACATAATCTAGCCTTCGAAGGGAACCGCAACTATTCAAGCGAAGTTGCTTCTGTCACCAACGCCTTGGCCGATGCAAAAGTCGCCGTGTACCCCGTAAACCCGGCCGGCGTGCAAACGCAGGCGTACTTCGACGTATCCGTTCGCAAAACGAACACCTACGGAGTTCAGCCCAACACGCTGAATCACACTCTCAATCGTGAGAATGAAGCACGCTTCGCCTCCCAGGAATCCATGCAGGAGGTAGCGCAGCAAACCGGCGGAAAAATCTGCGTCAACAATAACGACCTCGCCGATTGCGTGAAGACTGCGGTCACGGAAGGATCTTCCTACTACGAACTCGCCTACTATCCCGATGCCGGGGACTGGCAGGGAGAATTTCATCACATCTCGGTCAAGACCAGCCGGTCGGGAGTCCAACTCTCGTTTCGCGAAGGCTACTACGCTCGCACCGGCGAAACAGCGGGCAAGGCCGACGCAAAGGGAACGGAGAACGATCCCCACTTACAGGAGGCGGCCTGCGAGGATCTGCTCACCTCCACGTCGATCCTCATCGTCGCGAAGGCATATGCCGGAGATCAGCCCGGACAGACAAAGTTCTTCCTCGCCATCGATTCCAAAATGCTGACTCTCACCCCTGCGGGCGATAAACAAAATGTGCGCCTCGACTTGGCTGTCTGCGCTCTCGACGTTGCCGGGAAACCTCTGCAGTACATGCAAGACCACGTGCAACAACAAATCAGTGCTCCGGCCAACGGCGCGGCCTCGGTGAGCATCCCGCATGTCGTCCAGTTTGCCCCGAAATCCGAGACCGCACGCGTGCGTCTCGTGGTGCGGGACGTTCCCAGTGGAAGACTGGGCTCGGTCGACGTTCCTTACACCGCCAATAACAATACGGCAGATTCCCACGCACAGTGAGCGCTATGCGGGCCAGATCGTGAGCGCCGTCTTGCTGAGGATTTGTTGCTGCACCTCTGCGCTCAGGGGCAGTGCGCGGAATTCATCCAGGTTCTTCTTGATGTCGGGCACTCCCGGGCCGGGCCAATCCGTGCCGAAGAGTGTCTTTGGTGCGATTTCTTCGAGACGCGGAAAATATTTCAGCAGCGTCTTCGGTGGGATACCGCTGATGTCGAGATAAACATTCGGATGCCGTCGCACCAGGAAGAATGCAGTATGCATCCACAGCGGGCGTCCGCCGTGGGCGAGCAGAATCTTCAGCTTCGGGAAATCAACCGCAACATCGTCCACATAGATCGGGTCGCCGTACTTGTTGCGAGCCCCGGGGAAAATGGATGTGCCTGTATGGAACATCACGGGGATGCCATTGGCTTCAGCCGCGCGATAAATGATCTCTAGTTCCTTTAGGCCGCTTAGGTAATCATTCGGAAAAAGTAACTGGTGCGGCGGGTGAATCTTGATCATCTTGATTTCGAGCCGCAGAATCTGCTCGACATCGGCCAGAACGTTTGTGGTGTGCCGCGGATGCAGGCTGCCGCACGAGAGCAAACGCTTGGGATCTTCCTTCACGTAGTCGGCGACGTATTGATTCACCCCGCTGGTAAAGCCGATCACCTCGGGCGCAACGTAGTTGATGAGCATGGCGCGGTCAATGCCGCTCGCGTCCATGAATTTGAGGAAGGCTTTCGGCGACCGGCAGAACTCCGCGATCTGGTCGAAGTTCGGGCGCTTCTTCTTCATGAGTTCCAGCGCGTGGGGCTTAAACATCTCCATCGGCTGGATGTGGATGTGGCAATCGGTGATCATTTTGCGGTCGTGGGTGCCCATTTCTGCCGCGTCTTTTGCGGCAGAAGTGGGGATTTGCCTCAGCGCCGCATTCTACCAGCCCCCCAGCCTACATTGCCGGACAAGGCCGAAAGGCCGCCCAATCGATTCCCCTCTGGAATTTTTCATCCGGTTCAAACGTCTTCTTAAACGTAAACGCGAATTGCGTGGGCCCATGCTTTTCGAGATGGGCCAAGCGTTTCGTCGCCTCATGCATGCCCGGACGATGCCCAACCGGCACCCACCACAACGCCATGTACATGCCGGAAAATGTTTCGAACCAGGCTTCCCGCTGGCGCAGAAGTTCGGCGTGAGCCGATTTGTAAACATAATGACGCAGCGCCTCAATCGTCTCCCACACCGACATGTTGATGAGAACGCTGTCATCGTCGGGATAAGGGCGGAAGTAGGTCGCATTCCCAGCGTCCGTCTGCAGCCGCCAGACGAAACCGGGACTGCGCTCGGCGAGCGCGTTGATCTCGTCGAGGCGGGCAACGAATCCCGCCATCATTGGATCTTCCACCGGCGCCTTCACTCGACCGATGTTCACCTGCGCGACGTGATATTTGGCCATGAGCTCTTCCCCTCGGGAACTCGTAAATGCAGGACAGTCGCCGTGAAAGGGCATGGCTTCAGCCATGCCAATCGATGCGGTGAGTTGACCCGGCTTTAGCCGCTGAGGGCCACACCCCAACTTTCTGCCGCCCATCAAATCTGATCCTACGAAAATGCCGCTAGCACGGCCCGCTTCGTGAATACACGGATCATCTCGCGACGATACTCCGGAGTGAGAGCGGAAGTTGTCAACGGTTTGCTAATTTTCGCGGCCAGGTCGCCCACGGCTTCGGCAAGAGATTCGTCGACGGCCTTTCCCGCCAGCAGCTCCGTTGCGCCTTTTACCAGCAGCGGTGCGGGATTCACGGCAGTGATCCCGATGCGTGCGTCGGCTACGTGTCCGTTGGAACGCTTGAGTGCAACGGCAACACCCGCGAGCGGATAGTCGATCGATCCTCGAACGCGGAGCTTGCGGTAGACACCTTTGTATCCCGCCGTAGCCGCCGGCAAGAAAATGCGTGTCACGATTTCGTTCCGTTGCAGCTTGCGGAAATCGTCACCTTCGCCGGTGTAGAAATCGCTGAGAGAAATCCGACGCAAGCCGGAAGCGCTGGCGATTTCGATTTCGGCGCCAAGACAAAGTAGGGCGGGTGGCGTGTCGCCCGAGAAGGCAGCCCAGCATTTCGTGCCACCGGGCGCGACGTGGCAGAGGTCACCATCCTTCTTGATGCAGAACCCGCATCCCTTGCGCCAGGTCAGCGACTGGTTGTACCAGAGGCACCGCGTGTCGAGGCAAATGTTGCCGCCAATCGTGCCCATATTGCGCAGCACAGGAGAAGCAACGGTGACTGCCGCCTCGCTGAGCACAGGATAGTGCTCTCTTAAGAACGCGGACTGCTCGATCTCGCGGATGGTCGTCAGTGCTCCAACTTCGACGCCACCGTCCTTTTGCGGACGAATGCCGCGCATCTCGCTGATCCCACGAAGAGCCAGAACGAATTCCGGCTCAAAGAGCTTTTGCCGCATGGAAGGAATAAGGTCGGTGCCGCCGGCCAAGACCCGTACCCTGGCACCATGCTGGCCAAGTTGGCCAACCGCCTCTACGATGGTCTGCGGCCGAAGCAGTTTGAAAGGTGTGAGACTCACTTAGGTGAGTTACCCCCTTCCGCTTTTTCGCGAGCGGCCTGAACAATGGCCTCGATCTCTTCCCGTTTTGCCTTCGGCCGGACGTCCTGAATACTCGTGATCGCGCCGCTGCACGCATCCATATGTCCCCGAAAATTCGCGCGAAATGTTCCGGTCACGCTCACATAGCGCTCGGTGAGTTCATACTTTCGTCCCCAGATCGCGTCAGACACTTCCACCCAGAGCCCGTTCCTGTCGATCATTTGTTCGTAGTCCTCGCGGTGCAGGTAGAGTATGGTGCTCTCAAATTCCAGCTCGAGAAACCCCTCTACCCGCACAACCTTCCCGTCATAGTTCGTGGAACTTGCGATCAACTTGATCATGGAGATGTTAGGAAGGTCAGGGGGCTGGTAAGGAGTCGTTGCGGCTGTCGTGAACTGCTCAAGCGGATCGTCATTCATCGCGGTTGAACCTCCCGGCTGGGGTCGTCTGGGTGACGGAGGGGGCCCTTACCTTTAAACCACAGTGCCCCCCCATGCTCGCGGAACCGCTGCGGTGCTGTCGGATCGACGCCCTCAGTTAGATTGAGCGCCTTCGCGTTCTTCTTGCTTCGCAGCGCCGCCAGCACGCGCTCGGGAGTAAACGGCGATTCATGCAGGCGCACTCCGACAGCGTCATAGATCGCATTGGCAATCGCCGGAATTATCGCGGCCAACGATCCCTCACTGCATTCCTTCGCCCCAAACGGCCCTTCGGGATCGATGCTCTCCACGATGATGGGTTCGATTTCAGGCGACTCAACTGCCGACGGACTGCGATATTCGAGCAAGCCGGGATTCATCAGCATGCCGTCTTTCCAAACCATTTCTTCGGTGAGGGCTTGCCCCATGCCCATCCACACCGAGCCGATGATTTGGCCTTCGACAGAGACCGGATTCAAGGCGCGGCCGCAATCGTGCGCCGCCCAGACTTTGTGCACGGTGACTTCCCCCGTGTCTTCGTCCACGCTGACCTCGGCTA
>Ga0209698_10001456_pt1 | contig 27186 bp, 25 predicted proteins | sample LitLauG_LLR_2012_FD_187203 | JGI IMG/M metagenome (GOLD analysis project Ga0209698, IMG submission 187203) | Freshwater sediment microbial communities from Pennsylvania, USA - Little Laurel Run_MetaG_LLR_2012 (SPAdes) (version 2) | ecosystem: Environmental > Aquatic > Freshwater > Creek >... | reverse complement strand
GGCCAGTAGAGTGACGGGCCGTCAGACACGATCAGCGCGCGCCGACGTGATCGGCGCTACGTGGATAGGGAACAACCTTCATGGCCGACACTGCAGCACGGGAGCACACGCTCCAGGAGCTGAACCATGTGATCATCCGCTTCGCCGGCGACTCGGGCGATGGGATGCAGCTCACGGGCGACCGGTTCACCACTTCGAGCGCCCTCTTTGGCAACGACCTGTCCACGATGCCGGACTACCCGGCGGAGATCCGGGCCCCGGCCGGGACCCTCGCGGGTGTGTCCGCGTTTCAGGTCCACATCTCCGACCACGACGTGCTGACGCCGGGCGATGCGCCTTCCGTGCTCGTGGCGATGAACCCTGCCGCGCTCAAGGCCAACCTCAAGGACCTGGCGTCGGCCGGCACGATCATCGTCAACTCCGACGCCTTCGAGGAGCGCAACCTGACCAAAGCGGGGTACGCGGCGAACCCCCTGGAGGATGGCTCGCTCGGGTCGTACCAGGTCTACGAGGTGCCGATGACCGCCATCACCCTGGAGGCGGTCAAGCCGACCGGTGCCAAGCCCCGGGACGCCGAGCGCTCCAAGAACTTCTTCGCGCTGGGTCTGGTGAGCTGGATGTACACCCGGCCGACGGAACCCACCCTGGCGTGGATCCAGCAGCGCTTCGGCAAGAACCCGCTCGTCGCCGAGTCCAACACGCTGGCCTTCAAGGCGGGGTACAACTTCGGCGAGACCGCCGAGCTCTTCGACAGCAGCTTCGAGATCCACCCGGCGCCGCTCGCGCCCGGTGAGTACACCAACATCTCGGGCAACACCGCGCTCGCGTGGGGCCTGGTGGCGGCCGGCCAGCTGGCCAAGCTCCCGATCTTCCTCGGCAGCTACCCGATCACCCCGGCCTCGGACATCCTCCACGAGCTGTCCAAGCACAAGAACTTCGGGGTGCGCACCCTCCAGGCCGAGGACGAGATCGCCGGTGTCGGCGCCGCCCTGGGAGCGGCCTTCGGCGGTCACCTGGCGGTCACCACGACCAGCGGGCCCGGGGTCGACCTCAAGGCGGAGACGATCGGGCTCGCCATCAGCATGGAGCTGCCACTGCTGGTCATCGACGTGCAGCGCGGCGGACCCTCGACGGGGCTGCCGACCAAGACCGAGCAGGCCGACCTGCTCCTCGCCATGTACGGGCGCCACGGCGAATCCCCCCTGCCGATCGTGGCCGCCAAGACACCGTCGGATTGCTTCTTCAAAGCGATCGAGGCCGCACGGCTCGCGCTCAAGTACCGCACCCCGGTGATCCTGCTCTCCGACGGCTACCTCGCCAACGGGGCCGAGCCGTGGCTCCTGCCCGACACGTCGACGCTGCCCGACATCAGCGTGCCCTTCGCCTCGGAGCCCAACCACACCGATGCCGGCGGCAAACCCGAGTTCTGGCCGTTCCTGCGCGATCCCGAGACCCTGGCCCGCCCCTGGGCGATCCCGGGCACCCCGGGCCTCATGCACCGCATCGGAGGCATCGAGAAGGAGGACGGCAGCGGCAACATCTCCTACGACCCCGTCAACCACGAGCACATGGTCCGGCTGCGCGCCGCCAAGATCGCCGGGATCGCCGCCGACATCCCCGAGCTCGCGGTGGACGACCCCGACGGCCTCGGCGGGGCGGACGTCCTGGTGGTCGGTTGGGGGTCGACCTACGGCGTGATCCAGGCCGCCATCCGCTCCGTGCGGGCCCGCGGCGTCCGGGCGGCGCAGGCGCACCTCGAGCACCTCAACCCCTTTCCCCGCAACATCGGCGACGTGCTGGCGGCGTACCGGCGGATCCTGGTCCCGGAGATGAACCTCGGGCAGCTGGTCAAGTTGCTCCGAGCCGAGTTCCTCGTCGACGCCGCCGGCTGCAACAAGGTGATGGGCCTGCCGTTCCGGGCCGTCGAGATCGAAAAAGCCATCCTGGACCAGTTGGAGCGTGCGTGATGAGCGACACCGTGGCGACCACCACCAAAAAGGACTGGACGAGCGACCAAGAGGTCCGCTGGTGCCCCGGTTGCGGCGACTACTCGATCCTCACCGCGGTGCAGATGCTCATGCCCGACCTCGGCGTGCGGCGCGAGGACACCGTGTTCGTCTCGGGCATCGGGTGCTCGTCGCGGTTCCCGTACTACATGAACACCTACGGGATGCACTCCATCCACGGCCGCGCGCCCGCCGTCGCCACCGGCCTCGCGGTCGCCCGTCCCGACCTCCACGTGTGGGTGATCACCGGTGACGGGGACGGTCTGTCGATCGGCGGCAACCACTTGATCCACGCGCTGCGCCGCAACGTGAACCTCACGATCGTCCTGTTCAACAACCAGATCTACGGCCTCACCAAGGGGCAGTACTCGCCCACGAGCGAGCGGGGCAAGGTGACCAAGTCCACGCCGCAGGGTTCGGTCGACCAGCCGTTCAACCCGATCTCGTTGGCCCTCGGGGCCGAGGCCACCTTCGTCGCCCGGACCCACGACATGGATCGCAAGCACATGATGGAGGTGTTCCGCCGGGCGCACGAGCACCGTGGTGCCGCCTTCGTCGAGGTCTACCAGAACTGCAACGTCTTCAACGACGGCGCCTTCGAGACGATCCTGGCCAAGGACGCCCGACCCTCCAACCTGATCCCCCTCGAGCACGGCAAGCCGATCCGCTTCGGTCGCGACGGGGAAAAGGGCGTCGTGCTCGACGGGCAGGGTCGGGCGGCGATCGTCGACGTGGCCGAGGTGGGCGATGACCGGGTGCTCGTCCACGACGAGCGGCGTGAGGAGCCCGGGCTCGCGTTCATGCTGTCCCGTCTGGCCCGGGGACCCTTCGAGCCCACGCCGGTCGGGGTGTTCCGGGCGGTCGAGCGGCCCGACTACGGCACGCTCGTCCAGCAGCAGCTCGTGACGGCGTCCGAGCGCGGGCCCGGGGACCTCGCGGCGCTGCTGTCGTCCGGCTCCACCTGGACGGTCAGCTGAGCTCGGCCAGCAGGCGGGTGCGGTTGCCGTCCCGCTCGCTCCATGCCACCGTGAAGCCGTGCTGCTCGAGCACGACGGCCAGCTCCGCGCCGTCGTAGGAGCGGACCGTGATCGCGTCGGCCATCTCCCATCCCGGGCCCCGGTACCGGCGCCGGTAGGTCGTCGTCCGTCCCACGAGGTCGTGGGTGAGTGAGCCGGCAAGGGTGAGTGGCGCGTCGTCGAAGGTCCCGGACGCGATCACGGTCTCGGGCACCTCCTCCTCGCACGCGCCGATCTGGAAGTCCGTCACCTCCGCCGCGAAGACGCCGTCAGATGAGAGGTGCGCGCGCACGGTGTCGAGGCAGGCGCCGAGGTGCACCGGATCGCACAGGAGCTGCAAGCTGTTGTAGGGCACGATCACCGCGACGAAGCGGGTCGCGAGGGCGAAGTGACGCATGTCCGCGGCGACCAGGCGCGGCCCCGACCGGCCGTGCCGGCGGGAGGCGGCCACTGCCAGCATGTCGGGGTCCACGTCCAGCCCGACGACGTCGATGCCGGCCGCGGCGAGGGGCAGGGTCACCCGTCCCGTGCCGCAGGCGAGCTCGAGCAGTGGGCCCGGACTCCGCCGGGCCACGTCGATCCAGAACCCGACGTCCTGGTCCGTGCGTCCGAGGACCTGGGCGCACTCCCACTCGTACAAGCGGGGGTGCCGGGCGCCGGTCACCGCACCAGCCAACCACCTCGGAGGTGACTGCCGCCCGCCGCCCGCCCGGCGCCGTTGCCGGGCGGGAGCGGCGGAGGCGTCATCACCCGTGCTTGAAGACGATGGTGGTGGCGAGCCAGGTGGTGGAGGCGCCGGTGCCGATGGTGGCGTTTGGGGTGGCGGCGGTGGTGGGCAGGGGCTGGTCTTCGGTGAGCAGCTCGATGTCGCCGGTGTTGGAGATGTTGGTGCGGGCGGTGTAGCCGGTGCCGGCGGTGAGGGTGTCGCCGAAGCCGGAGTCGACGTAGAAGCCGAGGGCGAGCTCTCCCGCGGCGGTGGTGGCGGGGGTGGCGCCGGAGGCGACGGTGGCGGCCGCGCTGGTGGTGCCGGTGGCATGCGCGCTCTGGTCGACCGCGGCGCTCCCTGCGGCGCTGGACAGGCCGGAGTACTCCATGGCGGAGATGCCGACGTCGGCCTTGACCGTGGGGGTGGCGGTGATGGTGGGTTTGGTGCCGCCGCCGGCGGTGATGGGCGCGGTCCACACCGACAGCTCGGTGCCCTCCGAGGCGGTGTAGTGGAGGATCTCGGTGTAGGTGTTGCCGGCGCTGTCGGTCACCGAGGCCGCGGTCGCGCCGGCGTTGGTCCAGACGCCGACGAGGACCACGAGACGGTTGCCCGTCGTGATGTTGGCGCTCGGCGTCACCGCCGCGGTGCTGACGCCGCTGGTGTGGGTGCTGACCTGCTGCACGAACGCCGGTGGCGCGGCTGCGCTGGGGGTGACGGCGTTGGAGGCGGCGGAGGCGGGGCCGGTGCCGATGGCGTTGGTGGCGGTGACGGTGAAGGTGTAGCTGGTGCCGTTGGTCAGCCCGTTGACCGTGGTCGACGTCGCCGGCGGCGAGCCGGACACCACCGTCGGGGTCAGGGTCGTGGCGCCGGTGTGCGGGGTCACCGAGTAGGAGGTGATCGGGCTGCCGCCGTTGGATGGCGCGGTCCAGCTGACGCTGGCGGACGCGTTGCCGGCCGTCGCGGTCACCGCGGTGGGAGCTGCGGGTGCGGTGGGCGCGCTGGGGGTGACGGCGTTGGAGGCGGCGGAGGCGGGGCCGGTGCCGATGGCGTTGGTGGCGGTGACGGTGAAGGTGTAGGCGGTGCCGTTGGTGAGCCCGTTGACGGTGGCGGTGGTGGCGGGCGGGTTGCCGCTGATCACCGTGGGCGTCTGGGCGGTGGCGCCGATGAAGGGCGTGACGGTGTAGGAGGTGATCGGGCTGCCGCCGTTGGATGGCGCGGTCCAGCTGACGCTGGCGGACGCGTTGCCGGCCGTCGCGGTCACCCCGCTCGGGGCTCCCGGCGCGGTCGGGCCCGACGAGGTGGGCGAGAAGAGCGCGTCCACCCAGAAGCTGGCGCCCTGGTACTCGCCCGTCTCCGCGGTGTTGGGGAAGCTGGAGGTGCTCGCATACTTGTACACCCCGTTGCTGTTGCCGTTGGTGGCGAGGACGGGGTGGATGAGTGCGCTGTTGTCGAGTCCGGGACCATCCGGCCCCGGTGCCGAGCCGAGCGCGTAGAACCAGTCGATCGAGAAGGAGTAGTGACTGCTCGGCGCGAAGTAGGACACCACGTAGGTCGTGCCGGCGGTGACCGTCACGGGTGACGCGAACGTCATCTGCTGCCAGCCCGACGCGCTCTCGCCGCTGAAGCTCCCCGTGGCGAGGAGTGTGCCGGACGTCGTCCAGAGGTCGCCGGTGTGGGCCCCGGTGTTGGTGGACGCCTTGTAGAAGCGCACGCCCGTGATCGTCCCCGCGACCGCCGGCGTGAACTTCATCCCGACCTCGATCGAGGCGGTGTCGTGGGAGTCGACGTCCGCGGCCACCGGGGCCTTGTTGCCGAAGGCGGAGCAGGGGCACTGGACGTTGACGTTGGTGCCGCCGCTCGGCGATTCGAGGTTGCCGGAGTCGTCGACCGCGCGCGAACGGATCGCGGTGCTCGGGAAGCCGTGCACGGTGTAGGTGTAGGACCAGCTGGTGGTCCCCGTCGCCGGGTGCCAGGTGCTCCCGCCGTCGGTGGACACCTCGACGCCGGCGACGACGCCGCCGACGTCACTGGCGGTGCCGGTCACCGTCACCGTGCTGCCGTCGGCCAGGTTGGCGTTGGCGGCGGGCGAGGTGACCGTCGAGGACGGGGGGGTGTGATCCGTCGACGGCGACGCGACGGTGAGGCCGCTGAGCAGCTGGTAGGGCTGCACGTTGCCCATGTCGGCGAAGAGGTTGACGGTCATCTGCTGGGCGTTGACGTCAGTCGGGTCGATGCCCTGGGACATGAGGCCCCAGACGAACTGCACGGTGCCTGCGCCGAACACCAGGGCGCCGCTCGGCGCCTTGTACAGGCTCAGGTGGTGGGTCGCGGTCCCGTTCTGGTTGGTGTTGCTCCCGTAGTCGGTGAACACCTCCGCGGAGCCGGTGGTCGACGACAGGTCGAACTCGCCGGCCGGGCGGGCCCCGTTGTCGGCGTCCTCGTCCCACTCGTATCCGAGGGTCCCGAGTCCTGAGCCGAGGGTCACCGTCTGACTGCCCGTCAGCTTGGCGACCGCGGTGTTGCGCCAGATCCGCAGGTTGGCGTACGCAGCCGGCACCGTGATGTCATGGGTGCCCGAGTTGACCAGGAACAGCTGTCCGCTCAGCGCGTTCTGCGGCTTGCCGCCGTCCGCAGGAGGGCTGAAGCGCGGGTCCTGCCAGGTCCCGGTCCACGTGGGCGGGTCCTGGGGGTCGGTCGGCGCGTCGAAGTGGGTCTCCTTGTAGGTGACCAAGGTGCGCTGCGCGGTGCCGCTGCCGTCGATGCTCGGCTCCCAGCGGGTCTTCCAGAACACCTCGTTGCCGGAGAAGAACGCCAGGTTGACCCCCGCGTCGCGCGCCGCGGTCACGTTGGCGCGCTGCGCCGCCGACCAGTACTCGTCGTGGCCGGTCGAGGTGAAGATCTTGTGGTTGAGCAGCAGCGAGCCGCGGCTGTCGACATCGGCACCGGCCATGTAGCTCACGTCGTAGCCGTTGGCCTCGAGCCACTGGATCAGCGGCACCTCGGTGTAGAACGGCGTGCTGCGGCCCCCGTCGGCGAGTGCCTGGAGCGGCCGGTTGTAGGAGACCTTGTAGGCGGCCTTGTAGCCCTGAGGGTTGCCGGGCGGGCAGGCCACCGTGCAGGTGTAGAGGCTGTTGCCGCCGTAGGTGTTGTACGCCTCCCAGGTGGGGTCCGAGGTCTGGAAGATGATGTCGGAGTGGCTGGCGTCGTTGCGGACCACGAAGACGATGGCCGAATCGCCATGGGTGTCGTCGCGCACGACGTGGGCCTCGTAGAGCCCGGACACGGCCGTGGCGGGCACGGCCCAGTGCGCGGACGCGGCCCAGTTGCCACAGTCGACGAGGCCGGTGGTGTTGGAGTTGTCGACCAGGCATGCGGGCTGGACCTGGGGCGGGGTCACATCGGGGTGGATGCCGGCCTGCACGATGCGGGCGCCGTCGCCTCCGTACCAGCCGAAGCGCACGATGTCGATGTGGTAGGAGGGCGCGGAGGTGTTGATCTTGAAGGTCACCGTCTGGCCCACGTTGACCGAGATCTGGGTGGCGAAGCCCTGCAGCGTGGCGTCGCCGTTGCCGGCGACCTGCCAGTCGCTCGACGGGTCACCGGGCAGGGAGTTTTCGCACGCGATCACGCTCACCACGGGCGGGCCACAGGGACCGGCCGCGGCGGCGCGGGTGGCCGTGACGATGCTCAGTTGCAGCATCATCCCGACCACCAGGGTGGCGAGCGCGATCGCCCTCGCCTTCGTGACGTGCCCCGTCATGTGCCCTCCCGATCGCCCGTGCTGCTGTGCCTACTAGTACCGCATACTTTCACGCCCGGTGGGGGACCACCCCCTCCCATAAGGCCGTTCGGCCAGGCGCTTTCACGCGCCGTGGGGTGTTGGGGCGGGTTGCACCCCGTCCGCCACGGTGAGCGCCGACGACCCGAACCCTCGATCTCACCTTCAACTGGAGATCGAGGGTTCGACGCTGCGCATGACCAGGCCCGTGCGGGGCTTCGGCCAAAAGAAGGTGGTCTTCGGAGGCATGCGGGCGCCGCCCCGCCCGGTCGCCTCGATCTGGGCGACGGTGGCGGGGCGCAGCAGCACCGCAGCCTGGGCCAGCCCCGTCTCGACCGCCCGCAGCGCGAGGTCCCAGCCGTGTTGGTACACGACCTCGTGGTCGCCGATCGCCCCCCGCACCACGTCGAAGCGGCTCGAGTCGAGGTCCTGGGCGGCGGCGGCGGCGAGCTCGGCGCTCGGGCGCAGGAGCCAGGTGCCCTCCGGCGTGACGAGGGCCAGCGCCCCGGCCACCTCCATCCGATGGGTGATCGTCGCGTCCGCCGGGGCCGTCGGGACCACCGCGAACCAGCGGCGGAGCACGGCGGGCAGGTCGAGATCGGGGGGCAACCCGGAGAGCAGCCGGTGGATGGCACGCACGGAGAGCTGGTCGTCGGCGAGCTCGACGACCAGCGCCATGACCAGGTCCCACGGTCCCGCTGTGGGGGCATGCTCGTTGCGGTAGGTCCCTGCCGTCTCGTAGCGGTGGTGACCGTCCGCGATCACCACCGGCGCGCTCGCGACCGCCCGGGCGATGGCATCGACCGCACCGGGATCGGTGATCGGCCAGAGCTCGTGGCGCACGCCGTCGTCGTCGGTCGCCCCGGCCGCTCGCTCCGGCGCGATGAGGTGCTGCGTCAGGCCCCTGGCCAGGGAGAGCCCCCAGATCGGCGAGATGTTGGTCGACGTGGACCGCAGGAGCTCGAGGCGGTCGGTCTTGGCCTTCGGGGTGGTGTGCTCGTGGGGGAGCACCCCACCGGCGCCGGGTTCGTCGATGCCGAGCGCGCCGATGACGCCGAGGCTGTGGCGGAGCCGGCCGGATTCATCGGTGAACGCCATGCGGTGCCCGTAGAACGCGGGTTGGTCCTCCCCGACCAGGACGCCCTCGCGCCGCCACCGCGTGAGCAGGTCACGCGCCACGACGTAGCGATCCTTGCCGTCCTCGTCGGCGGGGAGCTCGACGCGCACGGCGTTGTACGGGCTGCGCTGCGCCAGCTCGGCGCGCTCGTTGGGCGCGATCACGTCATAGGGGGGCGCGACCACCTCGTCCAGGGCGATCCGGGGGTGGTAGCGCAGGCCGGCGAAGGGCTCGAAGCGGGGCACGCCGCATGCGTACCAACCGGCCCGGGTCGCGGCAAGCCAGCCGGTCCTGCGAGACTGCGCCGGTGACCTGGCTGCTCGACCTCGACGGCGTGGTGTGGCTGACCGGAACCGCCATCCCCGGCGCCGCCGATGCGGTGGCGCGGTTGCGGGGCGCGGGCGAGCAGGTCGCGTTCTTCACCAACAACTCCAGCCCGCTGCTGGCGGATCACGTCGCCCATCTCGCCGCGGCTGGGATCGAGACGGACCCGGCGAGCATCCTGACCTCGGCCCAGGCCGCCGCATCGGTCCTCCCGGCCCGCTCGCGCGCCGCGGTCGTCGGCGGTCCCGGCATCTCCGAGGCACTCCTCGAGCGAGGCATCGAGGTGGTGGCGGCCCACGACCACCCCGATGCGGTGGTGGTGGGCAGGACGACGACGTTCACCTACGACGCCCTGTCCGACGCCTCCGTCGCGATCCGGGCCGGCGCCCGCTTCGTTGCGACCAACGCCGACGCGACCTTGCCCACGCCCGACGGCCCGGTGCCGGGCGCGGGAGCCATCGTGGCGTTCCTGTCGGTCGCCTCCGGGCGTGAGCCGGAGATCACCGGCAAGCCGAGCAGGGCCGGCGCCGACCTCGTGGCGGCTCGCGTCGGCGTGGTCGACGTGGCCGTCGGGGACCGCCCCGACACCGACGGCCGCTTCGCCGTGCTGACCGGGTCGCGCTTCGTCCTGGTGCTGTCGGGCGTGACCCGGCCCGGCGACCTCCCGGTCGAGCCGGCACCCGATCTGGTCGTCGCCGACCTGGCCGAGGCCGTCGAGCGCCTGGCCGGTCGCTGAGCGGGTCCCGGGGTACCGTCACGCCTGGACCCCGGGTCCCGGGGTACCGTGCACCCATGGCACAGAATGACCTGCTCCGCCGGTACCTGGAGGCTGGGATCGCGTTCACGGAGATGACGCGGGGCCGAGCCGAGGCGATCGTGAAGGACCTGGTCCGCGCCGGCGAAGTCCAGCGGGACCAGGTGCAGGCACAGGTCGACGACCTGCTCGACCGCAGCCGACGCAACACGGACCGCCTCCTCGGGCTCATCCGCGAGGAGATCGCGGTCCAGCTGTCGCAGATCGGCATCGCCACCAAGGACGACCTCGCCGATCTGGAGCGGCGCGTCGTCGCAGGGGGCGGCCCGGCGCCGGCCAAGAAGGCGCCGGCCAAGAAGGCGGCGCCGGCCAAGAAGGCGGCGCCGGCCAAGAAGGCGGCGCCGGCCAAGAAGGCGGCGCCGGCCAAGAAGGCGGCGCCGGCCAAGAAGGCGGTCGCCGCGCCGGCAGGTCCCGGCGTCGACCGCACCGAGGTCTGACCTGCCCGGCCGCCGCCGCCTCGACCTCGAGCTGGTGCGTCGCGGCCTGGTGGAGAGCCGTCAGCGAGCGCAGGAGGTCATCGGCCTCGGCCTCGTGCTCGTCGCCGGCGCCCCGGCCGACAAGCCGGCGCGGATGGTCCACCCCGGCGAGCCCATCGCCATCGCAGGTCCGCGGCCGCGCTATGTCAGCCGCGGCGGCGACAAGCTGGCCGCCGCCCTCGACCGCTTCGGCATCGGGGTGCAGGGTCGGCGGGCCATCGACGCCGGTGCGTCGACCGGTGGCTTCACCGACTGCCTCCTGCAGCGGGGTGCCTCGCAGGTCGTCGCCGTCGACGTCGGGCGCGGCCAGCTCCACGAGCGGCTCGTCGCCGATCCCCGGGTCCGGTCACTGGAGCGACGCAACCTGCGCCACCTGAGCTTGGAGGACACCGGCGGCGTCCCCTTCGAGCGCGTGGTGGCCGATCTGTCCTTCATCTCCCTGCGCACGGTGGCCGAAGTGCTCGTCACCCGGTTGCCGGCCCCCGGCGCCGACCTCGTGGTCCTGGTCAAGCCCCAGTTCGAAGCCGGGCGGGCCGAGGCGTCGCGTGGGCACGGGGTCATCCGGGACCCGGAGGTGTGGACCGAGGCCCTCCGCGGCGCCTGTTCCGCCATCTCCGAGCGTGGAGCCGCGATGATGGGCGCCATGGTCTCCCCGCTGACCGGGGCCGACGGCAACGTGGAGTTCTTCGTCCACTTCCGCATCGCGGCGCCCGATGCCACCGCCGCGGCTGGGACGATCGACGACATCGTGGCCGAGGCCGCGGCCCGGCACGGGTCCCGTTGAGGTGGCACGCATCGGGCTGGTCCCGCACGGCCAGCGGTCCGAGGCGCGGGCGCTGGCCGATGAGATCGGGTCCTGGCTCGAGCGCCAGGGCCATGAGGTCCGGCTCCTCACCGACGACGGCGTCCACCCGTGGGCCTGCGCGGGCGGCGACCTGGCCGCCGGACTCGATCTGGCCGTGAGCCTGGGGGGAGACGGGACGATGCTGCGCACCGTCGGTCTGGTCCTCGCGGCGGGCGTCCCGGTGCTCGGTGTCAACGTCGGACACCTCGGCTACCTCACCGAGGTCGGTCCCGAGGGCCTCTGCGATGCGCTCGTCGCCTTCCTCGCAGGGAGGCACCGCATCGAGGAGCGGATGACCCTCGAGGTCGAGGTCGTCCGGCCCTCGACGGGTACGGCGCCGGTGATCGCCCATGCGCTCAACGACGCCGTCTTGCAGCGGGCCCCGTCGGGCCACACCATCCGCCTCGCCCTCTCCCTCGACGACGAGCCGTTCCTCACCTATGCGGCGGATTCGATGATCGTCGCCAGCCCGACCGGTTCGACCGCCTACAACCTCTCCGCACGCGGCCCGGTGGTGTCGCCCCGGGCCCGGGTGGTGGTCGTGACCCCGGTCGCCGCCCACATGCTCTTCGACCGGGCCCTCGTCTTGGCCCCGCCGGAGGAGGTCGCCATGGAGCTCATCGACGGGCGCTCGGCGGAGCTGGTCATCGACGGCCAGCCCTGGGGCGTCCTGTCGACCGGCGACGTCGTGCGCTGCCGCGCCGGGGGCCAGGACGCCCGGCTGGTGACCTTCGGCGGCCGGGACTTCCACCAGATCCTCAAGCAGAAGTTCGGGTTGAGCGACCGCTGATGCTGACCGAGGTGCGCGTCGCCGAGCTCGGGGTGATCGCCGAGCTGTCGCTCATGATCGGGCCGGGCATGACCGCGCTCACCGGGGAGACCGGGGCCGGCAAGACACTGGTGGTCGAAGCCATCGAGCTGCTCCTCGGAGGCAGGGCCGACCCGGTCCTGGTGCGACCGGGTGCCGAGGAGGCCGTCGTCGCGGGGCGCTTCGCGGGAGCGGGGGACGACGGGGACGATCTCGTGCTCGAACGCCGCGTGCCGCTGCGCGGGCGCAGCCGGGCGTACGTCGACGGGCGGATGGCGCCGCTGGCGACCCTGGCGGAGGCCGGGAGCGCGCTCGTCGACCTCCACGGCCAGCACACCCACCAGTCCCTGCTGGCGCCCGCCGTCCAGCGCGCCGCTCTGGACAGCTTCGGGGAGATCGACCCCGGCCCGGTGCGGGACGCGCTGCGCCGCGTCCGCGAGGCGGACAGGGCGCTGGAGGCGCTCGGGGGCGACAGCCGGGCCCGGGTGCGCGAGATGGACCTGCTCGCCTTTCAGGTCGGAGAGATCGGGGATGCCACCCTCGACGACCCCGACGAGGAGCTGGTCCTCGCCGAGGAGGAGGACCGACTGGCCGACGCCGCGGCCCACCGGGCGGCGGCCCTGGCGGCCTACGACGCGCTCATGGGCGAGCGCGGCGCGAGCGACGGGCTCGGTCACGCGGTGACGGCGATCTCGGGCCGAGGGGTGTTCGCCCCGCTCGAGCAGCGGCTCCGGGGAAGCGTCGCCGAGCTCGACGATCTCGCCGGATCGCTGCGGGCGCTCGCCGAAGGGCTCGAGGACGATCCCGCCCGGCTGGTCGAGGTCCGGGCGCGGGTGCAGCTGCTGCGGGAGCTGCGGAGGAAGTACGGCGAGCAGCTGCGCGAGGTGATGGCGTTCGGCCGCGACGCGCGCGCCCGACTGGCCGAGCTCGCCGGCTACGAGGAGCGCGCGCGCGTCCTCGAAGCGGAGCGTGCGACGGCCGTCGCCGACCTCGCCTCCGCCCGGGCGGCGCGGACCCGAGCCCGCCGTCTGGCCGCGCCCCACCTCGCCGCGGTGGTCGAGGAGCACCTCCACCGCCTCGCCATGCCCAAGGCACGCTTCGAGGTGCACGTGGGCGACGACGCCGACGACGACGGCGGGGCCGTCGCCTGGATGCTGGCGGCCAACCCCGGAGAGCCGGCGCTGCCCTTGACCAAGGTCGCCTCCGGTGGCGAGCTGGCCCGCACGATGCTGGCGGCACGGCTCGCGCTCGCCGGGGCGCGGCCGCCGACGGGCCCGGGGGTCGACGGGCGGACCCTCATCTTCGACGAGGTCGACGCCGGGGTCGGGGGCGAGGCCGCGGTCGCGGTCGGCCGGGCGCTGGCGGAGCTGGCGACCCGCCAGCAGGTGCTGGTCGTCACCCACCTGGCTCAGGTCGCGGCGTTCGCCGATCATCAGATCGCGCTCCGCAAGCGGGAGGTCGGCGGGCGCACCGTCACGGCCGCGCAGGACCTCGACGCCGAGGGCCGGGTCATCGAGCTGTCGCGCATGCTGTCGGGCCAACCCGACAGCGAGACGGCTCGCCGCCACGCCGAGGAGCTGCTGGCCGGGTCGAGCCGCGCCGCCGGCTCGCCCGGACCCGACCCCGCGGAGGGATCCGCCAAGCGGGGTCGGAGGACGCGGTAACCTGAGTCGGCCGCCGCGGGCACACTCCCTCCCGGCCATCTGACCTGTCGCAGCCGGCTTGCGTCGGCGGGCCGTCGTCGAGTGGAGGAGCGCAGTTTGGCGAAGCACATCTTCGTCACGGGTGGTGTGGCCAGCTCGTTGGGCAAGGGGCTGACCGCCTCGTCCATCGGGAGGCTCCTCAAGAGCCGCGGCCTGCGGGTGACGATGCAGAAGCTGGATCCCTACATCAACATCGACCCGGGGACGATGAACCCCTTCGAGCACGGCGAGGTCTTCGTCACCGAGGATGGTGGCGAGACCGACCTCGACCTCGGTCACTACGAGCGCTTCATCGACGAGAACCTGCACCGGGACTCCAACGCCACGACGGGCTCGATCTACCAGTCCGTCATCGCCAAGGAGCGCCGCGGCGACTTCCTCGGCAAGACCGTCCAGGTCATCCCGCACATCACCGACGAGATCAAGGACCGGATCCTCCGCCTGGCGTCGGACGCGGTGGACGTCGTGATCACCGAGGTCGGGGGCACCGTCGGCGACATCGAGATCCTGCCCTTCCTGGAGGCCATCCGGCAGTTCCGCAAGGACGTGGGCCGGGACAACGTGGTGTACGTCCACGTGACCCTCGTGCCGTACCTGGGGCCCTCGGGCGAGCAGAAGACCAAGCCGACCCAGCACTCGGTCACCGAGCTGCGCAGCCGGGGCATCCAGCCCGACGTGATCATCTGTCGCAGCGACCGCGCCATCTCGCCCGGGCTGAAGCGCAAGATCTCCCTGCTCTGCGACGTCCCCTCCGAAGCAGTCGTGTCCTGCGTGGACGCCCCCAACCTCTACGAGATCCCGCTGGCCCTCCACGAGGAGGACCTCGACAACTACGTGTGCCAGCTGCTGCGCTTCGATCCTGTCGAGCACCCGCTCGATCTCTCCGATTGGGACCGCCTCGTCGAGCGGGTCGAGGCGGCCACCCGCCCGGTGCGCATCGGCCTGATCGGCAAGTACGTCAACCTGCCCGATGCTTACCTGTCGGTCGTGGAGGCCCTCCGCCACGGTGGGTACCACCACGGGGCCAAGATCGAGCTCGAGTGGATCCAGGCTGAAGAGGTGGAAGGCCTCCTGGCCGAGGGTCGCCTCCGGGATCTCGACGGGATCGTCATCCCCGGCGGTTTCGGCGAGCGGGGCATCGAGGGCAAGATCGCGGCCGCCGGCTACGCCCGTGAGCACGCCATCCCCTGCCTCGGGTTGTGCCTCGGCCTCCAGGTGATGGTGATCGAGTACGCCCGCAACGTGGTCGGGCTGATCGGCGCCAACTCCGGCGAGGTCGACACCGTCAGCCCCCACCCGGTGATCGACCTGATGGACGACCAGCGCGAGGTGGTCGACATGGGGGGGACCATGCGCCTCGGCGTGTACCCCGCTCGCCTGCTCCCCGGCTCCCAGGTGGCCGAGGCCTACGGCGAGCAGCTCGTCTACGAGCGGCACCGGCACCGCTACGAGGTCAACAACCGCTACCGCCACCGGCTCGAGGACGCCGGCCTGGTCTGCTCGGGCACCTCGCCCGACGACCGCCTCGTCGAGTTCATCGAGCTTCCTGGGCACCCGCTGTGGGTCGGGACCCAGGCGCACCCGGAGTTCAAGAGCCGCCCGGACCGGCCACACCCGCTGTTCCGGGCGCTGGTCGGCGCGGCGATGGTGCGCGCCGACGGTCGTTCCCCACGTCTGATCGACGTGGACGACCTGGTCGCCGTCCCGCCCGGGCGCTGACGCGACCCCGGTGGCCAGCGAGCTGTTCCGCCCGCTCCGACAGGTCGAGGTGCACCGCGGCTCGCTGATCTCGCTCACCCGCTCGTCGTTCGAGGGACCCGATGGGACGGTCTTCGAGCGCGACGTCGTGCACCACCCGGGCGCGGTGTCTGCGGTGCCGTTCCTCGAAGCGACGGGAGAGGTGATCATGGTGCGCCAGTACCGGGCGGCGATCGACACCGACCTGCTGGAGATCCCGGCCGGCAAGCGCGACGTCGCGGGGGAGCCACCGGAGGAGACGGCGCGACGGGAGCTGGTCGAGGAGATCGGGATGGCCGCCGGACGGCTCCGGCTCCTCGCCGAGTTCTACAACTCACCCGGGTTCTGCGACGAGTACTCGCATGTGTTCCTGGCGGAGGACCTGGCGGCGGTGGAGGGCTCGCTGCAGGGCATCGAGGAGCAGCACATGACGTTGGAGCGGGTGTTGCTCGATGACGTGCCGGCGATGATCGCCGCGGGGCGCATCGTCGACGCCAAGAGCATCATCGGGCTGATGCTGGCGGGCCACGTGCTCGGTTCGGGCACCGGGGGAGGTGCCGGGTGATCATCGGCGTCCCGACGGAGATCAAGACCGCCGAGGAGCGCGTCGCGCTCACCCCCGACGGGGTGCGGGAGCTGACCGCGCACGGCCACCAGGTGCTGGTCGAGCGGGGCGCGGGTGAGGGCTCGGCGATCCCCGACCGGGCGTTCGCGGCGGCGGGCGCCCAGGTGGTCGATCGGGACGCGGCCTGGTCGGCGACGCTGGTGGTCAAGGTCAAGGAGCCCCAGCCGGAGGAGTTCGCCCGGCTGCGCCCGGATCTGATCCTCTTCACCTACCTGCACCTGGCGGCATACCCCGAGGTCGCCGGCGCCCTCATCGCCAGTCGCGCCACCGCGGTCGCGTACGAGACCGTGCAGCTGCCCGACGGATCCCTCCCGCTGCTCGCGCCGATGAGCGAGGTGGCGGGGCGCATGGCGGTCCAGGTGGGGGCGCACTACCTCGAGCGCCCCAACGGCGGCAAGGGGGTGTTGCTCGGTGGGGTCCCGGGTGTCCGGCCGGCGCGCGTCGTGGTGCTCGGGGCGGGCAACGTGGGGTGGAACGCCGCGTGGGTTGCCCAGGGCATGGAGGCCGAGGTCCTCCTCCTCGACCGCAGCCCGGACCGACTCCGCTGGGTCGACCAGATCCATCGTGGGCGCATCATGACCCTGGCCTCCAACCGCGGCGCCGTCGAGCGGGCCGTCGTCGAGGCCGATCTCGTGATCGGCGCGGTCCTGGTAGCGGGCGGCCGTGCCCCGGTGGTGGTGACCGAGGACATGGTGCGGGCCATGCAGCCAGGTTCGGTGGTCGTCGACGTCGCCGTCGATCAGGGGGGCTGCGTCGAGACGACCCACGAGACGACCCACACCGACCCGGTCTACGAGCGCCACGGGGTGATCCACTACGCGGTGGGCAACATGCCCGGCGCGGTGCCCCACACGTCGACCTACGCGCTCACCAACGCCACGCTGACCCACGTCGTCGAGGTGGCCAACGGCGGCGTCGCAGCCATCGTCGAGCGTCCCGCTCTCCGTGCCGGGCTCACCTGCGTCGCGGGCCGGCTCACCAACGACGCCGTCGCGGAGGCACTGGGCATGACGGCGGTCGATCCGGCCACGGTGCTCGGCTGAGGTGGTCGCCGGCCGTGCCGGGACCCCACGCGGTGCCGGCCCCGCTCTGAGCCTCGATGCCGAGGAGTTCCTGACCTGGTTGGCCGTCGAGCGCGGGCGGGCGGCCAACACGCTCGTCGCCTACCGCAGGGACCTGGACGGCTACGAGCGCTTCCTCGCAGGACGCCACCGCAGCATCGCCGGGGCGACCGAGCTCGACGTGCAGGACTACGTGGCGGCGCTGCGTCGCGCCGGCCGGGCGCCATCGACGGTCGCCCGGGCACTGGTCGCGGTGCGCTCCCTGCACCGCTTCCTCGTCGACGAAGGGCACGTGGCGTCGGATCCCACCGGCGACGTGGGCAGCCCCCGGGTGCCCCAGGGGCTGCCCAAGGCCCTGAGCGAGGACGAGGTCCTCGGCCTGCTCGGCGCGGTCGCCGGCGACGATGCGCCGGCCCGGCGCGACCGGGCCATCCTCGAGCTGCTCTACGGCACCGGCATGCGGATCTCCGAGCTGGTCGGGCTGTCGCTGGCCGACCTGGCCCTGGAGGAGGGCGTGGTGCGGGTCTATGGCAAGGGCGCCAAGGAGCGGCTCGTGCCCGTCGGCCGCTACGCCACCGACGCGGTCGTCGGCTGGTTGGAGCCGAGCGGTCGGGGGGTCATGACCCCCAAGCGGTGGGCGCGGCGGGGGGATGCCGAAGCCGTGCTCCTCAACGCGCGGGGTGGCCGTCTCTCCCGCCAGGGAGCATGGGGCCTGGTCCGGCGCTACGGCGACCGCGTGGGGCTCGGTGACCGGCTCACCCCCCACGTCCTGCGTCACAGCTGCGCCACCCACATGCTCGACCACGGCGCCGACATCCGGGTGGTCCAGGAGCTGCTCGGGCACGCATCCATCGCCACCACCCAGGTCTACACGCGGGTGTCGACCGAACGACTGCGCATCGCGTACGAGGCGGCCCACCCCAGGGCCCAAGGACCTGTGGATTCGGAACGACCGGCAGGTGAAGGGACGGTTACACTGGCGGGTGATGTCGATCGATGCCATGACCCCCGAGTTGCGGGCCCACCTGGAGGGTGAGCGGGACTCGTTGCGCGCCCAGCTGGCGGAGCTCGGGGTGGGCACCAAGGGCCTGGACTACGACCCGAATTTTGCGGATTCGAGTCAGGTGACCGCGGAGCGCGGTGAGGTGGAGGCATTGGCCAGCTCACTGGTCGAGACGCTCCACGACGTCGAGCACGCCCTCGCCAAGTTCGACGACTCGACCTACGGGAGCTGCGAGCGCTGTGGCAAGCCCATCGCTCCGGCACGGCTCGAGGCCAAGCCGGCGGCTCGCTACTGCATCGACTGCGCCTCCCGGCGCTGAGCCGCCGGGTCGCTGAGTCGGCGGGCCGCGCCTCACTGCGGCGCAGGTTCGGGCACCATGGCGGCATGCGCCGGCAGACTGCGGTCCTGGTGGCGGTCGGCGCCGTGCTCGTCGCGCTGGCCGTCAAGGAGCACGTGCTCCACGTCGGGACCGACACCGCGCTGCTCCTCGCGGTCATCGTGCCGTCGATCATCGTCCACGAGGTCTCCCACGGGGTGGTGGCCCTGTGGTTCGGCGACGACACGGCCAAGCGGGCCGGGCGCCTGACCCTCAACCCGCTGCCACACATCGATCCCTTCGGGACGATCGTCCTGCCCGCCATCCTGGCCCTCGGCGGTGCGGCGGCCTTCGGGTACGCCAAACCGGTGCCGGTCGACGTGCGGCGCCTGCGCCACCCACGCAACCACAGCCTCCTGGTCAGCCTGGCCGGCCCGGCCACCAACATCGTGCTGGCCCTCGCCTCGGTGGTCTGGCTGCGCGTGCTGCGCTCGCCGTCGACCCTGCGGACGCTCGTCGACACGCCCGGGTCGGCGCCGATCGTCGATCGCGCCTGGTTCTTCTTCGGCTACGTCAACGTGCTGCTCGCCACCTTCAACCTGATCCCGCTCCCCCCCCTCGACGGGTCCGCGCTCGTCGAGCGGGCCCTGCCGAGCTCGTGGTGGCCTGGCTGGCTCAAGCTGCGCCAGTACGCCATGCCCGGGCTCATCCTGCTGGTGCTCCTCCGCCCCTCGCTGCTCAACGGGCTGTTCCGCCCCGCGCTGCGCCTGTGGGGCCGGGTGCTCGGGATCTGACGGCCCGATGGCGACGCTCCCGCACCTGGCCCGGCGCTTCTTCGGGTCGCTGTCCCGCCGGCCACCGGCGGCGGAGGAAGAGGCATGGGCGGCGTCCTGCCTGCTCCCGGGGGAGCAGGCGCTGTGGCGACGCTGCTCGCCCGCCGACCGCCGCCACGCCGTCGGCGTGGCGCGCCGCACCGCCGAGCTGCTCGGCGGCGAGGCGTCGGCCGGCCGGGCCGTGCTGGCCGCGGCCTTGCTGCACGACGTCGGCAAGCTCGAGGCCGGCTTCGGGCCGCTGCGGCGGTCCGCGGCGACGGTGGCCGGCATGCTCGCCGGGCGCGATCGGGCGCACGCCTGGGACCGGCGCGGCCTTCGGACCGGCCGCTACCTGTGCCACGACGAGCGCGGCGCGGCGATGCTCGCTGCCGCGGGGAGCGATCCGTTGACGGTGGCATGGGCTGCCGAGCACCACCTCGCCGCCGAGCGCCACCTCGCCGCCGAGCACCACCTCGCCGCCGAGCACCACCTCGCCGCCGAGCACCACCTCGCCGCCGAGCGCAGGACGGTCCCGGCTGTCGTCGCCCGCGCCCTCCGGGCCGCAGACGACGACTGACACCTTGGGGGGCGGCGCGCCTGGGACCACCTCCCGGGTCGGGCCCCCCGGGGATCAGCGCCTCGGGAGCAGCCCCATCGCCTCGCGGGCTCGCGCGAGCGTGCCGGCGGCGATGTGCCGGGCCTTGCCGGCGCCGGCCTCGAGGACCTTCTCCAGCGCGGCGGGATCCTCGACCAGGGCGCGGTAGCGCTCCTGGACGGGCCGGAGCAGCTCGACGAGGGCCGAGGCGGCGTCGGCCTTGAGCCGGCCGTATTGCTCGTAGCCCTCGGCGACGGCCTCGGGCGAGCGGTCGGTGGCCAGTCCGAGCAGTTCGAGCAGGTTGGACACGCCGGGCTTGGCGATCGGGTCGTAGCGCACGGCGTCGGCTCCGTCATCGGCGTCGGTGACCGCCCGCTTCACCTTGCGCTCGATGACGGATGGCTCGTCGAGCAGGAAGATCACGCCCTGGGGGGACTCCGCCGACTTCGACATCTTCCTCGTCGGCTCCTGCAGGTCCATGATGCGGGCGCCCCGGCCGGCCGGGGGGATGGCCGCCTCGGGGACGACGAAGGTCTCTCCGTAGCGCCCGTTGAAGCGCTCGGCGAGATCCCGGGTGAGCTCGAGGTGCTGGCGTTGGTCGTCGCCGACCGGCACTCGGTCGGCGTCGTAGAGCAGGATGTCGGCCGCCATCAGCACCGGGTACGCGAACAGGCCCACGCGGGCGTCCTCCTCACCCCCCTTGGCCGATTTGTCCTTGAACTGGGTCATCCGGCGCAGTTCGCCCATCGACGCCGTGCACTCGAGGAGCCACGCCAACTCGGCGTGCTCGGGGACGTGGCTCTGCACCAGGAGCGTCGCGGTCTCGGGATCCACCCCGACCGCCAGGATCATGGCGGCCGTCGACAGGGTGGACTGGCGCAGATCGGCCGCAGCCCGGGGCACGGTCAGCGCGTGGAGGTCGACCACGCAGTAGAAGCTGTCGTGGGCGTGCTGGTCCTCGGCCCACCACCGCAGCGCGCCCAGGTAGTTGCCCAGGGTCAGGTCGCCGGTCGGCTGGATGCCGGAGAACACTCTGGTCATCGACCGATGGTATGCGCGGGTCGGGGCCCCTCCTGCCTATAGCCTGGTGAGGTGGCCTACGAGGTGAGCACACCGGTGTTCGAGGGGCCGTTCGATCTGCTCCTCCACCTGATCACCCGCGAGCAGGTCGACATCTACGAGGTCTCGCTGGCCGCGATCGTCGATGCCTACGTGGCCCACCTGGCTCAGATGCACTCGCTCGACCTCGACGTGGCGACGGAGTTCCTGCTCATCGCCGCGGTGCTGCTCGAGCTCAAGGCCCGTCGCCTCCTGCCTGACGACGGCACCATCGACCCCGAGGAGGAGCTCGCCCTCTGGGAGGAGCGGGACCTGCTGCTGGCCCGCCTCTTCGAGTGCAAGACGTTCAAGGACGCGGCGGGTGCGCTCACCCGGGTGATGGACGCCGCCTCCCGCTCCTATCCCCGCACGGCCGGTCCCGGCGAGGAGCTCATGGACCTGGCGCCGGACCTGATGGCGGGCGTCACGCCCGAACGCCTGCGCCAGGCGTTCGAGGCGGCCACCGCGCCGCGGCCGGCGGCCCGGGTCATCCTCGACCACGTGGCGCCGATCCGGGCTTCGGTGGCCGACGCGGTCGAAGAGCTCATCGACGAGCTCCCCCGCGTCGGCTGCATCACCTTCCGGCGGCTCACGGCCGATCTCGCCGAGCGCCTCGCGGTCATCGTGCGGTTCCTCGCGCTGCTCGAGCTCTACAAGCAGGGGGCCATCGACCTGCAGCAGGAGGGCAACTTCGCCGAGCTCACGATCACCTGGCTCGGGAGGGAGGCGGAGGGCTCGCCCTTCACGATGGACTTCCCGGTCGAGGAGTACCAGGGCTGATGGCGGGTGAGGCTCGCCGGGCGTTGGAGGCCGTTCTCATGGTCGCCGACGAGCCGGTGCCGACCAACCTCCTCGCGCAGCTGCTCGAGGTGAGGGAGGCGCGCGTCGAGGAGCTCTGCGACGAGCTGGCCGCCGCCTACGGCGCGGAGGACCGCGGGTTCGTGCTCGCGCGGGTCGCCGGGGGCTACCGCTTCCAGAGCCATCCCGACCTGGCCCCCTACGTCGAGCGCTTCGTCCTGGAGGGGCAGTCGGCCAAGCTGTCGGCCGCCGCCCTCGAGACCCTGGCCATCGTCGCCTACAAGCAGCCGGTGTCGCGCGCTCAGGTGTCGTCGATCCGCGGCGTCAACGTCGACGGCGTCATGCGCACCCTGCAGCAGCGCGGGCTCATCGCCGAGGTCGGGCACGATCCCGGTCCCGGTCAGGCCAACCTCTACGGCACCACCCGCGTGTTCCTCGAGCGACTCGGGCTGGACTCGATCGACCAGTTGCCACCGCTGGCGGACTTCGTCCCGGACGCCTCGGTGATGGAGGCCCTGGAGCAGGGCCTGCGGCACCCCGAGCCCGGCGCGGGGGCCGACGACGGATCCACCGATGCGCTGGACGAGGCGGGCGTCGCGTTCGACGACGGCCCTCCGACCGACGGGGTTGTCACCGAGGCCGATCCCGGGGAGGCGTGAGCGGGGACGGAGCCGTCCGGGGCGAACCCGCCCCCGAGCTCCTCTCCGAGGGCGAGCGCCTGCAAAAGATCCTGGCGCGCACCGGCCTGGCGAGCCGCCGTGCGTGTGAGGAGCTCATCGCATCGGGACGGGTCACGGTCAACGGGCAGGTCGCACCCCTCGGGCGCCGGGTCGAGGTCGACCGCGACCGCATCGAGGTCGACGGTGTGCCGATGTCGGTGCGTCCCGGTCTCGTCTACTACCTGCTCAACAAGCCGGCCGGCGTGGTCACCACCGCGTCGGATCCGCAGGGCCGCGCGACGGTGGTCGCCCTGGTGCCCGATGAGCCTCGGGTCTTTCCGGTGGGTCGCCTCGACGCCAACACCGAGGGCCTGCTGATCCTGACCAACGACGGCGATCTGGCCCACCGGCTCACCCATCCGCGCTTCGGCATCGACAAGGAGTACTTCGCCGTGGTCGACGGCGCCCCGTCGCCGGCGTCGCTGCGCCGCCTCCGCGAGGGTGTCGAGCTGGACGACGGTCCGACCCGGCCGGCGCGGGTGTCGCTCATCGGGCCCAACGGGCTGCGCATCACGATCCACGAGGGACGCAACCGCCAGGTGCGGCGGATGTGCGAGGCGGTCGGCCACCCCGTGCGCCGCCTGGTCCGTGCCCGCATCGGGCCGATCGCCGACCGGAGCCTGGCCCCGGGCGCGTGGCGGCACCTTGCCCCCGAGGAGGTGCGGGCGTTGGAGGAGATGGCCGCGTCACCCGGTGTGCGGACCCCGCCCGGGCCGAGCGGGGCGAAGCGCAACCGCCGACCACCGGCCGGCGAACCGGGTTAGCGCAACGACGGCTCCCAGCGGAAGCGGCGCAGGGCGACGACCAGGCCCACCACGCCCCACGCAGCCATGACCGCGAGATCGGTCGGTCGGAACCCCCACCCGTGCCGGCGCGGGTCGTAGGCGGCGAAGGTGGCGTTGATGAAGTGCTTGACCGGGAACACCGATGCGACGCGCCCGAGGACCGAAGTGTCGGGCACGGGGTAGAACCCGCCCGAGATCGACAGGAGGGGAAAGAAGATCAGGTTGGCGATGGCAGGCCCCGCTTCGCCGTTGGGGATCGCCGCGCTGAGGGCCAGGCCGAGCGAGCAGAAGGTCGCGGACCCGAGCACGAGTGTCACGGCGAGGGGCAGCCAACGCCCCGGGAAGGTGATGCCGTATGCCACGACACCGACGACCGTGACGAGCACGACCAGCAGCACGCTGACGATCACCGAGCTGCCGAGAAGGCCGCCGAGGTACGCCCAGGGGGGCAGTGGCGTCCCCCGGACCCGCTTGAGGATGCCGGCGTCGCGCTTGAGGGTGACGGTGATGCTCAGGTTGGTGAAGCAGGCGCCCATGACCCCGAAGGCGACGATGGCCGGGATGTAGTACTGGATGTACTTCAGGCGCACGGGGCCGAGCGTGGTGATCGTGGCCTTGCTGTTGAGGCTGGCGAAGATGACCAGGAGGACGATGGGGAAGAGGAACGTGAACCCCGCCGCCGTCGGGTTGCGCCAGTAGGACCGCTGCTCGTAGCCGATCTGGCGGGCGAGCAGCGCCGCGTCGTTGCTCATGACGCCGCCTCGTCGCCGCCGGCGAGGTGGAGGTAGACGTCTTCGAGGCTGGGCCGGCTGAGCGCCAGGCCGGCCAGCTCGACCCGGCGGTCGAGGGCCCAGCCGGTGAGGGCGTGCATGTCGCGCGTCGGGCTGGTCGTCTCCACGGTCACGACGTCGCCGTCGAGGGTGGCGGCGAGGGGCAGCTCGGCCAGGCTGGCGCGCTCGGGGAGCTGGAATCGGATCAGCGCGGGCGCGCGGTCCCTGCCCCCGAGCGTCTCGGGCGGGCCGTCGGCGACCACCTCACCGTTGGCGATCACGATGACCCGGTCGGCCAGCTCCTGGGCCTCGTCCATGTAGTGGGTGGTGAGCAGCACCGTGCGGCCCCGCGCGCACAGCGCCCGGATGATCTGCCAGGCGCCTCGGCGGGCCGAGGGGTCGAAACCGGTCGTGGGTTCGTCGAGGAAGATCAGATCCGGGTCCCCGACCAGGGCGAGGGCCAGGTCGAGTCGGCGCTGCTGGCCGCCGGACAGCCTGCGGATCCGGGTGCGGCGCTCGGCCTCGAGACCGACCAGCGCCAGGATCTCGTCGGGGTCGGCCGGGCGGGGGTACCAGCTCGCGCGCTGGCGGAGGATCTCCTCGACGTCGAGGAACGGCTCGATGGCGGAGGTCTGCAACACGATCCCGATCCGCTCGCGGAAGCGTCGGCCGCCGTGCTCGGGATCCATGCCGAGGACCTCGACCGACCCACCGCTGCGCTGCCGGTAGCCCTCCAGGATCTCGACCGTGGTGGTCTTGCCCGCGCCGTTGGGACCGAGCAGGGCGAGGACGTCGCCCTCGGCCACCTCGAAGTCGATGCCCCGCACGGCTTCGAGCCCGGCGTAGGACTTGCGCAGGCCGGAGACCCGGATCGCGGTCATCGTCGCCCAGAGGGCGGGGAGCGGTCCATCGACGCGAGCATACGGACGCCGGCGGGCGTGCTGAGCATGCGGACGCCGGCGGGCGTGCTGAGCATGCGGACGCCGGCGGGCGTCCCGGTAGGCTGCCCCACCGTGTCATGTGCCGTGCGAGCCCTCCGTGGTGCCACCACCGTGGACGAGGACAGCGTCGAGCAGATCAGCGAGCGGGTGCAGGCGCTGGTCCGCACCATGCTGGAGCGCAACGAGGTGGCCGAGGAAGACCTCATCAGCATCCTGTTCACGGCGACGCCCGACATCCACGCCATGTTCCCGGCGACCGCGGCGCGTGGCCTCGGCCTGGCCGACGTCCCGTTGATGTGTGCCCAGGAGCTCGACATCACCGGCGCCAAGCCGCTCTGCATCCGGGTGATGATGCACATCGCCGCCGAGCGGCGCCGCGACGAGCTGCACCACGTCTATCTCGAGGGGGCCCGCTTCGGGCTGCGCGATGACCTGCCGGATTGACGCCGGCCGGCGACGGTGAGCGGCACCGCCGGGCGCGCCTCGGTGGTGGGAACCGGCCTGATCGGCGGATCGATCGGCTTGGCCCTGCGCCAGCACGGCTGGTACGTGAGCGGTCGCGACCGGGATGAGGCGCGCGCGCGGCGGGCCCTGGAGCTCGGCGCCCTCGACGCGGTGGGCGACGACCCCGACGCCGAGCTGACCTTCGTCGCCACCCCGGCTGGCTCGGTGGCCGAGGTCGCCCGCCGCGCGCTCGATGCCGGGGGGATCGTGACCGATGTGGCCGGGGTCAAGAGCGCGATCGTCGCTGCGATCGACCACCCTCGATTCGTCGGGGGCCATCCCATGGCCGGCTCGGAGCAGGAGGGGGTGGACGGCGCCGACGCCGGCTTGTTCCAGGGTGCCACGTGGGTGCTCACCCCGACGGCAGGCACCGACCCCGGCTCCTACGCCCGCCTCCGCGGTGTCGTGTCGACGCTCGGGTCCAACGTCGTGGCGATGCCGGCGGATCGCCACGACCAGCTGGTGGCGATGGTGTCGCACGTGCCGCACCTGACCGCCGCGGCGCTCATGACCCTGGCGGCTGATGCCGCGATGGAGGACGCGACCGTGCTGCGGCTGGCCGCAGGCGGCTTCCGCGACATGACCCGGGTGGCGGCGGGGCACCCGGGGATCTGGCCCGACGTCTGCGCGGAGAACCGGGCCGGGATCATCGACGCCCTCGACCGGCTCCAGGCGGCGCTCGGCGGGTTGCGGGCCATGGTCGGTGGCGGCGACCGGGAGGGTCTGCTCCGGATCCTGGCGCGGGCGCGCGAGGCGCGCCTCAACCTGCCCCTCGGCGCCCCCCGGCCCGAGGACCTGGTCGAGGTCCGCATCCCCGTCCCGGACCGCCCGGGGGTGCTCGCCGAGGTCACGACGCTGCTCGGTGAGCTGGACGTCAACATCTTCGACCTCGAGATCGCCCACTCCGCGGAGGGCGAGCGAGGCGTGCTCCTCGTGGTGGTGGACGCGACCGACCGCGAGGTCGCCCGTGGCGCCCTCTTCGCACGGGGCTACCGGCCGGCCCTCCGGCCGCTCGAGTGACCGGGCGGTGACCGAGCTGCGCGTCGAGCCGGCTCCGGTGCGGGGAGTGCGGGCCCGCCTGCGGGTGCCGGGGGACAAGTCGATCTCCCACCGGGCGCTCCTGCTCGCCGCGCGCGCCGAGGGCACCTCCCGCCTGCGGGGCCTCTCGAGCGGGGAGGATGTGGCCGCAACGCGCGCCGCCATGGTGACCTGCGGCGCGGCGATCGCCCCGGGGCCGGACGAAGGGAGCTGGATGGTCGCAGGTGGTCGGTCGCAGCTGCACGAACCGCGATCGGTCATCGACGTCGGCAACTCGGGCACCGGGATCCGCCTGCTGGCGGGTTGGGCGGCGGGGCTGCCCTGGCTCACCGTGCTCCAGGGAGATGCCTCGATCGCGCTCCGCCCGATGGCGAGGGTGGTGGAGCCTCTTCGCTCCATGGGAGCTGCGGTCGACGGGCGCGACGACGGCCGCTTCCCGCCCCTCGTCGTGCGGGGCGGCGGGCTGCACGGCATCGACCACACGCCGGCGGTGCCGAGCGCCCAGGTCAAATCGGCGATCCTCCTGGCCGGGTTGGCGGCGGACGGCCCGACGACCGTGCGCGAACCGGTGCCGACCCGGGCGCACACCGAGGAGCTCCTGGCCCGGTGCGGGGCCGACATCGAGGTGGCAGCCGGCGCGGTCACCGTCCGCCGCTCCGAGCTGTCGGCCTTCGAGCTGGACGTGCCAGGCGATCCGTCGCAGGCCGCCTACTGGATCGTGGCGGCCTGCATCGTGCCGGGCAGCGAGGTGTGCGTCGAGCACGTCTACGTCGGGCCGGGCGGCGACTTCCA